>WNGP01013261.1_pt1 | contig 10695 bp, 6 predicted proteins | sample 5407671 | NCBI WGS metagenome assembly WNGP01 (sample SAMN13153381, study PRJNA577476) | soil metagenome | isolation source: 40 cm soil or saprolite under Garry oak tree replicate 2 | place: USA:California | collected 2016-06-15
CATAGCTGAGGTGATCGATATAACCTTCGGTGGGGATCGGGATCGTCTCCACAAGCCTCAGAAGGCCAGACCAGTGCTCCATAGGCGCCTGTTTATTGACGTAGGGCTTCGGCTGTTGCTGAGCTCCCGCGCTCAAAACGAAGATCGTGCATACACTCAAGACGATGGCCAGCTTTTTCATTTTCCTATCTCCTCGGATCGGATAATTTCGATTCTTTATTGTGCTGGCAGCCAAATCTCTGACTACCAAATTAGCTTCAACGCAAGCTGAATCTGACGGTTCGGGGTTTGCTGCAAAGTCGAAGTGAGTTGTCCGAACTGAGAATTCGGCTGCCCGGAGTTAAGAATTGCCTCCATGGCACCACCTCCCGTGTTTGGGCTGAGTGTAGGGGGCGAAAAGTTGGCGCGATTCAGGGCGTCGAAAAGCTCGGCGCGGAACTGCACGTTGAAGCTCTCCGAGATTCTAGGGATGTGGTTGTTCTTAACCACGGAAAAATCGATGTCAGCCAAGCCGGGCCCAATAACAGAGTTGCGTGCCAGATTGCCACGAATGTTTGGACAGAAGCCCGGGGCGCCCATGAATGCCGCGCGGGCTGTATCACAATAGGGAGTATTCGTTGCGGTCTGCGGCACCATGGAGAAACACGCTGAGTTGAGATAATGGGCCACGTTTCTGGAGTTGACGATCGTGCAACCTGGAATAACGTTCGGCGGATTGAGAGTCTGGATGATCTCACCGAGCATATCCGGATTTTCCATCCCCATACTGGGCATGATCGGAATACCGTCGCTGGCCTGAGCGATGACGCCCAACTGCCATCCGCCGAGGACGTGATCACCCAACGCCCCCAACGACTTCGGAGTTGGAGCATTATACAGAGCATTTACGACCACGTTACGCCCAACATCAAATGACGAGAGCCCGCGAATCAACCGAAGGTCATACGGCGGCGTGGCATTCCACTCATTGCTGAAAGTATCGGCAGCAGCGCTTCCCGAAGTGTCGTCGATACTCTTGCTCCAGGTGAACGAGCCCTGCACCTGAAGACCGTGGAAGACCCTTTGATCCAGCTTCAATTGAAGGCTGTTATAGGAGGAAGTGCCCTGCCAATAGATGCAGCGGCAGACCTGTATGAATGGGTTGTATAGCAAAGACTGTTGCGTCGTGCCAGCAGGGAGACAATAAGGCACGCCAGGTTTCGCCGGGCAGGGACCCGCGTTGGACCATGGAGGTTGCCAATAGTAGCCGACGCCGGGAATCGGATTTCCGACATTCGTCGGCAGAACTGAATTGCCTCCTTCGGTAAGGAAAGGCTGGTGGACGCCGTGGGAACCCGCATAGGCGACGACGATTGTCGTGCTGGAAGCAAGTTGCCTCTGAATATTGAAATTCCATTGCTCGACGTAATTCCGCTGGATATTCGCGTCGGTGTAAGCCCAGACCACATTTGTAGGCTTTACCGCAGGCAGAAGTGCCGGAATTCCATATGGGAATACACCCTTCCCCGGAGGCAAACCGCTCGGCGGACCGACGGTGCCGTAGGTACCGAGAAAGGGAGCCGTCGTGGCATTGTACAGGGCGTTGATGTACGGACCTGGCAGAGAGTCGAAGATTCCAATACCGCCTCGCACAGCCGTCTTGCCGTTGTGGAATGGATCCCAGGAAAAACCAATGCGCGGCTCGAAGTTCCTGAGCGTGGGGTTGTGGGTATAAAAAGAGTTTCTCAAATTTGTGGAAGGACCGTTGGGCGCCGCCAGGTAATCGACTTCACCGTGTTTCTCAATAGGGTTGGTCTGCATTTCGTAACGAAGCCCCAGGTTGAGCGTCAGATTAGGACGGAGGCGCCAATCGTCCTGCGCGTATACGCCGAAAACCTTATCACGCACGTAATGCTTGTTGCTCGCCGTCAGATCGGCGGGGGTAACCGCGACGCGCGGCTGGTTGGTCAGAAAGTTGACGAAGGCTCCGCAAGAAAGCTCAATGCCGCTGCCACTCTTGTTCGTGCAGTCCGTGGTTGCGTCCGTCGTGGCCAGCCCGGCTGTAAACGTCGCGCTGCCATTTATTCCGTTGATCGCAATGGTATCGTTTTGTTGCCCGAGGAATTCAAAGCCGACCTTCAGTCCGTGCTTCCCGCGGGTAATGAATGCATCGTCATAGACTTGAAAAATTTGGTTGTACAGGTCCTGGTGCGTTCCTCCCCAAAGCAGCAGAGGGGTCGTTATATTCGTGCTCGTCAGATTGACGGTCGGTTGGCCATGAGCGGTCCCCTGCGACGGGATCTCGTTGAGCGATGTGTCCGCCGCCAGGGGGTTTATCGCTTGTGAGGCGAAGTCATTGTAGTTATTCGTCTTGCCGTTGGTCTTGTCCAGGCCCACCCGAACCGTATTGGCCATGGACGAACTGATCACGTGAGTCTCTTCGAGCACTGCGGCTTCCCGGTAGGCGAAGAACTCTACGAAAACCTGGTTGAGCGCTTGCGGCAAGGTATACCTCGAGGGGTCGCGCACGAATGTTTCAAACAGGCTGTCCTTGGCCGAAAGCCTCTGATCGGATCGGACAGTGAAGAAATTCTCTGTTGTGTGTTGTACTTGATTCCAAGCATACGGCGCAACGTTCGCGTTACAGCTCGTACAATTGCCGGGGCCGGTCGGCTTCGGAAAAAAAGCGAGGTACTTCTGGATATACGGGTCTATAGGGACGGCACTCACAACGCCGGTGGAACCGTTAGTTACGGTGGATAGGTTCGTGACGTTGCCGGCGCGAACGGCGTCGGAAATGGTGAACTGCGTTAGGGCTGTTCCCTTGGCCTGACGCACGCCCTCGTAGTCCCCAAAGAGAAAGACCTTGTCCTTCAGAATGCGTCCTCCTGCCGACGCTCCGAACTGGTTTTGCTCCAAACGCTGTTTGGGGAGGCTATTAGCATTGTTGAAGTAATTGGCAGCGTCAAATTTTTCATTGCGCAGAAAATCGAAGGCAGATCCGTGGAACGTGTTGGTGCCCGAACGCGTGACTGCGTTGATTACCCCGCCAGAAGTGAAACCGTACTCCGCGGAATAGTTGCTCGTTAGCACGGAGAATTCTTGAACGGCATCCACGCCTAGGTTCTGACCGAGTACGCTCCCGGGGCCCGCATTGGAATAATCATTCACGAGCGCCCCGTCCAGCCGATAACTATTTTGCGTGGGCCGCTGTCCGTCGATGGTCATTTGTATTCCCAAGCCGCGGGAAGCTTGGGTTCCGGTAGGATGAGCCTGGACCTTGGCGACGCCAGGCTCCAGTGTGGCCAGAGTGGCCCAGTCGCGTCCGTTCAAGGGAAGTTCTCGGACTTCGGTGCTCTCGATGTTTCCTGAAAGAGTGGAACTCGCCAGTTCAACTGTTGGTACGGCAGCGGTAACCTGCACCTCCTGTGTCACCTGGCCGACGGCCAACGAAAAGTTCATCTCTTGCTTCGCGCCCACGGTGAGGGTCACTTTCGCGACTGAGGTGCTGAAGCCTGACGCAGATGCCGAAATTTCATAATCCGAGGGAATCAGGTTGAGAATGCTGTACGCACCGTCTGTATTGGTCGTGGTTTCCGTAACTACGCTGGTTTGGGCATTCCGGGCAGAGACTTTTGCATTGGCGACGGCGCCTCCCTGCGCGTCAGTGACAGCGCCTGTGACAATGGCGCCAGATACCTGCGCCCGAAGCCGGAGCGATAGCGACAGACTCAGGCTCAGGACACACCCGAAAAGTAGGAGTTGGCCTAGTTTCCCTTTCATAAACACTCTCCTGTCTCGTCCTACCTACGTATTTACGCCAAATTTAGATCCGGCAACCAGAAACCTGGAAAAAAGAGGACGGGCGAGCGCGGGTATATAGAAAAAATCGTCTCAGGAGGAATGATCACGCAGCAAAGAACTGCGTTTCCGAGCGAAGCAGCAAAGGCACCAAGAACCGTCGAGAAGTTCGTAAGATACCTCTTCCCAGGCGTCTTCAGAGAAAAACACTGCGGATCAGGCCCACTATTTTTTGAGAAGGAAAGGAAACGAGCGGGACTCTGATACTTCTAACCTTAAGGGAACCTTAACAAAATCTTATGAGCGGTGGCTTTGAGAGGGGCCTGGGCCTGTCCAGCTGCACACCCCGGGAGTTAGGCCGTTGAAAGTATCGGTTCATCGTTATCGATGAAAGGCACGGCCGCACACACGAACAGCGAAAAGCCACCGAGCACAACGAAGCTTGTCCGGAAGGTACCAGACAAATCCGCTAAGTGCCCCACAAGCGGAGCGCCGCCCGGCCTGGAAACAATGCTCCGGCACGCGAAAACATCGCGGCGTAGGGGAGGCCGACGCCCATGCCAATCAGCACAACCGCCGTCAGCGCGATACCCAAAGAAAGTGAGGTAGACACGAACGCGAAACAGCCCAACGCTATCATCAGGAGACTGCCGATGAACAGGGGACGGATGCCCATATGGCGGCGCAATATACCTCCGAGCGGTCGCGACACGATGCCGAGCAGTAGTACCAGCGATCCGACGAGCCCAGCCTGAGTGGCGGGAACTTTCAGGACCTTTGTCAGCATGACCACAACCCATGACCCCACAACCAGGGAGAGGCCGAAGCTAGCCATTTGCACCAGCCCCAGCAGCCAGAGCTGAGGAGCCCCTAACATCTCGCGGAACCGGCCGGGCGGTGCAGCGCCGGATGTGACGTTCGGAGCCCCGGCCAGCCAGATGATCGCTGCCGTCAGTGCCATTCCAGCTGATACGAGAAACGTCGCCCGCCATCCGGCCAAAAGATAGAGTCTCGGCACCGCGAAAATCACGAACCCGGCGCCGAGTTGGACGGAACCGCCAAAGAGTCCCTGCGCCACGTTGAGCTGCCGTCCGGCTGCGGCCGCGTGCACGTAGCGTGCGCCCCCTACAAAGCAAACCCCGGTTCCGATGCCGGTGAAAATCTTGCATAGGAGCAACTGCCAATACGCGCCGGCAAATGCTATCCCCAGGTTGCCGAGCGTCACCCACGCGAGGGCGCACAAGAGCACGCGCTTTGCGCCGAGCCGGTCAACCAGGTGTCCGCCAGGAATCTGCATGAGGGCATGAGTCGCAAAGATGCCGGTGGTCAGAAACCCCGCCAGGGCCTGGTTAAACCCAAATTCACGCATCAGCGCGGGTGCCAGAGGGGCGTGATTGGTGTAGTTGGCTGAATACGCGAATGCCACGATGCAGCCGCAAAGAACGGCTGCCCGCTGCGATTTGTCAGACAATGCGGCGGGTGCCGCTACACCGGCGACTGAAGAATTCTGCACTACGCTCATGGCCCGCCCCCCAGCGCATCAAGGTTTTGGTGACGTCGAGGCTGCTATTTCCGCAATGGCACCTAGTTCGCGACTTTGATTTTGGCCCGTCTGATCGGCTCGATAGTACACTGACCGCCGCAGTTCGAGCTCACTTGTTTGGTTATGACTCTGCTTTACAGAGTGCCGGGGGGCCGAACGATGGAGGTTGCGTGAACGCCGACATAGCGATCCCGTTTCCTGCTCAGACGCTTGCCTTATCGCGCTTCTTGTATCGAGAACGCAGCGCGGCTTTTGAGCCGCGGATTTCTCTCGTGATCGCTGCGAATCCAACCACGTTACCGTTCACCTCTTTCACCGGGGACAAGGACATGGCGACGTGTATCCGTTTTCCGCCTTTCCGCACATGGATGGCCTCGCAGAGTTGAGTTTTCTCCTGCCGTTTGAGTTTTTCGGAAATTCTGCTTACCTCGTCCGGTTGGCCCTCAGCCGTCAGCATATATCTCGAACGCCCAAGTACTTCACCTGCCGAATAGCCGTAAAGGCTCTCTGCGCCCGTATTCCAGCTGACGATCGTACCCCCCAGGGTGTAAACCACAATCGCGTCATTCGCGCATTCTACGATCGATGCCAATTGTGAAAGTCTTTCCTGGAGGCGCTTGCGCTCGGCAACTACGCTTCTCAGCACCTGGTTCTGGCGCGCAAGCTCTCGCGTCCGGCCGATCATTTTCTCCCTGGATTCATCCGTGAGCTCGGCGGATTTTACTTGTGCGCGTAAGAACTCTACGAAAGCCTTCCAAGAGGCATGATCCAGCAAAAGAGGCAGCAGGACGTTGTTCGTTTCGGCCCCAGCCTCGGCGCAAACCTGTCCATCCACGATCTGGCGAAGAAGCTCTCCATAACTCTCGCTGAAGCTCCAGCGCGGCGTCGCGGCATCCAGCAATTGTCTTTCCTCTTCTGATTCGGCTTGTTCTCGAAGTTGCTGAATCAGGCGCGCAATTTCTGCGCTGTTGTGCGCCCGTTGCGCCAGCAACGATTCAATGTCCTCGGCGGCTCCAATCCAGATCTGTATGGTGAGCTGAAGGTTGCGGTCGCAATGGGAAAGGGTCTTCTCGGCCATTTCCAGCCTAGCCTCGAGTGCGCTGCAAAGGTCATGTTGGTATTGCACAGGTTTCTACTCCATTGGGCCTGTCACATTCGAGCCGCTTGCAAAGGACGGTCAGATCTCCCGCTCCGTTAAGATCGAGTGAGCTCAGATAACGTGCGCGTCTGCCGGCAAAGAATCACACCGTGTCTCATGCCAATTTCTTATCGAGAAGCAAATTGGCTATCTTGCGGCTCAACCTCCCAAACTCTATCGGCTTGGTTTCGTATTCGTCGCACCCAACCTCGCGGGCTTTCTCTCGGTCCGTGACCAAAGCATGCCCTGTCAAGGCAATGATTGGAATATGGCGAGTGACCTCGCTTGCTTTTAACTGGCGAGTTACTTCCCAACCGTCCATCGTCGGCAGGCTGATATCCATCAAAATCAAGTCCGGACTTTCTGATTGGGCCAGCGAATGTCCTTGCTCACCATCCGCGGCGGTGATCACATGATAGCCCCTGCTCTGCAGCCGCCTGGACAACATATCGATATTCGTTTCATCGTCCTCAACCAATAAAATCTTCGGCACGCTAGGCTCTCCCATTCAACTCGCTTCCCCAGCAGATCTCGGGCCGCCCGACAGAGCAAAAAAACAGGGCGGTGGGGGCTCGTTATAGGTAGACAATTAGTTTTATGACGTTTAGGCACGGACCCCAATGGGAGATTCGTACCCTTTATCAATCCATCTTCGAGCACATTATTAACGGCTTGGATACAGCACGACACCGCCGGCCACGATATAAAAATCGTCGCGCGTCTAAACTCGCTCCCGCCTTCCAGGAAGCGAGCGTCGCGGGTTAAAATCCCATCGCTCACCCAACTTTTTCAAACACTTTTCCTTAAAAAAGCGCTAAATACTTGCACCGAATGCGGAGGCAAGCTGTGCCGCTGCCAAATGCGCACGACGCGAGCCCGAGGCTGCGATGAATGAGTTTATCGGAACGAGTGGGGAAGTCGATCGTGGAAAACTAGCGAGACCGCTGTCTAGCAAACCCCTCATTACCCGCCGCAGCAATCGGTGGATACAGCTCCTGCTGGGACTGCTTTGCATGATGGCAATTTCGAGTCCTCAGTATATATGGGCGCTGTTCACGAAACCGTTTACAGACTCGCTCGGAGTGAGCCTCGCCGAAGTTCAAGTGACATTCTCGCTTTTGATCGTTCTGCAAACCTTTCTCTCGCCGTGGCAAGGTTTCTTGATCGATCGGTTCGGTCCGCGCATCCTGCTGTCTGCCGGCGCGGTTCTGACCGGGCTAAGTTGGGCATTGGCCGCTCGCGCGACCACGATTGCCGCGCTCTACCTTACCTATGGCGTGCTGGGAGGAATTGGGACCGGCATCATCTACGTCGGTACCGTCTGTCACGTGGCGCAATGGTTTCCGGATAGGCGTGGACTGGCCACGGGCCTTGTCGCTGCGGGTTACGGCTTCGGAGCGATCCTGACTACCTTTCCCATTTCTCAGGTCATTAAGGCATCGAATTATCATCGCGCGCTCCTGGAATTCGGCGTGATTTTCGGCGTGGTGGGGCTGATCGCAGCACAAGGGCTGAGACGTCCGGAGCGAACGTACCAACTAACACCGCGTGGATTCACTCATTCGGCGGCATCTCCAACGGAAGCAGCTCGCAGTTTTACGCCTGCCGAAATGCTCAAGACCCCGATCTTCTGGCTTATGTTCGTGATGATGACCATGATGTCGACGAGCGGCCTCATGGTGGTCTCGCAAATGGGCGTGTTCACCAGGGACTTTGGCATGGCCGATGTCTTAGTGTTTGGCTTACCCGCCCTGCCCCTGGCACTGTCGATCGACCGGTTTGCCAACGGCCTCACTCGCCCATTCTTCGGCTGGGTATCCGACCATATCGGCCGCGAGAATACGATGGTAATTGCCTTCGCCTTGGAGGGGTTCGCAATGACGATCTGGCTGTGGACCCGGAGAGACGCTGCCACCTTTGTGCTTATGTCCGGTGTGGTGTTCTTCGGCTGGGGCGAGATTTTCTCGCTCTTCCCATCGACGCTGACGGACACCTACGGCTCTAAGCACGCCACGGCCAATTACGGCCTCCTGTATACCGCGCAGGGGCTGGGTTCCGTTCTTGGTGGCCCTATCGCCGCGATTCTGCACCAAGCAAGCGGTTCCTGGATTCCCGTCTTTGAAGCCATTATCGCCATGAATTTCGCTACAGCGTTTCTTGCGCATTTCGCGCTCAAGCCGCTGCGGCGTCGTTGGTTTCAAGCAGAGCTTGCATCAGCCGCTGAACCTGACATCGCAAGTACGATGCATACGTAAACGTCGCTTCTGATTTGGCCGCCGTCCTCGTGTCGGGCTGTATCGTCGCGAGACCGTTGACACCCGAGGGCCGCAGGCATATGGTCTTTGCTCAAAGGAAGACTTGAATGCGGACATTCGAGGTTAAACCACCTACTAAAGAGGAGAGAGCCAATGACGAATGAGAAGCACGATTCCGAAGAACGGGATGAGGCCGCCAGCGATCTTTCACGGCGCGACTTCATCGCCATGTCTGTGGCCGCTGGCATTGTCGCCGCCGCGGGTCCGGCCTCAGCCGCGATGCCTGTGACGGAGACCGATGTCACGATCAAAACGCCCGATGGCGTGTGTGACGCCGCATTCATTCATCCGACCACCGGCTCTCATCCGGGCGTGGTGATTTGGGCGGACGCCTTCGGCTTGCGCCCCGTGATGCGCGACATCGGCAAGCGCATTGCTGCCGAAGGCTATTCGGTGCTCGTGCCGAACCCATTTTATCGCGTGGCCAAGGCGCCTGTGATCGCCAACGTCTCCTCCTTCAACTTCCAGACGGATATGCCCAAGATTCAGCCCCTGATGGCGTCAATAAACGCTCCGGGCGCGGCGGAGAAGGATGCCGTGGCTTACATTGCTTTCCTGGACGCGCAGTCACAGGTCAATAAGGGGAAGAAAATTGGGACCCAAGGCTACTGCATGGGCGGGCCGCTGGTGGTGAAGACGTGCGCCGCGGTGCCGAATCGCGTTGGCGCCGGTGGTTCCTTCCACGGCGGCGGCCTGGTCACGGACAAGCCCGACAGCCCGCACCTGCTCGCGCCCAAGATCAAGGCGCGGATGTATTTCGGGATCGCGTCGAATGACGATATGCGCCAACCGGACGCCAAAGACAAGCTGAGAGAGTCCTTTGCCGCCGCAAAGGTTCCGGCCGAAATTGACGTCTACTCATCCAAGCACGGTTGGTGTGTGGCGGACATGCCGGCTGATGCGAGCGGGCCGATCTACAACATGCCGGACGCCGAACGCGCCTGGGGCAAGCTAGTCGCGCTATACAAGACGGCCCTCGCCTAAAAGACGCGCACGTCGCCCAGTCGACGACAGCCGCATTCGAGTTGTAGGCTCCCGACCGGGAGCGAAACGCGAATTTCGACGTATGTGATTGCGCACCCCAGGGGGGTAGTGTCATGAAAAATAGCGTAAAGCGCCTCGGGTTCGCCTCCGCGCTCCTCCTAGCAGCGCTCCGCGTCCAAGCACAGGGCGCCAACGGGGTCGTCAGACTCGATCCGGCGCTCGATCAGATTATTTCCTCCGACACGAAAGTGGAGAAGCTGGCGGGCGGCTTTGGGTTCGTCGAGGGGCCGGTGTGGGTTCGCCAGGGCGGCTATCTGCTCTTCAGCGACATCCCCTCCAACGCCATTAACAAATGGACGCCGGACGGAAAGGTTGCCGTTTTCCTCAAGCCCAGTGGCTTTACCGGGAGCGATCCGTCGGACGTCGGATCGCAAAACAACAACGGGCAGGCGGTGGTCACGCTTCTCGGCTCCAACGGTGTGACGCTAGATCGGCAGGGGCTGGTGGTCTTTTGCGCGCATGGCGATCGGGACGTGGTGCGGATCGAAAAAGACGGAAAGCGCACAGTGCTCGCGGATCGGTTTGAAGGTAAACGTCTGAATAGCCCGAATGATCTGGTCTTCAAATCGGACGGCGCGCTTTATTTCACCGATCCTTCCGCCGGCCTGCGGAAGAGAGACGACGATCCCAAGAAGGAGTTGCCTTTCAACGGCGTGTATCTGCTGAAGGACGGCAAGCTTCAATTGCTGGAGAAGACCTTTGCGACTCCCAACGGTATTGCCTTTGCGCCCGGGGGGAAATATTTGTACGTAAACGATACAACCCGCAAGCTCATCATGCGCTATGAGGTTCGGCCGGACGATACGATTGCCAATGGGAAGGTCTTCATTGACATGAGCGCGGACACAGCGGCTGGCGTTCCCGACGGCATGAAA
>WNGP01037192.1_pt1 | contig 10695 bp, 13 predicted proteins | sample 5407671 | NCBI WGS metagenome assembly WNGP01 (sample SAMN13153381, study PRJNA577476) | soil metagenome | isolation source: 40 cm soil or saprolite under Garry oak tree replicate 2 | place: USA:California | collected 2016-06-15
ATTCGATAAGGTTGACCACAGCTTGATGCTACAAGCGTCTTCTGACGGAAAGCCTCATCTTCTACACGAAACAAAGTTGTTTGCTCTACCGGGCGAGCGCATGCCCACTTCTGAGAATCTCTCAAACTACTTTGCCAATGCGTTCAGAGATGCTCTTCCTGCCCTTTCGATTTGGGTACGGGTGTGGGAAGGACTAACGTCATGGGCTGAGAGCGAGTGAATCAGAAGCTAAAAAATTTCATCATTGATACGGTTGCAATGGTATCATTTTGGATACCAACCAGCACCATCTTCCTGATGATATTCACTCCTGAAATCATCAGCTATCATAGTATCGATGTTGGAGTCTACTTCCGTTGGCTTACAGCTCTCACGATACAGCTTACATTCCTCAGCCGGATTGGAGGATTGTATATTGACAGAATCAGAAAGAAATTCAAAGGAGGTCAGAACTAAAATGGATGAAGCACAACTTAGACGCGCTCTCGCAAAGCTCCAGAAGTTCAGCAATGCGGCTGACGGTCTTCTACAGGAATGGTACGAGACAGCCGAGCAACTTGGTCCGGTCATCAACTATGCGAACCAAAAGCTTGCTGAAGAAGTAGCTGCACGAAAGGCAGCTGAAGCGAAAGCCGGTGAGGCTACCAAACCTGACGCGTAAAGGATACATTCCAACGCTTGAGCACAGGCAGAAGATAGCCTCAGCGTTGAAAGGCAAGCCTAAGAAGTCATGGCTTACTGGGCTTACTACTGAACAACGACGCAAACAATGGCAAGAGTATGTCAAGGACCATGATGGCATACTCTATCAGAGAATTGAACAACTTCACAAGGACGGAGCTGTTATTCTCTACACCAACTTCAAGACAGTCCCCGGTGCCCCGATTCCCGATGTCATCTACCTCAAAGGGAATCAACTAATTTATGAAGATGTCAAACGAAATGGAAGAGTCCAAAGAGAATATTCTACCAATCTTCAAAGCATACAAACCAAGTGTTGAAAGTCAGATAGAAGCACTTGGGTTGACTGCGTTTCCTGAAGACCATTTCCCGACAACAGCAGTCTATCTTTCAGTTCAAGGAGAGGGACCGAAGATAGGTATCCCTACTGTGTTCGTTCGGTTCGTTCTCTGCAACCTCCATTGCGGATGGTGCGATACAAAGTATACGTGGGCTCCCCCAATCATCAAGAAGGACTTGGCTGCAGGAAAGATTAAGAACTACAAGCCTGATGAGCTTTTCGAACACATTCTTGATGTAGCAGGCAACGCTCGGAATGTTGTATTCACAGGCGGCGAGCCTACCCTTCATCAAGTGAAGTTAGCGCCGTTGATTGAAAGACTCGGAGCGTGGGGAATCACGTCAGAGATAGAGACTAATGGAACGCAAGTTCCAACCGCAGAAATGCTTCAGAATGTTAGTTGGAATCATCTGACCTACAACCTGAGTCCGAAGCTGTCTAACAACAGAGCAGATACCCTTGAAGGTCGCAAAGATGATGCGATGGCAGTCTACAAGGAGCTGGGACTTAGGGGAAAAGCCTTCTATAAGTTCGTCATCACCAAGCCTGAGGATATGGATGAAGTCCAGAAAGAATGGATTGACTACTTCCAACTACCCGAAAGCCAGATGATAATGATGCCCGAAGGGGTCAGACCAGAAGACCTCATGAAGCACTCCGAATGGCTGGTCGAACTATGTAAGGAGCGCGGATGGCGTTTCACTCCGAGACTTCAAGTTCTACTTTACGGAAGTAAGATAGATGTCTGACACACCACAAGAATTTCGTTACGGTAACAGACCAGATGGCACCAGGAACACTATTCATGCGACTGAGCATCTTGATATTGAGGTGCGTAAAGGTAAGGTTGTCGCAGTCTGGTTCCGATGCATGGAACTACCTTTCAAGCAGCACGACGTTGACAAACAGAGGGAGAAAGATATGAGTGACGTCATGAAGATTGTGCTGAAGAACGTCATGCTGAAGGCTGTGATTGTCCTTCAGAAACCTGACCAGAGACCAGTCAGTCACTGTGAAGAGAAGGGTTGCTGAATGGTTCTCTATGACAACTTTCTTGAAGTTCAATTGTGGCGTCTCCTCAAAGATATTGACCCGAACATCTCAGAAGAGACGCTCAAGTACACTCCTAATCGATGGATTAACGCAATGCGAGAGATGACCGCTGGCTACCAACAAGACCCAGAGAAGATACTCTCGAAAGAGTTCGACGAGAAGTCAACCGGAATGGTCATCGACAAAGGCATTCCCTTCTACAGCACTTGTGCTCATCACCTAATGCCCTTTCACGGACAAGCAGCTGTTGGCTACATTCCGGATGGGAAGGTCGTTGGGCTATCGAAGATACCTCGACTTGTTGAGTGCTTTGCTAAGCGTCTGCAGATTCAAGAGGCAATGACAGACCAAATCGCAGACGCAATGGACAAGATACTCAAGCCTAAAGGCGTGATGGTCGTGGTTGAAGCTACTCACACCTGTGCATGCGCAAGAGGCATCAAGAAGGAAAATGTGATGGTGACCTCGGCATTGAGAGGCGCGTTCGAAACTCCTGCGGTCCGTTCAGAGTTCCTGCAGTTGATATCAAAATGACAAGCATAGACAAAGCAGTTGTAATAGTGTCGGGTGGAATGGACAGCTCTACCTTACTCTACTACGTCGTAAAAGTTCTGAAGCGGAAAGTCGTAGCAACCTTGTCGTTCTACTATGGGCAGACTCACGCGAAAGAGCTTGACTCAGCAATGATGATTGCTAATAGTATCAGCGTTCCAAACATCAAGGTTGACCTAAGTCCAATCATGAGAGACTTCACGTCGGCTCTCACAGGCAAGGCTGACATTCCTGAAGGACACTACGCGCAAGACAACATGAAGCAGACTGTAGTTCCTAACCGAAACTCAATCATGCTTTCGATAGCTGTGGGATATGCTATCTCAAAGGACGCGGGCGAAGTCTACTTCGGTCCTCATGCGGGGGACCATGCAATCTATCCTGATTGCCGCAAGGAGTTTGTCGACGCGTTCAAGGCAGCTGAGTTGATAGGCAATGAGTGGACACCAGTTATTGTAAGAGCTCCCTTCCTTGACATGACAAAGGGTGACATCGTGAAGATGGGTCTCAAGTTGCGAGTTCCCTATGTCAAGACATGGACTTGCTACAAGGGTGGAGACATTGCTTGTGGTAAATGTGGGACATGTGTCGAGCGCCTTGAAGCATTCGCGAAAGCAGGAAGGACTGACCCGATACGATACGCTGACCGAGTGTACTGGAAGCAAGTGGTGAAACAAGCATGATATCTCAAGCTGAAGTTCTCCTCAACACGTTTCGAGACGCAATGCTTGATAAGCTCAAGCTTAGAGCAGCAAAGCATCCTGACGACAACTTCCTAACTATGTCAGTTGAGGACATGGCAAAGTATCCTCTTGACAAAATAAGGGACCACATGAACCAGGAAATAGATGAACTGTACGCTGCTCGTGGGTTCGGCTCTGCAGTTGAGGTAAGGAAAGAGAACGTTGATAACGCAAATATGAACTTCATCGAGTGGGCGTTACAGTATGCAAGGGAGAAGCAAAATGTCAAGTAACTACCAATCAGCAGCAGAGAAGCAGAAGGCAGTACGAGAAGCAATCTTTCCAGCTCTTGAGAGCGTAGAGCAAGTCTACCAAGACGTGAACTACACAGTCAAGTACAAGAGCGAAGAGTTCAACTCTGTCTGTCCCAAGACCGGTCGCCTGATTTTGCTGCTCTCGAGATAGAGTATCAGCCCGACAAGTATCTCGTCGAGCTGAAGAGCCTCAAGCTCTACCTCAATGCTTTCCGCAATGTAGGAGTGTTCCAAGAGCATGCAGCTAACAAAGTCTTTCAGGACTTTTGGAAGGCAGCCAATCCCAGGTACCTCAAGGTGACAATGACCTTCGGCGCAAGGGGAGGTATTGATACGAGAGTTGAAGTTGAGCAGAGACGTGTTGAGATGCTTGGATTCAGCGGACCTCTTCAATATCTTGACCAAGTCGGCGGAACAACAGCATCTGATTTAGACCTCCGTCCGTTCTGTAAGTAGAAACTGCGCATAGGAATTTTGAGGGGTTTCTCCCGATTTGCAATTCGACTTGAAAGCAAGATATCTACCAGCTCTGAGTGGAGCGATAGAAACTACTGGCTTTGAGAGAAGATGCAAATACACAGGCAAGCCTCTTACTTTCTGGCAACCTGAGTCACTTGTTCACTATCCCTACATGCTCATGTCAGCATGGTACGGGTTGAAAGTAGGGCTTGGAAGTGAATGGCGAGACAGTCGAGACACGAAGGATGTCTTTGTGCTGGGAGACTCCGGAGGCTTTCAGGCAGTTACTCAAGGAGAGAAGCTTGACAGTGAGAAGTTCAACGCACGCAAAGTCATTGATTGGCAGAATGAAAATGTCAATGTTGGACTTATCCTCGACGTCCCTCCATTCAAGGCGCAGATTCGAGAGCAGAAGGGAATAGCTAAAGAGTCAAACCTTGCCGTTGACAACAGGACCAAGGCGCAGATAGCAGCTTTCGGTATTGAAGCAGATTTCGAACTTTGTATGAACAAGACTGCTGAAAACGCAAAAATCATGCGGAACAGGCAAGAGAAGTGTCTTCTGTACGGAGTCATTCAAGGAACCACGCAATCAAAGATGGAGGCATGGCACAAAGCAGTCAGCAAAGCTGGTGACTTCGAAGGATGGGCACTTGCTCCGAAACCGAACGATGACTACGACCTAATCTATCTAATGATGAAGTACGCCTACAACAAGCTTCAGACTCCTCTTCACTTCTTACAGTTGGGCGGACCGAGAGCAAGTGTAATGATTGAACGCTTCTCGAAAGTCTATGACCACAACATGACATACGATAACTCAACGCCCTTCAAGCTTGGAGGCGTCTTCAGAATCTTTCAGACAGCTCGCGACGGGCAGAATATTTCAATCGGAAGGCAGACTTTGTTCAAGGTTGGAAGAAAGCTTCTTGACCCAGGTACCAATGAGCATCGGTTTGTTAACGACTCTGTTACCGAGACAAGGCGTACAGACCCTCTTGCAGCAGCGTCGTGGAGATGGATAGATGGAGACAAGCCCTTTGCTACTTTTGGAAACGAACAGCTTGTGTTCCCGCCTCATATGGATAAAATAACTCGCAAGATAATCAACGATTGTGAGTGTGAAGTTTGTCAAGCTGTTACGGTCGATGATTATCAAGCAAATGATGTCGAAGGAGCGCTGTATCTAATCCTTCATGACTTGCATGCTTACGCTGAAGAGCAAAAACGCAGTAAGGCAATGGCGTTTAAGGACGACGAAATCTTGACTCAGTTTGGTCACGAGTTTCTTTCACGTCTTCAAAGCATCGACGACGGATTCCCAGATACGCGTGGGCAACGGAAATGGAAAACACAATGAACGTTACCGGAAGAATAGTCGCTGAGAGTTACAAGCTTGGGTTCAACAGAGCTCCTGACCTCATCTTCTGGGTCCGAACTGAGAAGGGTAGACAGAAGGTTTCAATCCCTTCACCATACCTTCCACGGGAAGAGGCAGTCATCGCTGACGAGCAAGAAGAAGCTGTCACCAAGATAGAGGTTCACGACCCGCCCGGCGTAGCAATACATCGTAAGGCTCTCGAAGGGAAAGGGTTCAATGTATTCGAAGCTGACCTACCCTACTGCCGTCTGATGAAGAAAGTTCTTGGTATCTATCACAACAAAATCAGCATTCGCGAAGGAGAGATATTCTCCTACGAGGGCGAAGTTCCTGGTATGGTTCGGGGCTACTACGACATCGAGTGCGACGACACTGACATGAAGAAGACTCCCAAGCCGGGAACAAATCGTCTAATCTGTGTCACTCTCGTGATTGTCTACCCAGATGGTCGCGTTGAAGAGTTCACATTTACTGGCGATGATGAGGTCAAAGACATTCTGAAGCCTTTGCTCGAGAAGCTTCAAGATGTAGACCTACTCATTGGATGGGGCAGTGAGGATTTCGATGATGATTTCATCGATACCCGCATGAGAATGTTCCAACTCGATTGGAACCCGAAGAGCATACAGCGCCTTGACTTGATGAAGGTCATCCAGTTCAGAGGAGGCAAGAGACTCGAGAGCCAGCGACTTGACTATGTTGTTAACGAGTTCCTGGTGAAAGAGCGCGGATGGTACAAGGAAACTATCCAGCGTCTCAAAGGATACAATCGATACTTCAAGAACCAAGGTGGAAAAGATGAGTTTGGAAACGAAATCAACCGTGACACAATGCAACGAGTCAACGCCAGTCACGCTCGGGCGGTCAAGGATATCGATAGGGCAATGGAGTTCTCAGAACTGCGAATCTCACTGGCTGATGTCGGTGGCATTCAGGTTGCCGATACCTACTACCAAAGTAGAGTCATCGACAGTCTTGTTCTACGACGTTTCTACAACGAGCGCCCTCGACTCATTGCGCGCTGTCGTGACGAGAATGTTAAGAAGGAAAGGTACAAGGGTGCCCAAGTCTTCGATACAATACCTGGGCAACATGACAACGTTCTCCACTTCGTCTGGTCAGAAGCACGAAAAGCCGCGCCTAAAGATTACGAGGAACTGATTCCCCTACTTCAATCGCAGAAGGAAGGCATCTTCCCTCAAGAGATGCGAAAGCTTGAGATATGGAGAGCCGAGCTGAAGGCGGAGAAGGTCAAGTATGAGGCTGACAAGACCAGTGCTGAGTACAAGAAAGCAAGTATGATGGACAACACCGTCAAGACACTCATACTCGCCTTCTACGGTCAACTTGGAGAGCCTCGAAGTAGATACTTCGTCAATCTGATGGCAGGATTGGTCACCTACGGCGGCAGAGAGCTTATTCTCGGTACGGCGAAGGAACTCACCGACCTAAACCTTCAAATCATCTACGGTGACACAGATTCTCTATTTGCGCGCGAAGCGCCAGAGTTCGCTGGGGCTATCTCCGATTTCGAGCAATTCGGGCAGAAGCTCAAAGCTTACCTGAATGAGCAATTCTACCCAACACTACTTACAGAGAGATGGCACATTTCTCCTGAAAGGAAACGCATTCAGATTGGATTTGAGGAAGTGTATGACACCATCTTCTTCGGAGAGAGCAAGAAGAGGTATGCTGGATGGGCACATGGAGCTACCAAGCCTGAAGTAGTCGGTTTCGAGCAGATACGGAGTGATTGGTGCCCTCTTGCGAAGACAGCTCAATGGGACATCCTCAATATGCGCCTGAAGAAGGTTGATGTTGAGCAAATCAAGAGCTACATCGTGAAGCTAAAGAGCGACCTTCTCGATGGGAAGTACGGGGCTGAACTAATCATCTCGAAGGGGTATCACAAGGGCGAATCTGGATATACATCCCTTCCGCCCCATGCCAGAGCCGCCTTGAAGATGACCGAAGCCGAGAGACAAGGCGACTATAAGATTCACTATGTTGTGTCGAAAGCTGTGAGAGGAGCAATCGACGATGTCATGCCTGTTGTCGACCGGACAAAGATTCCAGAAATCAAGATGTCCGCGCGAATCTACTATTGGCAGCATCAGATATTTCCGCCGACACGACGGGTTTTGTGGGGACTTTTCTCCGATTCAGAACTCGATGTCTTCGAAAGTTGCGCAGTGAAGGTTCCGTCAAGAATGGATTTCTGGTACACCAACCAGACAATCCAAGAATGACAAGAAACCTTATGTAGCTCGTAAAGAGTATCAACAGGTAGGACAATCATGAAACTACAGATGAGAGACGCACTTCAGTTCAAAAGCATCGTAGAAGCAGTTTCGAGCCTTGTCGACGAAGCTGACTTCACTCTAACTCCCGATGGGCTAAAGCTACGTGCGATGGACCCGTCTCATATAGCGATTGTGGACCTTGATATGCCTAAGGATTCGTTCGAGGTGTATCAGTGTGATTCTTCGGTCAGATTTCGAATCTCAATCGATAACTTCGTGAAACTCTTGAAGAGGGTTGAGACAGGCGAGTTCATGAATCTTCAGTACGATGAAAAGGAGAAGAAAGTCATACTCACAATGAAGAGTGACATGGAGAGGGAATTTATCGTTCCCACTCTTGAACCTTCGAAAGAAGAGTTGCAGCTTCCTAAATTAACCCTTCCTACTCGAGTAAGATTAAAGTCAGCAGCCCTTCAAGGGCTGGTTGAGGATACACAAATTCTCAGTACCAATGTCAAGATATCAGTGACGGAAGATACTCTGACTATGACAAGCATTGGTTCAATGACCACATCGAAACTAACCATGGTGAAGGATAAGAGTAAGGCGCTTCTCGAGCTGACAACTGACAAGCCGGCAATCTCAGTCTACAACCTCAACTACATGGGAGAAGTTATCAACAAGGGCGCAAAGATAGCTGAAGAGGTCACCTTCAACTTCTCTTCGAACATGCCTGCCAGAATCGAATTTTTCATGCAAAAGGCGGGAAAGATTCAATATTACGTTGCGCCTCGAATCGAAAGTGAGTAACCTTGTTCGTATGTGGGCAATGCAGAACATTCAGGAACGACTGGGACAAAGTCGGCAGTGTGTGTCTCAACTGTTCTCGGAACCCACAACTAAGAAGAGTTACAACACCTCAGCAGAGGCGAGTCATGCGATACTGCTCGAGTTGCAAGAAAGGAACTCCTCTCGGGCAGCAAATGCGTGAAGGATTCTTCTGCTTTGACTGTCTAAACAGCGGAGCATGGCTTAACGCGATTCGAAAAGGCGGAACAAAGACCAGAACTGAGGACTTCAGTCAGTGGGTCATCAGAAGGAAAGGAAAGCCGGCAGCACACTTTGGTCGATAGAAGTCTAACTCTCTTCGCAGATAAGAAGAAGATGTGTCTACAGGCAGTAGAAGTGAAGTTCTTCACGACGGTTGGTTGGGGAACGGCTGGGCAGTATCAAAAAGAGCACTCAGTAGAGATTTTATGCGAGAGGAAGAAACACGACAAAGGGAAACACCGAGCTGGCTACTCTAACGTAACAATCATCTGGTAGAAATCATGCCATACATTACACCAGAAGATAGAAAGTGGCTTGACTACATTCTGAAAGACTTCTTTGGTAAGGTCGACCTCGAAGCCGGACAGTTTAACTACCTAATCAGTAGAATGTTGGATGACCAAGTTCTCGAGCAAGAATGCTACAAGCGCTTCAACGAGCTTGTGGGAATGCTTGAGTGCGCCAAACTTGAGTTCTATCGACGAGTGATAGCACCTTACGAAGACATGAAACGTGAGAAAAATGGAGACGTCTACCACAGTGGACACATCATCCCAACACCGGTATCCGGAGCTTAACTCACTCCGTCACCTCCGAAATGGAGGTAGAGAGTTTCTTGGTCGCAGAACATATATCACCGAGAAACGGGACGGCGCTAACATCAAACTAACTGCAGAACTGATACCCGACTTGGTCGGTGAATATGTTCTTCACTACGAAGACTTCGCGTTTCATGGAGATGCACCGGGCGCATACGGTGCTGCGTTGACGATGAATGTGAATATCGGTAGCCGTAACAAAGATGACGCAACACCGAAGTTCAAGCACTGGGTCAAACAGACACCCGAGTTCAAGAAATATGTTCACATGCTCGCAGAGAATCCGAAGTGGACAATATTCGTTGAGTATGTTCCTGCCGGCAGAGGACCTACTCGCATAGAACCGGTTCACAAGAAAGCTTCACTCGTTCTTTTCGATGTGTTTGTGGGAGACCAGTTCCTGCCCTACACATACATCTATCAGCAATCAGTTCACTACCGCATTCCAATCGTCAAGCTCGTGGGAGAATTATACCCTAAGTCAATGGGCGAAATTGAAGAGGCTCGCGACTTTGGGCTTAAATGGGCACGACGACACCGCCGTGAAGGCGTTGTAATCAAGGCTTACGCTGAAGACGCTGGTCAACAGTATGTCTTCTTCAAAGAGAAGATTGACATGCCCGCGAAACCACCCCTTGATAGACCCAAGTCACCCGGGATAGATATCCCAGTTCTACCTGATACGGAAGTGTACGGGGCAATCGCTAAGTATGACGCTGACATTGGAATCATCCTTCAGAATCAGAAGGATATGCCCGGAATCGTGAAGTATGTGCAAGAAGAAGCACGGAAACATATCATGCGGGCTCCAGGAGATATCTATCGCTACTACAAGCACTACCTTGATGAGAACAAGCAGGCTGAAGCAATAGGTCCTCAGTGATGCTCGAAACTCTCGCGAAAGTTATTGAAGAGCTGGGTCTTACGCCTCATTTCAGTCAATGGACGGAAGGTCAATGGGCGGCTGTTGAGAAGCGGGTTGCTGAACTCGAGCAAATTGAAGAAGAGAAAGACCTTCCTGTTTGCCGCAGATGCGGCACGAAACCTTCAGAATCTAACGGGTATGAAGAGAGATTCTGCAAGTGTGGGATGGTTCATGTTGTAACGAAACGTCCAGAGAGAAAGAACGAGAATCAGGCTGCAAAGGAGTTTAAGGCTTCACAGTGACCGAAATCATAATCATCTACGCGAACGATAAGAAAGACGTTCTGCCAATCACCGAGAAGATTCCGTCTTCTGTAAAGTGGAAGTATTTTGTCCTTGTCTCGAAACCTGATGTCAAGTTCGAGCCAATGGCTGCCCTCGTTGACCGTCTGACAGAACAAGCAGACCATGTTCTT
>WNGP01005349.1_pt1 | contig 10694 bp, 7 predicted proteins | sample 5407671 | NCBI WGS metagenome assembly WNGP01 (sample SAMN13153381, study PRJNA577476) | soil metagenome | isolation source: 40 cm soil or saprolite under Garry oak tree replicate 2 | place: USA:California | collected 2016-06-15
GACCAGACTCGTCGCGGTGCTCGCCTTGCTCTCCTGCGTGTCCCCGGCGGCGGCGCAGCGCGCTGCGTCATCCCCGCCCCCACCCCCGCCCCCTGGCTGGTCCGCGTTCGTCCGCACGTTCGATGCGTTCGCCGCCGGGGACAGCGTGGTCGGCGGCAGCGTGCTCGTGTTGCGGGACGGCCGGGTGCTGGCGCACCACGAGTACGGCTTCGCCGACCGGGCCCTCGGCCAACGCGTGGACGAGCGCACCATCTTCCATTGGGCCTCCATCACCAAGACGCTCACCGCGGTCGCGGTGATGCAGCTGCGCGATCGTGGCCGGCTGTCGCTCGACGATCGCGTGACGCGCTACCTCCCCGAGCTCGCGCAGGTGCACGACAGCTTCGGCGCCATCGGCGACATTACGCTCCGGATGCTACTGTCGCATTCCGCGGGATTCCAGGACCCCACGTGGCCGTACAAGGCGGGGAAGCCGTGGGAGCCGTTCGAGCCGGCCCGCTGGGAGCAACTCGTCGCCATGATGCCGTACCAGGAGATCCTGTTCCGGCCGGGCACGCGCTATGGGTACAGCAACCCGGCGTTCATCTATCTGGCCCGGATTATCGAGCAGCTGACCGGCGATCCCTATCAGAGCTACATCTACAAGAACATCTGGACGCCGCTCGGCATGACGCGCAGCTATTTCGGCGCCACGCCGTATCATCTGGCGGCGGCGCGCGCGAACAACTACACCTTGCTACGAGACAGCGCCGGGCGAGTTTCGCTCGTCGCGAACGGGCGGGACTTCGATCCCGGGATCACCATCCCAAACGGCGGCTGGAACGCCCCCCTCGGCGACGTAGCCCGGTGGGTCGCGTTCCTCACCGGCTCCAGCGGCGGCGACACCGTGCTGGCGCGCGCGTCGCTCGAGGAGATGTGGCGCCCCCCCCTGCTCGCGACCAGGGACAGCACGGCGCCAGGCGACTCGGTCGGCTTGTCGTTTTTCGTGCTGTGGCGCGGGGGCGGGGGGGGCGCGCGCTTCATCGGGCACACGGGGCACCAGGCGGGGTTCCGGTCGTTCTTCTACCTGAACCCGCGGACCCGGGGCGCCGTGATCGCAGCGTTCAACACCACGAACGAGGCGGATGACGACAAGTCAGAGCAGGGCTTTCGGGCGGTGCGGGATGCGGCGCTGGAACTGATCCTACGGTAGAAGGCCGGCTTTATCGCTGGCAGTTCGGACAAAACGTCGTGGCTCGCAGGTCGATCACGTGCGTCGTGACCAGGCGCCTACCGCAGGTGACGCACGCCTCCCCCCCACGGCCGTACACTTTCAGCTCGAACTGGAAGCGACCCGGCTCGCCGACGCCCGTGCGGTAGTCGCGCACCGTCGTCCCGGAGGAATTCACCGCCCGGGCGAGCACGTCCGTGACCGCGGCGTGGAGCCGGGCGAACTCGTCGAGCGACAGCTTGTCGGTGGCCTTGGAGGGATCGATCCCCGCCTCGAACAGCGCCTCGTTGGCGTAGATGTTCCCCACCCCAGCGACACGGCGCTGGTCCATGATGGCCTTCTTGATCGCGGCTCGCGTCCCCCGCAGCCGCTCGGCGAACACGAACGGGGTGAAGGTATCGTCCAGCGGCTCGGGGCCGAGCCGGTCGGTGTAGGCCGCCCAGCCCTTTTCGTCGAGCAGCCACACGTTGCCGAGGCGCCGCACGTCGCGGTACACGAACAGCCGGCCGTCCTCGAGCGTGCACGTGAGCACGGCGTAGCGGGATTCGTCCCTGGTGAGCCGCCGGTCGTAGACGATGAGCGAGCCGGTCATGCGGGGCTGCACCACGAGGCGATGGCCGCTCCCGAGCCGCAGCACCGCGTGCTTGGCGCGGCGGGTCACCTCCTCGACGGTGTTGCCCTTGAGGATGCGGAGCAGACGAGGCTTGGAGACGCGGCGCAGCACGTCGCTCTTCGCCAGCCGGGCGCGCGCGATCCGGTGACCTTCGAGCCGGGGCGCGAGCTCCCGGACGATCGTCTCAACCTCGGGCAGCTCCGGCATGCTTCCCCCCCTCCCCCTCCCGGCTGCTCCGCGCGATCTCGCGCCATCCGATGTCCCGGCGGTAGGTCTTCCCCTGGAACGCGATCAGCTCGCACGCGTCGGCGCTCTTCTGCGCGGCGTCCGCCACGGTGTCGCCCAGCCCCGTCACCGTGAGCACGCGCCCGCCGTGCACCCGCAGCGTGCCGTCGGGGGGGGGGTCGCGGTAGGTGCCCGCGTGGAACAGGAGCGTCCCCGCCTCCACGTCGCGCGGCACGACGATGGCCGCGCCCAGCTCCGGCTTGTCGGGATAGCCGGGCGCCGCGAGCACGGTGGCCACCGCCGCGCGCGCCGGCGCGAGGGCGCGCTCCGAGGGGTGCCAACTCCCGGCCGCGATCCCGGCCAGGTGGCGCGTCACGCCGGGCAGCAGCGGGAGCAGGGCCTGCGTCTCCGGGTCGCCGAAGCGGCAGTTGAACTCGAGCACGTACGGGGTCCCATCGGCCGCGAGCATCAGCCCGGCGTAGAGCACGCCGGTGTAGCACGCGCCGCGCGCCGCCAGCTCCCGGAGCGTCGGCTCGAGCACCTCCCGGCGCACCCGTTCGAGCAGCGCGTCGCCGGCGATGCTCACGGGGCAATAGGCGCCCATCCCGCCGGTGTTCGGGCCCGTGTCACCCTCGCCGAGCCGCTTGTGGTCCTGCGCGGCGGGGAGGATCAGCGTGCGCTCCCCGTCCGTCAGCGCCAGGACCGACAGTTCCTCCCCCTCGAGGTAGTCCTCGATGACCACCTCGCGGCCCGCCTCGCCGAACGTGCCGTCCGCGAGCATGGCGCGGGCGGCGCGCGCCGCCGCGTCGCGCGTGTCGCACACGACGGCTCCCTTTCCCGCCGCCAGTCCCGACGCTTTCACGACGAGCGGCGCGGCGTGGGTCTTGATGTACGCGAGGGCGGGAGCGAGCGCGGTGAAGGTGCGACTCGCGGCGGTCGGGACGCCGGCGCTCCGCATCACCTCCTTGGCGAATGCTTTGGACGACTCGATGCGGGCCGCGGCGGCGCCCGGGCCGAACACGGGGCGGCCGGCGGGGGGAGCGCGGAGCCGGTCGGCGAGCCCCGCGGCGAGCGGCGCCTCGGGGCCGACCACGACGAGGTCGATCTTGTGCTCCCGCGCGGCCACGACGAGCTCGTCCGTGGCCGTCGCGGGGATCTCGAGGTTGGTGCCGAGTTGCGCGGTGCCGGGGTTGCCGGGGGCGGCGAACAGGGTGGCCTCGGGGGTGTCGCGCTTCAGCGCCCAGGCGAGCGCGTGCTCGCGGCCGCCCCCCCCGACGACCAGGACTCTCACTTCTTCTTGAACGCCTCGGTGAACGCTTGGGCGGCCCGCTTGGCGGTGTCCACCACGTCGTTCACGACGGCCTTCGCTTCCTTCATATAGTGGTCCCGGGCCTCGTCGATGTCCTTGTCGATGGGGCGCTGCTCCGCCTCGGGGCCGCGGCGGGTGTACTCGCCGGCGAGCACGCGGTCGTAGTGGCCCTCCTCGATCCAGCGCTGCAGCTCGGCGGCGCGGACCGTATTGAACGGGTGGGAGCGGCCCAGCACGCCCAGGATCTTGAAGATGCGGTCGAGCGCGCCGCCCGTGTCCTCGTACTCCTTGGCCTGCGCCAGAAACGCGTTCAGGTCCATCTGTGTCATGTCCCCGCCGCCCGCGAACTTGAGGTTGACGCGCAGCGACGCCGTGGCATCCTGGCAGGCGAGCAGCCCGGCGCGGTCGGACGACAGCTCGCTCTTGCGGAACCATTCGAGCAGCGCGAGCTGGATCGGGAGGATGGCGATTCCGGCGAGGAACGGGAGGGCGCCGAGGCTCACGTTGAGGATGATGACCAGGATGGTGTGGTACAGCGCGTGCCCGCTCATGACGTGCCCCAGCTCGTGACCCAGCACGTTCCGGAGCTCGTCGTCGTCGAGCAGCTTGAGCGTGCCCGAGTTGATCACGATGAACGGTTTGTCCATCCCGAACGCGCCGGCGTTGGCGAACGGGGTCTGCGACACGAACAGCTCCGGGCGCTCCGGCCAGTCGAGCGACGTCAGGACCTCCGTGTAGAGCTGATTCAGACGGGGGAACTGAGTCGGGCCGACCCGCACCGCGTCCGCCTGGAAGATGAGCCGCACGCCCCGCTCGCCGATGAAGCCGTAGATCTTCTTCACGACCTCGTCGAAGCCCGGCACCGAGCGCAGCGACTGCAGCGCCGCGCGGTCCGCCGGGTGCTCCCACGTCACCGGGGCGATCTGCGTGAGGATCTTCCGGGGGCGTGCGGCGGGAAGACCGGTGGGCTCGCTCATACCGTTGCTCCTGCTATGAAAGGTAGACCCTCACTACGCCCCGAAGCAGAGGGTGTTTCGGCTTCCGTGGTCCCCAGGCTCAAGCCTGGGCTCGGCATGCACTGTGCTGAAGCACACTGTCCTTCAGGACAGCGTTGCGCCGAGCCCACCCTTCAGGGTGGGAATCACGACGCACTGCCTGACGTCCCTGTTCGTCATCATCGTCATCGTCACCCCGCCGCGGCGAGCGCCTGATCCAGATCCGCGATCAGGTCCTCGACGTCCTCGATCCCCACCGAGAGCCGCACCAGGCTGTCCGTGAGTCCCATGGCGCGGCGCCGCTCCGGCGGGACGCTGGCGTGCGTCATGGACGCGGGGTGGCCGACGAGGCTCTCGACGCCGCCGAGTGACTCGGCGAGGCTGAAGATCCGGGTGCGCTCGACGAACGCCCGCGCGCGGGTGACGGAGCCGAGCTCCAGCGAGATCATGCCGCCGAAGCCCGTCATCTGGCGACAGGCGAGCTCGTGCTGCGGGTGCGACGGCAGGCCGGGGTAATAGACCCGCTCCACCTTGGGGTGCCGCGTCAGCCACTCGGCGATGCGGCGGGCGCTCGCGTCGTGCTGGCGCATCCGCAGGGCGAGCGTCTTGGTGCCGCGCAGCGCCAGCCAGCAGTCGAACGGCCCCGGCACGGCACCCGAGCCGTTCTGGATGAACCCGAGCCGCTCGGCGACATCGTCCCGGTTGACCACGACGATCCCGCCCACCATGTCGCTGTGGCCGTTCAGGTACTTCGTGGTCGAGTGCAGCACGATGTCGGCGCCGAGCTCGAGCGGGCGCTGGAAGTAGGGGGTGGCGAAGGTGTTGTCGACGACCAACAGGGCGCCGGCGCGGCGCGCCAGCTGGGCGGTGGCGGCGAGGTCGCACAGCTGCATCATCGGGTTGGTCGGCGTCTCGGCGTAGACCAGCTTGGTGCGGGGCGTCACCGCCGCCGCGAACGCGTCCTGGTCGGTCGCGTCGACGAACGTGAACTCGAGACCGAGGCGCGCCCAGATGTGCGTCATCTGGCGGTGCGAGCCGCCGTACACGTTTTCGCCGCTCACCACGTGGTCGCCGGCTGACAGCAGCTTGAGCACCGCGTCGAGCGCCGCGAGTCCGGACGCGAAGGCGAAGCCGTAGCGCCCGCCTTCGAGCGCCGCGATGTTGCGCTCCAGCGCCTCGCGGGTGGGGTTCGTGGTGCGCGCGTACTCGTACCCCTTGTGCCGGCCCAATCCCTCCTGGACGTAGGTGGACGTCTGGTAGATCGGCGCCATGACCGCGCCGGCCAGCGGGTCGGGGACCTGCCCGGCGTGCACCGCGCGGGTGCCGAAGCGGCGGCTCGCGTCGTCCGCAAACGCCTTCGTCATGGCGGGAACGTAAGGGCGCCTTCCGCGCCGAGCAAGCGACCACTACGTTAAGCGCACGATGCCGCAACCGAACGCCGTCAGGTGCCTGGTCGTGGACGACGAGCCGCGGCTGCGCCGCGTGCTCGTGCGGCTGCTGGAAGGTGAGGGCTTCACCTGCGCCGAGGCGGGATCGGGCGTCGAGGCCCTCGAGATGATGCAGCAGGACCCGGTGCCGCTCGTGATCTCCGACCTGCGGATGCCGCAGATGGATGGAGTCACACTGCTGCGCGAGCTGCTCGCGAAGTGGCCGGACACCGCGGTGCTCGTCGTGACCGCCGTCGCGGAGGTGGAGAGCGCGGTCGCGTGCCTGCAGCTCGGGGCGCTCGACTACGTCGCCAAGCCGTTCCACCTCGACGAGGTGCGCGCCCGCGTCATGCAGGCGCTCGACAAGCGCCGCCTCATCCTCGAGAACCGCATGTACCACCAGCAGCTCGAGGACCGCGTCCAGGAGCAGGCGCGCCGGATCGAGGAGCTGTCGCTCGAGCGGCTCCAGGCCCTCGTCCACTTCCTCGAAGAGAAGGACACCTATCTGAGGGGACACTCGGTGCGCGTCGCGAACTACGCCCTGGCCATCGCCCGCGGGATGAGTCTCCCGCCCGCGGCCCTCGACATGATCGCGCTCGGCGCCGAGCTGCACGACATCGGCAAGATCGGCGTGCGGGAATCGGTGCTCCACAAGCCGGGGAAGCTCTCCGAGGCGGAATACCGCCATATCATGGAGCACCCGGTGATCGGCGCGCGCGTGCTGGCCCCCTTGATGCGCGACGCTCCCGCGGCGCTCGCCATCGTGCGCTCCCACCATGAGCGGCTCGACGGCAAGGGGTTTCCCGACGGCTTGAAGGGCAAGGAGGTCGCGATCGAAGTGCGCGTCGTCACCGTGGCCGACTCGTTCGACGCGATGACCAGCCTGCGGCCCTACCGCCCCGCGCTGTTGGTGCCCAAGGCGCTCCAGGAGCTCGAGGACGGGAAAGGCGTCCAGTTCGATCCCGAGGTCGTGCAGGCGTTCCTCGCCGCCTTTCCCGACAAAGCGGCGCTCCCCGTCGCTACGCCCGAGGTCCAGCCGCTCCACCTTCCGGTCGCTCCCCTCGAAGCGCGACGCGGTTGACGCGCGTCCGATTGCCATGACCGACCCCACCGCCCTCATGGTCGGCGTGTCGGGCATCCGCGGGATCGTCGGCGAGGGCCTCACGCCGGAAGTGGTCCGGCAGTGGGCGCAGGCCTTCGGGACCTGGGTGAAAGAAGCCGGGGAAGGGGGAAGGGGGAAGCGTCACGCCGTCGTGCTGGGGCGTGATTCCCGGCAGTCGGGGCCCGCGTTCGCGCGGGTGGTCGCCGAGGCGGTCACCGCCGTCGGCTGCGGCGTGATCGACGTCGGCGTCGTCCCCACGCCCACAGTCCAGCTCGCCGTGGAGCACCACGGCGCGGGCGGCGGCATCGCCATCACCGCGAGCCATAACGCGATCGAGTGGAACGCGCTGAAATTCATCGGCTCCGACGGCATCTTTCTTGATGGAGGCGCGGCGGCTCGGGTCCAAGAGCTCGCGAGGACGGGGCAGGACGGGGCAGCACGGAGGAAGACGGGGAAGGTCACGGCCGATGGGCACGCGACCGAGCGTCACCTCGACCTTGTCATGAAGCTCTCCGTCCTGGACGTCCCGCGGATCCGGCGGCGCAGGTTCACCGTCGCGCTCGATACGGTGCGGGGGGCGGGCGGGCCGGTGATGCAGGCCCTGCTCGAGCGGCTGGGGTGCGAGGTGACGGGGATCAACCTCGAGCCCGACGGGCGGTTCCCGAGAGCCCCCGAGCCGGTGCCGGAAAACCTGGCCGAGTTGCGCGCCCTGGTCCGCGCATCCGGGGCGGATCTGGGGGTCGCCGTCGATCCGGACGTGGACCGCCTGGCGATCGTGGATGAGACAGGTGCACCGATCGGGGAGGACTACACGTTGGCGTTCGCGGTGAGGGCGGTGCTTGGAAAGGCGACGGAAGGACGGAAGGACGGAATGGGGATGAAAGGCGAGTCCCGCATCCCCGTTCCGTCATTCCGTCGTTCCGTCGTCGTTTGTAACCTTTCGACCAGCCTCGTCGTGGAAGATGCGGCGCGGGAGTGTGGGGCCGACCTGGTGCGGACGCCGGTAGGGGAGGTGCACGTGGCGCGCAAGATCGTCGAGCTGGACGCGCGGATCGGGGGGGAAGGGAATGGGGGGGTCATGTATCCCGCCTTACATTGCGGTCGCGACGCACCGGTCGCCGCGGCCCTGGTCCTGGAGCTGCTCGCGGGGACCGGCAAACGCGTGAGCGAGGTCGTGGCCGGCGCGCCGCGGTATGCGATCGTGAAGGCGAAGCTGGAACGCGGAACACGGAACGCGGAACGGGGACTGGACGACGTCTACGCGGCATTGCGCAGCCGTTTTCCGGAAGCGAGCGCCGATACGCAGGACGGCCTGCGGCTCGCGTGGCGGGACCGCTGGCTCCACGTGCGGCCGTCGAACACCGAGCCCATCATCCGGCTCATCGCCGAGGCGCCGACGGGCGATGAGGCGCAGCAACTCGTGGACGAAGGACGACGCTCATGTGCGGCATCGTAGGCTACACCGGGGCCCGCGACGCCGCCCCGCTGCTGCTCGAGGGGCTGAAGCGGCTCGAGTACCGCGGCTACGACTCGGCGGGCATCGCGGTCGTGGCGGACGGCCGGATCGAGGTGCACAAGGCCCCGGGCAAGATCAGCGCGCTCGAGAAGGAGCTGGGCGCGGCGCTGCCGGCCGGCCACGCGGGCATCGCCCACACCCGCTGGGCCACGCACGGCGCGCCCAACACCGTCAACGCGCACCCGCACACCGACTGCGGCGGCACGCTCGCGCTCATCCACAACGGCATCATCGAGAACGCCGGCCCGCTCCGCGCGGCCCTCACCAAGCGCGGCCACGTGTTCCGCTCGGAGACCGACACGGAAGTGCTGGCGCACCTGATCGAGGAGCACGTCGCGAAAGGGAGCCCGCTGGTCGAGGCGGTGGCGGGCGCGCTGCACCAGGTGGACGGCACGTACGGGATCGCGGTGCTCTCGACCCGTGAGCCCGACACGATCGTGGCGGCGCGGCACGGCTCGCCGCTGCTCGTGGCGATCGGCACCGGCGAGAACTTCGTGGCGTCGGACGCCTCGGCCGTGCTCGCGCATACACGCTCGGTCGTGTATCTCGACGACGGCGAGATCGCGGTGGTGCGCCCCGGCGACTACCGCATCCTCGACCTCGACTCGGTGGAAAAGGAGAAGGCGGTGACGCGGGTCGACTGGGACCTCGCCACCGTCGAGCGCGGCGGCTACGCGCACTTCATGCTGAAGGAGATCCTGGAGCAGCCCGAGAGCGTGCGCAACACGCTGCGCGGCCGCCTGCTCGAGGAGGACGGGACCGCGAAGCTCGGCGGGCTCAACATCGAGGACGAGCAGCTGCTGCAGGTGAACCGCATCGTGTTCACCGCCTGCGGCACGTCGTGGCATGCGGCGCTGATCGGCGAGTACATGATGGAGGAGCTGGCGCGCATCCCCTCTGAAGTCGAGTACGCCTCCGAGTTCCGCTACCGCAACCCCATCGTGGACGAGCGCACCCTGGTGGTGGGCATCTCGCAATCGGGCGAGACCGCGGACACCCTCGCCGCGCTGCGCGAGGCGAAGCGGCGCGGCGCCCGCACGTTGGGCCTCGTGAACGTGGTCGGCTCGACCATCGCGCGCGAGGTGGACGGCGGGATCTACCTGCACGCGGGCCCCGAGATCGGGGTCGCCTCGACCAAGGCGTTCACGAGCCAGATCGCGGCGCTGGCGCTGCTCACGCTCAAAATGGGCCGGCTGCGCGCGCTCTCCATCCTCCAGGGGCGGGAGGTCGTGCGCGCCCTGGGCCGGCTGCCGGAGCTGGTGGAGCGCGTGCTCGCCCGGGCGCCCGAGGTCGAGCGGATCGCCGAGCGGATGATGCGCGCGCAGAACGTGCTGTATCTGGGGCGCGGCTACAACTTCCCCGTCGCGCTCGAGGGCGCGCTCAAGCTCAAGGAGATCTCCTACGTCCACGCGGAGGGCTACCCTGCGGCGGAGATGAAGCACGGCCCGATCGCGCTGATCGACGACCTCATGCCCGTGGTGTTCATCGCGCCGAAAGACGCGGTATACCAGAAGGTCGTGTCCAACGTGGAAGAGGTGAAGGCGCGGGGCGGGCGCGTGATCGCGGTGGTCACCGAGGGCGACACGGGGCTCGCCAAACTGGCCGACCAGAAGATCGAGGTCCCGGAGACGCTCGATCTGCTCACGCCGGTGCTCACGGTGCTGCCGCTGCAGCTGCTCGCGTATTACATCGCGGTGCGCCGGGGGTGCAATGTGGACCAGCCGCGCAATTTGGCGAAGAGTGTGACGGTCGAGTGACGAGAACGCGGAACGCGGAAGTCGGAACGCGGAACAGATGCCCGACCTGCCGTTTCGCGTTTCGCGTTCCGCGTTCCGCGTTGGGAGGCGGCGGGGTGGTATGAGGGTGGTGGTGCAACGCGTCTCCCGCGCCGCGGTCCGGGTGCACGGGCGCGTCACCGGATCCATCGGGGTGGGGTTTCTCGTCCTCGCCGGCTTCGCGCCCGCCGACAGCGAAGAGAGCCTCATCTGGATGGCCGACAAGGTGTTGGGGCTGCGGGTGTTCGGCGACGCCGCGGGGAAGATGAATCTGGCGCTCGCGGACGTGGGCGGGGCGCTGCTGGTGGTGTCGCAGTTCACGCTGTACGGTGACGCGCGCAAGGGGCGGCGACCCAGCTTCATCGACGCGGCGCCGCCCGAGGTGGCGATTCCCCTGTACGAGCGCTTCGTCGCGCTCCTCCGGGAGCGGGGCGCGGGGAGCGGAACCCGGGTGGAAACCGGCGAGTTCGGCGCGATGATGGAGGTGGAGCTGGTGAACGATGGACCGGTGACGCTGGTGCT
>WNGP01011934.1_pt1 | contig 10694 bp, 7 predicted proteins | sample 5407671 | NCBI WGS metagenome assembly WNGP01 (sample SAMN13153381, study PRJNA577476) | soil metagenome | isolation source: 40 cm soil or saprolite under Garry oak tree replicate 2 | place: USA:California | collected 2016-06-15
CGGAAGTTTGTTTTCATTGACACCGCCGGAATGCGGCGGCGTGGAAAACGTTCGAGTTCGGTCGAAGTTTTCAGCGTCATGCGCGCAGAGCGCAGTATTCGCCGCGCCGACGTCTGTGTTTTGATTGTCGATCTTACGATGGGCGTAACCGCCCAAGACAAACGGATCGCGGGATTGATTCAAAGAGAGCGCAAGGCCGCTATTCTTGTTTTAAACAAATGGGACTTGATCAGACCGCAACGGAACCGAAAGCAAACGATCTCGCGGCTCGTCGATGAAACGCGCGCGAGAATTTTCTTTCTGGAATTTTCTCCGGTGCTTATTGCATCTGCGCTCACCGGCGAAAACATCGACCGACTATTTGCGCTCATCGAAAAAATCCGACGCGCGGCCCGGCAGCGCATAGGCACCGGAGTTTTAAACCGATTGTTGCGACAGGCGTTCGAAGCAAATCCGCCACCAATGGTAAAAGGCCGTCGGCTCAAATTGCTTTACGCCACGCAAGCGGGCGGAAAAGAAGAACGACAACTACAATCTCTGGAATTCGTTCTCTTCGTGAATGACCCGCAGCTGATGAACGAAACGTATCGTCGTTATCTTGAATCCCGGATGCGTACAGCCCAACCATATCCGGGCCTGCCGATTGTCTTAACACTGCGGCGGCGCACTAGCGTGCGACATGAGGACCGTGGAGTTCGCGCTGCCAAGCGAAACAAACAGCCCATCGGGAGGAAACGGCACGTTTGATCGAACATTCTCCTGACCCCACATGTCTGACAAAGACCGTATGAAATCGACGCAGGAAATTACGCAGGAAGTGCGGGAGCTTGGGCAATGGATTCCGGCGCTCCGCCAGCAAGTTGCTCACGTTGTGGTGGGCCAGAAGTATTTGGTGGACCGTCTTCTGCTGGGTCTGCTCGCCAATGGTCATATCCTGCTCGAAGGCGTGCCCGGGTTGGCCAAGACGCTCACTGTGAAAACAATGGCTGGCTGTATTCAGACTGGGTTTCAAAGATTGCAATTCACGCCCGATCTTTTGCCGGCGGATTTGATCGGCACGCTCATTTACAACCCCCGCACCGGCGAGTTTACGACCAAGCTTGGCCCGATTTTTTCTAATCTGATCCTGGCCGATGAGATCAACCGCGCGCCGGCCAAAGTACAGAGCGCGTTACTGGAAGCAATGCAGGAGCGACAGGTCACGATTGGCGAACAAACATACCCTCTCTCCGATCCTTTTCTTGTTCTCGCGACTCAAAACCCGATTGAACAGGAAGGTACGTATCAACTGCCAGAGGCGCAACTCGATCGTTTCATGTTCAAATTAAACATTGGCTATCCGCACAAACGCGAGGAGCGAACCATTCTCGATTTGATGGCAACTTCGGCACCCGATTTGCGAGTAGAGCCCGTAATCGAACCGAAGCAGATCATCGCCGCGCGCAATGTGGTAAACGAAATCTACATCGACGATCGAGTAAAAGATTATATCGTCGATGTGGTCTGGGCGACGCGCGAGCCTGCCTCATATAATTTGCGACTTGAAGGACTGATTCGTTACGGCGCTTCGCCACGCGCAACCATTTACCTGGCGCTCGGTGCGCGCGCCCATGCGTTCCTGAACGGGCGCGGATACGTTACGCCCCAGGACGTAAAAAGCATCGGCCCCGATGTGTTACGGCATCGGATCATTGTTAGCTACGAAGCCGAAGCCGAAGCGGTCACCAGCGAGACCATCATCGAGCGGATTTTTGCGGGGCTGCCTGTTCCCTGATTCTTCTCGGTAATGCAACGGGACCCTTCGACTCCGCTTCGCTCCGCTCGGGACGACGACCGGGCAGAGAAAACAACCGAGATTCTCAAAAAGATCAGGACACTCGAGATCAAGACCCGCGGCCTGGTGGAAACCGCATTCGCGGGCGACTATCACAGCGTTTTCAAAGGACGCGGGATGAACTTTGAGGACGTGCGCGAATATCAGCCGGGTGATGAAATTCGCTCAATTGATTGGAACGTCACAGCGCGCATGGGAAACGCGTTTGTAAAAAAATTTACTGAGGAGCGCGAGCTAACGGTGATGCTGGTTGTCGATGTCAGCGCCTCCGGGAATTTTGGAAGCACAACGCAATCCAAACGCGAACTGGCGGCAGAGGTTGCCTGCTTGCTCGCCTTTAGTGCGATTAGGAACAACGACAAGGTTGGGCTGCTTCTCTTCACCGATCGCGTCGAGCTTTTTATTCCACCAAAAAAAGGCCGGTCTCACACGCTGCGACTGATCCGCGAGATTCTGTTTTTCCAGCCACAGGGACGTGGGACAGAGCCAGCGCTGGCGCTTGATTACCTGAATAAGATCGTGACGCGACGTGCGGTGGTTTTTTTCATCTCGGATTTTCAGGCGCCTGATTTCTCGCGAGCGCTCGCGGTAAGTGGGCAGCGACACGATTTTATAGCCATCCACATTCGCGACGAACGAGAAAGGGTACTACCGAACATCGGCATGATTACATTAGAGGACGCCGAAACGGGCGAACAGATCGAGATCAACACAGCCGATCGCAAAACGCGTGGTCTCTTTATGGATCTTGTCCGTGACCGGGATACGGAACTTTCCCGCACGCTGCGGCGGAACAACATCGATGCGATCGCGTTGCAGACTGGAAAAGATTATTTGCCGCCGCTCCGCTCGTTTTTCAAACAACGGGGGCACCGGCTCGGTGTTCGATGAATTGGATCGTTAAAGGGCTAAACCGTTGAAGCGTTGAAGCGGGTGGAAAATGAAAATGTTGAGTTTTCTCGCCGAAGAATTCCACGACATTACGCCACCGGTGGATTATTCACTGATTCCGCCCTGGCTGGTTTTTGTGATCGTGTTTGTGGCGCTCTCGCTTCTCGGCCTGGTAGTGTGGTTGTTCGCGAAGCGCCGCAAACCGCCGCTGCCCCCAAAGTTGCCGCGCGACATCGCGCTGGAAGAGCTCGAACGAACTAGTCTCGAAATTGAAAAGATGAGCCCGTATCAGTTTAGTATTCGTGTGTCCGATATTTTGCGAAAATACGTGACGCAGCAGTACGGGCTGCCGGCGACGCGACAAACCTCGATCGAATTTCTGACCGCGCTGGCAAAGGCCTCGCCGTTCTCCGCCGAGGAAAAATCGTTACTGGAGGACTTCTTGAATCGATGCGATCTGATTAAGTTCGCGCGCTACGAAGCAACAACGTCGGACAGCGAATTGCTTCTGGGAGAAGCGATCCGTTTCGTGAAAGGAGGCGAGCTTGAGACGGCTGAGCCGGAGATGTCTCGAATTCGCTCGACATGACAAAGTTGTTTGATTGGTGGCCGGCAAACAGCGCCCTGACATTCGCGCGCCCCTGGCTGCTTTTGTTGCTACTGGCGATCCCGTTGCTGGCGTACTTGCGCGGCAAACGCGGGCCGGCTGCGGCGCTGACTTATTCATCTACAGCCACCCTTCGGGCAATCGGAAAACAAAGTGCCGCACGCGCGGGAAAAATCCTGAGAACGCTGCTACTGGCTTCGCTCGCGATCTTCGTAGTTGCGCTTGCGCGTCCTCAGCTCGGCAAGAGCCTTACCCAGATCGAGGCGAGCGGGATCGACATCATGCTCGTGCTGGATGTCTCCGGCTCGATGCTGACGAAGGATTTTACGATCGGCGGCCAAGAAGCGACGCGTGTCGATACAATCCGTGAAGTCACACGCAAATTTATTGAAGAACGGTCGAACGATCGAATCGGCATTATTGCATTCGCCGGTCGCCCGTATGTCGTTAGCCCGATGACGCTCGATCATGATTGGCTTTTGCAAAATCTGGATCGCGTGCGGATAGGTCTCGTCGAAGACGGCACTGCGATTGGATCGGCCATGGCAGCAGCAGCCAATCGGCTAAATGATAAACGTTCCAAGAGTCGCGTGCTCGTGCTGTTGACCGACGGAGAAAATAATGCTGGCAAAATTCCACCAAACACCGCCGCCGAGGCGGTGAAAGCGTTAAAGATTCACTTCTACGCCATTGGCGCCGGCATCAACGGAATTGCGCCAGCGCCGATCTTCACTAACCGAGGCCCCTTAACCAATGCGCTGGGCAATATTCTCTACGAAAACCAGCGCGTGGAGTTTAACGAGACCGGTCTGAGAGAGGTCGCGAAAATTGCAGACGGAAAATTTTTCCGAGCGACTGACACGAAATCGCTCGAACAAATTTATGGCGATATAGACAAGCTGGAAAAATCTACGGTGAGCGTGAAGAAATATCAGCAATACCGCGATCTGTTTCCGCTGTGCCTTATGGGCGGATGCGGGCTGCTGGTCACGCAAATGCTTTTGGCACACACAGTGTGGAAAAAACTACCGTGAGAAGCGAACGCCCAACGTCCAACGTCCAACGTCCAACGTCCGATGCCCAATTGCCGATCTGTTACGCAATTGGCGGTTGGCAATTGGCAATCATATGACTTTTGGCGCGCCAGAATGGCTTTGGGGATTGTGGCTGATCCCACTCCTGATTGCGCTCTTCATCCGCGCGGAGCGTCGCGGGCATCAGCGACTGCAGGAGTTCGTTTCCGCGCGTTTGCTGCCGCAGCTTGCGGGAACCGTGAATCGACCGCGGCGCATGATAAGATTTGCGCTCCAATTGTTGGGACTTTCTCTGGCCCTCATCAGTCTCGCGCAACCGCGCTGGGGTTACACTTTTGAGGATGTAAAGCGTAAAGGGCTCGATTTGCTGATAGCAGTGGACACATCGCGCAGCATGCTTTCTAACGACGTCCAACCGAACCGGCTCGAACGCGTGAAGCTTGCGATCCAAGATCTAATCAATGATCTCCAGGGCGATCGTGTTGGCCTGATTGCTTTTGCCGGCCGCGCTTTTTTGCAAGCGCCACTTACAATTGATTACGACGCCGTGGTTGAGGCCATCAATGATCTGGACACGAAGACGATTCCCGAAGGCGGAACCAATATCTCCAGCGCCATTGCGCTTGCCACGCAGAGCTTCGGCAAAAGCGCAACAGGCAACCGAGCGCTCATTATCTTTACCGACGGCGAGGAATTGAGCGGTGATGCTGTAAAGATGGCAAAGGACGCGGCCGACGCTGGGGTGCTAATTTTCACCGTGGGCGTCGGAACACCGCAGGGCTCGCTGATTCCCGTCACCGGCGACGATGGTCAAACAGCTTTTGTAAAGGACTCAGCCGGTCAAGTCGTCAAATCAAAGCTGGACGGCAAACGTTTGGGTGAAATCGCGCAAGCCACAGGTGGGTTTTATATTCATTTGGAAAGTGGGCCACGTACGATGCAGCAAGTTCAAACTCAAGGATTGGCAAAAATGCAGGCTGCTGAAATGGACGTGCGTTTGTCGCGGCGTCCAATTGAGCGCTACGAGTGGCCGCTGGGCGCGGCGTTGATTGTGCTCGCGTTGTCGATCCTCATTCCCGAACGGAAATCTGCCACCGGACGGAGTCGCCGTGGTGAACGCATGCGTGCAAAAGCCTACGTTCCTGCAGCCGCCAGGGCTGTGGGCGCGACGGTCGGTCTTCTAATGTTTCTCTCTTCATTTGCGTTTGCGTCCGCCCCAGGAATTGATGCCTATCGCGACGGGAAGTTCGAAGATGCCTACAGCCAGTTTCAGCAGACGCTGAAATCGCATCCGCAATCGCCTGCCGAGGACAAGCTCCAGTTCGATTCAGGCGCAGCTGCTTACAAATTGAAGGATTACACCAGGGCACTGGAATCGTTTAGTCAGGCATTGCTTTCGCGAGATACCGGTTTGCAGAGCCGGGGCCATTACAATCTCGGCAACACGCTTTATCAACGCGGCGAAGGGGAAAAAAACGACGATAAAAAGCTGAGCGATTGGACAAACGCTCTCGACCATTATCAACAGACGCTCAAGCTCGATCCGCAAGATAAAGACGCCAAAGATAATTACGAGTACGTCAAAAAGAAGATCGAAGAGTTAAAGAACAAGAAATCCCAACAACAGCCCTCCCCTTCCCCGTCCCCGCCGCAAAAGAACAAACAGAACCAACAACAGAACAAGCAAGATCAGCAACAGCAGAATCAGGATCAGCAGCAACAAAAACAGTCGCAGCAGAATCAACAGCAACAGAAAGACCAACAGCAACAACAGCAGAACCAGCAACAAAAACAGCAGAACCAACAGCAGCAGCAAGGTCAGAGCCAGCAACAGAAAAAGGATCAGCAGCAGCAATCACAGGATCAGCAATCGCAAAACGAATCGACTAACGACAAAGACCAAAAGAAAAACGATCAAGCTCAGGCGAAGAACGAGTCACAAAAGAATCAGCAGCAACAGCCCGGCGAGAGCCCGTCTCCATCGCCGTCGCCAGGAGCGGAAAATCAGCAGGCGAACCAGCCTTCCCCGTCACCGGGAGAACGACAAGCTGAAGAATCACCGAGCCCAGGCGAAGGCGAAAATGAAATGCCGTCACCCTCGCCGGGAGAAGGTGAGGGCGAAGGCGCGGAACCATCAGCTACGCCGGCAGAATCGCCGCAGAAAAAATTCGCCGGTGAAGTGAAAGGCGCAGGTGAAGACAAATCGCAGAAGCCTCCAGACAAGAACGCGCAAATTACCGAGGCCGAATTGGAAAAAGAGGGCCAGATGAGCGAGCGCCAGGCCCTGGCGCTCCTTGAATCGATGAAAGACGAAGAGGCGCGAGTTCGACTTGATGAACGCAAGGTAAAGCGCCATGTCTATAACGACTGGTAGCTGAAGTTTGGGTTCAATGGTTGATGCTTGATTGAAAATGGGACGCGCATTCTTGATTGGAATTACGGCGGGAATTTTCGCGGCCGGTTTCGCATTTGCCGATTCGCCAACTACCACCGCGGTGCTAAGTAGCTCGGAAACCGTTGTCGGCGAAACAGTTGAATTGCAAATCAAAGTAACCGGCCCCGGCGATGCCAGGCCACCGGAAGAGATTTCAATCGACGGGTTGGAAATTCACGGCACCGGACAATCGCGACAATTCGAGATACACAATTTCAGTACGCTGACATTAAACGTCGCGGACTCACCAGGTCGTTCGTCTAACGCGAGGCCGAGTCGTGGCACGCAGAGTCAATCAGTCCGCGCCAGCGATCTGGTTTTCGCCGAATTGATTGTGCCAAAGAAAACTGCCTACGTCGGCGAGATCGTCCCTGTGCAGATCCAGATGGGATTTGACCCACGCGTGCGTCCAAGACTGATCGAGCCACCTGAAATCACCGGACAAGGATTTACCGCGCAGAAATTACAGGAATCCGGCCAAAATTCAGAAACCATCAATGGCAGACCTTACGACGTAGTCACATATAAGACTGCAATCACAGCGGCGCGCGCTGGAAAATTTGAGCTCGGCCCGGTGAAAGCCAAAGCACAAGTTCTGGTTCCGCGTGCACGAAGTGCGCCGCGCACTCGATCGCGTTCCCCATTCGATCCGTTCGATCTGGATGATCCGTTCTCGGATCCATTCTTTAGCAATCCGTTCGCTCAAATGGGTGAGCGCCGAGAGGTAGAGATCAAAAGCGAACCTGTGGCGCTGGAAGTCAAACCGCTGCCGCCGAACGCGCCGCCGAGTTTTTCAGGCGCGATTGGGAATTTTACGATGACAACCGATGCCAAGCCCAAGAGCGTGCAAGTGGGTGATCCCATCACCGTCACCACTGAAATCGCGGGGCGCGGCAATTTTGATCGCGTCAATGCCCCAGTGGTGGAAGACGAGCGCGGTTGGCACAAATACCCGCCGTCTTCCAAGTTCAAACAGGACGACGAGGTCGGCCTTAGCGGCACAAAAACTTTCGAAACGGTGCTTTCGCCTAACGAGAAGAAACAAAGCCTGCCGTTGCTTGCATTTTCTTATTTCGACCCGGTGAAGGAACAATATGTGACACTGCGCAGCGAAGCGATGCCGATCACTGTGCAGGGCGGGACGGCTGCTACGCAGAATGTCGCGACGCCCCAGCCGGCGTCATCCCGCACTAGCGGAACTACACCGACGCGCGCCGCACCGGCGGCCGCAGCTGCAGCCAAGCCGCCGGATATCCTTTATCAACTTACGGAACGGCCGCGCGCAACGGAATCGTTTGCGCCAATTTATAAGCGTCGCGTCTTCTGGGGCGTGCAAGTAATTCCCTTACTCGCCCTGATTGGATTTGCGGTCTGGAAAATTCGAAGAGCGAGGATCAATAATCGCCAGGCACAACGAATCGCTGCGCTGCATCATGAAGCGGCGGAGCTCATGCATAACTTGCGCCGTAAAGATGCATCCCCGCGAGAATATTATGCCGAAGTCTCCAGAGTCGTCCGGGTGAAAACCGCGCTGGCGTCCGCAGGTCGCGGGATCGATCCGAACATCGTGGACGCGGAAACCGCGGCGGACACTTTCAAGCTGAACAGCGACGAGCGTGACCGGCTACGTCGTTTATTCGAGCAAAGCGACGAGTGGCAATACAGCGGAGCGCATAACGGCCCGGGAAGAATTTCCCCCGAAAACCGCCGCGAGGTCCTGGAGTTAATTGAAAATCTAAAATGAAGATGGGAAGAATTTCCCCCGAAAACCGCCGCGAGGTCCTGGAGTTAATTGAAAATCTAAAATGAAGATCACCGCCTCCTTGATTGCACTCCTTTTTTGCGCGCTCGCGACTCCTTCGGTGTCGGCGCAAGGAGATGCCGAGTTTGCAAAGGCGAACCAAGAATTTGCCCAAAGCCATTTCAAGCAAGCGATCTCAGATTATGAGGCGCTCATTCGCGACGGGCAATGGAGCGCAAACGTATTTTACGACCTCGGCAACGCTTATTTCCGCGCCAGTGACTTTGGACGCGCTATTTTGAATTACGCGCGCGCGCGCGCCTTGGAGCCGCATCATCCGGAAGCAACGGCAAATTTGCAGATCGCGCGCGACGAGGCGCACGCGCTGGAGCTCCAGCCAAGCTGGCCGGAGCGTCATCTGCAATTTGCAAGCGTCAATCAGTACAGTGTCACCGCAGCTGTCGCTTTCTGGGTCGCAGCGTTTTGTTTGGCAGCGCTGATTTTCACGCCTCGCCGATCAGCCGCCATGAAAAGCTTGCTTGTTGTGATGCTTCTGGTTTTTGCCGGAGCGATGTTTGCAATCTGGCAACTCGAGCGCGGAAGCAAAGGCGACGCACTGGCTATTGTGACAGGCAAAGATGTCCAGGCACGCCTCGCGACGGCGGACACAGCGAACGCCGTTCTGGCATTGCCTCCTGGTAGTGAGATCAAGGTCCTGAGCACGCGCGGTGATTGGATCTACGCTACGCTGCCGAATAATTTGCGCGGGTGGATTGCCGCGAAGAACGCCGAGCAAGTGCGATTGTAGCTGTTCCTGTAGAGCGTCTGTGCCAGACGCCAGCGCATTCCCGCAGTAGGCGCCTGGCACAGACGCCCTACAAAAGGCCGGGATTTGCGGCGATTGCGATCATCGGTAGAGAAATTGTATGACTCCAGAGATGGAAATCGGCACCGACAGAAAGGCGCTGCAAATCAATCTGGATCCGGCCAAGTACGGGACGTTTGCAGAGATTGGCGCGGGCCAGGAAGTCGCGCGCCGATTTTTCCGCATCGGCGGCGCCGCCGGCACCATCGCCAAGACCATGTCTGCCTATGACATGACATTTAGCGACGCGATCTACGGACCGGCGGACCGCTACGTCAGTCGTGTTCGTCTCCAGACAATGCTCGACCACGAATACAATCTTCTCATCGAGCGGCTCGACGCAAAATTCGGGGCGGAGAAAACCTTCTTCGTCTTTGCAGACACGGTTGCAGCGCGCAGTTTTAAACAGCGCAGCGAATCGTACGGCTGGCTGGGGATGCGCTTCCAATCCGAGCCACGCGCGCAACCGAGCCAGATCATCATCCACGTGCGGTTGCTCGACCAAACCAACGTCGAACAACAGGAAGCCCTTGGCGTGATCGGAGTGAATCTTCTTTACGGGGCGTTCTACCACCGCCAGCCGGAGAAATTAATTTCGTCGCTTCACGAAAATCTCGATTCGGGACGAATCGAGGTGGACATGATTAAATTTTCCGGACCCGTCTTTCAAAGCGTCGATAATCGATTGATGAGTTTGCAGCTCGTCAGCCAGGGTCTCACGAATGCCGTTATGTTCAAGGCGGACGGCGAGACGGTTCAGCCTGCCGAGGTGTTCTACAAAAAAGCGATCTTGGTTGAGCGCGGCAATTTTCGGCCTGTAACCTACGCCACGAACGACATGCTGGATGGCGCGCGCCGCGTGTTTATGAAGCACTGCGATTGTTCGGAAGACGAGGTGGTCGTGCTCATGGAGATGACGCTGGAAAACTTGCTCGCCGACGGCCAGGTTGATCACGCCGATTTTCTCGCTCGCGCCGATATTCTCCGTGCATTGGGACGAACCGTCCTGATCTCGAAGTTTGGCGAATATTATCGGCTCGCGGGGTATCTATTTCGTTACACGAACAGGGCAATCGGTCTTGTCATGTGCGTGCCGAGTTTGATGGAGATTTTCAACGAAAAATATTACACGAACCTGGAAGGTGGAATTTTGGAGGCGCTGGGCAGGATGTTTAAGGGAGGACTAAAACTTTATGTTTATCCGATGGTTGATGAGGCGAGCGGAAAGCTCGTCACCGCAACACAAATCAAAGTCGCACCAAATCTTCGCTCGCTATTTCGATATTTA
>WNGP01005354.1_pt1 | contig 10692 bp, 4 predicted proteins | sample 5407671 | NCBI WGS metagenome assembly WNGP01 (sample SAMN13153381, study PRJNA577476) | soil metagenome | isolation source: 40 cm soil or saprolite under Garry oak tree replicate 2 | place: USA:California | collected 2016-06-15
TTGGCGGGACGAGGGTACGTCGTGATCTCCTGGGACCCCGTTGGGCAAGGCGAGCGAAGCCAGTTCTGGGATGCGACAACAGGCAAGAGCCGATACAACCTGATCTGTGGCGAACACGCAGTGATGGGAAACCTGGCCTATTTGGCCGGAGCGAATCTCGCGCGATGGGAAATATGGGATGGGATTCGCGCAGTCGATTATCTACTCACCCGCCCTGAAGTGGACGGTAAGCGAATCAGCATCACTGGTACGAGTGGCGGCGGCTTTCAGGCTACTTTGATTGCCGCCCTCGATGAGCGCATCAAAGTGGCTGTGCCTTCGTGCTATATCAGCGCACTGCCAATGAGGATTTCTAACCGCATTTTTGCCGATCCCGACAGCGATCCCGAGCAGGATTTGTTTGGCATGATTTCAAACGGTGTGGACCATCCCGGATTGCTGCTGCTGATGTATCCGCGGCCGGTATTGGTGGCTGCGGCGGTACTCGATTTTTTCCCCATTGAAGGGACGCGCAAGACCGTCCGCGAAGTGCGAAGACTGTACGAGCGTTTCGACCACGGAGACCGAATTGCACTGGTCGAAGGCTATCACCCGCATCAATTCTCACCGGAGAATCAGGAAGCCGCACTCGCCTTTCTCGACCATTTCAATCAAATGCCGGTTGGGCATGGACTTCCACCAGTAAAGGAGCTTGCGGGCAAAGCCTTGCAATGCACTGGAACGGGCCAGGTCGTTCTCGAGTTCAGCGACGCAAAACCCTTGATGTTGGTAATTAAAGAGTATTTCGATGAGCACAAGGTCGGACCGAGACGCAGCCTCGCGAAGGCATATTACGATGGCAGTTACAGCGGCGTGAAAGATTGGCATGTGAGCGAATATATTGGCGTCCCGGCCGCGCGAGAGCAAATTACTTGGGAAGCAGCGGGGAGTTGGAGATCAGGCGGCATGTCGATTGACCGCTATATGCTGCGACATAGCAAACTGCTTGAAATGCCGCTGCTGTACATTCATAAAACCGCAGCTGACAAACGAACAGTCCTCTTGTGGTTCAGTGAAAGCGGGAAGGTGACCGCGGCAGACTGGCCTGAAATCAAGAAATATGTGGATACGGGGTACGACGTTGTTTCATTAGATTTCCGCGGCCTCGGCGAAACTCGAATGCCGTATACGGTGGTTTCCCCGGATGACCCGACGCTGGGTGCGTTGGATTTTGATCATGCCTATGTCGATTCCATTTCAAGCGTGCTGGCAAATCATGTGTACAACTCTCTTTTGACCGGCAGGCCGTATTTTCTGCAAATGATTGAGGACGCAGAAATCGCCGGTCGATTCGCCCGTGAGAAGCTGGGCGCAAAAGTAGCAGCTGTAACCGCGCCGGGTGATGGATACACGCTCGCTAGCGCCATTGCGGAGACGCTGCCCGGCGTCGAGCTATTGCCCCGGCCAGACGCGCAGGTCTTGAAATGGTCTGAAATCGTGGAACAGAAAAGGGAGACCTGGCCAATACAATATCTACTGCCCTCGGGAGCCTATGTTCATTAGGCGGGGTGATTTGTTCGGCGTCGCAAGTCCGAGTGCCAACAGCGATTCTCGGAAGGTCTCAACTAATTCACGAGGCGCAAGATTCCGAACCGAGTTGGCACGTGAAAAGTTTTTCCTTCGGGAATGATGCTCCACGCAAGAAATTTACGGCGATCGTCACCGCCCTCTCCTGCTGCTCGAAAGAAATTCACCCGCCATTCCGCGCCCGGATGTATCACGTGGACTTTCATTGACGAGATCGGTATGCGCATTTCCGTGGTCCACACATGATTCTTGGTGTCGATGTGGGTGGCGTGGTCGAAGCCTGAATTCCAAGAGGCATCATTAAAAGGGTTTTTGGTCTTATCGATTTCGAGATCTATCCACTGATTATTGGGGGCAACCTCGAACTCATAGTAGTGATTCACTCGTTCGGGCTGAGGGTTCAGGAAAACTTCGGCAACGTCGCGATCCCAAAGCTGCCATCGCTCTGTCTTCGGGTCCTCTCCTTGATAGACATTCAGTGAGTCGTAGCGACACCAAAAGAAAAAGTAGATATGCGTTTCGGTCCAAACGGATGCGACACGAGTCGAAATCTCCGGATAGTGGGAATTGCCCGAGGCGCCGGTGTCAAATCCCACTGACGTGGCGTGCTTCCATGAAGGCTTAGAAGAATCGCCATCCGGCAAGAAATCCATGGGGGAACGTTTTGCCTGGAGTTGCATGCCGCTGGCATACGATTGTTGCGGTGTAGTACCGATCTGGCCCAGACCCGAAAAGGGAAGCAAAGTGAATGCTACCTTGGCGAGAGCACCAGTCAGAACTCGCATTTTCCAAAGTGCCGTCAATAGATTCCCTCGGGGCCAAGCCGGTGCGGCCTTCTTAAGGAGCGACGTGCAGCGTAGACACTTGAGCTCGCCTTAAGAGAAGGCAGAACCCGGAGATTTATCCCACTTTGACAAGCGAAAGTAAACGCTATAGAAGAAGTCAAACGAAGAAAGGAAATCCATAGCGGCGCGATCGAATGAGACTGGAGGATCCATGAGTGGGATAGGCCGAAGAAGCTGGTTGGAAAGCATGGGGATGTTTTTCGTTGCGAGCAGATTACCTAGGGCCTCGATAGCCTCGCCGGTCACGCCGGAGGGTGTGGGAAAGCCGTTGCAACTCGCGGACTTCCAACCGCGCAGCATGTTACACGTCCCGGAGACGAAGGTGCCCCGCTCGCGTTATCCGGTCATAGACATTCATACGCATCTCTCTTTTGCTGCTAGGACAGAGAATGGAGTCGGGATAGGCGAAGAGATGAAGTATTTGGCGTCGGTGGACGCGGTGCTGCCACTGATGGACCGAAAGAACATCCGTGTGATGGTCAACCTGACCGGCGGAGTCGGCAAAGGACTAGAGGAAACGATTCGAAAGTTTCAACGGCCCTATCCGGAAAGGTTCGTAGTCTTCACGGAGCCGTGGTGGGAGCGCACGAATCAGCCAGGATACAGCAAATGTCAAGCCGACGAGATTGTTCGGGCACACCAGGCGGGCGCGCGCGGACTCAAAATTCTGAAGACACTGGGTCTCTATTTGCGTGAGGGAATCTCGAAGGGGCCATTGGTTAAAATCGACGATCCACGTTTCGATGCTATGTGGGAAGCATGCGGATCGCTCGGCATGCCGGTCGCGATTCATGTTTCAGATCCGGAGGCATTCTTCCTTCCGATCGATCGTTTCAATGAACGCTTCGAGGAGTTGAATAACCATCCAGATTGGTCTTTTTACGGGGGCGATTTTCCCAGTAACAGGGAACTGTTGGAGGCTCGCAACCGCGTTCTGGTCCGCCACCCCAAGACACAGTTCATTGTGCTCCATGTGGGCAATGACGCTGAAAATCTTCCCTACGTCGGCGACTGCATGGACCGTTTACCCAATATGTACGTCGAACTTGGCGCGAGGATTGGGGAGCTGGGACGCCAGCCGCGCATGGCCAGAAAGTTTTTCGAGAAATATCAGGATCGAATTCTTTTTGGAACGGATGCCGTCCCCCATGGAGCGGACACCCCTCAACAAATTTTCGTTGATGAACTTTACGAGATTTATTACCGCTTTCTTGAAACCGAAGACGAATATTTCGATTACGCCCCTGCACCGGTGCCTCCGCAGGGACGGTGGCGGATTTACGGTCTTGGGTTACCCGACGGAATACTCAAGAAGGTTTATCATGAAAATACTGCCCGGCTCTTGCGAGTCAAGATCTAGCCGACCTTCAAAGAGATTGACAAAGCAAGGACTTTCTGCCAAAAAGAAAGCGAAACAACAAGAACGAAAGCAAAGAAAAGAAATAGATGATCTTTTTTCTTCTTCGATTTGCTGTTGCTGCGCTGCTGATGACTAACGCTGGTGACTCCCGCCCAGGTGATTTCAAGATCATTGGCCCCGGCGGTGGCGGGGCAATGTTCCATCCAACCATCAGTCCTCACGACCCCAACATCGTCCTGGTTAGCTGCGACATGACCGGGTCTTATATCACCCATGATGCCGGCAAGTCTTGGCGCATGTTCAACCTACGCGGAGTGGTCCAGTTCTTTGTATTCGATCCGCTGGATCGGAAGGTAATTTATGCGCAATCTAACGGATTGTGGCGCAGTCAAGACGAGGGCCAGTCTTGGAGCCTGATTTATCCAAAGCCGTCTTCCGTGAAGAGCATCAAAATGAGTTCGGATCACTCGGACGAAGATCTAATTGCGGAACCGAATCCCCTGGGCGACATCACGGCAATGGCCATCGATCCATCCGATTCCAAGGTATTTTATGTTGCCGCGGGCGACAGGAAAAAAGGGATGTTTGCGCTCTTTAGCTCGCGTGATGGTGGACAGAATTGGGTAAGAGAGGGGGAGCTACCGGGACTGGCCGACAAGCTGTGGGTCAATCCGCATTCACCCGCCAACGCTCGGATGCTTCTCCTTGCGGGTTCACACTTCATCGAAGAGAAAACCTCGTCGGGCATGCGGAAGCTATCCGTCCCCTCCGCAAAGACTTTCACAGATATTTCTGCAGGATTCAAGAAGGATGGCAAGCCGCTCCTATATGTTATCGGGGACGAATCTGCGTTTGCTTCGGATGACGAAGGAACTACGTGGAGAAAGGCCAGCCTGGACCAAGGTGGTGGGAAAATGCGAGCGATCGCAACCAGCTTGCAGAATCCGGATACGGCCTATGTCTCGTACAGAGATCTGGAAGTAGGTGGAATCAAATGGCTAGGGGTCGCCAAGACCACGGATGCGGGACGCAATTGGCAGCCGGTTTGGAAGGAGGACAGCAATCCCGCGGCTAAGGCTGCTACAAATATTCACGACGCGTGGATCACCGAAAGATTTGGATCGGATTGGGGAGAAAATCCCCTGGCGCTTGCCGTGGCGGAGCAGGACGCCAATATATGCTACGGAACGGATCTGGGAAGAACAATGCGCACAACGGACGGAGGCGCGAGTTGGGTCGCAGTTTACTCAAGAAAGTACGGTGAAAACGGATGGGTCTCGACAGGCCTTGATGTAACGAACGCCTACGGCTACCACTTTGATCCCTTTGATCAGAACCGGCAGTTTATCACCACGACGGACATTGGTCTTTTCCGCAGCGAAGATGGCGGGCAGTCCTGGGTCAGTTCGACCCGCGGTGTGCCGAAGGAATGGATGAACACAACGTACTGGATTGTATTTGACCCCGAGGTGAGAGGGCGGGCTTGGAGCGTGAACAGCTGGACCCATGATTTACCGCGGCCGAAGATGTGGAGAAGGAAGGGAATTGGGAGTTATCGGGGTGGGGTATGCCGCAGTGATGACGGGGGAAGGACTTGGACAAAGTCAAATGACGGGATGGAGGAAACCGCGGCGACGCATATCCTTCTGGACCCGACGAGTCCACCCACCGCACGCGTGCTCTATGTTGCCGCCTTCGGACGCGGAGTATACAAGAGCGTGGACGGGGGCAAGAGCTGGAAGCTGAAAAACATTGGCATCACCCAAAAAGAACCTTTTGCATGGAGAATTGTAAGAGACAGCAGAGGAACTCTTTACGTACTGCTGGCGCGCCGTTCGGAGGATGGAAGCATAGGAACGGAGGGCGATGGAGCGATTTACAAGTCCACCGATGGAGCGGAGAACTGGAGCCGGGTAACGATGCCCGAGGAAAGCAATGGTCCGAACGGCTTGGCGGTTGACCCCAGTGCGCCGGATCGGCTCTATCTCGCGGCGTGGGCGAGGGACAAAGGAGAGCACGGCGACGGTGGTGGCATCTACCTGTCGGTGACTACAGGGAGGACTTGGACGCGAGTACTTGATCGCGATCGCCACGTCTACGATGTCACCATAGATCCGCGCGACGCAAGAATACTCTACGCTTCCGGGTTTGAGTCCTCCGCATGGAAATCAAGCGACCGCGGCGAAAGCTGGGCGCGAATACCTGGTTTTAACTTCAAATGGGGACATCGCGTCATTCCAGACCCTGAAGACCCCAAGAAAGTTTACATCACAACGTTTGGCGGGGGCGTTTGGCATGGCTCCGTAGATGGGGAAGATCGTCCATTGGACATCGTTACGCCCGAGCTTCAGCCTGGACGATAGCGAAGGAACCTCCTGGCGGGAGAGACACAAATATCCTATGGAAAGTGCCTCCTTGTTGATGCAGGCGGAATGGCAACGTGCGCTGACAAACGGTCAAGCGAGGGCGGCAGAATTATTTGGCCGACCGGAAACGGAGCAAAAACGGCTTGGCTATTTCCACACGCTGAAGGAGATCTGCCAGCAGCCTTGGACCTGGCTGCGAACTTGCGATCGACTGATGGCATCAAGGGATGGCCTAAAACAGGATGTGGCAGGAATTCGAAGTCTCGCACTTACCGGATCCGGTAGTTCAGAGTACGCCGCCGAATGCGTGTGCCTCCCGCTGCAAAATGAATTGGGGATCTGCACGGAATCGATAAGCGGCGGATCACTGCTAATGTTTGGCGGAAAGGCGTTGCCTCCGGGAAGGCCTGGCTTGCTCGTTTCTTTGGCGAGATCCGGAGACAGCCCCGAGAGCAGTGGGGCCGTAGAGTTGCTACTGGACACGGAGCCTGAGTACCGGCACGTTGTAGTGACCTGCAACGAGCAGGGTAGTCTAGCTAGAACGTGGCGCGACCATGAGAAAGTACATGTCACCACGCTTCCCGCGGAGACTCATGACAAAAGCCTGGTCATGACGAGCAGCTTTACAAACCTGTTGCTGGCGGCGCGCTTCATCGGAATGCTGGAAAGGCCAGATGAATATCAAAAAGTGTGCGAAGGATTAAGCCAAATAACAAAGCAGTTGATCCGATCCAATTTTGACATCCTGGCAAAGATTGCCGCCGCAGATTTCCGCCGCGCAGTATTTCTCGGCAGCGGGTCGCGTTTCGCGGCCTCGCGCGAAGCGGCGTTGAAGATGCTGGAGCTGACGTCGGGCCGCGTCACGACACTTTGCGAAACGTATCTTGGATTTCGGCATGGCCCCATGAGCTACGCGCAGGATGACACTCTGATCGTTTGCAATTTGTCGTGCGATTCCACCATACGCGCATATGAACTGGATTTATTGCGCGAATTGGACCGGAAGAAACTTGGACTGTCCAAAATCATTGTTGGAGAGAATATTCCGGATTCTGTGGTTAGAAAGAGCGATGAAGTCATCGAGTGCCAGGGGTTGAATGAACTCGGAGACGAAGAGACCCCGACCGTGTATGTGGTTGTCGCCCAACTTCTGGCTTTTTTTCGTTGCCTTGTGGAAGGACTTCAGCCTGATTCGCCGTCTGAGGGAGGAATTATCAACCGTGTAGTGGAAAAGTTTCCCCTTCACACACCTTCGTGAAGATCCGGCGAAAGCAGATTCTCGTAGTTGGACGCATGAGCCTGGAAGCCCGCATCAATCCATGCTCGAGTGGAACTTACATGAAACGCCGTTGTCGGAGGTTCACCACGCGAGGCCACGCCGATGCGATGGACGGCCCTGTTCTTGTTCCTCAGCGTTAACGCCGTACCCATTCAGGCTCAAGTACGCGTGTGGGAAGGGGTTCTGAATCTCCCTGCATACGAAGAGGGAGCGCCTGATCCCAATCCACCTTTCGACCAGTTCGCGATCGGTCGATTTAATTATCCCTATACGATGAGGCCAGAAATCACCGACCAGCGCGTGGAGCACCGATGGCGCGCGATCTATCTTGAAAACGAATATCTGAAATGTTCAGTTTTGCCGGATTTGGGTGGGCATATTTATACGTGCATCGACAAAATCAGCGGGCAGCCGATGTTTTATGCCAACCCTTCCATTAAGAAAGCCAGGATCGGTTATCGCGGAGCCTGGGCCGCATTCGGCGTCGAGTTTAACTTTCCTGTTTCCCACAATTGGGTCTCCATGTCACCCGTGGATTTTGCATATGCGGGCCACGAGGATGGCAGTGCGTCGGTCACCGTTGGGAATATCGACAGAGTTTATGGAATGGAATGGTCCGTCGAACTGACTCTGCGCCCTGGTTCTACCGTCCTCGAACAACACGTCACGCTGAGCAATCGAAGTGATGTACGCCATCGTTTTTATTGGTGGAACAATGCCGCCGTGCAAGTTTGGGACGATTCTCAGATTCAATACCCCATGCGTTTTGCCGCAGCACATGGGTTTGCCGAAGTGCTGAGGTGGCCGATCGATTCGCAGGCTAAAGATCTCAGCGTCATACATAATCAAACCGACGGACCAGTATCGCTGTTCGTTCATGGAAGCCGCGAAAACTTTATGGGCGTCTGGCATCCCCGAACAAACACAGGGACTACGCATTTTGCCGACTATGCCGAGCTGCCCGCGAAGAAAATTTGGTCTTGGGGTGTTGACGCGGACGGTCTTGATTGGCGCAAAGCACTCTCCGACAACAATAGCGCCTATGTCGAGTTGCAAGCGGGACTCTTCCGAAATCAGGAGACGTATGCATTCCTTGAACCGCGGCAATCGATCGCTTTCACGGAATACTGGATACCGGTCAGAGGTACGGGTGGGATTTCCCGTGCGAATCTTGCCGGCGTGGTTCATTTGGAAAGAAAGGCCGGCATTTTGGCGGTCTCCTTCAATGCCAACCGAAAGTTGCCGGATGCTACGATCCGGATTTTGGATGGAAACAGTTTCTTGCTCAACGAGAAAGGAGATCTTGTACCGGAGCGAGTGTGGAAGAGAGAGATTCAGATTCCAACTGCCAACAGGAAATATACGTTTGAACTCAAGGGCGGCGAGAATGCTCTGCTGTTGAGGCAGACGGAAGGGGAGTATGACTGGACGCCCGAATCCGAAATTAAAGTTGGCCCGCAAATTTCTTACAGAGTACCGGAGGAGACGCATCGTACCGAGGATGATTGGGTTCAGCAGGGCAAGGCGGAAGAATTGAACGGCAACCTGTTAGCCGCCCTGCAAACCTATCAAAAAGCATTGGTGAAGTTCCCCACAGATTTTGAATTATTGAAGGCGGCGGGACGACTCGACGCATGTCTAGAGCGTTTTGAAGAAGCGGTATCTCACCTCTCTGGCGCTCATGACCGAAATACTACCGATGCCGAGATTTCGTATTATCTTGGAATCGCGTACGAGGGCGTCGAACGAGAGAACGATGCTGTCGACGCATACCAGGAAGCGATGCGTTTACCGTCGTACCGCGCGGCCGCTGCACTGCGCCTTGCCGAACTGCGGTCACGGCGACGTGCTTTGAAGGAGGCGAGAGACTTTCTGACGAAAAGCCTCGAATCCGCGCCGGAGGACCTGCGTGCAGCTGAGGAACTGGCAGCTGTATCGCGCGCGCTCGGAAGGACTGCAGATGGGGAGAAGATAGCAAGGGAACGGCTCGCGCGCTTTCCATTGAGCGATTTTCTCCAGGAAGAACTTGGAAAACCAAACGTCGTTCATCTTGCCGCCGATTCTTATCGTGTCCTGAACGTTGCATCGGAATACGCGCGGCTAGGACTATACCGTCGAGCGGTGGAGGTTCTCTCTCGCGACTATCCGTCTCCTGAGGCGGATCAGAGCGAACCTGGCGCGGTTATCCCCCAGAAGAACCCGCTGGTTGTCTACTTTCGTGGGTACTGCCGTGAGAAACTCGGGGAGTCTGGTGCAAATGACTATTTGCAAGCCTCCCGACTCTCGACTGTAACTGTATTTCCAAACACGATCGAAGACCAGCAAGCGCTCAAAGCAGCCATTCGCACGAACGAGAGAGACGCGACCGCTCATTACCTGCTGGGGACGTGGTATTTTGCGCGCGAGAGAACGGAAGAGGCCATCAGCGAATGGCAAAAAGCCCGAGAACTCAATCCCCAAATACCGGTGTTGGAAGCCAGTCTCGGATTAGCGTTGCTACACATGAAGAGGGATTTCGCGGGCGCCCTGGATGTATTCGCGGAAGGAATAAAAAATGATCCAGCGAACGTCGTGAACTATTCCGGTTCGGTTTCGGCGATGACTGTTCTGGGGAAACCCGGGGCAGAGCGAGTGAAGGTGCTTGAGCTTTATCCCGACCGGGACCGTATGCCCACTAGTTTGGTTTATGAACTGGCTTTGAACCGCACGGAGGAAGGGAACTATAAGGGCGCGATTGATTTGTTCCAGAATCGGTTCTTCGGCAGCGAAGAGGGCGGAACGAATGTCCGGCAGGTATGGGTCGCGGTAAAGTTGCAACAAGCCACGGGGCTGGCTCGAACCGGTCACTGCGAGGAAGCGCTTGCCGCCGCGAAAACACTTGGTTCGCCAGTTCCGGGCCTTGCGTTTACGCAAGACGGATTGAAACCATTACTGAATTCTGCCAGGACGAACTACCTGCTCGGTGAGGTGTCTTCTACTTGCGGCCAAAAAGAAGAGGCGGATCGAAGGTACCGGCTTTCGGCGCAAGCGACCGACACTTCGGACGTCATATGGGCGTGGGCCTCGGCAAAGATGTTGGGGAGCTATGATCCAGCTCTATGGCGGGAACGTCTTTCCGCAGCATTGTCACAAGCGGAGGCCAACGCACTAACCAGCGCCAATCAGGGTTGGTGGGTCTACTCGGTCGGAGTTTTGCAGATGGCGCTTGGGCACGAAGTTCAGGGCAAAGCTTCCCTCCGTGAATCCTTACTCTTGCCCGACAACCGAATGTCTTAT
>WNGP01005355.1_pt1 | contig 10692 bp, 10 predicted proteins | sample 5407671 | NCBI WGS metagenome assembly WNGP01 (sample SAMN13153381, study PRJNA577476) | soil metagenome | isolation source: 40 cm soil or saprolite under Garry oak tree replicate 2 | place: USA:California | collected 2016-06-15
GACATGGAAGCGGACAGCCGTCGCCGACACAAACGGATGCACCTGCTGGATTCAGAGGCCGAGGAACACGCTATCGAGTTCGAGGAAGGAGTGGCAACTGCGGTTATTTGTCCGAAGCAGGGGCGGCGCAAAATCACCGACCGGTCCTGACGCGCCGTAGCCGGCGAGCGGCGCAGCTGCACCAGCGGTAGACGCAGAGGAAAAGCGCGTGGATCGCGGCTCACGCGCTGGCTACCGAGGCCGTTCTGGTTATGAACGATCGCTCTTTCCGCCGACTGAAGCACTTGAAAATCGAGGATTGGACAAAATAGAGACCTGAAAGCTTTACTTGACCGATGGCGTGCCGCAAGGGAGCATTCCGAAGGAATTCACGGGCTTTGCTTTTGCTTGGTTCCGCTCATTGAGTCTAGCTCTCGCTGTCAGCTCGCAGCATTTGTGGTATGTTGCCAGCCACATAACTGGGAATGGCCGCATTATGTTTAGAGGGCGGAACGCTTCCACAAAACGGCGAATTACGGCTGCTTCTCTAGTCTCGCTCATGCTTCTCGCTCTTCTCCCCGGCTGTTTAGCGCAGGGATTTGCGCCGATGAAGGCTGCCGAAGAGGCAATCATTGCGGTGGATGCTTCCAAACCGGCCAACTATACGATTCCGCGTACGATCTTCGGCAGCTTTCTCGAACCGATCGGACATTCCATTTACGGGGGATTGTGGGCGGAGATACTCGAGAATCCCAGTTTCGAAGACAATCTCTGGAGTGCGGATGCGGTCAGGGAGATGATCACCAGCAGACCTGAGCTCGCGCGGTCGTCGCAGCTAGGGCTGCCACTTCCATGGCAGCCACTTGATCCAGCTCAGGGAAATCGATATGAGCCACGGTGGAACGACGCCGCGAACTCGTACCGTTCTGTGCTCATTATGGGTCTGTCTGCCAGCCAGGTTGGTGTGAGGCAAGAGGTATATCTGCCGGTGCATCGGACGCTGCAGTACACGGGCAGTCTCTATGCAAAATACGCGAGCGGATCCCGCGCGTTAGAAGTTTCAATCCGCCAGCATAATCGTCCGGAAAATGTATTGACGCGAGCAGCGATCGATACGGACGGTACCGACTGGAGACGATATGATTTCCAGCTCGAGATTCCACGCGGCAAGATTGCGCCGTTTCAGGCCGCCGATTTCGCAATTGCGGTGACCGGCGAAGGCCGAATTTTAATCGATGAAGCATCGCTGATGCCTGCGGACAATATTGATGGCATGGATCCCGACGTTATCGCCATGGCCAAGGCCATGAAGTCGCCTGTTGTCCGCTTCGGTGGAAACTTTACCTCCGCATACCACTGGCGCGACGGCATCGGTCCGCGCGACAAACGAGTGAGTATGCTCAATATCGCTTGGGGCATGCCGGAGTACAACACCTTTGGAACGGACGAATTTCTGCATTTCTGCCGGCTAATTGGCGCGGAGCCGCAAATTGCTCTCAATCTCGGAAGCGGAACACCGGACGAAGCAGCCGGATGGGTGCAATACGTCAACGAACACTGGGGTGAGCGTCCCGGCGGACTACTGTGGGAATTGGGCAATGAATTGTGGGGCGGCTTTCAGGTAGGCTATCCCACTTTGCAGCGCGTCGCCGACCGAACTAAGGTCTTCAGCGAGGCTGTTCGCAAGATTGATTCGAACTCGATGCTGATCGGGACGGGCGGCGACGAGGATTCATATCATGACTGGAACGCCGCGCAGCTCACGAATTCGGGATCCCTCAATTATCTATCCACGCACTTCGTCGTCGGGACGGATCGCATGCTCAATCCTAGCGCATCCCCGGATTTGATCACCTTGGCCGATTTTGCGCTGCCCACCGGATTGGAGCGAAGGTTGCATGAAATATATCAACAGATTTACTCTCACCCACAAGCACGTGACCGAGTAAAGATCGCTTTCACTGAATGGCTGTTCATTGGGTCTGGGGACGTACCGCGTTATGACAATATGGGCGGAGCGATTTGCACGGCCGCTTTCTTGAATATGCTTATGCGGTCGGCCGACATAGTCCCCGTCTCCGATATGACCGGGATACTTGAGTTCGGGGGCATCTGGAAGAAGCGGAGCCGCGTATTCGGCGTGCCATCGTACTGGGCATTTCAAATGTATTCGAATGCAGACGCAAAACAGCTGGTGCAAACGCACGTGCAGGTGGAGAAGTACGACGTGGAGCAAGGCTCGTCGCGTTTGCCAAGCATCCTTGACGTGCCGTATTTGGACGTGGTCGCGGCCATAAGCGGCACTGCTGATAAATTGATTCTCTTTTGCGTGAATCGCCATTTAACCCGCGACATTCCTGCCCGCATTTCCATCGCGGGATTTGAAGCGGCGCCCGAGGCTGCCGTCCAGACGATTTACGCCACGAGCATCTATGAACAGAACGACGAAATGCATCCCCTCGCCGTTCACCCGCGAGTGAGTAGCGCGAGGGTGGAAAAAGCCGGCCTCGAATACACGTTTCGCCATGAAAGCATTACTGTGCTCACGCTTCAGACGAAGCGCTGATGCCGTGCGGTCACAGACGGAAACAATCTCTCGGGATAATAGCCTTTTCGCTGAAATTGTGACGCGGTCAAAGGCTTAGATACCGAAGGCAAACAGCATGGAGGATTCGTCGTGAACGCCACCTTGGTCTCTCGGTCAGCGAAGCCGAAAGCACCTCGACAAATGAGGCCTTCAGCGCCGTTGAATTGGCCGCGGCGGTACAGCCCTTGCATGAATTTTCCAATTTCTGCGGCAGCATTGCTTGGTCTTGACAAAGACGAGACCGAAGGATTGGCCTTCTGCACCGTTGGCTCCGTGCCAGCGGTCGTCAGCACAAGAGTAAGAACAGCAGATATCGAGGTGTTCACGAAAAAACTCCTGGCATCCGACAGATTGCAGGCAAATTCTCCCGAACATGTCCGCTGTGAGAATGGAGTTGGGAGCCTTAGAGGCGGCGGGCAAGCGCCAGTTAGAAGAATGGCGCAGAGGAAAGGGACGCTGTTCTTGGGAGCCTACTGCACTCAGCAAGATTCGTCATGAAGGGCACGATCACGTAGGCAACCACGGCGGGAAATTGGGTCGAACGTCAGAATCATCGGAGCGCGGTGTATCAGGAACAACGGAACCATGGCTTGGGTGTAACCGGATCATCTTCTGGGTCGCGCGATTGGGGATTCGGAAGTAGTCGAGGCGAGCAGGCTACTTGCCAGCCTTAATCGCGCTGTAGATTTCGTGCACAAACTGGTCAGGCTGCACGCGCCCATGCCCCCAACGCGCGTCGAAGTCACCTGTCAGATGTTCAGCCAGGATTTGACTCTCGTCTCGACCTGCGGCAACCAGTGGTTTCACACGATCACGAACGGTCACGATCATATCGCGGAAGGCCTTGACGTCTGCGCCGTTCGTCACCTCCCCGCGTGCTGGCACGATGCGGAACGTACGATCCGTCCATCCGTCGAGTGTGTTCACTAAGCCTTCGAGTGTGCCGCCTTGTGCGGGATCGATCGCCGGATAACCATCGCCTGGAAACACTTCGCCGAGATAGATCAGTTTGGCTACATGAAAATGAACGATCGCGTCCGCGTTGCTGTAGCCTGGCTTTTGATGAACAACGTGGATCGACTCCCCGTTAATATCGAAGGCCAAGACTTCGGAGAATGCTACACGCGGACGGTCGACCCCGAGCTCGGTGAAACGTCGTGACAACGGTGGCGACGCGCCCATTACGTTGCCCCCTATACGTTGGAGCGCATTCTCATGCATGGCAACGAACGCGCCGCGTCGCCCCCATCCTGCATCACCCTCTGAATGTGTCAAATCCTGCGGCGCAATGACCACGTATTTAATAGCCGATTTGGTGCGACTCGCAAGGAGGTTGCTGATGTACGGCGTGCTTGCAGTTGCGGGCATTCCGACCAGTAAAGCGCCGTCCGGTCCAACGGAAGCAACAACATTCCCCGCCGCCGTAGCAAGTACCAGCAATTCGGGCGTAATTTCGGTTATGCCCACGGCGTGCTCATCGCCAATCGCGGAATGACCCATCAAGGCGACTGCGGCTGGGATTAGAATAATCACGCCGAGCAGCGCGCAACTCTGACGAAAGGTCATGGGAATTGAACCTCCCGGAGGATTTACCGTAAAACATAGCAGCATCTATTCTTTGTCGACGTTCGCTCCAAACGGACCGCTCGAAGCGAATGATTGCGGCTAATGCCCTGCTTCATCTTTTCTTCGGCTACCGGACTCACCAAGAATCGGACTATGTAGGTGAGCGGCCTGAGACATAGGTGATATGGTAGGCCCGTGGGGACTCGAACCCCAGACCTCTACCGTGTCAAAAGCGAGATCTTTCGGCAAGGAATCTTGTCTATCGAAGGAACTCAGAAGACTGACTGGCGGAATGGGACGAATAGTTTCCGCTGCTGCTGAGAGAGCGCTGAAGTCAGACCTGAATCAACAGGGCTTCCTGTTCGAGTCCAGCATTGTGACGGTCAATCATTTCGACTACACGGCGAACGGCGGTGGATTCCGAGCGACGCAGTTGCGCGAGCGTAGCTTGGCTGTTGGTTCTTGCCAGTAAGTCAGGGTTTGAGAACCGAGCGAATCGTGCTTCAATTTCGCTAGGCAAATATAGCTCGACTCTCTTTCCGAGACGCGCGTGGAGACGTTGAAATTCGGACAAGCCGGAGGGATCGTAGTCCGGCAAGTGCAGCAGACTGAACTTGGAATTCGTTGTTCGAACCAGCCAATCCAAGAGACGGCTGGAAATTCGGCCATGTCCGTAAATCACGGCATCCACGCCGAGGTTGAGTCGCTCCGCAGCCACAAACACTGCTGGGTTCTCTGCTAGGGCGCACGAGCCACTTAAGACGTAAGGGCAATTCCGCGTAAACAGAAATGAGAAAACACCGTGTTGGGCTGTGACTGCCGCCGCGTCAAAGGATTTGCCATCCTTCAACAAGGCTTCAGTCCGCCACACGCGAAGGGAAATGATTTCACCTTCGCTGTTGGTTATCGCCTTTGTATCGCGGAAGCGGCCCACGCTGGCAACGCGGCTTTCAGCGCCTCTCGGCAACACTACGTCGGGAAAGCGTTGTTGGGAAAAGTCTTGCAATGTAATGGGATCTTGCACAATCAATCGGCGGCCCCCGCCAAATCGTTGCCATCGAACCACTCCGCTGTCGAGCAAGGGAACGAGGAGTTTTAGAAACGCCCGGCCACATTGACTCTCTGGCAGCGACCCGCTTTCAGCTAAGTCGTGCAATTTGGTTCGAGCTTGAGCTTGGAGCTTCATCAGTCTTCTACCGGAACAGCTCGCTTGACAGTCACCCTATGTTTGTTCCGCACGACAATTCGCCCGTTTTGCGGCTGCAGGAAGTAAAGGGCGTCGACGTCGCTGACAGCCTCGGGTGCTGCGGTGATGGCGATAAAACCTAATTTTTTTGCAGTGCGGAGTATCGCGCGCCTGTTGGCCGGATCGAGTGTTTGGATTTCGTCTAAGAAAAACGGAACAGCACAATCATCGCGTCGCAGCTGGTCCTTCAACAAGAGTAGATTGAACAGCACTTTTAAGGTTATGGTTGTCCCGTGTGACTCGATTTGCCGGAAATCATGGTAAGTGTGTCGCTGGTCGTCCGCACCAATCACCGTGAAACTAAGCGTGAACAAGTTCGTAAAACGAATTACTGGATTGTCCTGAATCTTGCGGCGGAAGTTAGCAATAGCGGACTCCTGCTGGGGGTCGGCATCAAATAATCCGCCCGGCTCGAATGCGGCGAGGCGTTTGACCCAACTCACCAAGTCACTTTGCTCGACGACTTCTAACTTCACGGCTTTCAGGTTCGATACTTGAATCTTTGCGAACGCACGATTAATTTTAGCGGCGGCGCTGCGTACGTCATCAAGGTTCTTCAAAACATGATCAAAAGTCGCTTTCAGCCCGTGGATGTGGGCGTTCCAGTCACGCGCCAAGGCTTCTTCTTTTTCGACGAGTGCCTCCAGCTCCCCCTGCAGAGCGGCGGTTGTTTCGTACTCGTTAGCGCCACGAAACGCGTCGCCGAAGCACAGCTCGGTCTTCATAATAAGACTCGCAACTTCATCGGTCAGCCTGCCTTGTTTGTCCTGCTGTTTCAGAAACAGTGCAATAGCTGCATCAAAATCTCCGGGGTTGTCTTCCGCTGCAAGCGCCTGAGTCGAGAAGTCAGGAAAGACGCATTGCTTGAAGGCGCTGAAGACTTTATCGGAATCGTCCTGGTGTTTCCTAGTCGCGGATTCCACTTCGGATTTTGCCTTTTCGGCAAGTTTGAGCCGTGAGCCAAGCTCTCTAATGTTTTCATTTGTGGCCGCGATGCTAGCTTCAACTTTCCTAAGATCGGTACGCAAGCGGGCCTCAGCTGCTTTAGCTTTCTGATACTCCTCGAATCGAAACAGCCGTTTTTCAAGCGCTTCAGCTTCAGCACGTTTGACTTTGCATTGGGACTCAAGTTGCTCACGCTGTTCAACAGCGGCGAGGATTCTCTCCCAACGTTTGAGGTCGGTCTCGTATTCAAGCAGTTGATCGCGAGCGGTATTCACGTTTTCAAGTCCGCTCAGGGGCTCACCCGTGTTGGGCAGTGGAAACGAGACGACACTATCCCGATAGACTCCCTTGCGAACATGAGCCAGCAAGTCACGCAACCTTCTAAGCAGTTCATCTTGACTGGAGGTCGTGGCGCCACCCTCTCCCACAGGTATTTCCAACAGGTCGCGATTGAGTAATCGAAAAATGGTATTTAGCTCCTTGTCTGTAAAATGCTTACGGAGAGAGGTGACCGCTAGATGGTCAAAACGAGCTAGAGCTTCCTTCTTCTGTCTTACCCGGTCGGCGAGAGCATCGAAAGTGCGCTTGGCCCTCTGGCGCGATTCTCCTTCCGCATCAGCAAGCTGGAGTTCGAGTCCCCGAATCTCGTGTTTCAGATTGTTAAGCGCGGCCCGTTCGAATTCCTCTAGAAACTCTTTGAATTCACTGTCTTGCGCTTCGATGGTCTGAAGTGGCGCTAGTAATTGGCCTTTTTGTTGAGAAAACGTCGCTGAATCATTGTGCCGTTCGGCCAATTCAGTATCGAGTTTCTGGATCTTCTTGTCCTGCTCGGCCCTCGCTTCCAGAAGCTTCGCTAGCGTTTCCTTATTATCCTTTTCGAAATATTTGCACTTCGCTCGCAAGTCGGTCCATCGCCAGACCAATTCGCCACGAACGGTTTCGCGTTCGGTAAATCTACCAACGAGCTTTTCTACCAGTTCCTGGTTCTTCTTGAATTTCAGTAACTGCTCCCGCCGATTGCGGATGCGATCGTAATCGTCACCGAATAGTTCGCGCGTGTCGAACGCAGTGCGGTCGGGCGGGATGTCAGCCAACATCAACAGGCGGTCACGCATCTGTTCCTGCGAGATGGCGCTCAAGGCGAGTAGGTTTTTTAATGTCTCGCGAAAGCGATGATACTTATCACTGTCACGCAACGCGACCACCCCGGTGCCTACTCCATCTCCGTTGACGGTGGGCAACAACAATTCCTTGTGTTCTTGCGCGCTCTTGATTGAACGAAAGCGCTTCAAGGCGAGCCGGGCGCTCACATCACGCGGCTCGCGAACCTGATTCCTTGCGTCAAGAAAATCAGACGCATCGAAGGGGCCGACATGGAAAAATCGTTCTGGCTCGCCGCCGCTGGCCTTACTCTGTCCGCGCCAGCCAATAACGCACTTGCCTGTCGCCCCAAGGCATTCGAATAGGATATAGCTGTATTGATTGAGGAAGTAGAACTCGCGTGTCTGCTCAGCCGTGTATGAGCCAAAATCCATGTGGCGGCGGTCGTCCAGGTAGAGAAACTGAAGCGCGTTGATTAGGGCAGTTTTCCCAGTATTATTCGGCCCGACAATTTGCAGCGCGCCGGTTAGCTCGATGTCGGCGTATTCGTAGCAACCCGAGCGGATAAGAATGAGTCGCTGTGGGCCAGTGGCCATTGGAACCTATGAGTCACGATTAACGCGACCCTCCGAAATTGCGTTTGATGAATCAGAGTCGCCGACCGACGGTTTTTGGGCCGCCTGCGTTAGTTCGATACACTTGCTGAACACGCGGTGGAACGGGCGGAGAAATCGGAATTCGTCGTCCGTCAACCATTTGACCCAGCCAATTCGCTCCATGTGATTCAGTACGTTCTCTAGATCACTCAAGTCATGCACTTCCACTTGTCTTAGTAGCGCCGTATAGCGGTCGAGCGTGAAATGCGGCAAGGCCGTCACCAAGAAGTTGTGGCCAAAAATAAATTCATCAATAGCGCGCCCTTGATTGGCTGCATGATCGACCATAATATAGGAAAAGACGGCGATGCGAGGCAGCGTATCCGGCAGGGTGTCCTGGGTATCCGCGTTGAAGTAGAAAAAATCACGCTCATGGCGGACCAGCGTAATGCCAATTGCCATGAAGTAAGCGGCATATTCGTCAAACCGCTCGCAAAGCACGGAAAACGCAGGCTCATCATCTGGGCCTAGATGGTAGCCCCGCCTTAGTCGGTCGAAGATGTTCGTCAAATGCGGAAGCGTGTTCATGTTGAAGTCAATTGCACGGGCGAAGCCGTGATTTCGTCGCTAGCGATCACGTAGGTCCGCAATTCTCGATCAGTGAAGGTAACACGGAAGCCGCTATGAAACACCAAGGCACTGAATCCAGCGAGCACATCGGAGATGTCCCGCCCTGAAAAAGTCTCTACAAGCCAGCCCAATAGATCCTGCACAGGTAAATTGTTAGTCACCCGGTTCGGCAATGACTCCAACCATATGAGGCGAACCAGTGCATCCGGCGTTTCTTCTTCTGCCGTAAGTTCCAACACAGGGGGTGATTCGGGCGGATGTTCGATGACGCGCCGCAGAGTCGCCACAATCGCTACATCACTCGGAACGTTCTGATATCGCCAATAAGCGACTCCGACGAGATACTCGTCGCGCCATCTCAACAGGCCTACGGCCTGTAACTGCTCTAGCGCCCGAGAAGCGCCTTCCGCAATGAAGCTCGAACGGCGCAGCGATTCGTATAGCGGCTGAATTTCCTTCCGACATTGCGTGAAGACGCGGAGCGCGTATGCACTCACCAGTCGAAGGAACCGAAGGTTACGTGTCAGCGCAGGGTGATCGTTGAGCAACGCCTCTTCCCTGGCGCGATGGAGCAGCCTTTCCGTCTCGTCAAATGCAGAGCGCAGCGGCCCATCAGCGCGGACTACTTCAATCATGGGTTCGACATAACGCTCCATCCAATAGACAATCCTCTTATACTTTTCCCTCACTGACACACGGGCGCGTTCCGTCTTATAGCGCGTGACCTCAGCTAGAATTGCATTTTGCGTCTCATTCAGATCCGCGTGGATTCGACGCAATGTCTGGCTAATTTCTTCGAAAGCTAAACTCACGCGCTGGACGTCTTCATCGTCCAACGCACGGGTGAGTTGTCCATTAGCAGCTTCGAGTGACGCTACGTAACCGCGAATTATCTCCGGCGAAGCAGGATTTACCTCATTGAACAAATAGTTTAGCAGTCGCGCCACTGGCTCAGCCATGAAGAAGAGGTCACTGCCCGGTTCGGTGGGAGTGAGAATTTGAAGCTCCCGCAATCGCCTCCACGCTGTTTCGGCCAATTCCTCGCCAACGCCGGGATTGGCGCGAATCAACGGCATGGCTTCCGCCTCGGAAAATTCCCCGCCGTGCACCGAAAGCGCCCGCAACAGGGGCGCGTGGTTTGCGCAAAAATTGAAAAAGCTCTGCGGATTGATTCGCATGCCGGATTCGCCGCTTATCAACAGTGCTAGCCTTTACCCCATGGATTTTGCCCGCTTTTCGGCAATTTGCAAAGATTGGGGTGTGGGCAGCTCGGTGGTGGGTTCTTATCGCTTTCCCTCGTCTTGTTCGCGCATGACAGCCTCTATCCCGGTCAAAGATCGTCATAGCCTTGGGACGTTCTTGGTTATTATGAACGGCCAACAACTTCAAGGCCGTTAGGAGCGGCCTAAGTACGTGTAAGTACGCCTAAGCGGGAATTCTTACAGGTGAAATTACAGGTGACGAAATTCGTGTGGAACCCGTCAGGTGTGAGAGTAACGGCGCAAGGACTACCTTCCAAGCACAACGTCGATTCCAGAAAGCAGTAACTCCAGCTTTGGGCGCGGGAGTTTCCCAGTCCGCTCTGTTAGGAGATCTTTGTCCAGGGTGACGATTTGAGAGACGTTGGCTACAGAATCCTTGGGTAGCCCCGTGAGACGCGCCGAGAGGGTCACATTTCCTGGAGCCGTGCCCCATTTGAGATTGCTGGTCAGCGGAACACAGACTGTGGTGGCGAGGCGGCTCCCATTCAGTGCATCGCATTGCACGACAATCACTGGCCTGCTAAAACCAGGACCGGACCCCGTCGCATCGGGCAGATCCGCCCACCAGATTTCGCCTTGGGAAATTACCATTCGCTGCGCTCTAGAACGCGACGGGCCGCAGAGGAAACGAACTGGTCTTTCGTGGCGCCCAGCTCGGAGCAAGCCTTATTCATCGCCTCGGTAACACTGTCTGGAGTGTGGCGGGCCAGGTATTCTTTCAGAGCGTCGCTAAAAAGGCGACTGCGGGATCTTTTGGTTTTGCGAGCCAGGCGCTCGGCC
>WNGP01005900.1_pt1 | contig 10692 bp, 9 predicted proteins | sample 5407671 | NCBI WGS metagenome assembly WNGP01 (sample SAMN13153381, study PRJNA577476) | soil metagenome | isolation source: 40 cm soil or saprolite under Garry oak tree replicate 2 | place: USA:California | collected 2016-06-15
AGCACAGCCCAGCGTCGCCTGGCTCGGACGACTTCGACCGGCAGCTACGCGACCTTACGTCAGGCTCGGCGGGAGCGGCCAGGTTCCGCGAGCCCTCCGCGGAGGAGCGAGCCAGGCGGGCGGCGCGGCGACCGCCGGGCCGTGGCACGAACTGGCGGCGCCCTGGCAAGGCCAGAAAGCTGCGCCAGCCGGTATCCGACTCCGATCCCAAGCGTGGCTGGTCGAGGCTGTGGCGCAGGCGGCGACTCCGGCTGGTCGGCGGTCGCGGTTCAGGAAGGCTGGCGCCGGGCTCATGGCAGGCGCGGCTGCGATCCGTCGCGAAGACGACCGGGATACTTGTCGGATTCGTCGCCTTGCTGGTCGTTCTGCGCCTGCTGGGTCTTGGCCCGAAGTAGCCCGCGATGGACCACGGGAACCTCGACGCACGGTAGCTGAGGAACGCCCTGGTGCGATCCAATAGGCCCATGGAACGGCTTGACGACCAAATGCGGTTCATCGCGGAGATCGGCAGGTTGAAGGGAGTGCTCAGGCAGACCGTGCTGGCCGGTCCAGGACTTGACCGGCCAGAGAACTCGGCTGAGCACTCCTGGCACCTGGCGGTGATGGCGCTTGTGCTGGCCGCTGGCCGAGCACGCGCGGCCCGGAACCGACCTCAGCCGCGTGACCGGCATGGTGCTCGTTCACGACCTGGTCGAGATCGACGCCGGCGACCTTTTCCTCTACGCCGACCGGGAGCAGCAGGAGCGGCAGGAGATCGCCGAGCGCGCGGCCGCCGACCGGATTTTCGCCCTGCTCCCGGCGGAGCAGGGCTCCGTGCTGCGCCACCTGTGGGACGAGTTCACGGCCCGGCAGTCGCCGGAGGCCAAGTTCGCCCGCGCTCTCGACCGGCTTCAGCCCATGCTGGAGAACCTGGCCGCCGGTGGCGGTAGCTGGCAGCGCCACGGCATCACGGCGGACCGGGTCCTCGCCAACGTGCGGTTGATCGAGGACGGCTCCCCGTCGCTGGGCGCGCTGGCCAGGAACGTGGTCAAGCGGGCCGTAGCGGCCGGCTTCCTAGCTCCGGCCCCGGCCTAGCTTTCCAGCACCCCGCCACACGCCGTCGCCGGCCGCTCCCCCGCCACACGCCGGCGCCTGACCGGCATCCGGGCCTAGAAGAAGATCAGCTTGACCGCGGCGATCACGCCGATGACGACGATGATGATCCGCAGCGCCAGCGGCGGCAGCCGCCGGCCGACCCGGGCCCCGATCAGGGCTCCGGCCGTCGACCCGGCCGCGATCAGGGCCACCACGACCCAGGCCACGTGGGCGAAGCTGACGAAGACGATGGCGGCGGTCGCGTTGACGACGGTGACGAGAACGTTCTTGCCCGCGTTGGTCCGCTGCAGGCCCTCGGTCAGGAACACGCCGAGCAGGCCGATCACGAGCACGCCCTGCGCCGCGCCGAAGTAGCCGCCGTAGACGCCGGCCAGGAACACGCTGCCGAGCAGCAGCGGGCCGCCGTGCTGGGCGGGGCTCTTGCCGCGGGACGCGACCCAGGCCGACAGCCTGGGCTGGACCACGACGAGAACGCACGCGATGATGATCAGCGCCGGGACGACGACCTCGAACACCCCCGCCGGCAGAGCCAGCAGCGCGCAGGCTCCGGCCAGCGCGCCCGCGCAGGACGCGGCGCCGAGCCTGATCAGCCTGCCGCGCTGGCCGGCCAGTTCCTCCCGGTAGCCGAGGGCGCCGCTGACGTTGCCTGGCACCAGGCCGACGTTGTTGGAGACGTTCGCGAGCACCGGCGGGAACCCGAACGCCAGCAGGGTCGGGAACGTGATCAGCGATCCGGATCCCACGACGGCGTTGATGGCGCCGGCCGCGATCGCCGCGGCGAGGATGGCCAGGATTTCCCCGCTAGCCACGCGACCCTCGACGCATGGTCAGATCCTAGGGACGCGCCGCCAAGGCCGCCGTCGGCGGGTCAGCGTACCGGAGCGGCGCGGGCCATCCAGCGGGCGGCGCGGCGCTCGACGACCAGCGGGATGCCGAAGCACCGGGACAGGTTCCGCTCGGTGAACACCTGCTCAACCGGGCCGGCGGCGAGCACGGTGCCCCTGCGCATGAGCATCGCGTGCGTAATGCCCTCAGGCACCTCCTCGACGTGGTGCGTGACCAGGACGAGCACCGGTGACCCAGGGTCGCGGACCAGCGCGGCGATCCGGCTCAGCACCTCCTCGCGGCCGCCGAGGTCGAGTCCCGCGGCGGGCTCGTCGAGCAGCAGCAGCTCGGGGTCGGCCATCAGCGAGCGCGCGATCTGGACCCGCTTGCGCTCGCCCTCGGACAGCGTGCCGAACCGCCGCCTGATCAGGTGCGAGCAGCCGACCGCGTCGAGCAGTTCGACGGCCCGGACGACGTCGAAGGAGTCGTAGTCCTCGCTGCCGCGGCCGAGTATCCCGTACCCGGCCGTCAGCACCAGGTCGATCACCTTCTCGCCGCGCGGCACGTGATCGGCCACGGCGGCGCTGGAGATGCCTACCCGACTGCGCAGCTCGGCCAGGTCGGCACCGAATACCGGTTCGCCGAGCACCTCGGCGAACCCCTCCGTCGGCAGGATCAAGCCGGACGCGACCTGGAGCAGGGTGGTCTTCCCCGCGCCGTTCGGGCCGACAATGACCCAGCTCTCGTCCGCGCGAACGGTCCAGTCGATGTCCTTGAGCAGCATCGATCGCTCACGGCAGACCCCCACGCCGTGCAGCCGCAGTACCTCATCCGACATCCTGCTGCCTCCAGCGAATCGTCGACGCGCTGCCGGTCATGATTGTGGCTGAGGTGTCCAGGAGGCCACGAGCTGACCCGTACCTTCGGCGCGTTCGGCCAGCTCGGGCCAGGCGGCGGTCACGCCGATCAGCGCGACCGCGGCGGTCGGGAAGTCGACGGGACCGCCGGTCAGGATCTCGGTCAGGTCGGCGGCGGCTGGGTTGTGCCCGACGTACATAATGCTGCGCACGTGCGGCTGCGTCTGGGCGATGATCTCGATCAGCTCGGCGGCGTCCGCCTGGTACAGCCGCTTGTCGTTGACCACCGCGGGCTCGCCGGCCAGCTCGGCGCTCACGTACTGCCAGGTCTGCCTGGCCCGGCGCGCGTGCGAGCAGAGCACGAGATCGGGAACCAGCCCGCGGCCGGCCAGCCACTGCCCGGCTGCCGTCGCGTTCTTGCGGCCCCTGGGCCGCAGTGCCCGCTCCACGTCGGGACCGCCAGGAAGCTCGCCGGCCTTGGCGTGCCGCATGACGATGAGCAGCCGTTGCGCCGTCATGCGTCCATGGTCCCAGGCCGGGGGCCCGATGAGCAAAGGCCGCCACGCCGGAACGGCGGGCCGGGCCGGTGGCCGGGCCCGCCGTCGCTGGGTCAGAGTTGGCCGGGCTCAGGCCGTCGCGGTCTCGGCGGGCCGCTCGTCGTCGGCCGGAGCGACCGGGCCGCCCTCGCCGTCGGAGCCGGACGGGGCGATGCCCGTCGCGCGCCGCTTGGCGATCACGACCGACGCGACCACGATCGCGAGCGCGCCGAGCGCGACGCCGACCCGCAGGCCCGTGTTGTCCGCGTACTTCACCACGCTGGTCGCGATCAGCAGGGAGACCAGGTTCATCACCTTGATCAGCGGGTTGATGGCCGGGCCCGCGGTGTCCTTGAACGGGTCGCCGACGGTGTCGCCGATGACCGTGGCCGCGTGCGCCTCCGAGCCCTTGCCGCCGTAGTTGCCGTCCTCGACGAGCTTCTTGGCGTTGTCCCAGGCGCCGCCCGAGTTGGCCAGGAACACGGCCATCAGCACGCCAGCGGCGATCGCCCCGGCGAGGAACGAGCCGAGCGGGACGTAGCCGAAGCCGAAGCCGATCACGATCGGGGTGAGCACGGCGAGCAGCCCCGGCGTGGCCAGCTCGCGGAGCGAGTCCTTCGTGCAGATGTCGACCACGCGCCCGTACTCGGGCTTCTCGGTGAAGTCCATGATTCCCGGGTGCGTCCTGAACTGCTCGCGGACCTCGAATACGACCCGGCCCGCCGCGCGCCCGACGGCCATGATCGCCAGGCCGGAGAAGAAGAACACCACGGACGCGCCGACGATCAGCCCGACGAGCGCGTTCGGCCGGTCGATCGACAGGCTGAAGCTGCTCGCCGCGCTTCCCAGGGCGGCCTTGACCGTGGTGCGGAACGCGCCGAACAGGGCGGTCGCGGCCAGCACCGCGGTCGCGATCGCGATGCCCTTGGTGATCGCCTTGGTCGTGTTGCCGACCGCGTCCAGCCTGGTCAGCACCTGGGCGGCCTCGCCCTCGATGTCGCCGCTCATCTCCGCGATGCCCTGGGCGTTGTCGGACACCGGGCCGAAGGTGTCCATCGAGACGATCACGCCGACCGTGGTCAGCAGGCCGGTGCCGGCCAGCGCGACCGCGAACAGTGCGATCGTGGGGTTGCCGGTGCCGAGCAGGAACGCTCCGTACACCGCCGCGCCGATCAGCAGCGCGGAGTAGACGGCCGACTCCAGGCCCACCGAGATGCCGGACAGGATCACCGTTGCCGCGCCGGTGCGGGAGGAGTCGGCGATCTCCCTGACCGGGCGGCGGGTGGTCTCGGTGAAGTAGCCGGTGAGCAGCTGGATCGCGCTCGCCAGCACGAGGCCGATCACCACCGCGCCGATGGCCAGCAGCCGCGGGTCGCCCGAGTGGTTCAGGATGGCCGCGTCGCTGACGCCCTTGAGCTGGCTGAACGAGGACGGCAGGTACACGAACGCACCCACCACGACCAGCACGAGGGAGAAGATCGCCGACAGGAAGAAACCGCGGTTGATCGCGGTCATGCCGCTGCGGTCGTTCTTGCGCGGGGCGACGAAGAAGATTCCGGCCATCGCCGTGAGGACGCCGATCGCCGGGACGATCAGCGGAAAGACCAGGCCCTGCGAGCCGAACGCGGCCTTGCCGAGGATCAGGGCGGCCACCAGGGTGACCGCGTAGGACTCGAACAGGTCCGCCGCCATGCCGGCGCAGTCACCGACGTTGTCGCCCACGTTGTCGGCGATCGTGGCGGCGTTGCGCGGGTCGTCCTCGGGGATGCCCTTCTCCACCTTGCCGACCAGGTCGGCCCCGACGTCGGCGGCCTTGGTGAAGATGCCGCCGCCGACTCGCATGAACATCGCGAGCAGCGCCGCGCCGAAGCCGAAGCCCTCGAGCACGCTCGGCGCGTTCGACTTGTAGATGAGGACCACGGCGGCCGCGCCGATCAGGCCGAGGCCGACGGTGAACATGCCCGCGACGCCGCCGGTGCGGAACGCGATGCGCGTGGCCTGCCGCTCACCGCTCTCGCGGGCAGCCGCCGCCACCCGGACATTGCCCCTGACGGCCAGGGACATGCCGGTGAAGCCGGTCAGCGCCGAGAACAGGGCGCCGCAGAGGAAGAAGAGCGACCGGCCCCACCGCACGCCCGCGGTGTCGGCCGGCAGCAGCAGCAGCACGAAGAAGATGAGGACGACGAAAACGCCGAGGGTCCTGAACTGCCGGCGCAGGTACGCTGCCGCCCCCTCCTGCACCGCGAGCGCGATCTCCTGCATCTTCGCGGTGCCCTGGCTGGCGGCCAGGACCTGCCTGACCAGCCATCCCGCCATCGCGAGCGCCAGCACCCCGACGACGGCCACGATGGCGACCCAGGTCACGTTAGAGCCGGTCACGGTGGCCGCTCCATCCGCAAGAGCGGAACCGAGCCTTGTCATCCGTCCTCCTCAGACAGGAAAAAGCAGGCCGCAGGCCTAGCTGCGCGCACCACCGCGCGGTGCGCGCTCAGCAGGGTAACTTGACCGCTGCAATCGCTGCAATCGCGGCAGTCGCTGCAATCGTCGCGTAAATGTCTTTAATGTTATAAACGTCACCAACGCCGTCGAGGTCGCCGAAGTCGTCAAGTGATCGCTTCGTCGCGACAGTGCCGGGGAGTCTACGCATCCGAGCCCTCGCACGGTGCGCTGGGTCCGGATGTCACGACGCCGCAATCGGCTCGTGACCATAAGGTTACCGAAGCGAGTGTGCCATACGGTATCTCAGGCCGGCGAGCCGGCCGCGGGGGCAGCCCGCCTGCGCTCCGGTCACCGGCACGGTCTCACGCCGGCGAGCCGGCCGCGAGCGATCCGGAAAGTGGCCAGCTCATCTTCACGCTGGTCCCGGCCTCCGTCTCGCTGATCTGGACATCGTCGGCCAGGCCGGCGATCACCGCCAGGGAGAAACCCGGCGGCATCAGCGTCAGGTCGCCGGGCGGCCCGCCGTTGGCCATGGCGGGCGCCTTGCCCGCGTTGACGACCTCGATCTCGAATCGGCCCGCCTGGTCCGACAGCGCGACCCGGACCGGGACCTCAGGGCACTGCGCCGCATGGGTCTCGACGGCCCTGGAGCAGGCCTCGCCGACGGCCAGCCTGACTTCGTCCAAGAGTGACTCGGACACTCCGCTGCGCCGCGCGACGGCCGTCGCCACCAGGCGGGCCGTCCGCACGTGGGCGGGCAGCGGCGTGAAGGTGACCTCAACAGTTGCCATCTCGTGCCGACCGCCCCGCCCGCCCGGTCCCCTACTTCTCCGACTTGCGGTGCGCGATGGCCAGGTCAACGGTGTCGTGGATGCCGAAGACCTTGGTCAGCCCGGTGATGCGGAAGATCTTCAGTATCCGCTCCTGCGTGCACACCAGGTCGAGGGAGCCGTCGTGGGCCCGTACCCGCTTGAGCCCGCCGACGAGAACGCCCAGGCCGGTCGAGTCGAGGAACTCGACCTTTTCCATGTTCACGATCAGCTGGTAATCACCGTCGTTGACAAGGTCGATAAGCAGCTCGCGGAGCCGGGGCGCGGTATAGACATCGATCTCGCCTTCTACGTTGACGATCTCGATGCCGTCCTTGTTGTAGTGCTCAAGCTTCAGATCCACAGATTCCTCCAGCGCCATACGTCCATTATCCCAGCCGCCAGCCGGGCAGATGTCCTTCGGCGCGCCGAGCGTGATGCTCCTGTCACGCGTTGGACCATACCCAGACTCATGTCTATACCAGATCACAGTTCGAGGTACCCGGCCCGGCGATGACAAACTTCGTTACACGATGCCTGAACCGCAGCCGCTCGCCGCCGACCAGACGGCCGCTCCCGCCGACCAGAGGGCTCCCGCGGCCCAGAATCTGCCGCCCGGCGCGCTCGCCATCCTGCGGCGCGGCGCCGCCTCGGGCAGGCTGACCCATGTGGAGCGGCTGCCCGCGCGGCCCGGCGTGACGGCTCCGTGGCCGGACTGGGTCCCGCCCTGGCTGGTCGAGGGGTTCGGCCGGGCCGGGGTCGTCCAGCCGTGGGCACATCAGGCGGCGGCGGCCGACCTGGCCAGGGCGGGCCGGAACGTGATCCTGGCCACCGGCACCGCGTCGGGCAAGTCGGTCGGGTACCTGTCTGTGGCCCTGACCGCGATCGGCGAGGGAGCGACCGCGCTCTACCTGGCGCCGACCAGGGCGCTCGCCGCCGACCAGCTCAACATGCTGCACGTGATCGGCGGGGCGGCCGGGCGCGGGCTCGGCCCGCGGCCGGCCGTCGTCGACTCCGATACGCCCTACCATCAGCGGGCCTGGGCCCGCCGGCACGCCACGTACCTGCTGACCACCCCCGACATGCTGCACCACAGCCTGCTCCCGCAGCATGAGCGGTGGAGCGGGTTCCTGAGGCGGCTGCGGTACGTGGTCGTCGACGAGTGCCACGGCTACCGCGGCGTCTTCGGCTCGCACGTCGCTCACGTCCTGCGCAGGCTGCGCCGGGTGGCCGCGCATCACGCCGAGCCCGGCGCTCCCGGCCTGGTGTTCGTGCTCGCCTCCGCGACGATCAGCGACCCCGCCAGGTCGGCGGAGCTGCTGACCGGCCTGCCCGCAGAGCCGGTGACCGCCGACGCCGCGCCGCGCGGAGCGCTGACCTTCGCCCTGTGGGAGCCGCCGCTGACCACCCTGCGCGGTGAGGCCGGCGCGCCGCTGCGCCGGGGGGTGGTCGCCGAGACCGCCGACCTGCTGGCCGACTTGGTCCGCGACGGCGTTCCCGCCCTGGCCTTCATCAGGTCGCGGCGCGGCGCGGAGGCGGCCGCGGCGGCGGCGCGGAGCCGGCTGGCCGATGCCGGCGCACCCGAGCTGGCCGGACGCGTCGCCGCGTACCGGTCCGGCTACCTGCCGCAGGAGCGGCGCGAGCTGGAGGAGGCACTGCGGGCCGGGGCGATCACCGCGCTCGCGGCGACACCGGCGCTTGAGCTCGGGATCAACATCACCGGCCTGGACGCGGTGGTGATCGCGGGCTGGCCGGGCACCAGGGCGGCACTGTGGCAGCAGGCTGGCCGCGCGGGCCGCGCGGGCCGGGACGGGAACGAGGCTATCGCCGTCCTGATCGCCAGGGACGACCCGCTCGACACGTACCTGGTGCACCATCCGCGAGCGCTGCTGCACCGCCCGGTCGAGGCGACGGTGCTCGATCCCGCCAACCCGTACATCCTGGCCCCGCACCTCGGCGCGGCCGCCGCCGAGATCCCGCTGACCGCCGCCGACCTGCACCTGTTCGGGCCGGCCGCCAGGCCGCTGGTCACGGACCTGGTCAGGCAGGGGACGCTGCGGGACCGCGGCGGCCGGTGGCACCCGACCGGTCGCCGGGTGCCGCTGGCCGGCCTGCGCGGCACGGGCGGGCGCCCGCTGCGGATCGTCGAGGAGGCCACCGGACGGCTGATCGGCACCATGGACGAGCCGTCCGCGCACGTCTTCCTGCACGCCGGCGCCGTCTACCCGCACCAGGGCGAGCTGTACCTGGTGACCAGCCTGGACCTCGCCGACGGCGTCGCGCTTGTCCAGCCGGGCGATCCCGGCTACGTCACCTCGGCACGCGAGCTGACCGACATCGGCGTCGGCACCGAGCACCGCCGCTGCGACTGGGGCGAGGCGGCAGTCGTCTTCGGCGACGTGCAGGTCACCCGCCAGGTCGTGTCGTACACCCGCAGGAAGCCGGAGACCGGGCAGCCGATCGGCGAGCATCCGCTGGACCTGCCGTCCAGGACGCTGCGCACCAGGGCGGTGTGGTGGACCGTGTCGCCCGGCCAGCGAGCCGGCCTGGCCGAGGCCGGAACCGACCTCCCCGGCGCCGCGCACGCCGCCGCGCACGCCGCCATCGGCCTGCTGCCGCTCGTCGCGGCCTGCGACCGCTGGGATGTCGGCGGGGTGTCGGCGGATCTGCACGCCCAGACCGGCCGGCTGACCGTCTTCGTCTACGACGGGCACGACGGCGGGGCCGGGTTCGCCGAGCGCGGGTTCGCCGCGGCGGCGCCGTGGCTGCGCGCGACCTCGCTCGCGATCGCCGACTGCGAGTGCGCGGCGGGCTGCCCGTCCTGCATCCAGTCACCAAAATGCGGCAGCGGCAACGATCCGCTGTCCAAGTCCGGCGCGCTCGCGCTGTTCGAGCGGGTGCTCTCGGCCGCTCCGCGCTGACCGCGAGGGCATATGACCAGGTAAAGGGGGCGACCCCCGCCGGGGGGGAGAGCGGGGGTCGCCGTACGGCCCGGCTCCGGGGGGACAGAGCGGTTCCGTAACTCAGGAAATCCTACGCGCAGCGGTGCAAAGTTACCAGTCAGTCGGGGGTGAACGAGGATTGGATTTCCTGACGCTCCCCTAAGCTGCCCGCCATGGATACACCCGCCGGCGGCGCGCGCAGGGCCACTGCCGCCTTCTTTGACCTGGATAAGACCATCATTTCGCGGTCGAGCACGCTCGCATTCGTACCGTCGTTTTACCGCCACGGCCTGATAAGCCGCGCGCAGGCGATCCGCGGCGGGCTGGCGCAGATCGTCTTCCGCGCGGTCGGAGCCGATCACGACCAGATGGAGCGGATCAAGGAACAGGCCAGCCGTCTCTGCCGCGGCTGGTCGGTGGAGCGGGTGACCGAGATCGTGACCGCGAACCTCGTCGCCACGATCGCGCCGATCGTCTACGAGCAGGCGCGCAGGCTGCTCGACGCGCACCAGGCGGCGGGCCGCGACGTCTTCATCGTGTCCACCTCGGGCCAGGAGATGGTCGGGCCGATCGGCGTCATGCTCGGCGCCTCCGGCATCATCGCGACCCAGATGCGGCACGCCGAGGGCCGGTACACCGGGGAGATGGAGTTCTACGCCTACGGCGAGGGCAAGGCGCGGCGGATTCGCGAGCTCGCCACCGAGCGCGGGTACGACCTCGTCGACTGCTTCGCCTACAGCGACTCGGTCACCGACATTCCCATGCTCGAGGCGGTCGGTCATCCGCACGCCGTGAACCCCGACCGGCAGCTCCGCAGGGTGGCGCTGGCCAGGGGCTGGCCGGTGCTGGCGTTCGCCGGGACGGTCCGCTCAGACATGTGAACGGCAGGTTCAATAAAGATCACGAATCCATCTCGGCGAGGTCTTCCCCTTGCCGTGAAACCGTCGTAGAAATGAGTCACGGACCGATGGTCCTGACACGGCAACCGGGTACCCACGTGCGACCAGCCGCGGGAGGCGGCCGAGGCAGGAGCACCTAGCAGGACCGAGCGTCGCGGCGAGACTGCGGCGGGGTGGCCCTGCCCGGCAGTGAAGGTGCACGCCTGGTAACCCGGATTTGACGTGGTTCAGGCGGCGCCCCGAAGGGGCGCCGCCTGCTTGCGTATTCGCGCCTGCCTTTCCCGCGCGGC
>WNGP01032707.1_pt1 | contig 10692 bp, 8 predicted proteins | sample 5407671 | NCBI WGS metagenome assembly WNGP01 (sample SAMN13153381, study PRJNA577476) | soil metagenome | isolation source: 40 cm soil or saprolite under Garry oak tree replicate 2 | place: USA:California | collected 2016-06-15
CACCATGGGCGGTAGTCACTGCGTCAACGGTGTCAATGGCTCTATCTTTGGACAGTTCGCTTATTGTAACGCCCCCGTATTCTTCCGGGCCGCAAATAGAGCGATTAGAGCCGGTAATCTGACTCCTCCTGCCCTGGGCATGGCCAATGACGGCCAAACCTGCATGAGCGTACGCGACTTCGGCCTGGTCGATATGGACCAGAGTGATAACGTGACGACGATATACCTGGTAACCGGCAATGGTCAGACGGCACAGATGACCGCAGCCAACGCTGCCACCCTGCAAAACACGCAGCCAGCTACCAATGCCAGCGATAACCGGCTACTAGACGTTGGGGTAGATGGCGCTCTGGGTTGTCAGCCCTGGATGGCTCCCAACCTGGCAGATCCTGGCAACATGGTACCAGCGCTGCCGCTTAATGAGCTGCAGGCTGCTGCGCAGCAGGCTGCACCTATCGCACTCGTACCCGCCGGTGATCCAATGGTACTCAATAACACCCAGCCCGATCTCAATAAGACCAATGCGTACCGCCGTGGCGTTGACCAGCAGCCCGCAGCCGGTCTCAATGACGCCAGCACAACGACATATTGCAACAACTTGCTCAAAATTGGACCCGCGCGTTTACAGCTTGATATGCAGTTTACGCAAAACAGGCCATCGCCCGATGCTGCTGCGGCCAACTCGCTCTTTACCTTCCTGGCGCAGCGTTTCTCAACATCCTTCGGGCCCAATGGTCTGAACTGCACAGGTCTGCTGAACTTGCAGAATCCTATCACATTGACCACCGATGGCAATGGTGTGGCTACCGCTGCTACCATTAACCCCACGCCAGCACCCGCTAATGCGAACAACGGTAATGGTAACGGCAATGGCCAGACCCCAACTCCTGCTAATACAAACAACGGTAATGGTCAGGCCACAACACCCACTACTGGGAACAACGGCAATGGTCAGGCCACAACACCTGCTAACGGGAACGGCGGCAATGGTCAGACCCCAACTCCGGCGGCGTCCTCCACCGCACAAGGAACCGCGACATTTAACCTGGATCCTAATGCCGGGAATGTCAATATGGCATTGAACATCACCTATCCGAATCATCCCAACCAGGCGGTCAAAGTCAATGTGCGGGCCGGCAGTTGCACCGGTTCGCTTATCTCCACTCAGAGCGAAAATCTTGATGGTCAGAGTGCTAACAATACTAACACGGTGATCAATAACGTTCAGGACCAGGCCTTGCCCAACAACTGGTTCTTTACCGTCGCTGATCCCCAGCAAACGGGACCCGATGGGCAGCAGCTCACCGTCGGTTGCGGCTCCGTTGTCGCCAACGGTACGACGGGAACGGCTACTTTAGGCCCGGCCGCTCAGCAGTGACCTGACCTCCAGCGGGACAAAGAGGTCTTGTAGCCTGGGTATGATAGACGCGGCGTGGCTGGCTCAGCCACGCCGCGTCTATCATACCCAGGCTGTTAACTATACTTTATCCTCTGAAAAACTCCACCGTCTTCTCAATGCCCTCTTCTAAGGTCACTTCGGGCTTCCAACCCAGCACACGCTCGGCCTTTCTGCAATCGAAGTAGGCCAGGTAAATATCGCCGGGGCGTTTGGGCGCTCGGACTATCTCCGGCTGGTAGCCGGTGTTCTTTACCAGCTCCTGGTAGAGTTCATTGACCGAAGCCGCTCTCCCTGTACCTATGCAGAAAATATCATTATCGCCACGCTCAATTGCCAGTAGATTAGCGCGGGCTACATCTCCCACGTATACGTAATCCTTCTTTTGTTCGCCATCCCAGTCGATGCGTACAGGGTCATGATTAAGAAAATGCCTGGCGAAGATAGCTATCACACCTGCCTCCCCGTTTGGATCCTGGCGTGGACCATACACATTTCCATAGCGCAGCGCTGTATATGTGAGATTATGCGCCTCTTGCCAGTAATGTAAATAGTATTCTGCCACCATCTTGGTAATACCATATGGTGACTCGGGACGTTGTGGCACCTCTTCATCGATCGGCAGGCGGGCTGGAGTACCGTAGGTGGCTCCAGAAGAAGCAAAGACAATCTTACGCGTTCCAACGCGGCTACAATTGATTAAGACGTTCAGCAAGCCAAGCACATTGACACGAGCATCGAGTCGTGGATTTTTCGCCGAGATGGCTACGCTGTGCTGCGCTGCCTGGTGACTAACAACTTCTGGACGTACCTCGTCAAATAGAGATTGTAACGCCGCTTCATCTGTGATATCCGCGTGGAAGAAACGTGCTTTGGCATTGAGGTTTTGCGCTTTGCCACCACCTTCCTCCCAAAGACTATCAACAACTGTAACTTCATGGCCTGCGGCAATGCATTGATCAACAATGTGCGACCCAATAAAACCAGCCCCACCGGTAACTAATATCCTCATGAAAAATAAGTGCCTTTCTTTTTATATCATTGTGTGTCGCATTGTCGTCCCTGGCCTCGCCAGGGACGGCAATGCGACACACAATTAATTTTCTCTATCCTCGCTATTATATACAAACAATATTCAGCGAATCAAATCAATTGTTCCAGGGCAACCTGTAAAGCGCGAGGGTGTGTTAAAACCGGGAAGATGTGTAAGCCCGTCACCTCTTGCAGTCGATCCAGCGCGGAACGGTCCTGCGGATTCACCATAGCCACCGTAAGCATATTGCGTTCGCGCCCGAGGGGATAGCAGTGTAGCTCCTGCGCGAGCTTTGCATTGACAAGGCGCTGCACACCCTGGGGCAATTTTTTTGGCAATAAAGTAAGGTATGGAATACCCAGTTTACGTGCCAGAACCAGCAATTCCTCTTCCATTTCATCTTCAGCCTTGTGTACATCGTCCTCTGGCTGCACATCGAAGTGCAAACTAGCCTGAGTGGCTGCTTCTATGAAATCATGCATCGTTGCATGATGCATTGGATACGCACTGTATCCTATAGTCATACCGTGTGGACACAACACGTCGCTTTCGCTAAGATTGTGTATGCGCTCGAGCAAAGCTTCCCATAAGCGACTCTGCACAATTTGTCCGCCTTGCACGTTAGCTCCGGGCAGCAGGAAGTACATAGTGTGATCCAGCAGCAAGACACTATCAGTTTTGCGCACGAGTGTGCGCAGGTTGTTGAGTAAGTATCTCGCGCTCTGATCCGCACGCGTCAACTGATGCGTACTGGCTTGCTCCTCGTTGTCATAAAACAAACGGATTGTTACCAGGGCGACCTGTTCGACCCCAGTCGAGATAATCCGTTCAATTACTGATATGATGGCAGATAGTGTTTTTATTGTTTCGTAGCTATACAAGCTGGTTGTTAATCCCCTCGCCGGAGGAGCGGCAGTTTCATTAATCATAACACGGCTCCTTGTGAGCGTATATACATAGGTGAATAGTTGCGATTATCGTACCTGAAGGATGTTGGGAAGCAAGCGTCAAAGTGGTTACAGTTTCGTTAAGACTAAGTGATTAAGGTTAAGATAGCTCCCGCTTATCCTGCCAAAACCAATGCCTCGCGTTTCCTGCGCCTGTTTAATCCATCTGACATCCCCGCATAATTCCTCTTCGTCCCGCCCCACCCCCCCCCAAAAAAAAAAAAAACCCGCCCCGAAGAAAGAAAAAACTTGGGGACACCCCAAACCCCGGCAAGGGGACTTCGTCCCCTGCACCCCTATTTTATGAGGGGATCTCAGTAATCCGTATATTGACGACCCGCAATTTAGCCTTGTATACTCCTCTTGAAATCTGTCTGCTACTAACTGCTAAGGAGTTCTTACCGATGAGCCTGGGGAAAACAATTCGCTTGAAGCGACTGATTGAGCCGCAGTACGGTTCCTGCATCATTTGCGCACTGGATCACGGCATGACCTCGCCAACCTTCCTGGATGGACTCTATGATACGCGCGAACGCACTCGTGAAGCCATCGCGGGGGGAGCTAACGTCTTTATGCTCGGACGAGGCATGGCCCGGCAAGTTATTGAAGCATTTACCCCGGCAACCTCGCTGGCCCTCATGCTCTCCGCTTCCGCTGCCGGGCGACCCCAGGGAGCCGTTGTCACCCCCGTCGGCTCCGTTGACGAAGCCCTGCGCCTTGGAGCCGATGCGGTCGTCGTCTACGTGGCTTTAGCGGGTGAAAACGAATCTGAGATGATCCAGTACGCCTCTTCAATCGGCGAAGCCTGTGATGCCTGGGGCATGCCTTTCATTGCCGAGGCCGAGTTTCCTAATGCCTACCAGGCGCTTACTGAAGCGAGTGGCAGCTATGGAGCCGACTACCTGTTGCGCAACGCGCGCCTGTGTGCCGAACTGGGTGCCGATATCGTCAAGGTCAACTGGAGCGGCGACCAGGCCTCTTTTGAAAAAATCGTCCGCGCAGCCAGTGTCCCCGTCGTAGTTGCCGGTGGCACGCTTGTGAGCGACGAAGAGCTGTTAACGCGCATGCAGCTGGCAGTAGAGGTAGGAGCCATCGGCTGCTCTGTTGGCCGCAATATATTTCAACACAAGAATCCCACCGCCATCACGCGCGCACTGTGCCGCGTCATTCGCGAAAAGTGGAGCGCCCGCGATGCACTGGTAGAATTGAAGGAGCAAGCATGAAACCAGCGGCCAATCGCTACGTCATTGGCGCGGATGTCGGTTCGCAGGGCATGAAGACCGTCCTGCTGGACGCCTCCGGCACCGTCGTTGCCAGTGCTTATGCAGCATATGATCCGCACTATCCCGTGCCCAATTGGGCCGAGGAGAACCCTGCCGACTGGGAAAATGCGCTCACAAACACTGTGCGGCAGGTGATGCAGGAAACCGGTGTGCAGCCTGCTGAAGTCGTTGCGCTTGCCCTGGGGAGCCAGGTCGATGGCCTGGTCTGCGTTGGCGAGCATGATGAAGTATTGCGTCCCGCTATCATCTGGCTTGACCGCCGCGCCACCGCGCAGTGCGACACGCTTGAACAACATATCAGCGCTGCCGAACTCTTTCACCTCACCGGCGCAAACCTCGACTCCTCGCATGTCGCTCCCAAAATGCTCTGGGTGCGTGACCACGAGCCTGCCATTTTTGAGCGTTCGCGCTACCTCTTATTGCCTGGCAGCTACATGGCCTATCGTCTCACCGGAGAAGTTGCCGTGGATTATTCCAATGCCTCTTCAACGCTCTTGCTCGATGTCAAGCAAAAAGCCTGGTCTCAACACATGCTCAAGCTGACCGGGCTCGACGAGCAACGCCTGGGCCGCGTTAGCGGAGCAACACGTGAACTCAGCCCCCTTACGAACGCAGCGGCTGAACGCCTGGGACTCACCACTAAAACACTGGTAGCCGTCGGCAGTGGTGATGAGCATGCTGCCTGTGTTGGCGCCGGCGTCACTAACAGCAGCATCGTATGCGACATCAACGGCACTGCCGAGCCGGTGTGTGCCGTCGCTCAATTGCCCGTGTTTGACGAAGGCGGCCTATTGGAAACCCATTGCCATGCCGATCCCGAGGCCTGGCTGATCGAGAATCCAGGTTTTGTCTCAGGTGGCAGCTATCGCTGGTTCCTCGATGCGCTTGCCCCGCATGAACGCGCCGCGGCCATGCAGCGAGACATTAGCCCCTATGACCTGCTGAATGCCGAAGCCGGACAGACACCGGTCGCCGCCGAGGGCCTCATCTTTCTCCCTTGTCTGAGCGGGGCCATGACCCCTACCTGGAATGCTGATGCGCGCGGCGTCTTCTTCGGACTCAGCCTGGCACATGGACGTGGCCACATGGTTCGTGCTATCCTGGAAGGCACAGCGTATGGTTTGCGCGATAACGTGGATCGCATGCAGGAGATTGGTCTTAATCCCCAGGAGATTCGCGCCGTCGCAGGCGGTGCGCGCGGGCGACTCTGGCTCCAGATCAAGGCGGATGTGACAGGCAAGCCGGTCAGTGTCCCACGAGAGTTGGAGACAACCGCCCTCGGCGCAGCCATGCTCGCGGGCGTTGCAGGTGGCCTGTTTGCCAATTTACAGGAGGCTGCTGCCACCACCGTGGCTGTCGCGACTTACGTGGAACCGAATCTCGCGCACCGCCAGGCCTATGATGATGCCTACGCTCTCTACCGCGAAGTTTACGACGCTCTGCAAGAGCCATTTAGAAAGGCAGCAAAACGATGACGGCCGCCCCTACCTTTCCAATCGATCCTGCCGATATGTTTGCACTGAAGAACTGGTTAGCCGCCCAGGTCAGCGCCGGCTCATCCCTGCGCTCCATTGATATCGACGAAATCCTGATCGGCTCTGATGTCTTGCTGGAACTCCCAGCTGTCTTGCAGCGCGCGGGCACTCAACCTGGCGCGCAGGTATTGCTCGTGATGGACGAAACTCCTATGCTCCGCGAGCGGGAAGACCTCAAACCTTTCGTACAGGCATTGATGGACAACGCGGGATATCACGTTGAACCGCTGTGGCTCAAAGGCGATCAATATGGCCTGGTGCATGCTGACTTTGACCAGGTCGACTTTGTGCAGGCGAGCATTGAACCTGGCACTGCACTCGTTACGCTGGGATCGGGGACTGTGACCGATATTGCCAAACACGCTGCCTATCTCTATCACCAGGAAAACCCTGGTGAGGATCCCGTGGTCTATATCTGCTGCCAGACTGCCAACTCGGTCACGGCCTACGCCGCCAATATGGCGGTCTTGCTCAAAAACGGCGTCAAGCGCACCATCTCCTCGCGTTATCCCACAGCCATCATTGCTGACCTGCGTATTCTCGCCTCCGCACCCAAAGCCATGACCCTGGCCGGCCTGGGTGATTGCTCTGCCCGCTTTGTCGCCTGGCGGCGAACTCATGAAGGAGAGTCTGTAGTTGCGCGTGCCCTGCTGCTGGCCGGTATCGCCCAATCCATTGTCAACATGTCTGCCCCCATTTCAGGTACCGAGCACGTCATCTCGCACAGCTTAGACATGATCGCCGGCCATTACCACCATGGCCTTGCCTTGCACGGCGCACAGGTCGGCGTAGCCACGCTTACCGCGGCGGAACTCTACCAACGTTTCCTGGACAACTTTGATCCTCGAGCTGTCGACATCGATGCCACTTATCCCAACAGCCAGCATTTACACGCGCACATCCGCAGGCTCTTTCAACCAATTGACCCCAGCGGAGCCATGGCGCGAGAATGTTGGAACGATTATAGCCAACAACTGACCCTCTGGCGCCGCAACCGCGCGCATTTCGAGCAATTCTGCAAAGACTGGTACAGCATCCACCGCTCCAAACTCGCTTCGCTTGTTAGCTCTCCACAGGTTGTACACCAGGTCCTCGCCCAGGCCGGAGCGCCCCTCACCCCTCAAGAACTGGAGCCGCCCATCAGCCAGGAAGAATATGATTTTGCAGTACACAACGGCCACTTCATCCGCACGCGCTTCGTCTTGAGCGATTTACTCTACTTTCTCGGCTGGCTCACATAACCCCGGCCACATTTTAACCAAAGGCGGTACCGCCTTATCGCCCTACCGCGCAGGTGCTTTCGTCCAGCGCCAAGTACGGAGATGTTTGGAGATAAGGCTCCCGGAAGCGGACTGGAGAGGGTTCCGGGCTGTCATCCTGAGCGAAGCGAATGGGCTCAGGGTGACAGGCATTCTCTCCAAATATCTGGCCAGTACGTCTCCCCCTTTGACAAATATATCGTTTCGATAGTATTATCTATATCGGAACGATACTATCGTTCCGATATAGAATTTAGGGAGAAGTACTATGTTTCATGATCAGTCCGATTCTTCGCCAGGAGGTGATGACGGACCATTGTCCATTGAGAGCAAGCCTGGCTCTGTCACTGCGCGAAAGGCGCCTATGTATAAACTCTTCGTGCTGGGAGAATTGATGGATGGCCCACATTACGGCTATCTCCTCCGAGACATTCTTGGCAGGCTACTGGGGCCTTTTCGCCAGATGAGTTGGGGCGTGCTCTACCCCCTGATCCGTCAACTGGAACGTGAGGGGCTTATTGTACCTGATGAAAAGATCGAAGCCGGACGAAGCAAGAGCATCAAGGGTAACCAGCAACGCAAGCAGTATCGCATTACCGAGGCAGGGCAGAGACGTTTCCTTGCCCTCATGTTGGTGACCGGTGACTATACCGCTGATTACCCTGAACTCTTCCTCATCAAATTGAACAATCTTGACCATCTCACTCGCGAACCGCAACTGACACTCCTCTGGCACTATCGGGAGTATCTTCAGATTGAGAAGAAGTATCTCCAGGAAGGTCAAAGCAACATCTCTGACGGAACACGCTTTATTCCGGAGGACCAGCGTGCGCACGTTTTGGATGTGATTGGTTTCCGCCTGAGTGGTATTCAGGCTGAGGTCGATTGGGTTGCTCGTAAGATCGCTCGCCTAGAAAGTGAAAAGGAATAAACGATGGAAACAACCAATTCCCAGAAATTGACCATCACGGTCACACAACCGACTCCTCTCAGCACCATCATCGCTGTGGTTCCGACCGAGCCAGACCAGGTAGGTGACGTGGTTGCGCGCACCAGGCGGCGCACAGAGGCGCTGTCCCATGCTGCAGGCTTCGTTGGCACTGCCATTCATCACAGTATCGACGGCGAAAGGGTGTTCGAGTACTCCCAGTGGCTCTCTGCGTCATCTTGGCGCGAGGCGACGCAGGGATTGTCCGAGCGCGAGGTAGACGATCCAGGCCGTTGGGATGTGCGTCTGTATGAAGTCGTGCTGGTATTCAGTGCGTCCGGGTCGAATGTGCTCGAGATCGTAGAGCCAGCGGGCGTCATGGCCATGATCAACGTCCTGAGTACTGACCCCAGCCGGCGGGACCAGCTCATGGACGTTTGGCGAAGGGGGGCCGAACGGTTTTGGGAGAATATGCCCGGCGCCGTGGCGGCAGCACTACACCGCAGTGAAGACGGTATGCGCCTGGTCAACTATGCGCAATGGACGAGTGGCGAGGCCTGGCAGCGAGCACGACAGGTTGCTGGCGACAACCGGGCTGGAATGCATGGCTTCGGCACGTCGGATCCGCGCCTGTACCATCTCGACACGATTATCCGGGCTGCAACCCAGCCGCGCGCGACCGGGTAGTCCCCGTAGGCGCTAACGTAAGCGTTTCAATGAGCGGCTGCCCGGCACCACCGCATGGTGGGGGCAAGCCCACAGGGCAGGGGCAAGCCCAGCCCCTACTATACACGGGCCTGGCAGGCCGATTCGTTGTATAGTAGGGGCGACCGCAAGGGTCAATACCATTCAAATACGAAGAATGTCAGCAAAGGAGCGGTGCTTGAGATGGAAGCCATGATCAGTAGAGCGCTTGTGACGGAAATGGGAGGAATGCTTGAGCACGCGTGGATTGAACCGCAAACGGCGTGCAGGCACCAGCATGTCTGGGTCGCGCAGGTCAGCCAGCACCTGCTGCCAGAAACGCGGCTGAGCCGGAGCAGGCACCAGCGGAGCCAGCAGCAGCGCATCGCCCAGCACATGCACGGCATGGGTGAAGCTGAGACGATCGGGGTCCAGATCGGCCTGGGCGGCGGAGGTGGCCATGAAGAAGCGCACGGCGTAGTGGAGCAAGAGCAGCCCATAGAGTTCCTGCAGCACCCCCAAGGGGGTGCGACTGCGCAAGGGGTGAGGCGAGAGGCGCAGATGGGTCTTGATCTCATCGATACACAGTTCGATCTCCCAACGTTCATGATAGCACCGGATGAGCTCCAGCGCTGGATACTGCTGCGGGTCGAGCAAGGTCGTCACCAGGCGATGCACCTGCGTCGGGTCCGAGGCCCGGCTTGTGGTCGACTGCGCCAGCTGCTTCATCTGCTGGGCGACCGGGGGATCCAGGGTGTACTCAATCACGCGCAGCAGCAAGGGGTGGTTGAGGCCGCGACTGGTCGTGGGCGTGAGTTCGACCAGGTAGGAGCCATCGCAGAGGCGGCGCAGGGGCTTGGTCAGCATGCCGGCTTCCAGGCGGGCCAAGCCCTGCGCGCCAAGGCGACGCAGGGCGGCAAAGACCGGGCCGGAGAACAGGCCGCGATCGAGCAGGACGAGCATGTCTGCCTGCACCGAGCGCAGCAGGGCGGGCAGCAGCCGATGCTCACTGACCCGACAGGGAGCCAGCACGGCATCGACGATGGCATGGGTGCCCACCTCCGCCAGGTACAGGCAGCGCGCCTGGGGGAACGAGCTGGCGCTCGCTCCACTGGCGATGCGCCCAAAGAAGGTGGCATTGGCGGGCGTGTCGGCCACGTCCTCCAAGGTGCTGTCGATGGCCATCAGCCGCAGTCCGAAGCGATAGGCCCCTGGGGTCTGTGGCGTGGCCAGCGGGCGACAGACCAGCCGCAGCAAGCGGCGCAGCACCCCGATGCCCAGCGTCCCGCGCCGATAACACAGCGCTCCAGCGCTGGGCACTGTCCGCGCACGCAGCTCGCCCGCCAGCACTCCGCTCAGCCAGTGCCAGGCCCGCAGCAGCCGCCCATACACCTCGCGCAGTCCCAGGCGCGGGAACAGGCTCAACGCGATCACATCATAGACCATCAGCATATGCGAGAGCTTGCTCTCCCGCTGCTCCCAGCGGCGCTGCTCGGTCAGCACCTGGCACACCAGGTCGCGCGGATAGACCTGGGCCAACATCTCAACCGAGATCATCTGAGCCAACTTGTCATCGGCAGGCAACTGTGCTATCTTGAACGACATGAGAGTACTCCTTTCTGGCACA
>WNGP01005356.1_pt1 | contig 10691 bp, 9 predicted proteins | sample 5407671 | NCBI WGS metagenome assembly WNGP01 (sample SAMN13153381, study PRJNA577476) | soil metagenome | isolation source: 40 cm soil or saprolite under Garry oak tree replicate 2 | place: USA:California | collected 2016-06-15
ACGCACAGAGATTCAGTGAAGTAGTCCGTCGGGTGGTGTCGCCATCAGCCCAGTAGTCACGTTATCGAAGGTGGGTTAGCCCATGTTCGTGCTGAGGAAAGCATTGTATGTAAGCTGTGTTCTTTGCCTGCTCTTACGCTCTGCGGCATCCGCTCTGTTCGGTCAGACAACCGAGTACTCCTATGTTACGAGCAGCGGCGTAACGGGCAACGCCGTATCAGGGTTTAACGTAGATGCGCCGGCCGGTGCCCTAACGCCAATTTCAGGGGCACCCGTCCGGAGAGGCGGGTTCCCTACGTCTTTTGTGACAGGCCCCTCCGGCAGCTTTGCTTACTCACTCATGACCAGCGGCATATCTGCCTACACAATTGATGGGGCCACAGGAACTCTCTCGTTGATTCTTGGGGCGCCATTTGGCGCAGGGCGTTGCTTCTAACACCGTCGTAAATTTCGATCGAGGGAGGAACTTAATCATGTTCAAGTTAAGGAAAGTGTGGCTCTTAAATTGTACTGCGTCGGTTCTGTTGAGCGCGGCTCCAGCCACTCTGCGCGCCCAGACGGGGGGGTTCGTCTACGTCACGAATGCTGGCGGTCCGGGACCCGGCACCGTCTCGGCTTATTCCATCAATCACCCGAGCGGTACTTTGCTACCAGTCCAAGGGTCGCCGTTCCCAGCCGGGACAAGTCCATGGTCCATAGCCGTGGACCCTGAGGGCCGATTCGCGTACGTCGCCAATCGCGGTGACGACACGATTGGGGGTTACGCCATCGATGAGGTCACAGGCGCACTCACCGCTGTACCTGGCTCGCCTTTTCCGGAGAATCCCACGATTAAAGGGGAATTCCCCTGGTCGGTGGCGATCGACCCCACGGGCAAGTTCGTCTATGTGACGAATTATTACGCCGCCAATGTCAGGGTCTTTGCCATCGACCAAAATACCGGCGCCCTAGCGCAGGTTCCCGGCTCGCCCTTCCCCACAGGAGGCATACCCAGAGGGCTGACTGTGGATCCCGCAGGCCGATTCGTTTACGTCGCGAACGGCTATGGTGGCTCCCCTGGCACTGTTTCGGCCTTTACCATTGATGCCAGCAGCGGCGCATTGACGCCCGTCGTCGGCTCGCCTTTCTCGGTTCCAACGGATCCCAAAGCGAGTTTTGGTCAATCCCTGCCTAACTCGGTGACGGTTGACCCCTCCGGGGGGATCTTGTACGTCACGGATTCCTGGCAAGCGGACATTTGGGCGTACGCCATCGATGAACCTACGGGCGCGCTGACGCTACTTCCCGGCTCTCCCTTTCCGGCGCAGGACGGACCTTTCTCCATCACCGTGATTCCCCGCGGCAAATTTGCCTATTCGTCAAATATGGGTACTGTCTCCGCGTTCACCATTGCGAGGAACACAGGGACGCTGACCCCAGTGCCTGGTTCTCCCTTTCCCGCGGGATTTTATTCTGTCTCAGTAGGATTGAGCCCTAGGGGCCAGTTCGTCTATGCAGCGAGCCAGGGTTCACCGTTCAACAACTGGGCTGGCAGCGTTTCTGCCTACGCCATCGACCCATCCGATGGCAAGCTGACCCCAGTTCCCGGCTCGCCATTCGGGGCGGGATCGCTTTCAACCTCGGTCGCGATAACCCCCGGCCCACGAGAGCGTGTAAGACAGGTGGCATCCTTCCTGCCTGCCCATGAATAAGGATGCCCACACGACGGGCACCTCCACTCTTGGAAGTCGGAAATCTCCGGTCCTGCTCGCAGGGCTTAGCTGCTTCCAGGAAACGTTGCAAGGCATTCCGTTTGCCAGAAGGCTCAGCGCGCGCGTCGGGCCGCAATGCGGCACCTGGGTGCAGAAGCGCTGCAATGGACGTGATGATGTTCCGTGCGTTCTGGATGTGAGCGTGAGAGGCCTGTTTATCGAGACAGAATAGCCGGCGCCGGTTTCATAGATGGGGATTTTTTCTTTTCCTCATTTCCATGCGCCGGTCTTCTCCGTGAAGCTTTTGACTCTCGCACAGATTTCCATTTCCCATTCGAATCGTGACCATCCCCCCCAAGAGCCACTTGAATCCAGCCGTGTCATCCTACCACGGTGAATAATATTACTAGTACGATAGCAATATCTATACTATTTAATCTTCCCGCCGCGGCTTCGCATTTTTTCTCTGTGCTGCGAGCCTCGAATGGCTCCCATCGCTCTCCGTGCGGGACGCAGCCCACAATTCCACGCGGCACAATTCCCCTGGCGTGCAGCTTGTTTGCATTGCTACCAGTCACCATTCAGCGGCTTGCCCAGCCTGGCCCGAGCTTTTCGGTGTTTCGCGCAGGGAGCGGCCGTCGCGAGCGAGGGATCTCCATCACTTGTCGTCCAGAACCTCGCGATTGACTTTATTTCGTATCTCGTCACAAATGATTATTCCGAAGCAGAATGCCTTTCGGGACCGGACTAGGAATGAACATCCTCGACGTCATTGTCGGCAAGCCCCTCAAGACCAGCGACGAGCGCGCCGAGCAGATCGGCGTCCGCGAAGGCATCCCGATCTTCGGGCTGGACGCGCTCAGCTCCGCCGCTTACGGCCCGGAAGCCGCCCTCAGCTTGCTGATTCCCCTCGGCGTTTTGGGAGTGCAGTACATCATTCCCATCAGCGCGGCCATCATTACGCTGCTGGTGATCGTCTACTTTTCTTATCGCCAGACGATTGCCGCTTATCCGAGCGGCGGCGGCTCCTATACCGTCGCGCGCTACAACCTGGGAGCCTTTCCCAGCCTTCTCGCGGCGGCGGCTTTACTCACGGACTACATTCTCACCGCGGCGGTGGGCATTTCCGCGGGCGTCGGCGCCCTGGTCTCAGCCGTTCCCTCACTGCAGCCGCATACCGTGTCCCTCTGCGTCGGAATTCTTGTCGTGATCACCATCCTGAATCTGCGCGGCGTCCGCGAAGCGGGCGTGGCCTTCATGGTGCCAACCTATCTTTTTGTCGGCACGCTGCTGATCACCATCGTTGGCGGGCTCGTGCGCGTGGCCATCAGTGGTGGACATCCCGTGCCGATGACCCCGCTGCCGCCCCCGCCGGCCATGACCGAAGCCGTCACGCTGTGGCTCTTGCTGAAAGTTTTCGCCAGCGGGTGCACCGCGATCACTGGCGTCGAGGCCGTCAGCAACGGCGTGAAGGCCTTCCGCGAGCCCAGCGTGAAAAACGCGCAGCGCACGCTAACGGTCATCATTTTTCTATTGGCTGTGCTGCTAGCGGGAATTTCCTATCTCGTGAAAGTCTACGGCATTGCGGCGACCGACCCGGGCCAGCCCGGCTACCAGAGCCTTCTCTCCATGCTGATCGCCGCGGTCTTCGGCAAAGGCGTTTTTTATTACCTCACCATCGCCTCGATTCTCTTCGTGCTATCGCTTTCCGCGAACACCGCGTTCGCCGATTTCCCGCGCCTCTGCCGCGCCATCGCGCAAAACAATTACCTGCCGCACGTCTTCGGATACCGCGGGCGCCGGCTGGTGTACACATACGGCATCGTGGTTCTTGCGCTGCTGAGCTGTTTCTTGCTGGTCATATTCGGCGGCGTCACGGACAGACTGATTCCGCTCTACGCCGTGGGAGCTTTCCTGGCCTTCACACTCTCGCAATTCGGCATGGTCGTACACTGGCGAAAAAAACGCGGCCCGCATTGGCTAAAGAGCGCTCTGATCAATGGCCTCGGAGGAGTCGTCACCGGTATCACCGTCATGGTAGTTCTTGTTGCGAAATTTGCCGAAGGGGCCTGGATCACCGTCATTTTTATTCCTTTACTCATTTACCTGTTTCGCGTCGTGCGGCGTCACTATCACACCATCAGCGTCACTACGAGCTGCGCCGCGCCCGTCGCCCCAGCGAGCGAAGCCGCGCGGCCCATTGCCGTGGTGCCTATCGAGCGCTGGAGCCAAATTTCCAGGCAAGCGCTCGAATTTGCCTCACGTCTTTCCCCGGAAATCATCGGCATTCACGTTGAGCCTGGCGAACATTCCGAGCTCTTGCGTACGGAATGGGGGCGCTACGTGGAGCAGCCCTTCCGCGCCGCAGGCGTCGAGACGCCCAAGTTGATTCTTCTTCCATCGCCCTATCGCTTCATCATCGTTCCCATCGTTCAATACATTCTCGAACTGGCCGAGAAACACCCCGACCGAAAGATTGTCGTGGTCATTCCCGAACTGGTGGAGTGCCGTTGGTACGAATACTTCCTGCACAACCAGCGCGCCCGGCTCCTGGAATGGACCCTCCTGGTCCGTGGCAACCAGCGCATATACACCGCCAGCGCGCCCTACTACGTCTCGGAGCCGGCCGCGAAATGATGTTAAGAGTTTGCAGTCGCAGACCTTCGAGCTCGCCTGGCTTCCCACCGCGCCGGCCAAGAGGAATGCGGCCAGCATTCCAACGCGACTTTCCAGGAAGTAAATCTTCTAAGTTTAACTATGTTACTTCACGAATTTCACGTAGCTGAGAACCCGCCAGCGCAGAATCCAGAACTCCAGACCCATTGAGAATCATTCCAGAAACGTTTGAGGTGGCTTTGCTCTCTGAACTTCGTCTTTCCCTTTAGTCCCGGATCAAGGTTCAACCGTTCCGCGGGCAGCTTCCGGTTGACGGCCATCAGGAAGCGAGCCTCCGAGGACGGTCTGTGGTGAGTTACAGGTCCGGGCGGGAGATAGAGATGTACTCCGCCCGTAGGAACATTCCTGCCGTCACTCTTCTTTTTATCATGTCGAGCCTTTCCGGAACGGTGGCGTTCCCGCAGGCCGTCAAATTCATCCGTCGCGCCGCTGATCCTCTGCCGCTTGCCAACATGCTTGTTGGCCGGGCACCTTGCGCAAGAGATTCGGGAAGTGCGGTCACCGCTCCGCACGCGGCAATCGCGGCAAGCAGCGATCTAGGTTCACCCTGCAATACGCCGCCGGTGAAGGTGCCATCGGTGAATCCATGCAATGCTTCAAGCCCGGCGCAAATCGGGTGCCATGCCCCCAGAGATCTGGTGCAAGAGGATCTGGCGGCCATGGGGAAACCAGGTCAAAAAATTCTGCGGGCGCGCGATAGAGTTCTCGAGATATTGCAAACCGAAAACGCCTGTTCGGCGTGGTTCCGGGAAAAGGATTCGAATCCAGCGGACACCTTTCGAACACTCAGCTTTGCGGTAGACCGCAAGGGAGAAGAGTTCGTCCTGGAATCCAGAAATCCGGGTGACATGAATATCTTCCGGAGTCCGTATGTTGCGAGGGTTTTCCAAGCCGACGGAAGCTACGCAACGATCACCATCAACCTAAAAGGGGCGTTTTTCTCTCCAATGGCCAGGGTAGTCGAAGTTCAAAAGGAAGGCGGGCCCTGGAGTCCTCTCGGCGCACGCGTGTTGGGCGTCGGGCCCTATGCGGGAGACTCGATGCACGCGCAGATCCTCGCCCTATTACATGAATTTGGCCACCTGGTCGATCTCCTGCCTACGGATGAAGGAGACCAGGATGGAAAATCAGTGCAGAATACGAGCGAAGTCCTCCGTTTCTGCCGCGCGGAAGTGGAATACAAAGCCAGACGGGGCGCTCTCTCAGCCGCGCGCTGAGAGGAAGGGCTGGATCCTGGCGCATTTGTGTTTTCCAGACTTGGCTGGCGCATCGAAGAGCATCGACGGGGTTTTTTCCGGTTGACCTTCAGCGAGACGCGAATCATTCTCCTGGTCATGGAAACGAGAGCGTGGCCACTTCACGATCTGACGTTGAAGGCGCTGAACCTCTCTTCAGTGGCGGCTATTACGAGGAATTCTTCTACTCGCTACGCGGAGTGACGATCGTGCGGTGCTCATCGCCGGCGAGGGCTGTCGCCTCACGCTGAGGCAGTTGGCGAATGGCCAGCCACGCCCGCGAACAACGGCCGGCACTGCCGGCACGTTTCTGCCTTTTCTGTTGCTTTCGGGCGCCGCGTATTCGCATGGTGTGCCTGCCGCGAGCCATCTCGCAGCGTCCGGCCACGGAATCTAGGGAACGATAACGTTTCGGGTACGCGTACCATTGCCGCAAAGGGGAAATTCCACCTAAGTTGACTATAAACATGGACGAGAGGATCCCGTGAGTCATAGCCCGCCGCCATCCATCGCTGTGGACTTGTTCCTGACGGTTGTATTCGTGATTGCGTGCCGATGGATCAAGCGCAATCCGTCCAGCTTCCTGCGGTACATCCTGTTTCCTTTTGGCGGATTAAATGTGGAGCGCTGGCCAGGGCTGATGCTCGCGATCGTGCGGGTCTCGGCCGTGCTGGGATTCTTCTCTTTCCTCCTCACATTCTTTGGACTGCTGGCTCCGGAAAGCCTTGGGCATCCCACGCCAGCGGTTCTCTACTCGAAATTTGCAGTGTGCATCCTGATTTCTTTCTTTGCTCTGAAGGGAACCGCTGAGCCGGCGGAATCCTACGAAACCCCCAAATTCGGTACGCCTTCCACTAAGCCGTCCGCCGCGCCCAAGAGCGCACCAGCCGCGGTAAAAAGCGCGCCCACCATGCCGAAGGGCATGCCAACGACCCCGCTTGCCCCTGCAATTCCATTGGCCATCGTCCCCGCACCCGCAGCCAACTCCGCAAAAAGCCGTGTGGCGGATGTGGAAGCGCCCCCGGTACCGAATCGCTCCTATCCCTTGCGTGAGCCTCCGCCGGGCGTGGTCAGCGAGCGGCTGACCTTCATGGTCTCCACACTTATGTTCGGAGTGGTGCTCATTGGGTTCTGCTATCTCCTCGGCATAACCTGGCTGGTGATCACCTTTTCGGTTTTTTTCAGTTTTGCCGAAGTGGTTTTGTTCTTCGGAAGAAACGCTCCCGTCGGCACATGTCCCTTCTGCGGCGGGCTCATCCAGCGCTACAACCGAGTGCGTCCGGAGCCGGTTCGTTGCGAGCACTGTTCGGAAATTTCAAAGCTCGAAAACGAACGGCTCAGCCCGTACGACCCAAATGCGGTGGCCGAAACACCCATCTTTCGGTCGCCTGCATTTGAAAATGGCGTCTGGCCGAATGGCTGCGTGCAGTGCGGCGCCCCACCAACACGGTTCGATGACGCTCAGGCGGTACGCTATCAGGCTCGGCGCCTGGGGACTCCCCTCGTTAGTTCAATTTATCTCTCACACCCCGCGGCGAGGGTCACGGGGGTACCGTATTGCGAGCGACATCGCGAAGCCATTCAAGTGATCCCGCCGAAGGAGATGTTTGCCTGGACTCCGTGGAGATATGTGCCGGGGTTTGCCGAGAGAATGGAGGAGCGCCGGAAAGCGTTTCTAATGTGGCGCTCACTGCCGATGATGAGGCGTTATCTGGAAGCGAACCGGCGCGCAAAGAGCGCCGTATCCGCTGGTTATCGCGAGCCCAATCTCTTGCAGAAGACGGTCTCTGCGGCGTTTACGAAGTCCGAAACACAGGGGCCGAGCGCCGCTGTCCCGCACACCAATCCTACCAAGTCCTCAGCCTGACGGCGGGCCGTGCCAGGCGAAGTAGGAGCCGCTGAGGCGGCTAGCAGAGAAGAAATTCTTCAAATTCAAGAAGGGGCACGGCGAAGGCCGTGCCCCCGTAATCGCCGAGGGCACGAGTTATTTGGACCGACGGCGATCCGCAAGGTACGCAATCAGGGCGAAGAACCCGAAGTAGAAAGCGGCGTTGGCGGCGATGGCTATGCGCAAGAACCAACCGAAGGTCCAGGCTATTGATTTGTGGGTTTCCGGCGTGATGAGCTCGGCGAGCTTCAGGCCTGGTGAAAACAGAGCGATCAGCGGCGCGGGAACTTGCGGCTCGATGGGCACGGCGATGGCCAGGGCGAGAAAACCGGCGACTAGACCAAGCCCGGCAAGCAGAATGAAATGGAACAGCCCGCGTTGCGGCATCACGGCAAATTCTAGCAGAGGATTCCGGGGCGCTGGTCCACCTTCCTGTGGGAAAATAAGCCGGACCTTCAAGAAACCAAGGGGCACTATGAATTCCCGGCGAACCATCACCCTTTTCTCCATCATTTGCGTTGCCATATTTGCTGCGCTCATCGTTTGGCCACGCTCCGCGACGACGCAGCAAGAGCAAGCTCCGCAAGAAAAGCAGCAGACGCCGACGATTGACGAGTACCAGCCAAAGTCCACGCTGGTCATCACGGAACACAAGATCGAGCGGGCGAAATTTCCGTTCATCGATATTCACAGCCATCATTGGAATCCCACGCCAGAAGAAGTCGAGCGGCTCGTCAAAGAAATGGACACCATCAATCTGCGCGTGATGGTGAACCTGAGCGGCGGAACGGGAGAAGAACTGAAAAAAACAGTGGCGGTGATGAAGGGACGTTACCCCGACCGGTTTGTGGTGTTCGCGAACATGAGTTACGACGATCTGAACAAGCCGGGATTCGGGAAACGCGTGGCGGCGCGGCTGGAGCAGGACGTTCGGAACGGCGCGCAAGGATTGAAAATCTTCAAAAATTTCGGGATGGATCTGAAATATGCCGGTGGGGAGCGCGTGCACGTGGACGATCCGGAGTTTGATGCGGTGTTTGAGAAGTGCGCGGAGCTTAAGATTCCCGTGCTGATTCACGTGGCGGAGCCTTCGGCGTTTTTCGATCCGTGGGACTACCACAACGAACGCTGGCAGGAGTTGAAGGAATTTCCGGGGCGCGCGCGGCCGCCCGCGAGGTATCCGCCGTTCGAAACTCTAATGACGGAGCGCAATCACCTGTTTGCGAAGCATCCGAAGACGAATTTCATCGCGGCGCATCTGGGGTTTCACGGAAACGATCTGGAGCGGCTAGGGAAACTTTTTGATAGCTACGCGAACGTGTATGTGGACATCGCCGCGGTGCTGGCGGAACTGGGGCGGCAGCCGTATTCGGCACACGATTTTCTTGTCAAGTATCAGGACCGCGTGCTGATGGGGAAAGACATCTACGAAGTGAACGAATACAAATGGTATTTCAGGGCGCTCGAGACGCGGGACGAATATTTTGAGTATTACCGCAAGCGCCATGCGTTCTGGCGGATTTACGGCTTCCAGGTGCCGGATGAAGTCTTGAAAAAGGTGTACTACAAGAATGCATTGAAACTGGTGCCGGGAATCGACGCGAAAGCTTTCCCGGAGTAAGGGAGCGTCAGCAACGTGCAATTTGGTTTCTAGTTCGAATTGAAAAAATAGTGCGGTTTCTCCGCCCACCCACCTGATGGCATCAAACTTTTGGCGGCATTCCTTCGTCTATAGAGAAAGCAAATCGACCGTTTGCAAGGCCGCGGCGAGCAAGCGGCCTGGGTGAAGAGTTCCCCAGTGGACGGACTGTGGTGAAAAACAAGTCCGTCTGGGGAGGCTCCGATGCCGTGGGCATGCAGGAGATTTGCCGTAGTGTTCTTTGTTTTCGGGTTGTTGCTGGTTTCCGGTAAGGTTGCGCATACTCAAGACCAATCCATCACCTCTTCCACATCGATGGGGCGTCCAAAGGTCATTCCTCGGCCGTGCGGAGATGGCCGTCCGGTTCCTGGCCCGCAACGAAAGAGCGGGTCGGTGCGCGAGACGGACCGTTCGGACAAACTGTGCGCTGAGCTGGCTTTCGATCGCAGCGCGACCGCCTCACTGGGGCATGGAGACGTCCGGGAAAAGGCAAACGAGGATGCTGTTCTGGAGGAATTGATAGCGATGGGCGAACAAGGACTGGTCATCGAGAGGGCACGCCAGGAAGTGCTCGAAATTCTGGAGGGCCAGAACCGATGCGCAGCATGGTTCCAGCAAGCCGAACCAGAGGTTGCGAGGAAATTCCAATCGCTGCGCTACAGGATCGACGAGAGCGGCCCCCAATACACTTTTAAATTACAGAACGCTTCCGGAGAATGGCTCTATCAGCAGCCCTATGTGGCCAGTTCCATCGAGGATGCCAGCGCCGGCTCTACGATCACCATCAACGGAAAAGGGGCCTTCTTTCAACTCCGATCGGGTGTGCGCATTGTCCCGAAAGAGGGAGGCCCGGGAGGGCTCAGCGCTTCCCAGTTGCTGCACCTTGATCTCTATTTAGGGGGCACGCTTGACGCCCAGGTCACCGCGCTCCTGCACGAATTTTCGCACGTCGTCGGCTTGCTTCCCGCAGACGGCGGAACTGTCTTCGGCTCGGAACTCTCCACGCAAAATACGCAGATCGTGTTGCGCCATTGCCGCGCGGAAGTGGAAGCAGCTGGGAAACACAAGGGCTTGTTCTTAAATCCCGGAACAGGGTCGTTTCACGTGGCACGCGGTGACAAATCAACCTTTTGAAAGTCCAAGGATCCCGGGTGACGTCTCCTGCGTCTTGCCAGCCGAAAGACTGCTCCCCTAGCGCCCGCATTTCTAGAGGGTGTGAAAGGAAAAGGGATGAGGTATTTCCGGGGTTGGTACTGGCTGCGGCACGGCTAAACGGCAAAGAACCCATGATGGGAATGAGCGGGAAACGAAAGTCAGGTTGAGGCTCCGCGAGGGCGGTTCGCAGCACAAAGGCCGCGCCGCCCCCCCGGTGCCAAGAATGAAGTGAAACCTCCGGGCGCTACTCTTCGTGATCGAGCGGTTTGCCGTCGGGTCCTACCTGAACTTCAGACTTCTTCCCGTTCGTATCGACCTGAGCCTCGTAGGCCACGAGCTTGTCCTTTTTGGTGAGGGATTCGACCTTCAGAATTTTTCCTTTACCGGCCTTGGTCTGCAATCCCGCT
>WNGP01005358.1_pt1 | contig 10690 bp, 13 predicted proteins | sample 5407671 | NCBI WGS metagenome assembly WNGP01 (sample SAMN13153381, study PRJNA577476) | soil metagenome | isolation source: 40 cm soil or saprolite under Garry oak tree replicate 2 | place: USA:California | collected 2016-06-15
GACTCCAAATCTGTCGTATTACACGTTTTGTCGCAGATGGACACCTTGGGAAACTCGCGCGCAATCTGCGCCTGCTCGGCTTCGATGTCGCTTATGATCACCTGGCGCAAGATCGGCAATTGCTCGGCGTAATGGAAAGCGAAAACCGGGCGCTCTTGACGCGCGACCGGCGATTGCTCATGCATGCGATCGTGAAAGCCGGCTATTGCCCGCGTTCGCAAAATGCTGATGAACAAACCATCGAGGTAATCCGTCGCTTTGACCTTTTCGATTCGATTGCTCCGTTTACGCGGTGCCTCCGTTGCAATGCGCCACTGCAAGAAGTCGCCAAAGCCGACGTGATTGAGAAGCTCGAGCCGCTTACGAAAATTTATTACGAGCGGTTCCGGCGTTGCACTGGCTGCGGCCAAATCTACTGGGCCGGATCGCATTTCTCCAAACTTCAGAAATGGCTCGATGAAATACGTGCGCGGTTTGCGGCGCGCGACGCCTAGCTTGTTCGCACCTATTTAGCTTTGCAGCTTCACTCAATGAGCGGGGAATGGGTGGATTCCTCTGGGCAAGCCGCGATTCAATCGTATTGTCGCCAATTTCAAAAATGCGATTCACATCTGGCCAGCTCTTTGTGGCGGTAACTTTTTTCGCCATCGGACTTTCGACGCCGCTGCTGGCGTACGCGCCGCTCGGGCATGAAATTGTCGGTGCGATTGCAGACGAGCGACTGGCGAACACGCCGACGGCGACGAAGATCAGGACGCTGCTGGACGGCCTTTCCCTGGAGAAAGCAGCCGTGATCGCAGATGAAATCAAAGGCTGGGACAAAAAGGGAGCAGACAATCCAAAAGCTTTTCATTACTTCGCGCATCCCAAAATTGACAGGCAATTGCGCGATTTTTGGCGCGCGAATCAGCCGACGCACGATGCCAATTCAGCGATGCCTTCGCATCATTGGTTTCACTATGTGGATGTGCCGGTGGTGCGCATGGAGAAATACGCAGACGGCAAAGCTGGGCGCAGCAAATGGGACATCGTGCATATGATTCCATACTGTCTCGAGGTGCTGCGAGGCCGAGTTCCGGAACAGAACGAACGAAAGATCACGAAGCCAGTTGCGCTCATTCTGCTGGCCCATTACGTCGCCGACATTCATCAGCCGCTGCACGTCGGCGCGGAGTACTTCGATGCGCAGGGTCGAATCGCCGATCCGGACAAGGACAAATCAGCGTTGGCAGATGAAGGCGGAAATACCTTCACGCTGGAATTAAGCGACGAGCCGCCGCGTGGCCGTGGTGAGCATAAGAAAAAATTCCACGGTTTTTGGGACTATGACGCTGTAAATGCCCTCTCTCCCGACGTGCCAAGCCCGCTGCGCAAAAGCGAACTTCAGGCGCAGATCGAGCCGCTCAAAAAACAGCTGGTTTATGAGATGGCTACGCATGAACCATTGAATTGGCGAATGCCGGCGAGCATCGACATCCATAATTATGCTGAACTCTGGGCAGACGAAATTTTGCCGGTTGCTCGCGAGGCACATGAGCGGTTGCAATTCATCAATGTACACCCGCAACAGGAAGAAGATCGCGTCGTGGCTGCAGGCGAAGCGGACGAAAAACCTCAGCCAGATCGCATGGATTACCGCGCGTGGGCAACACAGGTCGTCCGCGAAGAATTACACAAAGCCGGTTGGCGTCTCGCCGATCTATTGGAGAAGGTTCTTAGATGACCAGCGCCGGCGTGGTATTGAATTAACACGTCTGGATTGGAAAACAAAATCGCGCCGGAATTTCTTCTGGCGCGATACTTTGTTATTTCGACCGAAGCGAAGCCGAGTGGAGAAATCTCTCACTGTTTGCGCTCTGCCGAATGTGTGAATGCAGTGCACACAAATACAGCAAGAGATGGCTTCCCGCGACGGCAGGACTCGACGTGACAGCCGATCGACATCTATATGACGATCAGGTCTCGGTTTTCTTCGCTGCCGCGGATTTTTTGCACTCTGTTTTGAGCTGAGCGAACTGCTCGGCGGAAAGAATTTCCTTTGCTTGCTTGAGGAATGTTCTCCGGCTTTCTTTCGTGCAGCCTGCCTTCATGCACTCGGCCTGCCACGCTTCGATCTTGCTCTTTTGGTCGGGTGTGAGGTTCAATGTTGCCAGGTCAACGCATGCCGTTTTCTCAGTGTTCGACACGCCTTTGGCACAACACGCTTTGTCGCCTGCGAACGCGCTGGATGCGACGAACATCGCAGCCGCAACTAATCCTGAAACAATAATTTTGATCATGGTGAATGCTCAGACACATTTGCAGCTTAAAGCGTTCAATTGTTCATCGGCTGGAAATATGGCTGGCGTGAATTACTTCACGCGTTAGAACAAGATCGACAATGTCCACGCCGCCGGAAGCTGTTCGTCCAATCGAACTCTCTGAAATACAGGAAGCATGCAAGCGAATCGCGGGAACAATTGTTCGCACGCCGCTGATCCGTCTCGAATTAGGACCGGATCAGCCGGACATCCGCCTGAAGCTGGAGAACCTGCAACCAATTAATGCTTACAAATTGCGCGGCGCGGCGAATGCCGTGGCGCTGCTCTCCGAGTCCGAGCGGAGGCGCGGAGTGTGGACAATCAGTGCGGGAAATGCAGGGCAAGGCGTCGCCTACGCGGCGCGACAAGCGGGCGTGCCGTGCGCCGTCGTAGTGATTGAGACCGCACCGAAATCGAAGCTGGAACGGATGGAAGCGCTCGGCGCAAAACTCATTCCGGTGCCGTACGACGTCGCCTGGAAAGCGCTGGAGGAACGTTCGTTCCCTTGCGCCGAAGGAACCTTCATTCATCCGTTCGACGATGACAATTTCATCGCCGGCCACGGGACCATGGGATTGGAAATTCTCGAAGATGCGCCGGACGCGGCTGCCGTCATTGCCAGCATTGGCGGTGGCGGACTTATCACTGGTGTCGCGAGTGCGATCAAGGCGCTCAAGCCCGATATAAAAATTTTCGGCGTTGAGCCGGAGACAGCGGCACCCGCCGCGCTCTCCTTCAAGATGGGTTCGCCGCAAGTGTTCAAAAATTGGAAGGCCTCGTTTGTCGATGGCGCCGGCGGTCAAAGCATGTTTCCCCGCATGTGGGAACGGATGAAACCGGTCGTGGACGGTTACATCGTCGTCAGTCTGGAGGAGACGAAGAAAGCGATGCGGCTCATGGCAGAAAAGACGCGAGTGATCTCTGAGGGCGCAGGCGCGCTGCCGTTAGCAGCAGCTTTGAGTGGTAAAACCGGCAAAGGTCCGATCGTCGCAATCGTTTCAGGTGGCAACATCGATCTCAACAAGTTCTGCGAGCTGATCGCGTCGTAAACAAATTCTTGGGCACGTCTGTTCTCCGGCCGACGCCTTCTTGGAAAATGGCGGCGTCAGCATGCCGATATTGACTTTCGCTCCGGAATTTGGGAAAATCTTCTCCGCAGTAAAATGAAGGAGGAAAAACAAATGAAAATTGGCGATACAGCACCGGATTTCGAGGCGGAAACCACTGATGGGCGGATGCGCTTTCATGATTGGATCGGCGACTCCTGGGCCGTCCTGTTCTCGCACCCGAAGGACTTCACTCCTGTCTGCACGACCGAACTCGGCTATATGGCAAGGATTAAGCCGGAGTTCGACCGCAGAAATGTGAAAGTCATCGGATTGTCGGTCGATTCGACCGGTGATCATAAAGGATGGGCGAAGGACATCGAGGAGACGCAAGGCTACGCGCCGAATTACCCAATTATCGGCGACGCTGATTTCAACGTTTCGAAGCTGTACGGGATGCTCCCGGCCGACACCGCAGGCGACGCCAAAACGCGCTAGCCGGGCCATAACGCAACTGTGCGCAATGTTTACGTCATCGGGCCGGACAAAAAAATAAAGCTCATCCTTGTGTACCCAATGACTACGGGCCGGAACTTCGACGAGGTGCTTCGCGTGATCGATTCGCTGCAACTAACCGCGAGACACCAGGTGGCTACGCCAGTCAACTGGAAGCCGGGCGATGACGTGATCATCGCCGGTTCGGTGTCCGACGAGGAGGCGAAGCGGCGTTATCCGCAAGGCTGGAATGCGCCGAGGCCCTACATCCGGATCGTGCCGCAGCCGCAATAAGCTGCCGACGGAGCCGTGGTACCATGCCGCCGCTCCTCAAGCAGCGCTCCGCTTCGTTGGCACGGATCTGAGGTTCTTTGTTCACTCGGCAGAATATTCGATCGGATCCTGGTGAAAATAGTTTCGGAGTTCGGCGTACAGCTTCGGATGACGAGCGCGCAGCGCGCGAGGCCGCTCAAAGAAGGCCTCCGTTGATACGGCAAAGAACTCGGCGGGATTGGTCGCTCCGTAGGTGTCGAGTAGGGTCGGAATTCCGGTTTCGTCAGCAGCGCGCAACGACGCGAATTCGCCTCGCATCACTTCCTGCCACGACAATCGCTGATCACGCGTTGCCAGTGCGGGCGCACCATCCTCCGCATAATTCTCGTAGTCGAGTTGATGGGCAAACTCATGCAGGACGACGTTCTTGCCATCGGAAGGATCAGCCGCTCCAGACTTGACCGCGTCCCATGCCAGCACGATGGCGTCCAGCCAACGACCGGTCTCGCCCAGGCGCGCCATTTTTCCCTCTTGCCACACATGGCCGTGAACGTGCCGTCTATCCTCCGCCAAGTATGTCGAAGGATAGACCAGGATGGTGAGCAGACGCGGGAAGTAGTCGGTCTTGCGATGCAGAAGGAGAAGGCAAGCCTGCGCTGCAATAGTGACACGGACCTCATCTGTGATTTCCAAACCATCGCAACCTTCGAAACGCTTTTCGGCAAGAAACACCTGGGTGTGACCGAGTAATTCCGCCTGGTCGTTGGCAGAGAGCCGATGAAAGAACGAAACATTGCGCTCGATCGTTACGAGCCACTCTTTTGGAAAAGGCTGAGCCTGCAGCCGTCGCCGTCGCCGCTGCTTCAAAAATCCCAAGATCACAAAAGAATGTAACCGGCGAGCCCTGAGGGCGCCTGCGGAAAGTGTCCAGTTGTAGCGGCGCAATTTGATCTCGCATCCGGTCGCTGAATGTTCTATTACGATTTGCATGAACACGATCGCAATTTCCCGCCGTAGATTTGCGCAATTGTTAGGGGCCGGGGCCGCGGCAGCTGTAGCTCGACCTGCGCTTTCGTTCGCGACACCGAAAACCCCCGAGGTTGCCGCTGCATCAAAGGTCGTGCGCCTGAGCGCGAACGAGAATCCTTATGGGCCTTCGCCAAAAGCGTTGCAGGCCATAACAGATTCCTTTGGTCTGGCCTGCCGCTATCCGGATGAACACAACAACGTGTTAATTGAGAAGCTCGCGAAGCTGAACGATGTCAATCGCGACCAGATTTTGCTGGGCGACGGTTCCGGCGAGATTCTCAAACTCTGCGCCGAGACATTCACCGGGAAAGAGCGCGGGAACCTCGTCGCGGCTGACCCCACTTTTGAAGCAATTCTTAATAACGCCAGCGTCAATGGTGCTGAGGTCGTTAGGGTTCCACTCACACCCAGCTTCAGTCACGATCTTCCGAAAATGGCCGCGGCTGCAAAAGACGGACTGATTTACATCTGCAACCCGAATAATCCCACCGCCAGCATCACACCTAAGAATGAGTTGCGCGAGTTCATCGCGAAGACTCCGCGCGAGACGACAATTCTGGTGGACGAAGCCTATTTCCACTACGCCGACAGTCCCGATTATGAGAGCGTGATCCCGTTGGTGAAAGAGCATCCGAACCTTACCGTCGCGCGCACGTTTTCGAAGATTTATGGCATGGCGGGATTGCGGTGCGGTTATTGCGTAGCGCAAAAAGAAACGATTGACCGCATGCGTCCTCATCAAATGTGGGACAGCGTCAATTGCATGGCGCTGGCCGCAGCGGGCGCGAGTCTTGACGATCCAGAGCAAGTCCCAAATGGCCAGCGTCTGAACAGCGAAGCGAAAGCATTCGTGACGTCCGACCTCGACAAGATGGGCTACAAATCAATTCCGTCGCAAGCCAACTTCATCATGTTCGATTGCAAACGCCCCGTTGTTCCGCTCATTCAGGCGCTAAAACAACGCAACGTCCAAGTCGGCCGATTATTCCCCGCGCTGCCGAATTACATGCGTCTCACCATCGGCAAGAGAGCCGAAATGGAAATTTTTCTGTCAGCGTTTCGCCAAGTGACGGCGTAACGCAAATGCAGCACGTTCAATCAACAAGACCGGCGCCGTAGTTGGCGATCATCCTTGTGAAATTCGAGCACGCCGTTTTATGCATCGACATGCACGGTTTAGCCTTCGCGGACTTTGCCTTCGAGCACTGCCAGCGGCGGCGTTAAAAAAACCGCCGCGCAAAGAAACACGAAAACCGCTGCCGCGCCCGTCCATTCCCAAAAACCTAAATGCCAGAACACAGAATGCCGCAGCCCGTTGCGAACCGGCATGGCCCACGGCGGTTTCAGTCGTGTAAGGAGCAACAAGCATTCACTAAATAAAATTCCCGCAAGCGGCAACAGCGTCACGCAGGACCAAGTCCAAAACAATCGCGCCGCTAACACGCTTTGTCCGCAGCCTTTCCACGCACACCAGCAGCCACACAACATTCCCAGTGCGAGAAATGCTGCGGACGAGCGGGCAAGAAATTCGTGCAGCCGCCAAACTCCGAACACACCGTGAGTATGCTGTGGCACAACGAGACATGTACAAACCAGCGCGATAATTCCCGCAACGAAAGTCCCGTAACTCACGCGCGCAACTCGTGGCGAGGATAATTCCAAATGGCGTTGCAAATATCCGGCGAACGGGAGCATGAACAACGCCGCGAGCGCCATACCGCAAGCGGGTAGCCAATAATGGCCGGGGTTGTCGCGCGGCGAGAGCAGGTTGGAAATAACGCGATAACGCCAATCATAAGTTTCCGGAAACATCAGCGCGCTCGCACAAAGCGTTCCGAAAAACGAAAGGAAAATCAGCCCCAGCAAGACGGCAAGGACTGGTTTGCGATAAAGCATTGCTGCAAAGATTCGCACGCGATAAAACGCACCGCAATTACGGGCGAAAAATCGGCGCCTTGGACAGCGGACGCTACATTCACCGAAATCCTGGGGAAGATCGGTCGTTGTAAAGCGGCCACTGTTGCAACACACTAAAAGCACAAGATCGAAATGACTTATTTCTTCATTACCTCGCTGCTCAAGATCGTCGGGATCCTGTTCGTCGTGATTCTCCCGATGGTTTCCTACAGCGTTTACGCGGAGCGGCGTGTCAGCGCGTTTATTCAGGATCGGCAAGGGCCAAATCGCGTGGGACCGGCCGGTCTTTTCCAACCTATCGCCGACATGTTCAAATTGCTGCTGAAAGAAGATTTCACTCCGCGGAATGTAAACACATTCTATTACTGGCTTGCGCCATGTCTGGCAGTGATGCCGGCGATTATCACCATCGCGGTAGTTCCCTTTGGCAGCACACTCTTCGGCGTCCCAATGGTGATCGCAGACATCAATGTCGGAATCTTATATGTGTTCGCCATCGCTTCTCTGGGTGTTTACGGAATCGTCCTCGCGGGCTGGGCGTCTAATTCCAAATATCCGTTCCTGGGCGGCGTGCGTTCCAGTTCGCAAATGATTTCCTACGAGCTGTCGCTCGGGCTAGCTGTTATCCCCATTTTCCTGCTCGTCGGAAATTTGCGGCTGACCAGTGTCGTTCGCTATCAAATCGAGCATGGCTGGTTTATCGCACCTTTCATCGGCGATTGGAGGAATCCATGGAAATGGTTGCTCGCTATTCCAATGGTCATTTCGTTCGTCGTTTTCGCGATCGCGATTTTCGCGGAGACGAATCGGTTGCCGTTCGATCTTCCCGAAGCCGAGCAGGAACTCGCTGGCGGCTACAACACGGAATACAGTTCGATGAAGTTCGCGCTCTTTTTCCTCGGTGAATACGCGGCCATGATCACCGGGTCAGCTATCATGGTGACTTTGTTTTTCGGCGGCTGGCATCTTCCACTTCCCTCATGGCATGGCGGATTTCACTGGGCGCTTGTCGATGGAAGCGCGCCCGGCTGGCGCGGCGTAATCGGCGGCTTGTTCAACATTGCAACCTTTTTCGCCAAAGTTGTTGTGGTCATTTTCATGTTCATGTGGGTGCGCTGGACGCTGCCCAGGTTCCGCTACGACCAACTCATGCGGCTCGGCTGGCTTTTCTTTTTCGAGATTGCGCTGGTAAATATTTTCATTGTCGCGGGGATTGTCGCTTATTTTCCATCCTAATCTTCCTCTTCCTCTCCCTCTTAATCTTTTCTTCGTATGCCATTCCATCACGAGAAGCTGACTGTTTATCAACGAGCATTAGAATTCGCCAGCTGGTCACCAGATCTAATTGAATCGTTAACCAAAAGGACATCGACTCGCGATCACCTGGAGCGCGCTGGGGACAGCATCGCTTTGAATATCGCGGAAGGAAACGGCAAGTTCTCGCAGAAGGATCGCGCCCGCTTTTTCCAAATCGCGCACGGCTCGGCCTTGGAATGCGCTGGATGTCTCGATCTCCTTGTCGCGCGACGCTGCTGTGCTGGTAGTGCCATTACGAGAGGGAAATCAATTTTGGAAGAGATCGTAAAGATGCTTTTCACAATGCTAGACCAGTTGGGTTGTAGGATCGCCGAAGATTCAGCCGAATACGGCGAGAGAGCAGACGAAGAAGAAGAGGTAGAGGAAGATTAATCATGGCTGTCACCGTTCAACGACCGAAGCTGAACTGGCGCGAGCGAATGTATTTGCCCGCGATCGCAGCCGGCCTTGCAATCACAATTAAACATTTCAAAAACATGCTGTTCGGACGCACCAAGGTCACCATGCAATATCCTGAGGAAAAATGGGACAGCAGCCTTCCAGATTATTATCGCGGCGCACCCGCACTGGTGCGCGACGAGGATGGTCGTGTCCGGTGCGTTGCTTGTCAGCTATGCGAGTTCATTTGTCCGCCACGCGCGATCAAAATTATCCCCGGCGAAATCCCTTCAACGGATCGCTTTGCCAAAGTGGAAAAATATCCCGAGGAATTCGATATCGACATGATCCGCTGCATTTTCTGCGGGATGTGCGAGGAGGTTTGTCCCGAGCAGGCGATCTTTTTGCGTAAGGATTATGCCATCACTGGATTCACGCGCGCTGATATGGTGCATCGCAAGGAGAAGCTCCTCGAGATCGGCGGCGTGATGCACGGCGTCGTTTTGAAATGGAATGAAAAGAAATAAGCACGGTCATCGCGAGAGGATGCGAGGGACCCCACATCGTACGACTAGATCACACTCGCGACTTTGCGTGATCCAAGCTCCGATTGATAGGTCCTTCACGTCATTCAGGATGTCCGCGCATCCGGAGCGTTGGGTCCGATCCGCAATCCGCAATCCGCGATCCGCAGTCCGCAATCGATAATGCCTCCGTTTCTGTTTTGGACATTCGCGCTGCTGATGCTGGTCTTCGGCGCCGCCGTTGTCGTTAATCGCAATCCCGTGGCGAGTGCACTCAGTCTGGTGGTTTCGTTTCTCGGACTCGCTGCGCTCTTCATGTCGCTCGACGCCTATTTCATCGGCATCATTCAAGTGCTGGTTTATGCGGGGGCCGTCATGGTCCTTTTTCTTTTCATTATCATGCTCCTCGATCTTCGTGCCGAAGAAGAACGCCGAATCAACTGGGTCGCCTCGGCTGGCGGAATTGCCGTCGCGCTAATCCTACTCATCCAGATTTTTTTGGTCGTTGGCCACTTTAAGGCCGCCCGCCGGACTTTTCCGCCGCTCGCAGGATCGACAATTGACGATGTCCGGAACGTCGGCGCGCTGCTTTTCAGCAATTACAATCTGCCGTTTCAAATCATTGGGGTTCTCGTTCTCGTAGCGACAATTGGAGTGGTCCTTTTGAGCAAACGCGAGCCACGATAGTTATCCCTCAAACACGCCAAATGAGGCCAAACAAATCAGGATCGGAACTGGTCTCCTGTGAAGCGTCTGTCTCTGGAACTTTAGCGTGTTTAAGCGTGTTTGGCGGATCATTCTGTATCAATAATACGCGGCGCGTCACAGCATGATCACGCTGGGCGATTATCTCATTGTAAGCGGGATTCTTTTCGCGATCGGATTCGCCGGCGTCATGCTCCGCCGCAATCTGATCATCATTCTGATGTCGCTCGAGCTGATGTTGAACGCGGCAAATTTATCGCTGGTCGCCTTTTCAAGATTTCGTGTTCAACCAACGGGCCTGCCCGATTACAACGTGCAGGTCTTCGTTTTCTTTATCATCACTGTGGCTGCGGCGGAAGTCGCAGTGGGTCTGGCCATTCTTGTAGCCCTCTATCGCGCCCAGCAAACGACAGATCTAAAAGACATCAGCAGCCTGAAATTCTGAGCCCGCGAATCACGCGAATTGACGCGAATATTATGACAGAAATCATTCACAAGAAGGAGAGCTACGCGATCATCGGCGCCTGCTTCGAAGTTTACAACGAGAAGGGTTGTGGCTTTTTGGAACCGGTTTATCAGGAATGCCTGGGCATCGAACTCGAATACCAGCGGATTCCAGCAATTCCTAAACCATCGCTCACCCTCAGCTACCGTGAGCGTATTTTGACGCAAACTTACGCGCCGGATTTTGTCTGCTTCGAAAGAA
>WNGP01008663.1_pt1 | contig 10690 bp, 11 predicted proteins | sample 5407671 | NCBI WGS metagenome assembly WNGP01 (sample SAMN13153381, study PRJNA577476) | soil metagenome | isolation source: 40 cm soil or saprolite under Garry oak tree replicate 2 | place: USA:California | collected 2016-06-15
TCGCGCGGCACGATCAGGGCGGTCTTTCATCCCTTTCATCCATCCTTTTCAGGGCGCTTCAGCACCCTTCTGGGCCGCATTGTACCATCTTGGTTTATCCCAGTCTAGATATGTAGTTCTGCAAAAGGCTCACTCCCTGTCCCATCGGCGTGTTCCTGAAGTCGTTTCACTACTGGAGCGCACAGGGCTTCTTTTTCTTTGCGCTTTTGCACCTGTTCCGCGTCTGGGCCACCGGCTCCTATCGCGGGCGACGCATCTTCAACTGGTGGCTTGGTCTCTCCATCTTCATGCTGGCCATGGGTGAGAACCTCTTCGGCTTGCTCGCTCGCGGAGACTGGGAGTCGCAATTCGTGTCCATGCACTCGGATGATATGTTGTTCGTCCAGCCGTTCTTCTTCAATCTCTTCAGTCCGGCCAACTTCACTGCGGACCTGACGATCCATGTTGCCGTCATTCCGGTGATCATCTTTGGGCTGATCCTGGCGCACATTGTCTTGATCCGGCTGCAAGGGCTCAACAAGCCCCTGTCCAATCAGAAGGAGAACTAATATGGCAGTTGAAGAGAACATCCAACAACCCGCAGCGAGCGACTCAGCGGCCCAGGGAAGCGACCGGCCCCCGGAACGCCTGGTCCGCCACGTGTTCTGGAAGTACCCGATCCTCGCTGTTGTGCTTTTAGTGGTGGTAGCAGTGCTTGCTGCTGCCGTCGGGTCTCCCAACTGGCCCAAAGATACCATCGCAGGCGTCGCGAAGGAGAACCCCGGCGGAGCCATCCTGGCCTTCACCCAGGAACTCGATGGCACTGCGACCTCGAGTGGTAATGCCGCTGAGTTCGGTATGGGGGATCCCGGGCAGGTCTTCGTGCTAGGACCACTCCACCAGGCTGCGCCATTCCTCGGGACAGACGTCCGCTCCGCGATGGCTACCTATGACGCGGCCAGTCCCGATCAGCGTCAGGCCTGGGCCTCGAACTATGAGAACGCTCTGGGCACGATCACTGCCTCGGGCGGTGGTGAGATGGAGGGCATAGCCAGCCCTGATTTCGCCAAGATCGACACCCTGAAGGGGGACTTCGGCCCGGTTCCGGTGGTGGTCAAGGCGGATCTGCAGCTCGCCCAGAGTGGCTACCTGGAGCAGTACCTGGAGGCGGTTGAACCGGGCCATTCGTTCCACCTGGTGAACATCTGGCTCTATGACCACCCCAATATGCTCAACACAGCCGTCGATGAAGGACTCACAGACGACCAGTGGGGGATGGTCAAGGAGCGCGGCTTCCCTGTCGGGCCGTGGTACCTGTTCATTCCGGCCGTGTTCCACGTCTACTTTCCCGGCGGGGTCACCGGTCCGGGGTTCGTGCTGTGGAACTTACTGTTCGCAGCCATCCTACTGTTTGTCGTGCCTCTGGTTCCGGGCATACGAGATATCCCCAGATACCTCAAGCTCTATCGCTTCATTTACCGCTATCCAACCCCAGGCGAGCTGGACAAACCCGCTTTTGCTGAACGGCATGGGGCAACGCATGGAGGCGTAGAAGCAGTAGGGGGTGGCAAATGAACAGGCAGTCGACGACAAGGAAAACGAGCCATCGAGCAGGTGCGGAGTTCCTGTTGTTCCTGATCGTGTCGGTGGTCGGAGTCTACAGTCTTGGTCAGGGGCTGACCGGCCTGTTTGAACCCGGTCAGGGAATCACTCTCCTGTGGCTGGCAGTGACAGGCGTGGCCATGATGATCCTCTTTTCCCAGATGGGGCGGGTGCATGACACCTGGCCGCGCCGGCGCAATGCGAAAGTCGATCAGGCTATACACCAACACACAACGGACGAAGAGACAGCACAGCTGCCAACGCAAGCTGAAGAAAGGTGAGTGAGAAGAATATGTTCCAGCGAATCCATCGCGATGTCTATTCGGTCATCATCGGCATACTGATCCTGGCCGGGTTGGTCGCGCTGATGCTCATCACACTCAACCCGATACGCTAGGCACCTCTGTTGAGAAGCGGCAACCATAGGCAACGAAGAAGGCGGCCCCTGCACTCTTCCTTTCCCCGAGTGTCGGGCGCCGCTGGAAGTAATTGCAGGAAGCCGCCTTTCTTCATAAGGCAGATCGCGCCAATGAAACATACTGAGGAGTAAGATGGCAACACTGGATGAACCGGCCAACGACCCCCTGGTATCACAGGAAACGGAGGTGTTCAAAGCAGAACTCCTGGCAACAGTTGGCCATGAACTGCGCGGTCCGCTCACAGCTATCAAGGGCTATGCCGCAACACTACTCCGTCATGAGCGTCGCATCTCGCGCGAGGAACGACATGAGTTCCTGGTAGCGATTTCGGCAGCCAGTGATCGCCTTGAGCTTATTATTGAGCGCTTTCTGGAAATCTCGCAGTTAGAGACAGACGCTATCAGGATCGAGCGCTTCCCTGTAGACGTAGCCCGCCTTGCACATGAGGCCCTTACGGTCGCAGAGCAACGTGCTTCAGGGCACTCGCCAGGGCGTTTTACCTTCAATCTCCGCCTCAAAGATGCTTTCGGTGTACCCACCCAGGATGTGCCAATCGTCATGGCCGATCACCGCCGTCTGAGGGAGGTTTTGGACCGATGCGCATCTCAAGAATGCTCCGATGGTGGCGCAGAAACCAGGGCGCGTCCTGGAAATCTGTGTGTGTGATCACGGCCTGGGTATTCCTCCCGAGCATCTTGGGCGCATCTTTGAGCGCTTCCATCGTGTGGACAATCGCCTGATCAGGGAGGTCAATGGTCTCGGTCTTGGCCTGACGATGTGCAAACACATTATCGAACTCCATGATGGCGTTATCTGGGCTGAAAGCTGCCCAGCCGGAGGAAGCGCGTTCCATGTGCGGCTTCCTATGGATGAGCAAGAGGAAGAAAAAAGTCCAGCACCTTTTGTGGGTGCGAGCGTACATTAACCAGTGGTGCTAGTTGAGTGAGGACAGTATCATCCAGATTTTTGATCTTGTCGATGACACAATGAAAACACACTCGAAGCACGCACAAGCGAAGCTCTATCCAAGCGAACTGGTCACGATTGGCATCCTGTTCATCTTGAATGGAGGACACTCTCGGGCGTTTTACCGCTTTGCAGGCTTGCCTGACCAGAACCTTCCTCGGGAAAAGGAGCATCCAGCATGATCTGGGCACAACTCCTCCTCCTGTTGTCCTGTGGAGATATCGTTCCAGAACTGAAATCGATCTTGCATGAGAGCACGATCATCCATCAGGATGAAACTGGCATGCGGAGAACGGCCGAGCAGAGGGAGAAGTACGCATGATCACGATCCTGATGGGGAGGGTGTGGAAGGTGCTGTGGGAATCGGGGTCACCACCGGACAAGGGAACGTGGCGGCAGAGACTTTCCTGCTCTCAGGCACTCGCGCACTAGACGGGCTGAAACGTCCGATCAGACCAGCATGCGGGTCGACTTCCGTCATCCAAAGAGCGCCATCGTGCCCAGCGACAATCCTCCCGGGCCCGCCTGTATAGTGTGGGGAAAACAGGGTGATGTGCCCCTGCGTGGTGATCCGCCCAAGCGGACCCCAGCCCTGAGTAAACCAGAGGGCTCCATCGGGCCCGGTCGTAATCCCACCACCATTGCTAGGGGGGTCAAGAGAAGACGGCAGAGCAAACTCGGAGATCTGTCCCTGTGTAGTGATGCGCCCGATCTGGTTGGGTCCAGGCTGGGTAAACCAGAGGGCCCCATCTGGCCCTGCTGTGATCTCTGCTGGTCCCATCCGAGCAATTGGGAGAGCAAACTCGCTCACCTGTCCCTGCGTGGTGATACGCCCGATCTTGTTGAGCTCAGGCTCGGTAAACCAGAGCGCGCCATCTGACCCGACGGTGATCCCCATCTCATATCCAGCCTTAGGAGATGATAGAGCAAACTCGGTCACCTTGCCTTGTAGGGTGATGCGCCCGATCTGATCGCCAGTTTCGGTAAACCAGAGGGCTCCATCGGGCCCTGCGATGATCTGAGCGGGGAATTTCTCAGGATAGCTGACAAACTTTGGCAGGGCAAACTCGGTGACCTGCCCCTGTGTGGTGATCCGCCCGATCTTGTCGGCACTATCCGTAAACCAGAGCGCGCCATCAGGTCCAACGGTGATCCCCTGCGGCCCGCTGGCACAGTCCTTCTCACTCAGTTGCGGCAAAGCAAACTCAGTATAGGGGGCAAGTGTGTAGGGTGTCTGTCCCGTATGGGGTGTCAGGAAAGAAGGAGTGGTCTTGTGAGAGAGAGAAAAATTCTTTCCGCAGCCAACCAGCAATAAGAGGCTTACGTACATGAGCACTAAAGAGAGCCTGCAACGCATGTCGAGATCTCCAAGAACAATGATACAGCAGCCAACTGAAAGAGTGAACGCAAGAGGAGCCATCCGTCTTTTCCCTACAGGATGAGACGATACAAGTGGGCACTTTGTTCCAGGAGCGCACGCCGGCAGCCGCTCGGCACAAATTTGCACTCACACACAGCATGCTCGCGCCAGGGTTGCTATGACCTCCTCAACAAGCACCATTGGTTATAGACATCGTTCTGATCTCTTCAACCCCTTGACATATGGATCACATATACGGTATACTATGTACACCCCCACCTGGGGGGTATGGGTAAACCAAACAACGAAGACACAGGTAATTGACATGGCTACCGAAACCGATCGTGCTCTAGCAGAAACCGTCGAGGTACCTCAAGCCCAGATAAGAGGAGAAGACCGCGCTGTTCTCGCGCTGGAAGGGATGACCTGCGCTTCCTGCGCCATGCGCATCGAAAAGGGACTCAAGAAATTACCGGGCGTGAAAGACGCCAGCGTCAACCTCGCAACAGAGCAGGCTACGGTTACATACGATCCATCTCAGACAGGTCCTGAGCAGATGGTGCAGAAGGTAGACGCGGTCGGGTACAAGGCCATCCCACTGGTCATGCCGACCCCAAAGTCGGCGTCAGTCGAACCAGAAACTGAGTCGCATGTAACCTTCAATCTGGAAGGGATGACCTGCGCTTCCTGCGCCATGCGCATCGAAAAGGGGCTGAAAAAGGTGCCGGGAGTGAAGGATGCCAGCGTCAATTTCGCGACGGAGCAGGCGACCGTCACGTATGACCCGTCTCAAACCGGGATCGAGCAGATGGTGAGATCAGTTGAGGCAGTCGGATACAAAGCTACGCCGCAGGTTGCATCCGTTCCGCACGTGCATGACAGCTCATCAAGCGGTAGCGTTGCTTCCTCAGAAGCGCCTGTGGTGAATGCGCAAGCAGATGAGCTGAGCCAGCGCAGACTGGCGGAGATTACGCGCAAACGCAATGTACTCATCCTGGGCATCATCCTGACCTTGCCGGTGGTGATCCTCAGTATGTTTTTCCTGAATCGCTTCCCGGGAGAGAATTATCTCCTACTGGTGCTTACCACACCGGTCTGGGCCATCGTCGGCTGGGAGTTTCATCGTGGAGCCATCAAGACCCTGCGTCACGGCAGCGCCAATATGGATACCCTCATCTCGGTCGGCTCGACCGCAGCCTACATGATGAGCGTTGTGGCGACATTTCTCCCGCACGTCGTTGGCGGCATCACGTTCTATGATACGACTGCACTGATCGTGACGCTGATCTTCCTCGGGAAGTACCTGGAGGCGCGTGCCAAGGGGCAGACCAACGAAGCCATCAAGAAGCTCATCGGCTTGCAGGCGCGCACTGCCCACGTGTTGAAGGCAGGACGCGAGGTCGAGGTGCCTATCGAGCAGGTGCAGGTGAGCGATGTGCTGGTCGTGCGCCCTGGCGAGAAGATTCCTGTCGATGGTGTCGTCCTATCCGGCCTCTCTTCCATAGACGAGTCGATGATTACCGGGGAGAGCATTCCCGTCGAAAAAGCTGAGGGAGACGCGCTCATCGGCGCGACGGTCAACCAGCGTGGACTGCTGCGCATGCGCGCTACCAAAGTGGGAGCCGATACGGTGCTGGCTAACATCATCCGCATGGTGGAGCAGGCGCAGGGCTCGAAGGCACCAATTCAGCGCCTGGCCGACACCATTTCGGGCATTTTTGTGCCGATCGTGCTGGTCATCGCGGCGCTCACCTTCATCGGCTGGGCCATCGTTGGCAATGTCACCGCGTCAAACGCCGCGGCTGCCGGTATAGTCAGCACCAGTAATCCCTGGATTGTCGCCATCGTGGCTGCGGTGGCCGTACTAGTCGTCGCCTGCCCCTGCGCATTGGGACTGGCGACCCCGACCGCGATCATGGTGGGAACGGGCAAGGGCGCGGAGCAAGGTATCCTGATTCGCGGCGGCGAGAGCCTGGAACGCATTCAGGCGGTGCGCGCCGTGCTGCTCGACAAGACGGGCACCATCACCAAAGGCAAGCCTGAACTGACTGATGTCGTCGCGGTTGGCGGCAGGCAAGAAGACGAGCTGCTGCGTCTCGTAGCTGAAGCGGAACAAGGTTCGGAGCATCCCCTTGCCTCTGCGATTGTCGAGGGAGCGAAAGCACGAGGATTGACGCCCGGCGCATCGCCCGAACGCTTTACCTCCATCACCGGACGTGGCCTGGAAGCAAGCGTCGAAGGCCATGTGATGCTTGTTGGTACTCGTCGTCTGCTGAACGAGCGTGCCATCGCCTATCATGCGCTCGAAGAACAATTGGTCGCGCTAGAACAGGCGGGCAAGACGACGATGCTTGTCGCCATTGATGGCGAAGTCGCGGGATTGGTGGCAGTGGCCGATACCGTCAAAGTTGGCTCCGCCGAGGCCGTCAAGCAGTTACGCGCGCAGGAGCTTTCCGTGTGGATGATTACTGGTGATAACCGGCGCGCTGCACAGGCCATCGCCGCGCAGGTGGGCATTCCCGCCGAGAACGTCCTGGCGGAGGTCCTGCCGGAAGACAAAGTCAATCAGGTCAAGCGCTTGCAGGAGCAAGGGCTGGTCGTGGCCTTTGCCGGGGATGGCATCAACGATGCGCCCGCGCTGGTGCAGGCTGATGCCGGCATCGCCATGGGTACGGGTACGGATATCGCGATGGAAGCTTCGGATATCACCCTGGTCAAGGGCAATCTGAAGAGTGTGGCAACCGCGCTGGCCCTGTCACGCGCGACGCTGCGCACCATTAAGCAGAACCTCTTCTGGGCCTTTGCCTACAACGTTGTCCTGATCCCAACCGCGATTCTTTCGCCATTGATCCCATTGTTGAAGGAGAATGCCCCGATCTTTGCAGCGGCAGCGATGGCGCTCTCATCGGTGACGGTGGTCAGCAATTCGCTGCGTTTACGACGTTTTGGACGAGAAACAGCCAGCAGCGTGTTGCATGAAAGGAAGACGTGAAATGCAAGAAGAACGGAAACCGGATGTCCTGAAACGACTCTCGTACATCGAAGGGCATGTGGCAGGGATACGCAAGATGGTGGAGGAGGATAAGTACTGCGTTGACATCTTGCGTCAAACCTATGCGGTGCGCAAGGCCATTGAGAAACTGGAAGCGCTTATCCTGGAGGGGCATTTACGCACCTGTGTCCCGGAGGGGATGAAAGGGGATCGCGAAGAGGAAGTCATTCAAGAGTTGGTCCAACTCTACGCGATTGCCGGAAATCCGTAGGGAGCTCCCTTCCATTTTTCCAGAGGAGAGTCGGCTGCGACCATCGTATTGGAAGCATGGAGTTTCATAGAACCGTTCATCCTGGAAGCCGTGTAGCTTGCTGCGAGAGCAGCGTTGGAGGGATGGATGGTACGGATGACGTTCAAGATAATTCACCTGAATGAAGAGAGGATATACATCATGGAATCGACGACACTTATAGCCCCCGACATTTCTTGCGAGCATTGCCAGCATGCGATCGAGGGAGCGGTTGGAACATTGGAGGGTGTGAGTCAGGTCAGGGTCGATATCCGGGCGAAGGCTGTCCACATCGACTACGATCCCGAGATCGTGACGCTCGCGAAGATCGAAGAAGTGCTCGACGATACGGGATACATTGTAGCCAAGTAGTGACACTGCGTGTCCCGTAAGACCCACGAGTTGCGCAACGAGGATGGGAACTAGAAAGCAGAGCCATAGGGTAGAAGAGCGAGACAAGTCTTACTTGGGCAGCCTGAAGTCATTGAGAAAGAGAGGGATGGAAGGCGGAAAGACCAAACGAGGGCAAAAACAGAGGCGCCAGGAAGAAAAGAAGCCATGAGGCACCCTTCGGAGAGGAAAAGCGAGCCTTTCCGTGACCTGTGGAGACCGAGATTCGAGGGAGGATGACGACACGCTAAGCTGCCGGTAGACCGAGGAAAGCTGCGAAGGTTTCTGGGATACCGAACAACTTGATGGTGACTTGGCCAGCCGTTGGAGCGCGGGCATTGCGAGCCAGCCGTTCTTGAAAACTGAGGCGATAATGCGCTCGCTGCGCCCTGGAAAGAGGCGGCGGCGAAGCATCTGAGCTAACGGAGAGGGACTGCTCCATCTGTACCTCCAGGCGTTGGCTGTGCAACTGCAGACATGCCCGCCGAGGCTGTCGCCGGCTCCAGTCACGCCAGAGGAGAGGAGCAGCACCCACGGCCAGGGGATGGAGCAGCACGCTCACCTGGCGCGGCTTCTTGGTGGCACGGCCTTGCCATTGACACTGCTCCCGCAGCGGGCAGGGGCGGCAACTGCGAATGCTGGCCGCATACACCACGCGCAGGCTCCCATCGGCCTCTCTGCGCCATTCCTGCACCACAAGTGACTGTCCGGCCGGACAGCGGAGCGTGCCATCGGGCTGGAGGACAAAGTCAGGACCCGAGAAGCGGCCAGCTTTCCAGGGCAGGGCTTCCGCGACCGGCCCATAGCCCTGTGCGGGGGATGGGGAGGAGGCTTGCTCCAGAAGCGCAGGAGCAAACTCGGTCGTGCGCACCGGGGTCGGCTCAAGCTGATGGCCCAGTTCCAGGCGCAGGTTCCAGACCCATTGGCTGATGATTTGCCATACCTCTTGCCCACAAGCGGTGTGACTACACCAGCGATCTGGATCCTGCTCTACGTCTTCATCGGCCAGAGCATTTTCAAACGCGCCGCGATGCAGGTAGAGCGTCACCACATCAGCAGCAGTGAAGCCGCTCTGGGGAAGATCTGTCAAGAAGAGTTCATAGACGACGCCAGCACGCGTGACGCCAACCCGACTCTTGACGGTCGAGGCCTGATGGGTCGCCACGACGATGCGGACTCGCTTGCCTGTTGTGCCCAGGCCCTGGTCAGGACAGTCGTAGAGCGCGCGACAGATGCCACTTTCTGGCTGGGTCAGGTGCTGGTCTGCTGGCAGGTGCAAGCGGACCTGGACCTCGGCTCGATCCAACAGGCGGTAGTCTTTGCCGCGTGTGACATACGAGAAGCCTGCGAGCTCGGAGACGACCGCCCCCGTGCCATATTGGCCATCCAGGCGCAGGATAGCACGTGCTTTGGGAAAGCCGTGAGCCTGGATGTAGCTCTGGATCGCTGCTACGGCGCGACGCAATTCTGCTCGGTACTCTCCATTGCCGGGGTTGCCAAAGCTGGCGAGCCACTGGTGTGTGTGCGCATGCAACACCGTCGTGCGCGTGCGGACAACTTCCCCTCGCTTGCGTCCCGCGTAGCCAGGGGCACAGAGCGGACGCATGCGACGCACTGGCGTAGGCCGATCCGCTGTCTTCGGCAAAGCACGTTGGCGGGCAGCTTCTCGTGTCCCATCGATGTCGAAAACGAGGAAGTGGTTCCCCTGCCGGTCCCACAGTCCGCCAGGCTGCTTCTCTTGCCCCACAGGACGAGCCAGCAGATCGTTCAGAAAAAGCGTTCGCAGGGCCTCGACCGCCGCTTGATCAAGGCTGACAAGAAAACGGCTGAGCGTCGACCGCGCAGGGAGGCAGTCGCGTCCAAAGAGCGCCATGAACGCACTTGCCCATGGCTGAAGCCGCTCATAAAAGGCTTGCAGCGTCCGTTCGGAGCTGGCCGCATAGCCGAAGAGGACAGCCACAAAGTCAATCAGTTCATAGTGTCCGAAACGACGCCGGGCAAAGCGTACCTGCTCTTCAATGGCCGCAAGCACCCCCTGGCGTCTGAGGTGCTGGGCCAACAAGGTGACTTCCCCGAACCAGGCCGGGATTGAGGGCGCAGACTGCGCAGCGGTCTGGATATTCACAGGGGAATAGGCGATAGTGGTCATTAAGCCTCCTTATTAAGGGAATGTCATCTACTTCCCTCATAAGAAGGCTCATTTCTTCCCCACGCCGCTACCCTTTACAACCTCGTTGCGCAACTCGTGGGTAAGAGAGGGATGGCAAGACCAGACGGAACGAAGCCTATCCTGTCATCCCCGTCCTCATCGGAGGAGCACTTCATTGTTGTCCCAACCAGCAGAGAGAACCCGGGAGAAGCGAACTTCTATGCAGATCGTTACTAGCATCGGTCAAGCCTTATTTACGTCCTTCAGCATGTTTTGGGAAATCCTCTGGCCGCTCATTCTCGGCTTTACCCTCTCGGGTATCGTCCAGGCGGTTGTGTCTCATAACGCCATGGCAAAGACGCTGGGGTGTGATGGCCCCAAATGCCTCACCTTTGCCACGCTGTTTGGTATTGCCTCAAGCTCCTGCTCCTACGCGGCCGTTGCTCTTGCGCGTTCCATCTTTCAAAAGGGCGCAAGTTTTGTCTCAGCGATGGCGTTTGAACTGGCCTCCACCAATCTGGTCATTGAGCTTGGCATTATCTTA
>WNGP01006238.1_pt1 | contig 10689 bp, 8 predicted proteins | sample 5407671 | NCBI WGS metagenome assembly WNGP01 (sample SAMN13153381, study PRJNA577476) | soil metagenome | isolation source: 40 cm soil or saprolite under Garry oak tree replicate 2 | place: USA:California | collected 2016-06-15
CATGGCGGCCTTCACCGCCGCCCCGAACCCCGCAATACCCGCAACATTCTCCGTCCCTGCCCGGCGCCCCAGTTCCTGGCCGCCGCCACGCAGCAGCGGCTCAAGTCCCCGCACCCCCTCGGCCAGAACCACGGCGCCCACCCCCTTCGGTCCGCCAATTTTATGCCCGGAAACCGTGATCAGATCAGAATTCAAGCCTTTGATATCAAAAGAAATCTTTCCAAATGCCTGGATCGCGTCGACATGCAGCAGGCCACCCGCGGCATGGACGATCTCAGCAGCTTCCGCCACCGGCTGCACCGCACCGGTCTCGTTGTTGGCCAGCATCACCGACACCAGCACGGGAGGCCCGCTTTGGAGCAGCGCGCGCAGGCGGTCCAGATCCAAAAGGCCGGAACCGGTTACGCCGATCGTGCCGATCGCTGGGGCCGGAAACCGCCCACCTGCCAGCACCGAGGCGTGCTCGATGGCCGAAACCAGCAGCCGTTCGACCGGAAGTCCGGAATCGCGCCGCAGCCCAGGCGTCAGCGCCAGCGCATTCGCCTCGGTTCCACCTGACGTAAAGACCACGTTTCGAGGCAGGGCACCCACCGCGCGGGCGACCCCTGCCCTTGCTTCCTCGACCAGCCTGCGGGCGTGGCGGCCTTCGGCATGGACCGAGGACGGGTTGCCGTCTAGCTCCCACGCCGCAGCCATTGCCTCCCTGGCTTCACGGCGAAGCGGGGCGGTTGCATTCCAGTCAAGATAGATCCGATCGGGCATAGGCCGTCTTAGCACTTTTCCTCACGCGGCAAATCACTGCGCTGGCTGGGCGGTTCGCCCCGCCGGCAACGCCGGCTCCAATGCGGCCACGCGCAATCCGAACAGCGGCCTCAATCACGATGCCCGCTTCCAGCCAGGCCGGAAGATCCCAGCCGTGCAGTTGGTGCGCGATCATGATGATTGCGGTCTGATGGACGATGTAAAAGGGAAAGATCGCATCGGTCAGATATCGGCGCACGGCCGAGTCCGCCGTCAGCCAACGCTTGGCAAAGCCGAGGACGACGACGATGCAAAGCCATTGATAGAAGCCATACGCGATCCCGCCATAGAGCTTCAGCCACAGCGATGGCGAGGTTGCGGACCATCGCAAGGCGAGAAAGGCCAGAAAGAACGCCGCGGCAAGCGCCAGCGCCAGCCAGCGCTGACGCTCGATCGCCTCCCAGAAATCGTCCGCGCGAGCGAGCAGAAAGCCGAGCAGGAAGACCGTTGCGAACAGCATGTGATTGTACCAGTCGCCGAACAGCGCATGCGTGGAAGGAAAGCTCGGCAACACGGCCAGACGGTAGGCCGCAAACACGACCGATGGCACGATAAGGAGCAGCACGCCCGACAGAGCGGGTGCGAGCCTGCTTTCGATCCAGGCTGCAAGCCCCGGGGCCGCCACCAGAACGACGCCCAGCGCCATGGTGTAAATCCACAAATAGGCCACGAACCACAGATGGTTCCAGGTCGGCAGCAGGATGCAGGGACCGGGACGGCAGAACTGCGGACCGAAGGCAAAATAGTGCCGCGCATAGAAATCAAGGAATCCGGCGGGATAGCCCAGACTTTCAAGAATCTGGTCATAGGCCTGCGGCGGCACGATCACGAGCATTCCGAAGATCAGTGGGATCAACAGCCGCGTGGATCTTGAACGAAGAAGCGGCCCTATCCTGTATTTCTGCAACATGAATCGGGTCGCGGCGCCCGAGACCAGAAAAAGCAGCGCCAGCCGCCACGGATTGAGGACCAGCATCAGCGGCTCCAGGGCGGTGATACGATGCACGCTTTTGATGTGGAACCCCCAGGACACGTACAGCATGCCGACGTGGTAGAAAATCAGCAGCCCGAAGGCGCCGATCCGCACCCAATCGAGGTCGACCCGCCGTTCCGACCTGTGAGGGGCGAAATGCGGTGAATGTGATATGGTTTGTCGCTTCATAGCTCGATCTTTCGAATGCGCTGGCAACTTCATGAGTGACGTCAAGAATGCGCAAGCCAGACCCGGCGTCGAGCCGGTTTGGGACCAGAACCAGGCCGCCTGGGATGAGGCGAGAGCGCGTGGGACGAGCGGCGGGCTTCGCGGGATAGCCGGTGCCGATTGGCTACTCTACGGAGCGGTGGCCGCCGTCGCGCTCGGGATCGGGGTCGTCAACGCGCTCTCCAAGGCGCAAGACGTCGCCTGGCATGGCGGCAGCTATGACGCCGGCACGCCGCTGCTCTGGGAAATGACGAGCATCGCCGTGATCATTCTGCTCGCGCCCATGCTGTTCGTCGCCGTGCGGCGGATGCGCCATGCCACTGGTTGGCCGCGGCGCATCGGATTGGCCGTGGCGGCGATCGTCGTTTTCTCGGCGCTGCACATCGCCGGCATGGTCGGCCTTCGCAAGCTTGCGCTGTTGCTGGTCGGCGGTTCCTACGATTTTCGCTTCTCGGTCGCGACCCTGATCTATGAATTCCGGAAAGACGTGGTCACCTGCTTTTTGATCGGCGGTACGCTGTGGCTGATCGATAGTCGCCGTGAAGGGCAACAATCCCGGTCGGTCGTGAGCACAGGCCCCGCGGACCTGCCGCCTGCGGCGCCCCACATGGTCTGGCTCCGCGACGGTTCGACGCGCGTCCGGATCGAACCCCGCGACATTCTTTGGATCAGTTCGGCCGGAAATTACGTCGAATACCGCCTCGCAGACGGCACCAATCACCTCATCAGAGCAACCCTGGCGGCCGAGGAAGCGCGACTGATACCGTTTAATATCGTGCGGGTGCACCGGACGCGGCTGGTCAATCTCACGCGCGTCAGCGGACTTAAGACAGGTGCGAACGGAGATTTCGAGCTGACGCTCGACACCGGTCAGGCGATTTCGGGCAGCCGCCGTTACCGCGGCGCCGTCAGCTCGATCGAAGAGCTTGCCGCCAATACCGCATCGGTTCCGTACGATAACCGCGCAGAGCCGTGATACCGCCCGCCGCCGAGCGCCCTTCGGCCAAATTTCCATTGGCACGGCAACGCCTTATTACGGGGTTTTAACCGGTATCCGAGGCGACCCGGGTGCACAAAATCCTTGCTTTTTGCCCCTCGCCCCATGCTAGAACGCGGCCTCCAGTTTCACCGAGCGCCGTTCGCTTACGCCCAACGACGCCTGATCCGCCCCTTTATCTCTGCTGAGGCTTCGTCTGCGAAACAGCCAGATGAAGCCGGCATAAAGGCGGTTGGTTTTGCCAAGGGATCATCAAGGGATCATCGATGCCTGAAGTCATTTTTACCGGCCCCGCAGGCCGCCTCGAAGGCCGTTATCATCCCGCGAAGCAGAAGAACGCGCCGATCGCGATGGTGCTGCATCCGCATCCGCAGTTTCACGGCACCATGAATCACCAGATCATCTACCAGTGCTACTATGCGTTCGCGCACCGCGGATTTTCGGTACTGCGCTTTAATTTCCGCGGCGTCGGCCGCAGCCAGGGATCGTTCGATCACGGCACCGGCGAACTCTCCGATGCTGCGTCCGCGCTCGACTGGGCGCAGACCATCAATCCGGAGGCGCGCGCCTGCTGGGTCGCCGGCTTCTCGTTCGGCGCATGGATCGGCATGCAGCTGTTGATGCGCCGGCCCGAGGTCGAGGGTTTCATCTCGATCGCACCGCCGGCCAATCTCTACGACTTCTCGTTCCTGGCGCCCTGCCCGTCCTCGGGCCTGATCGTGCATGGCGAGAAGGATGCCGTGGTGCCGCCCAAGGACGTCAACACCCTGGTCGAAAAACTCAAAACCCAGAAGGGTATCGTGATCGACCAGCAGGTCATCCCCGGCGCCAACCATTTCTTCGACGGCAAGCTGCAGCCGCTGATGGAGACGGTGACCGGCTATCTCGACATGCGGCTCGCCAACGTTCGCTAGTCGGGTTGCAATAACGTATCCCCTCGTAGCCCGGATGGAGCGCAGCGCAATCCGGGACTCACGCGACGCCGGCCCCGGATTTCGCGGAGCCTGTCATCGGGCGGCGCTTCGCGCCGACCCGTTGGCTACATCCGGCTACGAAGGTACTTTGCCGGCGCCTTGACTTCAGGCCGCCGCGCGGGCCTGAAGTTTTGACAACCACGAATTCCGCCGGTCGAGGAAATCGCGCAGCAGCGCCGGATAGTCCGCACTGACCGCGGTGCGCACCGACGGCCGCGCGGCCAGGCTCTTGCGCCAGCGCTTGAGCTTCGGCTTTTCGGAAAGAATTCCGAAGTCGGCAATTTGGTCGAACACGTCGAAATAGCGAAACACCGGACCGAACACCGCGTCGACCAGCGAGAAGTTTTCGTCGTCAAACCATGGCGAGGCTGCGGCCCGCGCCTCGAGCCGCGCAAAGCGCTGCTCGAGTTGCGATGTTTTGGCTTTGAACGTTGCCTCGTCAGGCGCGGCGTAGAAACCCGCGATATCGCTGAGAACAGCCGAGCCATACTCGATCCACGCGCGGTGCTCGGCGCGCGCTAAAGCATCGGCCGGATGCAGCGGCTTCGGCTGCGTTTCTTCCAGGTATTCGAGAATAACGGCCGACTCGAAAATCGCGGTGTCGCCAACCCCGAGGACCGGGGTCTTGCCGAGCGGAGAAATCGCCAGGAACCAGCCGGGCTTGTTGGCAAGATCGATATCGATCCGCTCGAAGGCAACGCCCTTCTCGGTCAGCGCGATCACCGCGCGCTGCACATAGGGACACAGTTTGTGGCTGATCAGTTTTAGTCGCGCGGCCATGGCAGGATCTCGCAGCTTTATGCATCTGCATCTATTTACATGCAGATGCATAAAACTGTCAAGATCGATGCAATTGCATCAACAACACCTGATCACGGCCGGGCGATCTCGCCGCCGGTCATCGGGATCGGGACGCCGGTGGTAGCGGGATAGCTGAGCGGCAGGCCCTTCAGGCCCCGCGCCGCCAGAAAGCCGAAGGCCTGCGCCTCGATGGCGTCTCCCGACCAGCCGAGCCCCTCGGCGGTCTCGACGGGGACCGGCGCCAGCCGCTCGCGCAGCATCCTCATCATGGTGAGATTGCGGGCGCCGCCGCCGGCCACGATCCAGCTCTGCGGCTCCTTCGGCAACAGCGGAGCGATCCGGGCGATGGCTTCAACCGTGAAGGCGGTCAGCGTGGCCGCGCCGTCGGCGGGCGACGTTGTGCGCAACTTCAGCGATGCGAAGTCGTTACGGTCGAGCGATTTCGGGGGAAGCCGCGCGAAGAACGGATGGTCCAGCGCCCAGGTGACCCATGCCACATCCACAGCGCCCTGTGCGGCGATGCGACCCTCGCAGTCGAACCGCTGACCCGCCATGCGGAGCACGAAATCGTCGAGCAGTGCGTTGCCCGGCCCGGTATCGCAGGCGATCAGGGTATCGGCGCCATCGATATAGGTGACGTTGGCGACGCCGCCGATATTGACCACGACGATCGGCCCTTCGCGCTCCAGCGACTGGGCGAGCGCGCGGTGATAAACCGGTACAAAGGGTGCGCCCTGCCCGCCGGCGGCGACATCGGCGGCACGGAAATCATGCATGACCGGGATATGAATGGCCTTGGCGAGCGCCACGGCATCGCCGATCTGCACGGTCATTTTTTGCGCGGGCCGATGCAGCACGGTCTGGCCGTGAAAGCCGACGATATCGACGTCCTCGCGGGAGATGTGGTTCTGCGCGGTAAAGGCCGCCACCGCCTCCGCATGCGCGATCGTGACGGCGCGTTCCGCCTGGCGCAGAATGCCCGGCCGCGCATCGCGCTGCGGCAGGTCGACGGCCTCGGTCAGGGCCTGGCGCAGCAAGACGCGCTCGGCGTCGGTATAGGGCCTGAATCCCGAAGGACCAAACGCCTGCACCCGCCTGCCATCGGTTTCGATCAAGGCGACGTCGACCCCGTCAAGCGAGGTGCCGCTCATCAGACCGATTGCCGTCAACATCCTCGCCATAGTGTCTTCTCAGGCGGTCTGCCCTTGACGCGCAGCTTGTGTCAAACAAGCACATCTTATAATGCCACTGCGCGTTCCGGCGGCGGCAGCCCCTTACCAGGGTTCCTCTATTCCAAAGAACACCGTGAAAAAGTAAGAATGATCAGAGTCGCACACAAATGACTGCTTTTAAATCTGATTTTCTGAATATCCTGCAGGAACGTGGTTTCATCCACCAATGTTCCGATTTCGAGGGCCTCGACGCGCTCGCGGCCAAAGGTCAGGCCACGGCCTATGTCGGCTATGATTGCACGGCGCCGTCGCTGCATATCGGCAACTATCTCACGATGATGATGCTGCACTGGCTGCAGCAGAGCGGTAACAAGCCGATCACACTGATGGGTGGCGGCACCACCATGGTTGGCGATCCCTCCGGCAAGGATGAATCGCGCGCGCTGCGCACCGTCGAGGAGATCGAAGCTAACAAGACCAGCATCCGTGGCGTGTTCGCCAAGGTGCTGCGCTATGGCTCCGGCACGAGCGACGCGGTCATGCTGGACAATGCGGAATGGCTGACCAAACTCAACTGGATCGAGATGCTGCGCGACATCGGCCGGCATTTCTCGGTCAACCGCATGCTGACGATGGACTCGGTGCGGCTCCGTCTCGAGCGCGAGCAGGAAATGAGCTTCATCGAATTCAACTACATGGTCTGCCAGGCTTACGATTTCGTTGAACTGTCAAGGCGCGTCGGATGCCGATTGCAGATGGGCGGGTCGGACCAGTGGGGTAACATCGTCAATGGCGTCGATCTCGGCCGCCGCATGGGAACGCCGCAATTGTTCGCACTGACGACGCCGCTGCTCACGACAGCGTCGGGTGAGAAGATGGGCAAGACTGCCCGAGGCGCGGTCTGGCTCAACGCCGACCAGTTCAGCCCCTACGATTTCTGGCAATACTGGCGAAACGTCGAAGACGCCGATGTCGTCAAGTTCCTCAAGCTGTTCACGATCCTGCCGATGAGCGAGATCGCGCGGCTTGAGGCGTTGCAAGGTGCTGAGGTCAACGAAGCCAAGAAGGTGCTTGCAACGGAAGCGACCGCGCTGTTGCACGGTCGCGATGCTGCGAACGCCGCATCCGAAACCGCGCGGCAAACTTTTGAGGAAGGCGCGTTCGGCGAAAATCTTCCCTCGGTGGAAGTTCCCCGTGGCGAACTCGAAGCCGGCATCGGCGTCCTGGCGCTGTTCGTCAAGGCGGGCCTTGTCGCCTCCAATGGCGAGGCGCGGCGCCAGATCAAGGGCGGCGGTCTGCGCGTCAACGATGTCGCCGTCAGCGACGAGAAGATGATGCTGAAGCTGGGTGACCTCACGCCGGAAGGCGTGGTCAAGCTGTCGCTTGGCAAGAAACGCCACGTCCTGCTCAGGCCTGCATAGCCGCATTCGCCCAAGACCCCTGCTCCTCGCGGCCGAAAAGCGTTCCTTGGTGGACATGGATCAAGATGCGCCGCGCGAGATTCCGGAGACAAAATCGCCGAAGCCGGCGCGGGTGGCGCTTAACGTGCTTGCGCTGTGTTTTGCGCTCTCGGTGCTCGGCCGCGGTCTCGGCGAGAGCTTTACCGTGTTTCTCAAGCCGATCGCGGAGAGCTTTGGTTGGGACCGCGCCCAGGTCGTCTCGGTCTACTCGCTGACCGCGCTCGCCGGCGGGCTGGCGGCACCGCTGGTCGGCAAGCTGTTCGACCGCTCGGGGCCCCGCGCCGTCTATTCGCTCGGACTGCTGCTGCTTGGCGGCGCATTTCTGATCGCCGCCCATGCGCGTGAGCTCTGGCAGTTCCAATTGAGCGTCGGCCTGTGCGTGGGAATTGGCATTGCGTTCATCGGCAACGTACCGAACTCCATCCTGCTCGGCCGCTGGTTTGGCCCGCGATTGCCGACCGCGATGGCCATCGTATATTCGGCGACCGGCGCCGGCGTGTTGGTGCTGCTGCCGGTCTCCCAGATCCTGATCGATCATCTGGGCTGGCGTGGCGCCTACCAGATTTTCGGCGCCGTCGCGCTGCTTCTGCTGCTGCCGTTGCTGCTGTTGCCGTGGCGGCTGTTCTCGACCGGCTCGCCGAACATCGTGAAAAAGGCCGATCCGGATTTCATCGATGACGGCTGGACGCTTCTCGGCGCGATGCGCCACCACGCGTTCTGGGCGCTGTTCTCAACTTTCTTCTTCACCGCGATCGGCATGTACGCCATTGCCGCGCAAGTGGTGGCCTACCTGATCGACGCCGGATTTCCGCCGTTGCAGGCAGCGACCGCGTGGGGGTTCAGCGGTGTCGTACTGCTGTTCGGCATGCTCGGCATCAGCTGGCTCGACGGCATCATCGGCCGAAGGCCGTCGGTATTGTTCAGCTACGCGCTTTCGATCGCCGGAATTCTGATGCTCTGGGCTCTGCAGTGGTATCCGAACTTCTGGATGCTGACGGGGTTCGTCGTGTGTTTTGGCAGCATGATCGGATCGCGCGGGCCGCTGCTGACGGCGACGGCCATGAAGATCTTTCGTGGCGAACGGGTCGGAACCATCTATGGCAGCATTTCGATCGGCAGCGGCCTGGGATCGGCGTTCGGCTCCTGGAGCGGAGGTCTGATCCACGACTGGACCCACAGCTATAATCCGTTGATCGCCTTCGCGCTGGTCAGCGTGCTCCTGGGAATGATTCCATTCCTGGTTGTACCGGCGCTGCGGCGCTAGATTCGCGTTCTGCCATCGTCTCGGGTCCCGCACCTGCTCCATCATCCACATTCATTATTGGTAAAACAGTACCTGATACTTCCTGTGCAAGCGTTTTTCACCAGGAAGGTCGAAAATGAGTCTGCTGAGCCGTCTAAAAATCCGTACCAAACTGGCGAGCATGGTTGCCCTGTCGGCACTGACCGTTTGCACGATCATTGCCGTCTCGGCTTCGCTAAGCGACCGACGCATGGTCGAGGACCGGGTAGCCCAGTTACACACGGCGGTCGATATGATGGTCGGCATGGCCCAGACGCTGCAGGACGAGGTAGCGGCGGGAAAAATGACTCTCGCCGAGGCGCAGAACCAGTTTCGCCTGCGCGGCAGGAAAATGACCTTCGGCAAGGGGCAAGGCTACGCCGTCGCCTATAATGCCGACACGTCGATCCTGCTGAATGCGGCTGTCCCCTCGATCGAAGGCAAGATCACCGGTACGACGGATTCCAACGGTGTCCTGATCTCCACGGCCCAGATGGGTGCCGCCCAGAAGAGCCCCGAGGGCGGTACCGGATATTATCTCTACCCCCGTCCCAACGAGACCGTCCCCGCCAAGAAGATGGTCTATGCGCGCACCTTTGCGCCGTGGAACGTCGTCATATCGTGCGGGCTGTATGTGGATGATCTTGATGCCGACATCTACGCACTGCTGCTGCGCCTTGGTGCGATGGGCGCCGGCGTCATCGCATTGATGGCTTTGCTGTCGTGGCTGATCGCACGGGACATCCTTGGAGCGCTCGATCGGCAGAAGACGCGGATGCAACACATCGCTTCCGGGTCGATCGACCAGGTGGTCGAGGAAACCGAACGCGGCGACGAGATCGGACGCATGGCGGAAACGCTGGAGATGTTGCGGCAGACCGCCTTGACGGCGCGAACGCTTGAAGCCAAGCAGATTGCGACCAAGCAACAGGGTGAAAACGAGAAGCGTGAAGCGCTGATTGCGCTCGCCGATCGATTTGACGCTTCCGTGGGCCGGCTGGTCGGAATGATGGCGTCGGGATCGACCGAACTGGAAACCACCGCGCAATCCATGACCGGCACGGCGGAGCGCACCAATCAACAGGCGACGGTCGTAAGCACGGCGGCAGCCGAGGCCAGCGCCCGCGTGCAAACGGTCGCCACCGCGGCGGAAGAGTTGTCCACCTCGATCAGCGAAATCAGCCGTCAGGTCGCACAATCCGCCAAGATCACCGATCGCGCCGTGGAGAATGCGCGCCGGACCGACACGATCGTCCGCGCGCTTGCGGACGGTGCGCAGCAGATCGAGCACGTAGCGGAGCTGATTTCGAGTATCGCGGGACAGACCAATCTGCTGGCGCTCAATGCGACCATCGAAGCCGCTCGCGCGGGTGAAGCCGGCAGGGGCTTCGCGGTCGTGGCGTCCGAGGTGAAAAGTCTCGCCAGCCAGACCGCGGAGGCCACCAAGGAGATCGGGACCCGCATCTCCCAGATCCAGGGCGCGACCAAGGAAGCTGTCGAGGCCATCCAGGGCATCACCGCCACGATCGAGGAAGTCAGCGCGATTGCAACAACGATCGGTTCCGCGATCGAGGAACAAGGTGCGGCTACTGCGGAGATCGCGCGCAACGTTACCCAGACCGCGCAGGCGACGCAGGAGGTAACGGCGAATATTGGTGGCGTCAGCACGGCGGCCCATGAAACCGGCGGCGCCGCCAGCCTCGTTCTGAGCGCGGCCTCCAATCTCTCCAAGCAGGCCGAGCAACTGTCAGGCGAGGTCAACGTCTTCCTGGCCGGCGTGCGCGCGGCTTAGGAAATAGGATGGAAAAAAGGATTGGTTTTCCGTCATGGTCGGGCAGAAGCGCGAAGCGCGTCTTCGCGCTAGATAGAGCGGGATGAGATTAGGCCATGATGACGGCGCATTTTTCTTCTCGCGCCCGGACGCAGCGCAGCAGGAGTGCTGCGAGCCGGGGTTCACTCTACTTTGCATGGGGTTGTTTTCGCGATTTTTTGTCCAGGCCC
>WNGP01008150.1_pt1 | contig 10687 bp, 9 predicted proteins | sample 5407671 | NCBI WGS metagenome assembly WNGP01 (sample SAMN13153381, study PRJNA577476) | soil metagenome | isolation source: 40 cm soil or saprolite under Garry oak tree replicate 2 | place: USA:California | collected 2016-06-15
GTCCTTGCGCTTGGCGTTGTATGTGTCCCACTCGGAGAGATTCAACTCCGCGCGGCCCCCATGCACGTCGCTGACAATGGCCCACGAAACGGGCGCGACATGGCTGTACCACGGCCAAGCGGTCTCGTTTGAATGGCAATCCTTGCAGGAGCGCTCAAAGATGTTTTGCACGTTGGCCGGCACTGGAAGCGAAGCGTACATCGTTTTCGAAGGGTCGACAGGAGGATTCGTCTTCTTGAGCGGGATGAATTGCGCCACGACGAGGGCGGCAACCAGCGCCAGTGCGATCCTCTTGAACCAACGGATCATGTATGTCTCTCCTCGGCGCCGGAGTTCCGCCGAACTATCCGCAATCTACCGGGCTAAGGTGCACCGCTACGGGTGGGTCATGTCTTCGGGACGCACGAGCTTATCGAATTCTTCTCCCGTCAGGTAGCCGAGCTTGATGACGGCTTCACGCAAGCTTAGGTGTTCGTGGTGCGCGGTGTGTGCCGCCTGCGCCGCCTTGTCGTAGCCGATTTTCGGCGAAAGCGCGGTGACGAGCATCAGCGAATTCTTGACATAGTGGTCGATCTGTTCGCGATTCACTTCGATGCCTTTGACGCAGTGGTCCACAAAACTGTTGCACACGTCGGCGAGAAGCTCGACGGAACGCAGGTAATTGAAGATGATCACCGGCTTGAAGACGTTCAATTCGAAATTGCCCTGCGAACCGGCAAAACCGATCGCGGCATCGTTGCCCATCACCTGCACAGCGACCATGGTCACGGCCTCGCACTGCGTGGGATTCACCTTGCCGGGCATGATGGAGGAGCCGGGCTCGTTTTCCGGAAGCGTCAGCTCGCCAAGTCCGCAGCGCGGGCCGGAGGCGAGCCAGCGAATGTCGTTGGCGACTTTCATGAGCGAGGCGGCAAGCGTTTTCAGTCCGCCGCTGGCGAAGACGATTTCGTCGTGCGCGGCGAGCGCGGCGAATTTGTTCGGATGCGAACGAAACGGCAGGCCGGTCAGTTCGGCGATTTTCTTTGCGGCGCGCTCGGCGAACTCCGGATGCGCGTTCAGTCCCGTCCCGACCGCCGTGCCGCCGATGGCCAGATCGTAAAGCCCGTCGAGAGCCATTGCGATGCGCGCGCCATCGCGGTCGAGCATGCTCACCCAGCCGGAGAATTCCTGTCCGACGGTGAGCGGTGTGGCGTCCTGGAGGTGGGTGCGGCCGATCTTCACGATGCCGGCGAATTGCCTGGCTTTGGCGTCGAGGGCGTCGCGAAGTTTTTTCACGGCGGGGAGCAGGCACCGCGCGGTTTCCATCGCGGCGGCGATGTGCATCGCGGCCGGAAAGGTGTCGTTCGAAGACTGCGACATGTTGACGTCGTCGTTCGGATGAATGGGCTTCTTGCTGCCCAGGACGCCGCCGGCCATCTCGATGGCGCGGTTCGAGATGACTTCGTTGACGTTCATGTTGGTCTGCGTGCCGCTTCCCGTCTGCCAGATGCGCAGGGGAAAATGATCGTTCAGGTTGCCGGAGATGACTTCGTCCGCAGCGGCGACGATCAGCCTGGTTTTTTCGGGAGAGAGTTTGCCGAGGTCCTGATTCACCAGCGCACAAGCTTTTTTCAGGATGCCGAACGCGCGAATGAGCTCTGGCGGCATGGTGTCCTTGCCGATGGCGAAGTGGATGAGCGAACGCGCGGTTTGCGCACCGTAGTAGCGGTCCACCGGCACTTCCATTTTGCCCATGCTGTCGGTTTCCGTGCGTGTAGGGACGCCCGAGAGTCGCCGTGCTTCCGCCATGTGCGTCGCTCCTCGCGGCGGTGGTGTGACCTTCCGCCCAATCCGGGCCAACCATTCCAGTTTAGCAGGTGTAGGAAAGGAGTGCAGGGCAGAACAGAATCGTCCGGGTGACCAGTGGATAGGAACGCCGCGGAGCGCGGATCAATTGGGGAACCGGGGATGTGGCTCGTCCAACGGATCCCCTCTCCAACCGTTACGCACACGCAAAGGCAGCTACGTTTGACACAAGCCTGCAATCAGGTACGGTATAATTCCCAGGGGGATTTTTCCTTAACTCTCCATGAATCCAGAGACTCGTGGGGTCGACGTATCTTTGTCGGTGCGATGGCGGCGCCGGTTGCGCTTTCTGCGCACGCGCGCCCGCGAACTGCGCATGATTGCCAAAGCGCTGCTTTCAACGGAGCATCCCATCCTTGTGCACATCATCCCGACGCGGCGCTGCAATCTGGCGTGCACCTATTGCAACGAGTTTGACGATTTTTCGCAGCCAGTGCCGCTGGAAGAGATGAAACGCCGGCTCAACCTGCTTGCGGACATGGGCACGTCCGTCATCACCATCAGCGGCGGTGAACCGCTGCTACATCCCGAGCTCGATGAGATCATCCGGCACATCCGCCGCCGCGGAATGATCGCTGGAATGATTACGAACGGCTATCTGCTGACCGCCGAGCGGATCGGGCGGCTGAATCGGGCTGGTCTGGAGCACCTGCAGATCAGCATCGACAACGCCGTGCCCGATGAAGTGTCCATGAAGAGCCTGAAAGTGCTCGACCAGAAGCTTGCCCTGCTGGCCAAGCACGCCGTCTTTCAGGTGAATATCAACTCCGTGCTGGGCAGCGGCGTCGAGAATCCCGAAGACGCGCTGAAGATCGCTCACCGGGCCATCGAGCTCGGTTTGACGAGCACGGTGGGCATCATCCATGACCACAATGGCCAATTGAAGCCGCTGGGGCCGCGCGAAATCGAAATCTTCGAAGAGATCATGACGCTCGGGAAGCGGTCCTTCTCGCGATTCAATGTGTTCCAGCACAACATTGCGCGCGCCCAGGTGAATAACTGGCGCTGCCGCTCCGGCTCGCGCTACCTCTACGTTTGCGAGGATGGGTTGGTTCACTGGTGCTCGCAACAGCGTGGCTATCCGGGGATTCCGCTCGAGCAGTACACGCCGGAGATGCGCCAGCGCGAATTTCTCACGGCAAAGTTCTGCGCGCCGCGCTGCACCGTCTCCTGCGTGCAACAGGTCGGCATTCTGGATAACTGGCGCACGCCACAGAATCTGAAGCCGCTGCCGGTAACGCCTGCACCGCAGGTCGTGCAGATTTCTTCCGCTGCCTCGGCGGAAAATTGAGCCGCTTGTGTTTGCTCTGCCGCACCGGCGCCTGGACTTCGGGTTGACGCCTGTCCGGCTCTTCCCAAAAATAGACTCATGCCAGCTCTCGCGATCGAAACGCTCGGTTTGACAAAGGACTTCCCGGTCGGCTTCTGGCTGGCTAAGAAGCGCCGCGCACTGGAAGGCTTGAGCGTGCAGGTCGAGGCCGGCGAGATCTTTGGTCTTCTCGGTCCGAACGGCGCGGGGAAGTCCACGGCCATCAAGCTCCTCATGGGATTGATCTTTCCCACCGCGGGCACGGCGCGGATTCTCGGCCGGCCTATCTCCGACGTGCGCATGCATGGCGATATTGGATTCCTGCCCGAGCAGCCCTATTTCTACGATTATTTGACCGCCGCTGAACTGCTCGATTACTTCGCCCGTTTCCATGATCTGACGTCCGCCGACCGCCGCGAGCGAATCGCGAACATGCTGAAGAAGGTTGGCCTGGACGGCGCGGGCAAGATCCAGTTGCGCAAATACTCAAAGGGCATGTTGCAGCGCGTCGGGCTGGCGCAAGCGATCCTGCACGATCCGCAGGTGGTGATTCTGGACGAGCCGATGTCCGGTCTCGACCCAATCGGCCGCCGCGAAGTTCGCGACATCATCTTGGACCTACGGCGCGGAGGCCGCACGATCCTGTTTTCCACGCACATTCTCTCCGATGCGGAGATGCTGTGCGACCGGGTAGGAGTGCTGGTAGGCGGCAAACTGCGCGGTGTCGGCTCGCCCGATCAACTCGTGGGGATGAAAGTCAGCGGGATGGAAGTGCTTTTCGAGCTCGCGGCCGATCCCCCTGCGGCGGCTTCGTTGTTGCTTGCGAAAGCGATCCGCACGGGCGATCGCTACCGCCTGGAAGTTCCCGTGGCGGAACTCTACAAGACGCTGGACGCACTGCGCGCGGAGGGAGCGCAAATCTTATCCGTCACGCAGATTAAGGGCACCCTGGAGGACTACTTTCTGGATCTCGTCGGCGCCGACCGGGCGCAGCCGGCCGCCGTGGAGGTTTCCAGCAGATGACACGAACTGGGATCGTCGCCTGGAATACATTCCGCGAAGCCGTGCGCGACCGCGTCCTCTACAATCTAGTGTTCTTCGCATTACTGATGATGGCCACGGCAGTTCTCGTCGGCCAAATTTCCATCGGCATCGATTCCATCGTCATCGTGAGTCTCGGCTTGAGCGCTGTTTCCGTGATCGGGCTGCTCATGGCGGTGTTCATCGGCGTGGGGCTTGTCTACAAAGAGATGGACAAGCGAACACTCTACGCTCTGCTCGCCAAGCCGATCCGGCGCTGGGAGTTCCTGCTTGGGAAATTCGCGGGTTTGCTTCTGACTCTGACGGTGAACACTGCGGCAATGGCCGTCGGGCTTTTCCTCGCGCTTTTCTATGTGAACCGCGCGCTGCACTCCGCAGACCTGGTTGTGCTTACGGCGGTGTACTTCATCCTCTTGAAGCTCGCCATCATCGTCGCTCTGGCCCTGCTGTTTTCCTGTTTCACCACGCCATTTCTCTCCATCTGCTTCACCGCGGGCATTTATGTGACCGGACTGTTCGTGAAGGACATCCGTTCCTTCAGCGACATCACTGGGAATCCGGCGCTCGACCGCGTGGCGGTGTGGTTTTCTTATCTGCTGCCGAACTTCCAGAACTTTGACGTCATGGGCGCGGCGGCGCATGGACGCGCCGTTCCCGGCGCGATCGTCGCGCAGAACACGCTCTACGCCGCGGTTTATTGCGCCATCGTACTGGCGGCGGCAGCGGTGATTTTTTCGCGGCGTAATCTCAAGTGATGCTGGCATCCGTGCGGTCACAGGTGCGATGAGAAGTCGAAAATCCATTGCCGTTCTGTTGTTGCTGATTCTGCCGCTCGGTTTTTCGGCGGTGTGGCGCTTGCAGCACCAGATCGACCGCCAACTCGACCGAGCGGAGGAGGAAAACGACGACGTGCTGCTTCGCTCCGGAAAGATCGTCCGTGTGCTCAGCCTCGAATACGGCACGTTTCTCGCCGACGTGTACTGGACGCGCGCGGTGCAGTACTTCGGTTTGAAACACTTCCGCCAGACGATGAGCATGGAAATGCTCTGGCCGTTGCTCGATCTGAGCACCACGCTCGACCCGCATCTGCTCGTTGCCTATCGCTTTGGCTGTTTCTTTTTGGCGGAGCCTCCTCCGCAGGGTGCCGGCCAGCCGAACCTCGCCGTAATGTTTGTGCAGCGCGGCATTGCCGCGAATCCCGAGTATTGGCGCCTCTACCAGGACTTGGGCTTCCTCTACTACTGGGAGCTGCGTGACTATCACAAAGCCTCCGAAGCATTTCTCGAGGGCAGCCGCCATCCGGATGCGCTCGACTGGATGAAGGTCATGGCGGCAAAGATCGCGGGCGAAGGCCGCTCGCGCGAAACTTCCATGTTCCTTTGGCGCCAGATCTACGAATCGACGAAGGACGATACGATTCGTAAGAACGCTTTCAATCACGTGCAACTGATCAAGGCCGAATCGGACATGGAACAGCTGGACGAAATCCTTTTTGAATTCGAGCAAGAGCATACGCGCTTGCCGGACGGCTTCGGCGAATTGATCCGTCTGGGCCTTCTACCTGGAAGACCGCTCGATCCCGCGGGCTACCCGTACGCCCTCAGCGCAATCGGAAAGGTCGAATTCGATCCGAAGAGTCCTCTGGCGATTACACAAAGAAGCGATGAGCTCGGGAGAAGACGCCAATCCATCACTCATGCTCCCGGGGGCTGATTTCTGAGCGCGCGTATGCGGCCCGGCCGCTTGTTCCTTGCTTGGCTGTCATCGAGCTTCGGGCGTTTCCCGGAGTTTCTATCCCGCTGTGAACTTCACGAGGGCATCCAGCGTGCGCCGCGCCGCATCGTTGCGAATGGCTTGGGCGGCAAGGTGTGCGCCGTCCAGAAAATTCTGTGCTGCGCCAGCGGCGACGAGGGCGGCAGCGGCGTTGACGACGACCACGTCGCGCGCTGCGCCGTGCTCGTCGGCGAGGATGCGGCAGATGAGGGCGGCGTTTTCCGCGGCATCGCCGCCGCGGAGAGATTCAACCGGCGCTCGGCGCACACCGAACTCTTCCGGACTAATCGCATAGCGTCGCACACTGCCCTCCTGCACGTCGGCGACGAGCGTTTCTCCGGCGAGCGAGATTTCGTCCAGGCCGCCCGCGCCATGCACGACAAAGGCTCGCGTTACTCCGAGTTGAGCAAGCGCGGCGGCGACCAAATCTACCGCGTCGGCTGAGAAAACGCCCAGAACCTGCGCCCGCGCTCCCGCGGGATTCGTGAGCGGGCCAAGGAGATTGAAGATCGTTCGCCCACCGAGCTGCCTCCGGGCCTCGGACGCGTGCCGCATCGAGCGGTGTGCCATTTGCGCAAAGATAAAGCCGATCCCAACTTCCCGGATGGCCGCGCCAATCCGTTCGAACGGCATGTCAATCTTCACGCCCAGTGCTTCGAGCACGTCCGCCGAGCCGCACCGCGAGCTGACCGAGCGGTTGCCGTGCTTGGCCACGCGCGCGCCGGCGGCAGCGGCGACGATCGCGGCCGCAGTCGAAATATTGAACGTTCCGCCGCTGTCGCCGCCCGTGCCGCACGTGTCCACCAGGTGATCGAGCGGCGGCTCATCCGGCGCGAAGACGGGCTGGGCGTGGCGCCGCATGGACAGCGCAAATCCGACCACTTCGTCTACGGCATAGGGCCGGCTGCACAAAGCCTTGAGCAGCCGCGCGATTTCCGGCGTTCCCAAGCGGCCGGAGAGCAGTTCGTCCATCACCGTTTCGGCTTCGGCGCGCGTCAATGCCCGGCCCGCTCCCGCGCGTTCGATGAAGTGCGTAAGCATCTGTTTCTGGTGACCCTGCGCCTGCATCCTTGCTCCTCGTGGGCCTTCCAAGTAAACTCCAATGTTTTGCGAGGATGAAAATTCTAACACCTGTCGGCCGCGTTGCGGCCGCACAGACTCCGACGATCATGCGATCGCACGGAAGGTTGGCTGCTATGCGGGCGCCCAGAAAACGAAGGCACGATGAAGATTCACGAGTATCAGGCTAAGGCGATTCTATCGCGCTACGGCGTCACCACGCCGCGCGGCGAAGTCGCATTCACCAAGGACGAAGCCCGGGAAGGCGCCCAGCGCCTCAAAACTCCGGTGGTCGTCGTCAAAGCGCAGATTCACGCGGGCGGGCGCGGCAAAGCCGGCGGCGTCAAATTGGCGCGCTCCGCCGATGAAGCGGCGGACATCGCCGACGGGATGTTAGGGATGAAGCTGGTCACGCCGCAGACCGGGCCCGGCGGGAGGATTGTCCGCCGCCTGCTCATCGAGGAGGGCCTCGACATCCAGCGCGAACTCTACCTCGGCCTGCTCGTGGACCGGTCGAGCGGCAGCGCCGCCTTCATGGCCAGCGCCGCGGGGGGCATAGAGATCGAAGAAGTTGCCAAGCAAAACCCTGACGCCATCCTGCGCGAATCGATTCACCCGACAGTGGGTTTGCAGCCGTTTCAGGCGCGCAAGATCGCGTTCGGCCTCGGGCTTCCCGCCGAAGCAGTGAGCCATGCCGTGCCGTTTTTGCAGGCGCTCTATCGCGCATTTACGGATACGGACGCATCGCTCGTCGAGATCAATCCTTGTGTGCTCACCGGCGATGGCCGCCTCGTGGCGCTCGACGCGAAGATGACCTTCGACGACAACGCGCTCTTCCGCCACAAGGATTTGCGCGAGCTGCGCGACTTGGATGAAGAAGACCCGCTCGAAGTCGAAGCCTCGAAGTACAGCCTCAACTACATCAAACTCGACGGCAGCGTCGCATGCATGGTCAACGGCGCGGGACTTGCCATGGCCACGATGGACATCATCAAGTACGCCGGCGGCTCGCCCGCAAACTTCCTCGACGTGGGCGGCGGCGCCTCGGCCGAGCAGGTGAAAAACGCATTCCGCATCCTGATGAGCGACCCGAGCGTGAGGGCCGTGTTCATCAACATTTTCGGCGGCATCTTGCGCTGCGACGTGCTCGCCACCGGCGTCGTCTCCGCCGCAAAAGAATTGCAGCTCAAAGTGCCGGTCGTGGTGCGCATGGAAGGAACGAACGTCGAGCTGGGCCAGCAAATTCTTCGCGACTCCGGCCTGAACTTTACCGTTGCCGATGGCATGAAAGACGGAGCGGAAAAAGTCGTCCAGCTGGCGGGAGGCGCGCGATGAGCGTCTTGGTCAACGAAAAGACGCGCCTCATCGTGCAGGGCTTCACTGGCCGCGAAGGCTCGTTCCACGCTCAGCAGATGATCGAGTACGGCACAAACGTCGTCGGCGGCGTCACGCCGGGCAAGGGCGGCGCAAAGCATCTCGAGCGGCCCGTGTTCAACACCGTCGCGGAAGCGGCGAAGGCCACCGGCGCAAACGCATCTGTGATTTTCGTACCCCCTCCCTATGCCTCTGATGCGATTCTAGAAGCCGCCGACGCCGCCCTCCCGCTCGTCGTTTGCATCACGGAAGGTATCCCCGATCATCTCGCCGGGAAAATGCAAAATTGGAATCATGCCAGGCCGCATACACAAGCAGGGGCACGTCGGCGTCGTCAGGCGCAGTGGCACGCTCACCTACGAAGCCGTGGACCAGTTGACGCGCCTCGGCATCGGACAGTCCACCTGCATCGGCATTGGCGGCGATCCGATCATCGGCACGACGTTCCTCGACGCCATCCGGCTATTCAGCGAAGATCCGAAAACGCACGCGATGGTGATGATCGGCGAAATCGGCGGCAACGAAGAAGAACGCGCTGCGGACTACATCAAAGCAAGCGTGAAAAAGCCCGTCGTTGGTTTCATTGCCGGGCAAACCGCGCCACCGGGGCGCCGCATGGGTCACGCGGGGGCAATCATTAGCGGGGGACAAGGCACTGCAAAAGACAAATACGCCGCTCTGCGCGCCGCAGGTATCCGCACAGTCGAAACGCCTGCCGAAATCGGATCGACCGTTGCCGCCGCCCTCGGCAAATCCGCCGCCATGTAGCCACACTCTGTACAGGGCGGGTTTTTGAGCTGACCAATCGAAATGGAGGAATCCGCTTGGCTCTCGAACGAACTCTGGCACTGATCAAACCGGACGCCGTTTCTCGCAGCCTTGAGGGGGAAATCCTCTCGCGCATTCACAAGGCGGGGTTCCGCATCGTCGCTCTCAAAACGATGCGCCTCACCAAGAGCGAGGCCGAGGGCTTCTACGCCGTGCACAAGGCACGCCCCTTCTTCAAGGACCTCACCGACTTCATGAGCTCCGGCAAGATTTTTGCTCTGATCCTCGAAGCGGAAGGCGCCATTACGAAGTGGCGCGACGTAATGGGCGCCACCGATCCCGCCAAGGCTGCTCCCGGCACCATCCGCCGCGACCTCGGAAAGAGCATCCAGAACAACTGCACCCACGGTTCGGATGCGCCTGAGACTGCCGCGTTCGAAATCTCCTACTTCTTCGCCGCCCATGAACTCATCTGACCATCCGACCAGGATGGTCATCCCGAGGAGCATCGCGACGAGGGATCTCTCCGGCACCCAGTCAGGTACAATCTCCTCGTGGAACCTCTTCGCGAACTCGGCAGCGTGTTACTGATCCTTGGCGGCTTGCTTGTCGCCATCGGAGCGCTGTTGTACTTCGGCGGGCGGTTGCCTCTGCGGCTCGGCCGCTTGCCCGGCGACATCATCTATCGCGGCGAGCACACCACCTTCTACTTTCCTATCGTCACCTGCCTCATCCTGAGCCTCGGCTTGACCCTCCTGCTCTGGCTAGTCGGCCGTTTTCGCCAGTAATGCCGCTTCTCGCGCCTTAACGCGCCCACGCGGTCAAGCCGCCGTCCACGATCATCGAATGGCCCGTCACGTAGGTGGACGCGTCCGAGCAGAGCCATGCCGCCGCTTCCGCGGCTTCTTCGGGTTGGCCAATTCGCCGCAGGGGAATCATCGAGAGGTATCGCTGCTCCAGCGTTTTGCGTGCCTCGGCATTCCCGCCTGCCGCGCCATCCATTGCCTTGTCCAGCATCGGCGTGTCGAACGCGCCCGCCACCAGAGCATTGGCGCGAATCCCTTCCGCCGCGTATTCCATCGCCGCTGTTTTTGTCAGCGCCAGAATCCCCGCCTTCGCCATCGAGTACAAAGCCCCGCCGGGCGCTCCGCCGAGCCCGTTCACCGAGGAAACATTCACGATCGTTCCTCCCGGACTCTCCTGCTTGCGCATCTGCTCCAGTTCGGACCTCATACACAGCCAGACGCTCTTGAGATTCCCATTCACCTCGCGCTCGAAATCTTCTTCCGAGTACTCCCCCGCGCGGCGCGTCTCATTCCAAATGGCGGCCGCGTTGTTGAGCGCGCAGTCGAGCCGCCCGTACTGGCTCACGGTCTTCTCGACAAGCGCCTTCACTTCTTCCGCGCGCGAAACATCCGCCCGGACAAACACCGCTGTCCCTCCGGCGGTTTTGATCTCTTCCACGACCTTCTGGCCCGCCTCGGCGCGCCTTGCCGCCAGCACCACCTTCGCTCCTTC
>WNGP01011708.1_pt1 | contig 10687 bp, 7 predicted proteins | sample 5407671 | NCBI WGS metagenome assembly WNGP01 (sample SAMN13153381, study PRJNA577476) | soil metagenome | isolation source: 40 cm soil or saprolite under Garry oak tree replicate 2 | place: USA:California | collected 2016-06-15
GGCAGATGGTCATCTCTCTGGGATGGCTGTCGCCAGCCACCTCACGCGGCCTACCCGCAGCTCAGGCGACCCGGGCCGGGTCTCGCTGCTTATTTGGCCTTGCTCCGACTGGGGGTTACCGTGCCACGCCTGTTACCAGGCGCGCGGTGGGCTCTTACCCCACCGTTTCACCCTTACCCTTGGATAAAGGGCGGTCTGTTTTCTGTGGCCCTTTCCGTCGCCTTACGGCGCCCAGGTGTTACCTGGCAGTCTGCCCTCGGGAGCTCGGACTTTCCTCAGCATGCCACTCCAACCGGCATGCCGCGACCATCACACCCTACCGCCACCCAGCAGGAAAACTACCGGTTCTGGAAGGGTCAGGGCAAGTCTAGCGCGCGAGCCGCCGCAGCAGGCGGCCCAGGCTATCCTGCGACAGGCGCCGGCCGGCGCCCGGCCCGGCGGGCTCCTCGGGTGCGAGCCAGAACCCGTCACTTTCGCCGAAGACCAGCCGCTTGACGCCGGTCCAGTCGCGTGCCCGGAGCGACGGCGGAACGAGGGCTACCGCGTGTACGATGTTGAGGCCGCGCGCGCGGTAGAACGCGAGCAGGTCGCGGGTCCATAACTCCGGTGTGAACAGGAGCAGCGGCCGGTCCGGAAGCCCGAAGCCGCGGAGCAGGCCGAACGTGAACCAATCGGCCGGCGGTTGCGCCAGCCGGAACGCGAAGTAGAGGTCCCGGCGCTGCCGCAACACCCGATCCCGGAGCGTCGTGGCGCGGGCGGCAACCTCGTCCTCCAGGGCGCGGTAGTACCGGGGTAGCAGGCCGGCGTCGCGCAGCGCCGGGTAGCGGGCGGTGTACGGGAGCGAGTCCCAGCCTCCCCCCGCCGCGCCCGTTCGGATGAGAGCCGCCAGCCCGCGCCGCCACGCCGCGTCGCAGAACTCCTGGCCCATCGAGTAGCTGCGCGCCGTCCCGACGTCGAGACCGAGCGCAATGACGAGCGTGCGCTGCTCCGCAGCCAGCCGGGCGAGGGCGCCGAACGCCGATGGGAGTCCCTCCCCCCACAAGGTCGAGTCGAGGGCGCACGGGGCCGCGAGCCCCTCGCCGCGCGCGCCTCGCGACGAATCCGGACCGGCGTGCCGCGCGTTGCCGTAATCCAGCAGGGGGATCCACGCCACACTCGTCGGCTGCAGGCGCTTCACCGCGTCCGCCCAGGCACGACGCACGGCGTCGCGCTCCTCCCAGCGCACATGCAGGGAGTCCGTGCTCTCCGGGCTGGCGTCGCCGGCGAGCAGGTTGAACCCGCCGGCATCGAGCAAAACGACGAGCGAATCGAGCGAGGCGCCCGATCGCATCACGCGCCGCCCGTCACGGGTCGCGAATAGGGGAGTCCACAACACCCGCATGCCCTGCTGCCGCAGCCACTCGGGGGTGCTGGTGGCACGGGCGAGCTTCGGGTCCGGAAGGAGTGGCAGCGCGATCGTGTCGACGCCGCCCGGCGGAGCCATGGCCGGGGGCGTGACCTCGACGGGAACCGGCGCCTGCTCCAGCACCAGCGGGCTGCCGCGCGCCGCGGGTGGGACGTGCGCCCACTCGGCCGGGCGTCGAGTCCAGCGGGCGAGCGCGCCGAGGAACTCGTGGGTTCGTTCCAGGGCGTCGAGTTGCTGCAGGGGGGCGGTCGTGGACCGGAACTGCGGCCCCAGCGCGCCGAGCGCGTGGCGGCTGGCGACGACCACGAGCCCGTCGCCGATCCTGGTGGCCGCCACCACGCCGGCGCGTGGCCGGGGCGCCGGGGTACGCGGTATGCGCACGAACGCGTGCCTCGAGGTCACGGCGATCAGCTGGGAGGAGTCGCGGGTTGTGACGACGTCATTCCGGTCGAGCGGAAAGGGATCGAACACCGATCCGAGCGGCTCGTCACCCATGGCCCGGCCCTCGGCCCACGGCTGCGGGTGCCCGGTGGTCGTGAGCACGCGCGCGGTGGTGTCCTCGAGCAGTCGATCGCCGATCGAGATCCCCGTCCCGACGGACTCGAGCCAGCGGTTCGCCGTCCAGCGGTCCAGATACCCTTCACCGTCCGCATCGTAGCCGAGCACCACGACGCCGCCCCGCAGCACCCATTCGGTGAGCAGCGCGAGATCGCCGACGGTGAGGGCGTCCGATGGCGCTTCCGGCTCACGGCCCAGGAGGAACAACAGCACTCGGTAGCGCTCGAGATCCGCGCGGGCGAGGTGGGGATAGAAGCGGCGGTACTCGACCCTGTAGCCCTGGTCGCGCCAGGGCCGGGCGGTGCCGTTCAACAGAACGGGGTCCGACAGCGCGAGGTCGAGGAGCAGCAAGCGGCGGGCCTCGGGCTGACAGGCGGAGAGGAGCAGCAGGGCGGTCAGGCGGACGGGCGGACCGGCGGACCGTAACGCGGACGCGAGCCGGCCCACGGATCGCCAGACCGTCTGACCGCCCCCCCGCCTCATTCCGGCGCCGACTCCGCGACGAGTTTGGCGAACCGGGGATTGGATCTGATGGTGTCGAACTCCGGCGCCCGTAGGTAGTACCAGAGCCGCGCGCCGCGGGGGCGGACGCGCTCGAGCAGCTCGAGCGCGCGATCCCCCTGGCGCAAGGCCACGAGCGCGCGTCCGACCCACGCGGCGTCGGTGATCGTTCGCTCACCGGTGGAGCGGATGTCGCGCTCCAAGCGCTCGATCCGGGCTCGCGCGGCGGGGGTGTCGGCGGCCTGCAGCTCCACGAGTGCCAGGACGGCCTCGCCGGGCACCCGGAATCCCGACCGCAGGCGCGCGGCCGTCTCCGCGTCGGCACGTGCCTCGGCGGGTTTGGCCAGCCGGAACTCCGCGAGGGCCCGGAGCACGTAGGCGTAGTCGGCTCCGGGGTCGATGGCCAGGGCGCTGTCCGCCCAGCGACGAGCCTCCGCGTATCGGGTTTGCCGCGCAGCCACACGCCCCAGGTTGAACAGCGTGATCGGCCGCTCCGGCTCGAGCCGGAGCGCCCGGCGGTACATGTCGGCGGCGGCGGAGTCGCGGCCCAGCCAGAGCAGCGCCATCCCGTATTGGTGATGCGCCTCCGCGTTCCGCGGATCGAGCGCGAGGGCGCGCTGCAGTGCCTCGCGCACGCCCGCGAACGTGCGCGGATTGCGGAAGCTGAGGAGGAAGCCGCGGGCCATCCACGCGTCGGCGGAAGCTGAGTCCTGCCGCAGGGCGCGGTCCGCCGCGTCGAACCCGCGAGACAGTACGGCCTCCGGCGACAGGCTGGGATACTCCCACCCCCAGTCGAGGAATAGCCCGTAACCGACGGCGACCCGGGCGAGGGCGGGCGTGAAGCCCGGATCGAGCCGCAGGGCACTCTCGTACTGGTCGATCGCGCGGCGCACGGCGCGTGGCGTCCGCTGTGCGAGCTCGTAGTTCGCGCGCAGGAAACGATCGTAGGCTCCGGGATCGCGCGGCGGGCGCCGCGCGAGCGCCGTCCGCTCGACGGGCCGGAGCGCACCCGTGATGGCGGTCGCCACCGCGCGCGCCACGGCTTGAGGAATCGTCTGCAGCGCGGTATCGCGGCTCTCGTACTGACCGCCCCAGACGTGCATCCCGTCCGACGCCCGCAGCAGCTCGACCGTGACGGCCGGGCTCTGGCCCCCAGGGGGCCGCCCCACACGGCCGCTCACGAGATACGCCACGTCGAGAACGCGTCCCAGCGTCGCCGGATCATCCGCTGCCCCCCGAAAGCGGCGAACGGCGTTGCGGGACTTCACGCTGAGTCGCTCGATTCGGCCAAGACTCGTGATGATCGCCTCCGTGAGCCCGTCGGCGACGTAGGCGCTCGCCGTGTCCGCGGTTTCGAAGTACAGGACGGCGACGCTCGCGGGTGGCGCCGCATGCTCCGGCGCAACGGCGAGGCCGCGTGCGCAGCGGAACCCCGTGTGGCCGAGCCAGGCCCGGCGGTCCGGGAGGACGGCGCGATATGCGGCGGTTGCGTTCACAGACGGCGTGTCGAAGGCTCCTCCCTTGATGACGTGACCGGGCTGGCCCCGCGTGTCGGCGGCAACGGCCGCCGTCCATTCCCAGGCGTTGCCGATCAAGTCCACCGCCCCGACCCATGATCTGCCGGCGCTCCCCGCTCCGGCCGGCGCAAAGCCCTCGCGCAGCGAGTCGGCGTTGGCCCGGCCGCGCTCCCAGCCATTGCCCCAGGGATACCGCAAGCCGTGCGGCCCGCGGGCGGCCGCCTCCCATTCATCTTCAGTCGGCAGGCGGCCACCGCGCTGACGCCAGGCGCAGTAGGCTACGGCCTCCGACCATAGTACGCCGGTCGCCGGCCATTGATCGGGCGGCGGTTGGGTCCAGGGCGGGTGGGCTCGTGTGGCGTCGAGATATCGCCGGTAGGCGGCCACGCTGACCTCCGCGGAATCAATGAAATACCCGTCGAGCTGGACGGCAGTTGAGTCGCGCGCGGGGACGCCCCCGCCCCCACCCCCGCCTCCCACCTGATAGAGTCCCGCCGGTACGAGTACCATCCCGGGGGGCGCGTGGGCCCGCGACGCGCGCCACGCGATCCATCCGAGAATCGCCGCCCCCCCCACCGTCGCGATCCACCTGACCTGTCTCGCGGACACGCGGCGCTGAGGGGCGGGGGCGGAGAGCGCATCGACGAACGCCCGCGCCGTGCGATGCCGGTCCGCGGGCGCCTTCGCCAGCCCGCGCGCGAGCACGCGCTCGAGATGCACCGGAAGGGCGGGGCGCACGGTACGGACCGGTCGCGGCGCGTCATTGATCACCCGTGCCGTAATGGCTTGCGCACTGGGTCCGGTAAACGGCGGCTCGCCGGCGAGCATCTCGTACAAGACCGCCGCCAGGGAGTACACGTCGCTGCGTGGATCGATTCGCTTGTCGCCACTCGCCTGCTCCGGGCTCATGTAGGCCGCCGTGCCGACCGCGATCCCGGCGCCGGTCAGCGCCGGTCCTTCCGCGCTTCCTCGTTCCTCCATCAGCTTCGCGATCCCGAAGTCGGTCACCAAGGCGTGACCGCGGGACAGGAGGATGTTCTCCGGCTTGATATCGCGATGGATAACGCCGTTCTCGTGCGCGTACTGCAGCGCGTCGCCAACCTCGACCGCGATGCGGACGGCGTCGTCGACCGGGAGTGGTCCGTGACGACTGAGCCGCTGCCGCAGCGACTCTCCTTCGATGTATTCCATTACATAGAACAGCAGTCCGTCCGCTTCGTCGGCCTCGAACAGCGGCACGATATGGGGATGGGAGAGCTGGGCGGCGAGCAGGACTTCCCGCTGGAACCGGTCACTCCCGAGGTAGGCGCGCGTGGCGGGCGCCAGCAGCTTGATCGCCACACTACGCCCGAGCTTCACGTCGGTGCCGAGGTACACCGTCGCCATGCCGCCCCGGCCCAGCTCGCGCACCAGGGTGTAGCGTCCCGCGAGGGCGCGAGCCAGGCGGTCGAACAGCGGGTCGCCAGGCGTCGTCAGTCCTATTGCTTGGCGCAGCAGGCACTGCCACCGCAGCCGCCCCACTGACTCCCGTGCCACCGCGCGATCGACTGGCGCCACTCATAGCCTGGGTGGGTCGTGTAGGTGGTCTTGTGGGGTAGGGAGTCGTACACGCGCGTCTTGAGGCTATCGGAGACCAGGATCGAGCGCCACTGACCTCCTTTCTTGTCGACCCACCAATAGGTCCACCAAGGGCCATAGCCGAACGGGGCGTACACCGCGTGGCTCCGGATTCTCGCGATGATACGTCCCTCGGCCACTTCCTTCTCGTCGAGCGCCCAGGCCCCCTTCTCAGGTTGGATGATAGCCCAATCGCCGCTGCCGATGTTGCCTGTGGCGAAATCCACGCGCTGGGAGTCCGCGGCACCGTAGACGCTGTCGTAGTCCAGACCGCGCCCGTATTTCACGATACTGTCGACTGGGATCATGTCCACATCCGCTGGAGTGAACTGCGCCGGCCTCGGGGTCTCGTAATAGTACTGGCAGCCCGCTAAGGCGAGAGCCAGGACACCCGAGCTGACCCTCCAGGACCATCGCTTGCCGCTCGGCATACGACCTCCTTGTCAGGTATCGCCTCACTTCGCCATTTGTACAATCTGCTTCATCCGCCTCACCACCGGTTGCACTGCGGGTTCGGACCCGGACCAGAGCGTCACAACCGCGCTCGCCCAGCGCCGGGCTGTAAGCCCGTCGCCGTGGGTACCCGCGAGGTCCGCACGCAGGGCCATCATGCGTACCAACCCCCCCGCAAGGGGCAGATAACGCAGGAGATAGCTGTGGAGCTTCGCGAGGTTGTTGAGTGGGGCGTCAAGCGTGCGCTCTGCGGCTGCTGTATCACCGACGGCGAGGAGCAAGTGCGCGTCGAGGTACGCTCCATCCGGGGGATAGTCTTCCCGCGACAGCAGCCCGCCGCGTTGCTCGAGCTTGGCCGTGACGGTGGCGCGCGGGCCCGTCGTGTCTCCGTGCGCGAGAGCCCACTGCATGGCCATCAGCCAGGACGGCCCTGGCGGCGTCGCACGGTGCGCTGGACGCGGCCCCATGGCGTCGAACACCAATTCGGCTGGGACGTCGAGGAGCGCGCTCCGCACCGCCGGTCGGGCCGTGGCTGGCAGGCTTGCGGTGCTCCGCTCGACTCGCTGCTCCAGCGCCGCGACACTCTCGGCGGGCGCTCCGACAGAGGCATAGGCGAGAAGTTCGAGGCCCACACGCAAGGCCGCCATTGGTATGGTCACCGACTGATTGTCGGCGCTCGACGGGTATTCCGTTTCAGGGTCTTCCGGGGCTACGAGGCGGGCGGCGAGGGCCGGCCGCCCCAACAGGACGGCCACGCCGGCGGGACCCGCGACCTCCCGTGGTGCGGTGCGCAGTAGCGAGTCGCCGAGCCGACGCGCTCCCTCAAATTCTCCACCCTTCACGAGTAGTCGGATGGCGGTGACGACGTCGCCGACGCGATCTTCGGGCCGGTGCTCCAGCTGTTGCGCCGTCCGGATCTCGGTGAGTGCCGAGCGGGTTGCTTCGACCGCAGGCGTGATGTTGCCGTTCACTTCGAGCGCGTAGGCGAGCGCGCGGTGAGCGCGAGCGTCGCGGGGAAACGCACCCACCCAGGCTGCAGTAACTTTGCCGGTGCTCAGTGTTTCAGCCTGTGCGGCCGGGACGGGGTGAAAGGCGAGCGTGTCTCCCTCGAGCGCTGGGAAGGCGTAGAACGATTCGCCATCGCTCCGCCCCGCGCGCCACCAATAGATTTCGGCCTGCAGGATGCGGGTCAGCCGCTCGGCGGCACGCCTCCCGAAGATGAAGTTGAACGACGGCGCGAGCAGCAGCGCCCGGCGATACGCCACCACGGCGGTGTGCCAGCTGCCGCGGAACGCGAACCGTGACGTGTCCTGGGGATCCGCCACGACGAGCGGATCGCTGGCGTTGCACTCAGCGAGTCCGTACCACCCCGCAAAGCTTGTCGAGTCTAGTTCCACGATTTCGCGATACTGCCGGCAGGCATCCGGCCAGCGCCGCTCGAACATGGCTTGCTGAGCGAGGAGCAGGGCGCCATCCGCGGTCCCGAGTCTGCCGAGCAGCTCTGCCGTGCGACGCGCGATGACGGTACGATCGCGCGTCGCGTCTGGGGTGGAATCCGCGGCCCACAACAGCGCCTGGCCCAGTTCCAGGTAGGCGCGCGCGAACACCGGATCGGCGGCGATCGCCGCCCGGAACTCGCGCGCGGCACGGCCCAAGTCCCACTCCCGAATGGCCCGTTCGCCCGCCGCGTGGGCACGCAGCGCGCGGAGCGAATGCGTCTGCTCCGCGCCGGCCCCCCGAGCGGCACCGGGCTCGGCGCCCAGCAGCGAATCGGCGAGCGCGTTGAAGGCCGCTCCGATCGCGCCGCTCGCCGCTACGCGCGTCGTGATCTCCCGCACCGGTGTGCCGCCGCGCGTCACGTCGTACAGGCCCGCCGTGAGACGGAGCGTGTCCCCGAAGGTCCACAACTGCCCCATCACCAGCTTCCCCGCGCCCAGTCGCCGGGCGATCGCGACGGCGGTGTCGAACGGAATGCGGAACGGCGCGCGGGCACCCTGGCGTGCCAGCGCGTCGTAGACGCGCGTCTTGTCGGCGAGCCGGACTTCAATCCAGCGCGCGAACCCCTCGGTCAAGAGCTCCGCGCAGTCGGCGCCGTCGAGCGTGCTTTGCTGGCCGCCCTCGCGGTGCGCGAAGGGAAGGATGGCGTAGCGGGCCGTGTCGAGGGCCACTCGCCTTCCACAGGGGGGCGGGGACCCGTCGGGGCACTGCCCGGATGCGAGAGTGGGGAGACCGACGACCAGGGCGAGGACGACCGCGACGATCGACGCGCGCGTCCTCACACCCCCCCCGCGGTGAACGGCAGCAGCGCCGCCCGCATCTCCCCGGCGCGCTGCCACCGCTCGGCGCGCGATTTCGCGAGCGCCCGCGCCACCGCCGCGGCGAGCTTCGCGGGTACGTCGCGCCGCAGGCTGTGCAAGTCAGGCGCAGGGTTGTGCTGATGCATATCGAGCACGGCCGCCGCACTGGGCGAAGAGAACGGCGGGCGGCCCGCAAGACACTCGAACAGCACCACGCCGAGCGAGTAAAGATCCGTGCGGCCGTCCACATCGGGGACTCCCTGCGCCTGCTCCGGACTCATGTACTCCTCGGTGCCGACCACGAATCCGCTGCGGGTCACGCGATCATCGCCGGAGGTCGCGATGGCGCGCGCGATCCCCAGATCCACCAGGACCGCGCCTTGCGGCGGGGGGGCGAGCACGATGTTGTCCGGCTTGATGTCACGGTGGGCGATGCCGTGCGCGTGCGCGTGCTCCAGGGCGTCGAGCACTTCCGCGGCGATCGCGACCGCACTCGAAATCGAGAGGCGGCTCTCTCGGCGTAACGCCTGGCGGAGCGTTTCACCGGGGAGGTACGGCATCACGTACCACAGCAGATAGTCGGCTTCGCCGCTGTCCATCATGCGGGCGATGTGCGGATGATTGAGCTGCGAGGCGTAACGGATTTCGCGCAGGAAACGGTCGGCGGCCACCGAAACGGCCAGCTCGGGGTGCAGCACCTTAATGGCGACCTGGGCCCCGGTCGGGTCTCGACCGGCGAAGATGGACGCGTTCCCACCTCGACCCACCGCGGTGAGCACGGTGTAGCGGTCGCCCAGGGCCTTACGCACCCGCTCGATCAGATCGCGTCCCGGCATGGCGTCCCGTCCCGCCGGCGGCGCCGTGCGGGAACGAGCTAACAATAGGGGCCCGCTCCGGGCGCGCTAGATTCCCCGCATATGGCGAGGATGGAAGCGGTTCAGGGGGACATCACGACCCAAGCCGTGGACGCCATCGTCAACGCGGCGAACACGACACTCTTGGGCGGCGGCGGCGTGGACGGCGCCATCCACCGCGCCGCCGGGCCGGAGCTCCTGGAGGAGTGCCGCACGATCGGCGGTTGCCCCACAGGGGAGGCGCGGATCACCAAGGCCTATCGGCTGGCAGCGAAGCACGTGATTCACACGGTGGGCCCCGTGTGGAGCGGCGGGCGGCGCGGTGAGGCGGCACTGCTGCGGGACTGCTACGTCAACTCGCTCCAGCTCGCGGCCGAACGCGGGCTTCGGTCGATCGCCTTCCCGTCGATCAGCACGGGAGCACATGGCTATCCCATTGCCCGTGCGGCGGAGATCGCCGTCGCGACGGTGCGGGACGAGCTCGGAAAACCGACGTCGCTGGAGCTCGTGCGGTTCGTGTGCTTCAGCGCGGCGGACCTGGCAGTGTATCAGGGGCTCCGAGACGGCTGAGGCCCGCCCGCGCTGCCACGACGTACGGCGCGAGGTCGGCACCCGCCCCCTGCCCCACCGCCATCACAAACCGGTACGTCGTGATCGCCGTAGCGCGGTCCCCCGCACGTTCGGCGTCGTTCGCCCGCTTGAGCAGCTTGTCGAGCGTCGCCGGCTCGCGGTAGATCAGCGCCGGGTCCCGCCGCACCTGGGAGGCGAACTGGAGGAACCACAACGCGCCGCCCGCGGCGAGCAACAGGCTGGCGCCCACCAGGAGGAGGGCCACGCGGCGGGCGCGAGGCGGCGACGCGGGCACGGTCTCAGGACGCATCGGCCAGTCGGGCGAGCGCTCCCGCGGTCGCCTCCGTTACCGCCGCCAGGAACGCGTAATCGAGCGTCGCGCTCGTGTCGGTGACACGGTGGTAATGCGGATTACGGAGGAACGCGGTGTCGGTCAGCATGAGCGACGGGTAACGGGCGTCCCAGAAGGACGCGTTATCGGAGAGGCGCGTGAGCGGGAGCAGCCAACCGCGCAGGCGCGTGGCGTAGGAGACGAGCGGCAGGTCCGGCGCCGTGGCTCGCGCCGCGGTGACGAACCCTTCGAGCAGGTCGCGGGAACGGGTGTCGCCCACCGCCGCGAGGAAGTCACCGGTCCGCGGCACGTCGATTCCTAGAAAGGGTGGAACGATCTGGGTGCCGGGCCTCGGGTCGCGGAAGCCCACCATCTCGAGGATTAACGCGCCCGCGAGCGCCTCGCGCCGCGCCCGCTTCTCGCGCGCGAGAGCCTGGCTCCCGAGGCGGTAGCGGCCGGTCACCGTCTGCAATTCCTCCAGGTCGAACCCCACGAACTCGACGCGGGCCTGCGGTTCCCGGGAGGCGATGGCGCGGGCGCACTCGAGCAGCGCGGCGACGCCGCTGGCGTTGTCGTCCGCGCCG
>WNGP01008300.1_pt1 | contig 10683 bp, 12 predicted proteins | sample 5407671 | NCBI WGS metagenome assembly WNGP01 (sample SAMN13153381, study PRJNA577476) | soil metagenome | isolation source: 40 cm soil or saprolite under Garry oak tree replicate 2 | place: USA:California | collected 2016-06-15
ACCGGTGGTAAGCACTTGCAATCGTCGCGACCGTTTTTTGAGATATAGCAAAAAATATTTGGCAGTACGAATATGTCCGCAAATTGTACGTTGCGCACACCCCCGGACTTCCTGCAAATAGTCAGCATAGGCGGTCACCTGAACGTCGATCTCATTGCGCAGTTCAGTTCCCTCGCCGGTGTTCAGCAAGCCACGCGTTTCTAGATACCGTTCCAAAACGCGGACCGTACCAGCTCTGGCAGGAAACCGCTGAAACAAAGCCCTCCAGCTGCAATATAGGGTCGAATGTGTAAGCTGTGTAACATACTCGATGCTTCGTTGCCGCAGATCCTCATCGATGTGACGTAGCATTTCGATCGCATTAGTTCTCGAACCGACTGTGTAGCCCTGATCAAGCAGCCAATCGTCAAAGCTATCGGCAATCGGTCCTAAGAGTGGAAACGATGAATGCCTTTGGAAAGCCTTTGGAAAAAGAGTCGTAAGCATCTGAACCTCCATGGTCCAAGGGATAGCCGCCGTATGCGGCGGGATCCAGATGCTATGCTCAAAATGTGAAGCTAAACGCCTTGAAGGTTCCGTTTTTGCGGACAATTCTAATACCGACTCCACATTTCCGGAGTCACACCATTAGTGGACCAGCCGGTCGAGGATGCCATCGGCCAAAGTGGGATCGCCAATCTGTTCGTGCCAGCGCGAGACTGGCAGTTGCGAAGTCAGGATCGTCGAACGCACCCGGTAGCAGTCTCGATCCAAGTGCGAGCGCATTCTGCAACAGCAATTAGGAAAACTATATGGAAAACGGGGCGGCGTAAGCCCTTGAGAGACTATGAGCAGACAATCGGAATCGAGCCAACATCTGAACCCTGACGAGGTTCAGTAGCAGATCACAACGATGCTCACCAGAAACTATAAGGCGATGGACGCACGGGACTTAGGCAATTCTCGTTGTGCTGAGTTAGAAGAGTAATGCCACCGGACCGGGTCCAAGAGGCATCATTTCACAGTGTTTTGGAAAATAGGAAGAACTGGGCTGCGGCGTAAAGCCTTTGGAATCTGGAGCGGCCTATCGGAATCGAACCGACACCTGAACCTTGGCAAGGTTCCGTACTACCACTATACTAAGGCCGCTCAATAACCTTCTTTTTATAGCACGACGGCGCGACTGCGACAAGTCTTCGTAAAACACTCTGCAGCCAGGAATGATCAGGAAACCTGCGTAATCCGGGCGGACTTCACGACCGGGGAGCGGCGCTGGCGCTCCGCGAAGCGCGCAGCTTTGCGCTTGTCCGTGTAAACTCGGCCGAATTTTTCCCCGTCGGCGTAGTAAACACTAACGAGATAATGGTGATGTTTGCGGCGGCGATCCTTGCCAAAGGAAGTCTTACCTCTAATGGAGCTTTTTTTCGTCACACCTTTTGTCACGTTGGCCACCCTGTCTGAGGAGGATACTCACAGCACTATCTCAAGGGAGCAAGCGCCGCACAAGTACCAGAGAAGATAGTAACACGCGCTCCATTACAGCAGAAAAAAGGCTACCGCGGGAACCGAGAACTTCACAGCGGGTGACCGCAAAACAAGACGGCTGTTTCCCAATTTTACGGAATATTCATATAACTTCCGGTGTCAAAGAGTGGTTCCAGTCCCAGGAATGATAGAACCAGGAGGCCAATTTGTCAGGGAAAAATTGTTGCGAGCGATGAAACATTTTTCGATTCTCCACGTCTTTACTAGTGAGGAGAATATAAGCTGAATGTGGCGGAGAAATATAATTATGATTAACGTTCCCAAACAACCGCCCCTCGTGGAAGATCTGCGGAACCATTCGCAGGAACAGATCGCTGAATTGCGTCAACTTCTCGCGGTGGGAGCGCCCGCGCGGCCAGATCCGCGCCGGCCGGGCTTTTATGAAGTGCAAGGCCTTTCGAGCACGTACTACGTGTTTAAGTATCCGACTGGCACGAAAGTACTGCTGCTCGGGGTATGGGAAAGCGGGATCGATCCGGTAGCCTCCATCGTTTCCTGCACCTGTCCGGCCGCCTAATCCCCTTTTTGCTAGACTCCTGATTGCCGGCAACGGAAGAAAGCGTCCCGGTGACAATCGGGACGCCTTCCTAGTCTTCTTCCAGCTTCAGGGCGACGGAGTTGATGCAATAGCGCATCCCGCTGGGTTGTGGCCCATCGTCAAAGACGTGCCCGAGGTGGGCGTCGCACCGGCGGCACTTCACCTCCGTCCGTCGCATCCCGTGACTCGTGTCGCTGTCCGCCTCGACGGCCTCTTCGCTGGCTGGGGCGTAAAAGCTGGGCCACCCGGAGCCTGAGTGGTATTTTGTTTCGGAACGAAACAGGGGCTGCCCGCAGCAAACGCAGTTGTAGGTTCCGGCCGTTTTGGTATCCTCGTATTCACCGGTAAACGGCGGCTCCGTTCCCTTTTGCCTGGTTACAAAGTATTGATTCTGCGTGAGTTGTTTCTTCCAGGCCGAATCATCCTTGCGAAGCTTCTTTTCCATGCCCATCCCTTTCTTCGGTTGCGCTTTGGTGCATCCCGTGCACAATAAGATTCAGGGCACTGGCTTGACGTTTCGACCTTTAGCCCGAATCGGGGTCCTGGGGAAAACTTGTCGCCAAAGCCACCATGCTAGAAACCGTCGCCAACGAGTACGCAGTTAAACGGAGCAGCCGCAGGGCGAAAATCGCCCGGCCGGTCCGCGTGCGTCCGTCTGATCCCCGAGATGAACACTTCGAAGACTTGCCGGTCAGCGTGAATGCCTCCAGGGATGGAATCTATTTCACCTCACGACGGAAATCGTACTACAAGGGCCTGCGCGTTTTCGTGACTTTTCCCTTCAGTTCACCACACGATCCGATGAACTGCGAATATGTGGCGGAAGTGGTGCGCGTGGAGGAATTGCCTAAAAGCAAGATCGGCGTGGCCGTACACCTGAAGTTGTCGATAAATTACAGTGGCAGCTCGGCTCCCGGATCGTTCGCCGGCGCTTGAAGGTTTCCATCCTTACCCTCCGCCCCAATGCCTCGGTGGTCTGCACGCACAGCGAATTGCGTGGGTCTTAATCCCTGATCCGATCGTCGAATCGGGTCCCGATCTACCTGCGGAGCAATGCCAGGAATTGGACCATCACTGATGGGGTGGTCGGTCAGCGGACGCTAGCGTTCCTGGCTACCTGCGCGTTCGCGCGAGAGATGTTTCCCGAATCGATCCGTCTATGTGGAGACCGGAGGCATGGCTCATGAAACGGTTTCTCTTGCTTGCTCTTCTCGCCTCGCCTTTGCCCACGCTTGCGCAAGACGTCATGTTTCGCGGTAATCCGGAGCACACTGGTGTTTATGGAGCCGCCGGTGTTCCAAAGTTCACCGGCGTCAAGTGGAAATTTCACACCCAGGGACAAATCCTCTCGTCCCCGGCGATTGCGGGCGACAAACTCTACTTTGGCAGCAGCGATCATTCTCTCTATGCCCTTGATCTCGCCACCGGGGCGCTCAAGTGGAAATTCAAGTCCGCAGGCCGCATCACCTCTTCGCCCGCGGTTTCCGCAGGCGTTGTTTATTTCGGCAGTTTTGATGGCAACTTCTATGCCGTGGACGCCGCGACCGGCCAATTGAAATGGAAGTTTCAGACTGGGGGCGAGCGCCGCTTCGCCGCAAAGCACCTCCATGGGGCGGAGCCCGCTGCAGAGACGATGCCGGATCCGTTCGATTTTTACCTCTCCTCCCCGGTCGTTTGGAACGGCGGAGTCTATTTTGGCAGCGGAGACACTAACGTCTACGCGCTGGAGGCGGCTTCCGGCAACTTGAAATGGAAATTCAAGACGGGAGACGTCGTTCACGGCTCGCCCGCAATCTCCGATGGCAACTTGTATGTCGGAAGCTGGGACAGCTATTTCTATGCTCTGGATGCCACCAGCGGGAAAGAGATCTGGCGTTTCAAGACGGGCGAGGATCCTGACATCCATAATCAGGTCGGCATCCAGTCGTCCGCAGCGGTGGCGGACCGCGTGGTGTACTTCGGTTGCCGCGATTCCAAGTTTTACGCCGTGGATGCCGCCACTGGCAAGGAACGGTGGTCTTTCTCGAACAAGGGATCGTGGGTCATTTCTTCCCCCGCCATGGTGGATGGCAGAGTTTATTTCGCAACTGCAGATACGGGCTTGCTCCATGCTTTCGACGCCAAGTCCGGCGCTCCGCTTTTTTCCGTCGACTTCAAGCATTGGCCGATGTTCTCTTCGCCGGCGATTGCCGGCGAGACCCTGTACATTGGCTCGCATCAGGGCAGGCTCAACGCCGTCGACCTCAAGACACAAAAAGTCGCGTGGACTTTCGAAACCGAGGATTCCAAGAAGAACGGCCCCAGCTACACCAAACCGGACGGCACTCCAAACTACGAAGCGGCCTTCTTCGACTTTTTCTATGACGACATGGTTGCGGGCGTCCAGAAGTTGATGTCCGTAGGGGCCATTCTTTCCTCCCCCGCGGTGGCAGGGAACAGCTTGTATGTGGGCAGCACCGACGGCAATGTCTACGCTCTGATGTAGTCCTTTCGATGCTGCGCCCAAGTCGATCCTTCGGGGCCACTACGCCTGGCAGCGGCATCTCGTATGCGGATTGAAGAATACTTTCGTTGACATGCGGCCAAAATTCTTATAATTTCGTGCCTGGTAATGTGTGGCACACTCACAGTCCAGGCGCATCATCATCACGGCCACGAGCCGCGCCTGCTGAGGTGTGCATAGCGATTCGCTAAAAAGAGCACTCTTCGGCCCGCTGGCGCGATAAGCCCCAGCGGGATTTTTATTTTTCGGTTCATTTTATTCAGGAGACGACATCGTGGAGATCGACTTTCAGAAAAGCGGCGGGCTAGTGCCGGCCATCATCCAGGACGAGCACAGCGGCGATGTTCTGATGCTCGGCTTCATGAATCCAGAGTCGCTCGCGGAGACGCAACGCACTCGGGAAGTCGTGTTCTTCAGCCGCTCACGAAACAAGCTCTGGAAGAAGGGCGAGTCGAGCGGCCACGTTCTGCGGGTTCGCGAAATGCGCGTGGATTGCGATTCCGATGCGCTCCTCGTGCGCGTCGAAGTGGCCGGGCCGGGTGTCTGTCATGAAGGTTACCTGAGTTGCTTCTTCCGAGGAGTGGAGCCGGACGGAAGCACCAAAGTCATCGCCGAGCGCACATTCTCGCCCGAAAAGGTTTACGGATCGGAGAAAACTCAATGAGCCGGCTGAAGCTGGGGATCCCCAAAGGCAGCCTGCAGGACGCGACGCTCGATCTTTTTTCGCGTGCCGGCTGGAAGATCACGCTGGGCTCGCGAAGTTACGTTCCAGCGATTGACGACGCGGAAATCGAGTGTCTCCTGGTGCGCGCGCAGGAGATGGCGCGTTACGTCGAGTCTGGCGCGCTGGACGCGGGGATCACCGGTCACGACTGGGTGGTGGAAACTGGTGCGGCCGTGGACGAATTGTCGGAGCTGGTTTACGCCAAGCAGAGGCTGGCACGCGTCCGCTGGGTCCTGGCGGTCCCGGAAGACTCGGCGATTCAGGAACCGCGACACTTGAATGGAAAAGTTATCGCGACTGAAGTCGTGCACATTACGGAAAACTACCTCGCCAAGCACGGCGTAAAAGCCCGCGTGGAATTTTCCTGGGGCGCCACGGAGGTCAAAGTACCGCAACTTGCGGATGCCATTGTGGAAGTGACGGAAACTGGCTCGTCGCTGCGGGCGAATCGTTTGCGCATCGTCGATACCGTGCTGGAATCGGCGACAATGTTCATCATGAACCGCGCCGCCGCCGCCGATTCCTGGAAGCGCGAGAAAGCGGAGAACCTGATTCTGATGCTCCAAGGCGCGATCGCCGCCGCGAGCAAAGTGGGTCTGCTGCTGAACGTCCATCGCGACGATCTGCAAGCTGTCCTAGGAGTTCTCCCCGCACTCAAGAAGCCGACGATTTCCGCTTTGAGTGATCCGGATTGGGTCGCTGTCAACACCATCATTGAGGAAGCGGTAGTCCGGCAGATTCTGCCGAAGCTCAAAGCCGCCAAGGCCCAGGGGATCGTCGAATATCCCTTGAACAAGATCGTGCTGTGATGCGTATCGTGAGACTAACGCCGGCGGTAGAGAAGAAGCTTCTGGGTGCGCGCCAGGAGCATGACGAGAAAGCACAAAGGATCGCCGCGGAAATCATCCGCGATATTCGGCGGCGCGGAGACGCGGCACTGTTAGCGTGGGTGAAGAGACTCGACGGCGTCGATCTCCAGCGAGAGAGTTTGTGGATTGGAGAAGAGGAAATTCGCGCCGCCTCGAAGCAAGTGACCCGCGAGTTCCTTGGCGCGCTGAAACAGGCCGCCCGCAATGTTCGCCGCGTCGCGGAAAAGCAGTTGCCGAGACCGTGGACGATGGAAGTCGAACCCGGTGTGAAAATCGGCCAGCTGGTGCGTCCCATCGATTCCATCGGCTGCTACATCCCGGGCGGACGGTTTGCGCTCGTTTCCACCTTGGTGATGACCGTTGTTCCAGCCCAAGTTGCGGGGGTCCGCCACATCCACGTGGCATGCCCGCGGTCAAACGCCGCACTTCTCGCGGCCGCCGGTGTTCTCGGCGTCACGCGCGTCGCCCGCATGGGCGGCGCGCAAGCCATCGCGGCCCTGGCTTACGGCACGAAGCGCGTAGTCCGTGTTGAGAAAATCTTCGGGCCGGGTAATCGCTTTGTTACCGCCGCCAAGCAACTGGTCAGCAGCGATTGCGCGATCGATCTGCCTGCCGGGCCGACCGAAGCAATTGTCCTGGCGGCAACAGGCAATCCTTGCTGGATCGCCGCGGATCTGCTCGCGCAAGCCGAACACGCTCCCGATGCCGGGAGCTATCTGGTGACGAGTTCAACCGGCCTGGCCAGACGGGTGCAAACCGAAGTGGGGCGGCAACTACAACAATTGCCAACCACGAACCCGGCGCAAATTTCGATGAAGCGCGCGGGCGCGATTCTGGTCGCGCCATCCATCCGTGCCGCCTGCGAATTCGTAAATCGATTCGCGCCGGAGCACCTCAGTCTGCCCGATAACGGGGAGGCACTCCTGAAGCAGATTCACGCCACTGGAACCGTTTTTCTTGGTCCTTGGGGCGCGCAACCGCTGGGCGACTACGCCAGCGGAAGCAATCATGTGCTCCCCACCGGCGGGTGGGCTCGCAGAAGGGGTGGACTCTCAACGGCGGATTTTGTGAAATGCATTACCGTTCAAACCATCGGCCGGCGGGGTTTTAACAGTCTGGCCGACGCCGTTGAAACACTTGCTGCCTCCGAGGGACTCATCGCACATCGCAACGCCGTGAGGGTGCGCCGATGAAAGTTCGCTTGCCAGTGCGCGAAACGATTCTGAACCGCCGCACGTACGAGGCGCCCGCCGAAGGGCGGTCCGGCAAATTGCGCCTCGACTTCAACGAGAACACTGCGGGCTGCTCACCGGCGGTGCGGCGCGCGCTCGCCAAGCTCACGACCAAACAGCTGGCGATGTACCCCGAATATCAGGCTCCCACGCAACGGATGGCGCGCTACTTCGGCATCCGCCCGGAAGAATTGCTGCTCACCAATGGCGGTGACGACGCGCTGCGCGTTTTCTTCGATACCTTCGTCGAGTCCGGCGGCCGCATCCTGATTTGCCAGCCGACTTTTCCGATGTACCGCTACTACGCGGAGATTTACGGCGCTCGGATCTCCGTCCTGCACTACGGCAGCGAAATGGAATTCCCGCTGCAGGAGGTCATCGCTGCGTTGCGAGAGAAGCCGCGCGTTCTTTTCATCGCCAATCCCAATAATCCGACGGGTACTCTGCTCCACCAAGAAGCGTTGCGAGGAATCTTGAGAGCCGCCACGCACACCGCGGTCGTGATGGATGAAGCCTATGCGGAGTTTTCAGGCTTCACCGCGATGCCGTGGATCCGGAAGTATCCGCAGTTGTTTGTGGCCAGAACCTTTTCGAAAGTTGCCGGGCTCGCGGCCTTGCGTCTCGGCGCCGTGATTGCCTGCCAAGAGTCGCTCGCTCTGGTGCGCCGCGCCATGCCGCCCTTTCCCGTGAATCTCGCCGCTCTGGTAGCGGCAGAAGCGGCCCTGAACGACCGGGCAACGATGCAGCGTTACGTGAACGGGGTGAAGCGGCTGCGCGCCTGGTTCGCGGCAGAATTGGAAAAGCTCGATGTGAAGGCCTACCCCAGCGCCGGAAATTTTCTTCTCGTGAATTTCGGGCCAAGCGGGCCGGTATTGTTTCGAAAATTAGAGAAGCAAGGGATTCTTCTCCGCGAGCGAAGCAAGGACATCGGGCCCGGATTTGTGCGCATCACCATTGGAACGCAATCCGAAATGCGCCGTTTGCTGAAAACAATTCGAAACGAATGGAAAACTCCGTTCTGAATGTCAGCGCCAGAGAGAAATCCACTATGCCCAGAGCCGCAACCATTCATCGCAAGACAAACGAGACGGATATCCGCCTGAAGCTGAATCTGGATGGGTGCGGAAAGGCGCGTATCGCAACGGGAATCCGCTTCTTCGACCACATGCTCGAGCTGCTTGCAAGGCATTTCCTGATGCCCATGGACGAAACGCTTGCCGCCGCTGCTGTGGATCTTGGCGGAAGGCCTTACTGCGTCGTGAAGGCCAAGATCGCGGCAAGACGCGTCGGCGATTTCCAGGTAGAGCTGGTGGAGGATTTTTTTCAGGGCTTTTCGCAGGCGGCGAAGGCCAATGTCCATCTACGCGCTCTATACGGGCGCTCGTCACATCATCAGGTCGAAGCCATGTTCAAGGCGTTCGCGCGGGCCTTGCGCTTCGCGGTGACGCGCGACAAACGCCTGCGAAAGATCTTGCCCAGCACAAAGGGGCTTCTATGAAAGTAACCATCGTCGACTACGGAGCGGGAAATGTGCCTTCCGTGGAGCGTGCGGTCGAACGTCTCGGGGCGGAATCGCAGCGAACCCCTTCGCCGGACGGTATTTCAAAGGCGGAGGCTTTGCTGCTGCCCGGGGTGGGACATTACGCCGCTTTGGTTCGGGCTCTCGACGAACAAAATATGCGCGCGGCTCTGATTGGCGCCATCCAGCGTGGTGTGCCTTTTTTGGGCATCTGCCTGGGGCTGCAAGTGCTGTACCAATCCAGCGAGGAAGCGCCCCAACTGGGCGGTCTGGATTTGCTACCGGGCACAGTGTGCGCGTTACCATCAAACGTGAAACTCCCGCACATGGGCTGGAACCAAGTCACGGCAAGGCGTTCTTCACGTCTGCTCAATGGCATTGAATCCAGCGCCTACTTCTACTTTGCTCACTCCTACGCGGTCCGCGATTCGCATGAAGCTTCGGCGGCAACTTGCTGGCATGGGGCGCCATTCACCGCCGTCGTCGAAAAGCAAAATATCTTCGCCGTGCAATTCCATCCGGAGAAGAGCGGCGACGCGGGCGCGCGTCTCTTGCAGAATTTTCTGAAGATTGCGGCATGAGCCTGGCACATCGCATCATTCCCTGCCTGGATACTGATGGCGAGCGCGTCGTCAAGGGAGTCAACTTCGTCGGACTGCGCGATGCTGGGGATCCCGTCGCGCTGGCGGCGCGTTACAACAGAGAAGGCGCCGACGAACTGGTGGTGCTGGACATTGCCGCGTCGCGTGACCGCCGCCCGACTTTCCTCGAAACCATCCGGCGCGTCGCCGCAGAATTGGCGATTCCCCTCACCGCTGGAGGCGGCATTCGCACGCTAGAAGACGGCCGCGCCGTCGTGCGCGCCGGCGCAGACAAAGTCACTGTGAACACGGCCGCTGTGGAACGGCCCGAACTCATTTCCGAATTGTCGCTAGAATTTGGCGCGCAAGCCGTGGTCCTGGCGATTGATGCGAAGCGTGCCGGCGGTCATTGGGATGTCATGGTTCGCGGCGGGCGGGAATCCGCATCTCTCGATGCCATCGAGTGGGCCAAGAAGGGCGTTCAATTTGGCGCAGGAGAAATTCTGCTGACCTCCGTCGATCGCGACGGAACACAGATGGGCTTCGACACCACCCTTACCTCCGCAATTTCCAGAGCCGTGTCCGTCCCGGTGATTGCTTCCGGCGGAGCCAAATTGCCGGAACATTTCGTCGACGTTTTCAAGGAAGGCGTGGCGGATGCTGCGCTGGCGGCCTCGATTTTTCACGATGGAGTGCAATCCATTCGCACGTTGAAGGAATTCCTCGCAGCACGCGGCGTCGAGGTTCGCCTGTCGTGCTAATTCCCTGTATCGACTTGCAAAGCGGGCAAGCCGTGCAATTGGTTCGCGGGCGGAAGCGCGAGCTTGCCGTCGCCGCTGTCTTCGGCCTTCTGAGGAAATTCAAGAGGTATCCGTGGCTGCACGTGATTGACCTGGACGCGGCCATGGGAAAAGGCCAGAACGGTGAGCTGGTACGCGAGCTGTGCACGACTGCACGTAAGGATTTCGGCATGCTGGTGCGCGTTGGCGGGGGGATTCGAACCGTTTCTCGGGCCGAAGAAATTGTCGGATGGGGTGCGAGTCAGGTCATTGTTGGAAGTGCCGCTTTCCGCAATGGAAAAGTAAACACCGGATTCCTGCAGCAGCTGGCAAAAACAGTCCGTCGGAAACAAATCATCATCGCTCTCGACACGGCCGGGGGAAACATCACCATTCACGGCTGGCGGAAGCGCA
>WNGP01006729.1_pt1 | contig 10681 bp, 10 predicted proteins | sample 5407671 | NCBI WGS metagenome assembly WNGP01 (sample SAMN13153381, study PRJNA577476) | soil metagenome | isolation source: 40 cm soil or saprolite under Garry oak tree replicate 2 | place: USA:California | collected 2016-06-15
TCATGGCTTATGATGTAAGGCTTGAAGGTGAGACAAGTTTCCGTGTCAGGTCGCCGGAACGCGGCAGCAAGGCATTTCCGGCGGAAAGAGTCATTCACCTGCAATTACCAGGGATGTACAACGTTCAGAATGCACTGGCGGCCCTGACTGCGGCACATGTTATAGGCCTGGACGCTGAGGTGATAATCAGGACGCTGGATAACTTTAGCGGCATCGGGAGACGTTTCGAGATTCGTCACCAGGGGCCGCTCCAGGTCGATGGGACAGTGCAGGATGTCATCCTGATTGATGACTACGCGCATCATCCAACGGCGATTGCAGCTACCCTGGAGGCCGCTCGCAGGCGGTTTCCCGGAAGGCGGCTGATAGCGGTCTATCAACCGCACATGTACAGCCGCACTAAGACCTTTTTCGAGCAGTTTTTGACTGCCTTTGATAACGCAGATGTAGCAATTATTAGCGACATCTTTCCGGGACGTGAGCACGATACAGGTCTTGTACACGCGCAAGACCTGGTGGAAGCAATGGTTAAACGCAATCAATCGGGCCCCTACAAGCAGGTAATGTACGGCGGTGATGTGCAGAGCACAGCAAAACTGTTGCGCAGCGCACTGCGTTCCGGCGACCTGGCAATCATAATGGGAGCAGGCGACGTGTATATCGTAACCAAATTACTGTTAGATGAAATGTGAGGACTCCCCTTGCAGATACAGGATACCAGGAAAACAAACATGACGTTCGATGCAGAGACAATTTATACAGAGTTACGGCCACATCTTCAGAGGCGCGTGCGCCGCAACGAGCCACTGGCACGCCATTCTACTTTTGGCGTGGGTGGCCCTGCGGATGTATGGATTTCACTTGAAACATCGAGAGAACTGATTGACCTGGTGAGCCTGTGCTCTGAGCGACAGTGGCCTCTGCTGCTGGTAGGCAACGGCACAAATGTACTCTATGCAGATGCAGGCATGCGAGGTATTGTGGCCCGTATCGCTCTCAACGCCTACTCGATCGAAGATCGAGGCGATGGCACCTCACTGCTGCTGGCGGAAGCAGGTGTCAGTTGGCCGCGCCTCTTAAACGAACTCGCAGCCCAGGGCTGGGGGGGATTGGAGTTCGGGCCGGGGATACCTGGAACATTGGGGGGTGGTGTCATCTCCAACGCCGGAGCGCATAACAGTGAGCTTGGCGAAGTGTTGGATTGGATCGAGGTATTGGATGCACGCGGCGTTACAGCGTCTAACACCGGGCTTAGCGTCCCCATGTTACGGCGCTACCTGCACGACGAGTTAGATTTAAGTTACCGGCATAGCCGTTTCCGTAGGGAACGTCGTATCGGGTTCGATGCACAAGGCAATCCAATAGTGGCTGCGCGTAAACTGATCGAACCAGACGAAATTATCATGCATTTGGCGGTACATCTTCATCGTGAAGACCCTGCAAAGTTACGCAAGATTATTGAAGAGCATAAACAACATCGTAAGAGGACTCAGCCGCCTCAGCAGAGTGCAGGTTCAGTCTTCAAAAATCCGGCGGGTGATTTTGCAGGGCGATTGATTGAACAGGCCGGAATGAAAGGGACAACCCACGGCGGGGCGCAAATCTCTGAACGTCACGCCAACTTCATCGTCAACTTAGGAGGAGCCAGTGCAGCCGATGTGGTAGCGCTGATCGTACAAGCTCGCAATCGCGTACATGAGCAGTTTGGGATAGACCTGGAATTGGAGGTCGAATTGCGCGGCGAGTGGGGGAAACCATGATGGACAATAAAAAGTTAAAAGAGCAGATCGCTTTCGATTATAGAGGTCGAGCAGCGTCTCGTCTCGCCAGCGAACACAAGTTGCCAGGGGTAAGAGATAGGGTGAGAAGTGAAGGGCAGTTTTCAGCCCACAGCAATCCGGACGCTCGCAGGCGTGTCGTGACGACGCCGAAGGAGATCGTACAGCCAACGCCATGGGCTGATCGGCGAGCCCACCAACGTCGTGCTCCCACAGAACCGTATGCAAAGAACAGGTTAGTGAAGCGTACACTTGCTCAAACAGGCCTACCTGCGCACGAGGGGCAGGTGCGAGTAATCCGATCTTTACCGCGCCAGCCCCGCGCAGCGCGGGTACCTGCGCGGAGTGGGCAGCGTGTAGTGCGCAGGGGCAGATTCTGGCGGCGTTTTCTGAGCCTGTTTGCTCTGCTGGTGATCTGTACCCTGGGAGCAGGTTTTGCCTTTGGCAGTCAAAACTTTCATGTGCAGCAGGTCAATGTTGTGGGAACGCAAAACCGTACACTGATACATAGTATTCAGCATATGGGTATGCAGGGCCAGAACATCTTTCTGCTGGATGCGGGAGTACTGACCACGCGCATTGAAGCATTACCAGTAGTGGCCTCGGTAAACCTGGAGAAGCAGTTGCCCGGTCAACTGAATGTAAGCGTAGTAGAGCGAACGCCTGTATTACTCTGGCAAACGCGGCAGGGAAAGTTTAGCGTGGACAGCAATGGCGTAGTTATAGCTGCTGCCAGCGAGACCAGCGGGATGGATCACTTAATGACAGTCGTAGATGTGCGCGGGGGAGCGGCGGCGCAGCCGGTGCGCCCGGGGTTTCGCCTGAATGCGGCAGACATCGCATTTGCAACGCAACTATTCGCACGTTTGCCGCAATTGACAGGGGTCTCCTCCTTTACACTGCGCTATGAGGTTGTACCCAGGCACGAGGGACATGCTTCGTTCGAAGTTGTGAGTTCAAACGGTTGGTTGGCCTACCTGGGCAATGCGGATGACAGCAATCCATTGGATAATCGACTGGTCGAACTGCAGCAGATTCTTAACTATGCGCAGCAACAACAACTCAACCTGGCGACCATTGATCTGCGCTTCGGCTTGCGCCCAGTGTATACATTGAAGAGTTGATTGTAGTGGTGTAGTTTGTAGTGCGTGGGCACTTAAGGGTGCCCTTACAACCGCCCAAGGGAGTGTGTATCGTGCAAGAGCGGGTGATTGTCGGTATCGACGTGGGAACAACAAAAATTTGTGTTCTTGTCGGCGAATTGGATCGCGATGGGAAACTGAATATTGTTGGCGTTGGCACCTGCCCTTCACAGGGTTTGCGCCGCGGGGTGGTGGTGAACATTGAGGAAACAGTCACTTCCATTGCAGCGGCGCTGGATCGTGCAGAACGCCTTTCAGGAAAAACCATTACAACTGCATACGTTGGGATTGCCGGTAGTCACATCGACTCCGAGAATAGCAAGGGATTTGTCGCCATCTCGCCCAGCCATCGAGATATTATGCAGAACGACATTAGCCGGGCTATCGAGGTCGCGCGTGCCATTGTGATCCCCGCTAACCGCGAAGTGATTCATGTCATCCCACGCGGTTATGTTGTAGATGGGCAAGAGGGTATCAAGAACCCGATCGGGATGTCCGGTTTCCGCCTGGAAGTAGAGACGCACATCATTACAGGTGCAGTGTCATCTATTCACAATTTGATCAAGTGTGTGCACAAGGCGCGTGTCGAGATCGAGGACCTGGTACTGGAGCCGCTGGCCTCAAGTGAGGCAGTGTTGGCCGAAGGGGAAACCGACCTTGGAGTCTCGTTGGTTGACATCGGTGGTGGCACCACTGACGTGGCCGTGTTCACCGATGGGGCCATCTGGCATACGGTAGTGTTGCCAATCGGGGGGAATCTGATCACTAGCGACATCGCCATAGGCTTGCGTTTGCCTTTTGCTGTAGCAGAGGAACTTAAGGTGACCTATGGCCACTGTAATCCTGCGACGATCGCCGATGACGACATGATCGACCTGGCACAATACATACCAGGTTGCAACGATCTCGTACCTCGCAAACTGCTCGCTGAAATCATTCAGGCGCGGGTAGAAGAGCTGTTCGAGATGGTACGCGAGGAGATCAAGAAATCGGGCTATGACGGGCTTTTGCCGGCAGGGCTGGTAGTAACTGGAGGTGCATCCGAGTTGCCAGGCATCGTGGACACGGCGGGGCAGATTCTCGACCTACCTGCTCGTACCGGTGTTCCACTTGGTTTGCATGGCCTGGCAGACTCGATCAGCCGTCCAGCCTATGCCACATCGGTGGGCCTCTTGCTGTGGGGTCTGCGCCACACCTCATTTCTAAGCGATGAGGAAGAGCAAGAAGAGCTAGGGCACGGAGATTTCTTATCTCGTTTAGGACGCTGGTTACGTGCATTTATTCCTTAAAGAAAGAAGATTGATTGTAGTGTGGGAGGCGAGAATTGCCGCCTGCCATGATCGCCATCGCCTGTTTGTGTGAGGCGCAAGCGAGTACTTGCGCCTATGCAACAAACTCGAAAGGAGGCCACAAATGCTGCCATTGGGAAATCATCAAGTTGAGGGCTTCGCCCAAATCCGTGTGATCGGTATAGGAGGAGGAGGTAGCAATGCGGTCAACCGCATGATCGAGGCCAATATGATGGGCATCGAGTTTATCTCCGTCAACACTGATGCCCAGGCCTTGTTGATGACCGAAACGCCAAACCGTATTCGCATCGGCGACAAGCTCACGCGTGGTCTCGGTGCCGGAGGTAACCCGAGCATTGGGGCAAAGGCGGCGGAGGAGAATGCCGAAGAACTGTACGAAGTACTCAAAGGCTCAGACATGGTTTTCATCACTTCAGGTATGGGCGGCGGGACTGGCACAGGCGCGAGCCCTATCGTAGCACAGATAGCGCGCGAGCTAGGAGCCTTGACCGTCGGCGTGGTCACGAAACCGTTCACCTTCGAGGGAAATAAGCGTCGTATAGCAGCAGAGGAGGGCATCGCCAACCTCAAGCAGCACGTGGATACGCTGATTACCGTACCCAACGACCGGCTCTTGCAGGTTGCCGACAAGAAAATGCCGTTGAAAGAGGCTTTCCGCCTGGCCGATGATGTCCTACGCCAGGGCATCCAGGGCATCAGCGATCTGATTACAGTGCCAGGCCTCATCAACCTGGACTTTGCAGATGTGAAGGCCATCATGTCAGCTGCTGGCTCTTCCTTGATGGCAATCGGCGAGGGAAGCGGCGAGACGCGCGCTATCGATGCAGCGCGCTTGGCGATTTCCAGCCCCTTGCTGGATATCGATATCAACGGGGCGCACGGCGTATTGTTCAATATCACCGGCGGCATGGATCTGACCCTTTACGAGGTGAACGAGGCGGCCGATATCATCAGCCAGGCAGCGCATCCAGAGGCAAACATCATCTTTGGTGCGGTGCAGGATCCTGTTTATGATGGGAGGGTCAAGATTACGGTGATTGCCACGGGTTTCGACGGTCAACACCTGTCAACTACACCCCAGGCCCGCAGGGAATACAACCGGAGCATGTTCTACCAGGTTGCGCCATCTCCCGGCAATGGCAATGCTCCAATCCGCCAGCCCCAGCAGGGCATGCGCCAGGGGTATGGTTCGCTGCCCGTAGCGCCGGCGTCGCCCATGAACATCGCGAAGCATCCAACGGGACCCCTCCAGCCCGCAAACAAGCCTACGCCGCCAATCCCTGCCATGCAGGAGCCAATACGACAACCTCTTGGACGCGCTGATGTGCAAAACAGCTTTGGTTATGACCTGGAAAGCGATTCGGAAGACGTGATCGAAACACAGATTGGGCACGCACAGCTGCCCGTGCCGGAACCGGAGGCCCAGCCATCGCAGCGACCTGCAGCAGATTCCCGTCCACAGCGTCCAATCCGGCGCATGGACCCGAAGGCGCTTGATTTGCCTCGCGGGAGTCGCAATTCTCCTCCAGGGGATGTGATCGATATTCCGGCATTCCTGCGCAAGCGGTAAGCATGGGGGCGGGGAATCGCTCCTCAATCGCATTCGCTAACAAAGTCCAAGGGATCGCCCTACGATTGAGTCGGCCGAAAGGCCGTCCATGTAGGGGCGATCCCTTGTGGTCGCCCGGAGGCGGGGGGCGGGTCGTTCGTTAAATTCGAGCTATTCTGTTTGAAGTTCTCCCCACGTTGCCTGGAATGTCCTCGTTCACGCCAATGTGATTGATCACCACCCGGGCGCCAGGTATAGCAGTAATTTCCCGCTCTAGCAGGTATTTCATCTCAGGCTTGGGGACCTCGCCATACAGGCTGACGATATAATTCTCAACCAGCGCCGACAGATCTTTTGCTCCCTCCAGCTTGCCCTGGGCTTTCAAGTTTGCGATAACGGCATTTACAGTGTTCAGAAGCTCATCCTCGGCAACAAGAAAGTTCATGACATCAATCACCCCCGGTAACTGCCGCAGGGCCGACTCGACTTCCTTCTTTTGCTCTTCCAGTTCAACCTTACCGTAGAGGGACAATACAACACCTTCGCGCTCAACGAATACCTTGACAGGATGGGCGCTCCAGGCTGTTGTGTCAACAGTAACCAGGTTATCGACTACATCTTTTGCTTCTTCCAGGGCTACCTCAGCAAGAGGCGTTGGTTTGCCTGTTTTCGCAGCCTCGGCAAAGGTCGCCGCATACTTTCCAGGCTCGACTTTTTCGCCGTGCGCGGCCATGGGGTCTTGCAACCCCCAGCCCAGGATGCTAATGAGTACGAGAATAGCGCCAATGATGACAAGCGCGGAGGTGCTGTTGATGATGAGGAAGCCAATTATGGTGATTAGAATTGACGCACCCAAAATAAGAGGCCAGAGACTGCCGTTGGGCAGGTGAATGTGTTCTGCCTCTTCGGCTTCAGCTTCATCTACGTCTGGGCCTTCCAGGACAGGCACCGTCAATTCATCTTCAGTGAGACTTGTATTTTGAAGAGAAGTATCCATAAGCTCTCGCTTTCCTTCGAGGATGTTTACGATCTACCTACCAGACATTGATCGTGTATAATAGCTAACCTACTATTAAGAATAACAGGTATAAGCCACACTTGCAAGTAGTGACACGTCAGGGACAGATCTTCTCAAAAGCCTTTTTCCTCTTCCCCTCCCCGCCCCAAAAAAGAGTAAAAGAGCGTGTTGCCGCTTTAGCGCGGTAGCGCTAAAGCGGCAACACGCTCTTGATTCATCTGGGGTGGGGGGCTTGCTGCGAATCAGAGCGACTTAGCAGAACTGGCTAATGATAACCTTCTACTTCACAAAGGCTTGTACAGGTGAATAGCATGCATCTTCCCTGTCAGGTCAACTGCACTATCCTCCGCCGGTGATGCACCATTCTCCTGATCCTGTTGTGTATGATGCTCTGTCGCGCCCGTTGATGCTTCGGCTTGCTGGCTTGCGGCACGTTCAGATGCTTGCTGTTTTTGCACAAATTTCCCATAAGCCAGGCGTGCAACGTATTGAGCTTTGGTCAGAGCCTTATTGGCCTCGGATTGCCTGCGTAAGAGTTCTGCCATGAGCTCATTACTTAAGCCACCCGTTTGTGACAGGAACGAAATACTCGCGGCTATGCCATGAGCAGTATTGCGAGCGCTTTGCACTTCAGCTTCTGCCGCAGCCCAGGCTTCTTTAGCCTGCGCAGCCGCTTGCGCCGGCGATTCGCTTGTAGGCTGGCTTTCCTGCTCTACTACTGGTGAGGTTGTGGCCTCCGGTTCCGCTATAGAGCCGGATGGCTGCTCTTGTGAAGCTGAAAGGGCAGTCTCATGCTCAGGGGAGGTAGCGACCTCAGGTGTAGCATCAACTTCTGTTTCGAGCCTGGTAGGAGCTTCAGACTCTGAAACAGGGGTTGAAGAGGGTTCAACTCCAGTTGTGGTAGATGTGCCCGGCGTCGTGTCTGGTGTAGAAATAAGTTCTGGCTCAGTAGCTGTAGTGGCGGCAGGCTCTGAAACGGCGACAACAGCATTGGAGTCAGAGGGAGAAACGAGTTCTGACTCGGGTGTGGTAGTGGTATCAGATGGAGCGCCAGGTGCAGCAATGAGTTCTGGCTGAGTAGTGGTGTTTGTTGTAGCAACACCTGTAGGGGCGAGATCTGCTTGTGCCGGGGAGACGTTTACCTCTGTATCACTTGTGGAAGCCACTTCTGAAGTGGCAGTCACTGCGATCACGGGGGCGACCTGCTCTGGCTGCTGTTCAACGAGTTGCAAATGAGCGAGTTGCTGGCGCACAAGTAATAAATGGCTTAGTACGCGTTCTAAACGAGCACTGCGCCGCTGCAAGCGTGCCTCCGCACGTCTTAAACGTTCCAGCGCTCTAGCTTCTTTCTCCCGCACTTCCTGTAAGCGCCCTAGCAGGCGCTGCTCGCGCTTGCGCAATTTCCTGGCGAGGTCTGTAACGGTTCCTGCACGCGGCTCCTCATCGCTTTGTAAGGTCTGGTTATCCATACTATACTCCATTTCGTCGTTGTACTACAATAATTAGGAGGATCATCCGCTTTCTAAATCACCTAACGAATGTAGTAGAGTTGTATGGGAAACTGAGACTGAAGTACTAGTCTCAGTTTATAAATTTCGGCAGGCGAAATAGACAAGTTTTTCCTCGTCTAGCAGGGATCTCAACGCAAATTGATGTTCAGACTAACAGGGCCGGCAGCTGAGCTCCACTCATAAAGCGAGGATGCAAGGGGAGAAGCCCCTTGCCGGGGTTGCAGGATGCGCCCACGCACTGGCTCAATCAGCACATGCATGAACGAGATGCAAGGGGAGAAGCCCCTTGCCGGGGTTGCAGGGGTGTCCCCTGCTTTCTTCTCTCAAGGGTGGGGTGGGGAAGGAGGAATTATGAGTGGATGTCGGCCGGCTGAACTTGACATACAACTCTGCATGAACGTTCAATAGAATGAAAGGAAGCAGAAAAAGGAGCTCAAATACATGGTTGCGATATCGATAATGATCGAGGGTCAGAATGGCCTCACGTGGCCGCGTTGGAAACGGATCGTCAAAGAAGTAGAAGAGCTAGGCTTTGCCGGGCTTTTTCGCTCTGATCACTTCACAAATGCAAGTCCGCCTGATAAAGATTCGCTGGAAATGATCGTTTCGCTCACCTACCTGGCAGATCATTCACAGCGTCTCCACTTTGGGCCATTAGTCGCGCCTGTCTCGTTTCGCGATCCCAGGATGCTGGCTCGACAGGCTGCTGCGCTGGATGACCTGAGCGGTGGTCGTATGATCCTGGGCGTCGGGGCGGGCTGGCAGGAACGCGAACATCGCCTTTTTGGTTATAACCTCGGCGATTTGCGCACCCGCATGGCGCGTTTGGAAGAAGGGCTTGAGGTCATCACGCGACTGCTGCGTAGTGATGAGCCGATCACCTACGAGGGCAGATTCTTCCAGTTGCGCGGCGCTATATTGTTACCGCGCCCTCAGCGACCAGGAGGTCCCGACATACAGATCGGCGGAAATGGCCCCAAACGCACACTGCCCCTCGTGGCACGCTATGCGAATCACTGGAACGGTACCTTCATTTCAGTCGACGATTTTCGTGAACGTTCGGCTATTCTCGATCAATTGCTGCTTGTAGCGGGGCGAGATCCTGCTGATGTCAGGCGCTCCGCGATGTTAAGCCTGTACTTTGGACGCGATATGGCCGAACTTGATCGTCGATTAAGCTGGCGTCACGACGAGCCAAAATATGCTGGCAAGCCCCTTGACGCTGTGATTGAAGATTTGAAGGTCAGTGGAGGCATCATCGGCGGGTGCCGATGAACTTATGCTGCAATGGTGGGACCTGGACGATATTGATGGGCTACGTGCGTTCGCCAGGAGCGTGTTGCCACAGTGACCTATTGTATGATCTGGACATCGGTACCCAGTTGGTGAAGCAATCCCGAGATATCTCCGCCCGGCACAGGCTCTACGTCAATTGTCGTGATGGCATTGTTCCTGACAACATATTCCCAGTGCTGTGCGGGAAGCGAGATAGATCGACCCGTCTCCGGGATGGGCGGGAGTCCGAGTGGCGTCAGGACAAATTCGTTGACCTGGGTACCGGTGATTTGCACGACGGCTCTCTCCCTGTCGCCCTCTGCGAGCAGTGCATCGACATCCTGCAAGTCGTGGAAGTTGTACGATAGGTCCGGCATGCCCTCTGCCAGTTCTGACGAGAGCCTGATAAACTGGTCTTTGTTCAGGGGCAGAGGCGTCCAGCCGATAAAGTGAAAATCATCGGACAGGTAGGTAGCGGCTTTCTCAAATTGTTTGGTTTGCAGAGCCTGCATGAAGGCAGTTACTAGCTCTTTTGCTGTCGCACCCATTCTGGTCTACTCCTCGTCTGATTCAAAATATATCTCCTGTTGACAATACGAAAAGCATCCTGCTTAAGATGCAGTTAGGCGAAACATCCCTACAGCAATACATATCAGCGACGCAGGATCAGCACTTTAAAGTTTCCCATGCCATCCGGGTCGGTCAGTGCCGCTACGCGCTGGCGCAAGTCTCGCCATTGCAAGAGTGCCACCTGGCCCCGGTCGGTGGCGCGTTCTGTGTCCGCTGCAACGAACTCGTGGATACGACGCTGCTCTAACTCTTCCTGAATACCCAGGCTTTGTAACCAGAGGCGTTGGGTTGTGAACTTGTGCAAGCGCATACCCAGGCGTCTTCCCTCGTTGATAAGTGCGCTGAAGTTGACGTGCGCGGTAATATCCTGTTCGCCAGGGCGCTGCAGCGGGCGTTCGTTCGCGTGGTGCTGGAAATAGCAGAGCAGCGTACCATGCTTTCGTACAGCAGTATAGAGCGCCTTGGCTTTGTCACCATAGTCGATTGTGAGGATGAAACCGCGTCGTGAGAGACTTGCCGTGCGCTGAA
>WNGP01005366.1_pt1 | contig 10679 bp, 9 predicted proteins | sample 5407671 | NCBI WGS metagenome assembly WNGP01 (sample SAMN13153381, study PRJNA577476) | soil metagenome | isolation source: 40 cm soil or saprolite under Garry oak tree replicate 2 | place: USA:California | collected 2016-06-15
CCCTGCGACTTCATCGGCTTCTGCCAGGCGCTGAACCCCCTTGGGCGTCACCGCGATCTCCTGATGGCCAATTTTTTCGCCCAGACGGAGGCCCTGGCGTTTGGAAAAACAGCCGAGGAAGTGGCGGCGGACGGAGTTCCGGCCTTTCAAGTTCCACATCGCACCTTCGAGGGCAATCGTCCGACCAACACCATTCTCACGGAACGGCTGACACCGGAGACGCTGGGCAAAATAATCGCGCTCTACGAGCACAAGGTTTTCGTTCAAGGTACGATCTGGAATATTAACTCGTTCGACCAGTGGGGCGTCGAACTCGGGAAGGTGCTGGCTAATCGCATCATCCCCGAGTTGGAGAGTGCTGAGGAACCCAAGCTTGCGCACGATAGTTCGACCAACACACTCATTCGTCGCTACCGCAGGCTCAGGGGCGAAGCCTTATAGGCGTTAACGTAAGGCTCATGGCTGACTGCCATGGAGAGGGCGACCGCTAGGGGACGCCAACCAGCGTGTGGCAGGTAGGTACCGCCTTGTCATGCTGAGCGCAGCGAAGCATCTAGCTGCCCCTTCGCTGCGCTCGAGGGTGGCATGGCTCAGGGGGACTCTCGGGGGCTCCTGCCAGACCCTTCGCTGCGCTCGAGGGTGACAGTGTTAGAACCGATAAATCGGCGATAATACGCATCAACCTAACGAAATGGAGGTGGATACTCCGTAAGGGCGAGGGTAGTGGAGCGGTGCGGGGAGGGCCTTTATGGAACCCTGTCTGGGGGACAGGTAACCCGCCGTCCTTGTGCCGTTGCACCACCACATCATCAACAGACCAGGCTACTCGGGCGACCATAAAGGCCCTCCCAACCCTTCCCAACCGCCCTCGCCCCTACGGATCTCTCGACCTCCTACCGCTCTCCCCGGCTTAGCTTGATGCGTATTACCGCCGATTTATCGGCGATGGGCGCGGTGAACCGGCCCCTACAGGCATCTCCTCATCTATTGTTTTGTTTCAACAGATGTTCCACCTTTATGGGCGCAGTGAACCGGCCCCTACAGGCATTTCCTCCCTCTCAGAGAGAAGGCAACGTACATTCTGAAACGTTGCCTATTCTTCTCCCGTGTTTGCCTCATAGAAAGTTATAGTTACATCAAAAGGAGGATCTCATGCCTAACAGGAAGGCCTGCATAGTGGTTGATCTCAGAACAGGGCAGCACGTAGCAAATATCCCCGATCTGATCGCCGTCTTAGCTGCAGCAGGCTGGAAAACCGACATCGCGCTGAAAGTGTACGGAGGAGAGACCTTCCAACTGGCGAAAGATGAGACCGAGATATTTGGTATCCGTGTTGATGATCGTACTCTGATTCTTGATCGCGCAGGCCAACAAGTTTCTCCTGCAATTGTACTAGAATTGCAAGAAGGGGAAGAGATTATGGTTGACGGCAAGAAAAACAAACGCTACGTCATGCAAGCGAATTGCCTCAGGTTCTTACGCTGAGTTAAAGGAAAGCTGTGTCATCCCCTGTTCCCCCTCTCTAGATACTTGTGCGCAGTTCTGGTGACGAGGGGGTATTCCGCAGAAACCTGCGCTGCTCCAACCAACCGCAATGCCGGTTCCCTTTGTTTGTTCAAGCAAGTAGTGGTAGAGCCGGTGCGCGTGGGAGGTATTGGCCCAATCTGGCTCAGCCTGGGCGAAGGGACTGCGACCCGTGCGTTTACCACGGGTACCATCGCCATCCATGACCGAGTCGACGATCAAACGGTGTGCGCCGCTGTGAAGCAACTGCTGTCCGAACTTCTCGACCCCGGAGTAGGGTAAACAGGGGCTGACTGCTATCTGAGTGCGTATGCTGGCAGTGCTCGCAGCTCGCACCAGCTCCCAACGCTTCCACAAGGGCGGCCCACCTTTGAGACCTTTGAGATAGGCCTGATCGTCGGTCTCAATGGTGATTGACAACCAGGCGTAGGGGATCCGGAGCAGTAATGGCAGGTCACGCTCAGCCAGTGGCGAACGTGTCTGGATAACCAGTAGATCAAGATCGTGGTAACGGGCGAATACTTCCAGGCATTGTCGTGTGACCTGGTGTTGGCGCTCAATGGGTTGGTAAGGATCAGTCGTGCTGCTCATGAAGATGCGGAGTTTCTGGCGAGCCGTTGGCTTCATCGTAGAAAGGGCTTTGTCCAGGAGTTCGGCCGCATTCGCTTTGACCTGGACGGCCTGGCCCCAAGGGGCAGCCAGGCCGCTAAAAGACCAGTTGGGCAGGAACTGGGCATAGCAGTACAGGCCACAGGTTGTTTGTCCAAAGCCACAGCCAACATAGCCCGACAGCGTATGCGTGAATGGGTGGGGTCCGGCCGTGAGGAGTCCACCGTGCTGGGGAGTGAGGATACTTTTGGCCTCTTTCAAGGTGATTTCCATGAGCGCATCTCCTAGACTCAGCGTGTACGGGTAATTTTCGTCAGGCTGCGTGGTTGGTCAGGATTCAGCCTTTTAGAAAGAGCCAGGTATTGAGCAAAGAGCTGGCCAGGGATGATATAGGGAATCGGCGCAAGCAGTTCAGCCACGCTCGTTTGTATAGCTTGCGCAGGATGATTTCCACCCTGCTTTGCGCCTGTTGCAGGATTGACTGCACCTGTTAAAGCGGGCAATTTGAGTAGAATGGATACCGTAGCCAGTTCCAGTAAGCGCTCATCTTCCGTAATCACCAGGCAATCTGCGCCCCGTTCGTGCAGCCACCGGAGCAACTCGTGCGCCTCGGCAGAGGTCCGACCGGGCGGCGCGAAGACGATGACGGGCAAACCCCGTTCGACCAGGGCGACAGGTCCATGCCGGAAATCGGCCGTAGAGAAGGGAGTTGCCAAAACATAGCACGTTTCTTCCAGCTTCAGAGCCATCTCGCGGGCCGTACTGTACTGGAAGACGCGCCCCAGTACTACGCAGTCACGGGCATGGACATAACGCTCGGCTACCCGTGCAGCAGTCTCCTCGCTCTTGAGCGCCGCTGCAGCCAGTTCTGGAATCTGCTCGATGCCCTCGCGCAGTGGTTCACCGCCAGGCATGAACGCAGCCAGCATGGCGAGAGCCGCGCAGGTAGTGGTGTAGGTCTTGGTGGCAGCCACACTGCGCTCAAGTCCGGCATTACAGAACAGGCTATGCTGGGCGGTCGTCGCTAACTTTGACCCTTCCTGGTTGGTGATGCCCACTGTAAGAGCACCGGTCTCGCGAGCCCTGGCAACGACTTCAACGATATCAGGAGATTCACCGGACTGCGAGATACCTATGACCAGGGCGCGCCCAAGCCGGAGCGAGGTGCCATAAAGTGTATAAAGTGATGGCGTAGCGAGAGCGACGGGAATGCCGTTCAAGTACTGGAAGAGGTACTGGGCATACAGGCCAGCGTGATCGGAAGTTCCACGGGCCGCGATAATCACCACATCCACATCACGCTGCTTAGCCTCCAGGGCGACCTGGCGCGCAGGATCAACTGCGCTGTTCAGGGCGCGGCGAAGTGCTGCCGGCTGCTCCTGGATCTCATCCAACATGTGAGTGCGCCCTACAGGGCGAGATTGCTCATGCATGAGCCTGCTCCTTTTCTCAAGAAAACCTTTTTTACTTCGATGAAACATTTCTCGCCAGAAACAGTTGGCTCACGCCACCTCCCAGTTAAGTTCAGAGCGAGACACACCCAGTGCCAGCCAGGCCTTGAGCGCTGCATCCAGGTAGCCCGCGTCATTGCCTAATGACGCAGGAAGCACCGGCGGCACAGGTTGGAAAGGCACCTCCTTAGACCAGGAAGCCGAGGATAACGACGAAGAAAGTGGCCTTCAGGATCGGTACCTTTGTAGACGTCTGCGTCATTTTGAGACTCCTCCTTGCTAAATGATATCATTAAGCCAAGAAGCACTACAAGAACTCTTCCTTGAGCCTTTTGTCGCCGCCCAGAAAACAAAAACCTCGCTTAGTGGTGCGTTCGTGAAGTTCGTGGATGAGAATCAAGGCCGATAAATCGGCGATGTGCACGATAAATCGGCACCTAGGGGTCAGCATATCCAATCTTGCTTTTTGTACGCTAAGCGTTTTATCAAGCGAAGAAGGCCGGAATTCTGTACGCTAAGCTACGGACGTATGTTTTTGGAGGTGAAGTCCCAGGTGTAGTCCCCTGTCAGGCCGATATGCTCCCAGTCCATCGGCGAGAGATGGCGCAATTGCTCTGCGGTCATCTCCACTCCTTCGCTGCGCAACTCCTCAATGGCTCGTGCCAGTTCCAGGGTATTCCACAAGATGATGGCTGCCACGACCAGATTGAGCCCCTGGGCACGTTGTTGCTGCTGGGCATGCGAACGGTCCTGCACTCGTCCCTGCCGGTAGAAAAAGACGGCTCGTGCCAGGGCATTGCGTGCCTCTCCCTTATTCAGACCGACCTGTACCCGCCGGCGTAGTTCGACACTCTGGAGCCACTCAAGGGTAAACAGGGTCTTCTCAATCCGTCCCACTTCGCGTAACGCCCAGGCCAACCCGTTCTGGCGTGGATGCGACGCTAGTTTGCGCAGCATGAGGGAGGCGGTGACCGTTCCCAAGCGCAGCGAGGCGGTCAGGCGCAGGAGTTCCTCCCAGTGATTGGTAATCTGCCTGACGTTCACCGCCCCACCGATCAGGAGATTGAGGTCAGGATACGATGATGGTTTCTCGATGGTATAGAGCTTGCGGTCCCCCAGGTCGCGCAGGCGAGGTGCGAAGCGAAAGCCCAGCAGGTGACACGTACTAAACACCTGGTCTCTGGTTATGTAGACACTTTCTGCAAGAAAAGTGTGCTACATCAACCAGCGTTATGTAGACATCTTGGCAAAGTGTCTACATAACGGTGTAGCCGCCAGTATCGGCGTAATGTTCGTGGATATCCAGATCGGTTTCGTGATAGAGCAGCCCATCGATCATATGGGGGGGCTTCATGCGGCGTCCCCGTGATGACTTTGGTGCGATAGGGGTCCAGTTGATCGGAGATGTGGGTGTAGAACACCAGGCCCGGCTCGGGGCCATACTTGGCATTGATCTGGGTGGTGTTGCTCCGTGGGCCGCCCACCGGAAAGCGCTGTCCATCCGACGATGAGGTCGTTCCATCTCCCCAATTGGCCGAGAACGGCAGGCGGTGATGGTAATTGACAATCTCCGCCAACGCCTTCGTGAAACCCTCGTCCCGCACATACCAGTCACTGACCCAGGAGAGGCGTGTGCGCGTCATGCCAGGAGTGGCATCCGCTATCTTGGTCAGGCCCAGATTGGTCGCCTCTGCGAGGAGTGAGACCAAGAGGGCCTCTCGATCTTTGGCGGGCTCGCCACTGTGCAAATGCGTGAGATGCCGACTGAAGTGGATCAGTTGGTCGATCTCGATCAGCAATTGGGTAATCTTGATCCGTCGCACCTTGGCATACGCCTTGCGGGCCAACTCTTCGACCCCTTCCGGGATCTCGGCGTCCAGCGGGGTAATGCGCACTTTGTTTTTGTCGATGCGTACATCAGGCAGGGCATTGTCCTTGAGCAGCTGTCCGACCCGCGTCAACTGCTCATGCAGCAAGGTTGTCCGCTCTGCTAGATAGGTAGCGGCATCGAGTGGGACCGCTACAGGAGGAGTGCCTGTCACGCGAAGTTCTTGCCAGTCCTTCGTGGGCAGGAGGTAGTCCTCGAACTGTCGGTACTGATGACTTCCCTCGACCCAGATATCGCCGGAGCGCAGTCCATTGCGTAACTCGGAGAGTGCACACAGCTCGTAATAGTGCCGATCGATGCCATCATCGGTAATGACATGCGACTCCCAGCGGGGTTTGACAAAGTCGAGGGGCGCGTTCTCCGGCACCTTCTTGCGCCCCAGATCTCGTACCAGTGTCAGGGCCTCGGCGACCGGCTGACTGGAGGGGGCAGCATGGAAGGTAAAGGTTTCGAGGAGTTCTGGAGCATACTTGCGGATATGCGAGTAGTGATCATCAAGCAAGTCCAGATAATCAAAGTCGGTGGGCCGGGCCAGGGTGCTCGCTTCCTGGACGGACGTCACAAAGGTCTCCCAGGGCAGGACCGCCTCCAACGCCTGGTAGGGATCGGCTGCCTCCTCCTTCGCTTTGATCAACGCGTGGCCCACATCAGCATACAGGCGCACCTTTTCGTTGATGGCTCTGCCGCGTTGCTCAAACTGGGCGAGATGTTTTTTCTGCCCCTGCTTGAAGAGCAGGCCCAGGATATGGTCGTGCATCTCCAGTGCGGTGTCGGTGAGCGTGGCCGTCAAATCGAGCAGATAGGCTACCAGCGTCGCGTAGCAGCGCAGCGGGTCAAAGCGTTCCAGGAATTGCGGGGTATATTGCTCCCCTTCATGCGCCAGCCGACGGAACCTGTTCGCATGGATCCGGCGCGTGAGCAGCGGATCCAATCCAAAGGCGCGAATGTAGTGCAGGCGCTCGATCACTTTCAGGAAACTGGAAGGTTTCGCTGGCCCTGGTGGTTCGCGCAGCCATGAAAGCCTCGTACGCCGACCGTCCGTCGGTACGACAAGGAGCGCATCGAGTTGCTTTCGTTGCTCATCGGAGAGCCCTTCTGTGCGGGTAGTGAACACCTGCTGTTGCGCTCGGCGGCGGGTTTCCCAGCCAAGCCGTTCCAGGGTCGAAACAGCAGGGAGAATCACATGACGAGCACGTAACTCCTCGATCAGGGCTTCCATCAGCACAATCCCTTGATCGGTGCTGAGTGCGATCGGCATTAGCCAGCGCGACAGGCCGCGGTAGGTCTGCATCGTAAAGGGATGAAATTGAAAAACACGCTGGATTTCGGAGAGGTGCTCACGGCGCGTCGGATCGCGAGAGGCGTAGTCTGCCAGCACATCTGGAGCCTCCCCGATTTGCTTGGCAAGATAGGTGAGGATGGCAGGAGGCACCTGCTCCTGCGGGTCCCAGGGTCGGCCTGGGAATCTGAGGTAGGCGAGCTGAACAGCGAAGCCCAGGCGATTCTGCGGGCGTCGATGCTGCTCGATCACCGCGAGGTCCTCGGCTGACAGCGAGTAGTAGCGGGTGATCTCTCGCTCAGAGAAGTTGTCAGGAATCTGTAAGAGCTTGGTCCGCTGAGTGGGACTGAGCAAGACGACAACCTTGGCCATACATTCCTTCCCTTTTCCATTTAGCCTTGCAAGAGCTGGACTCGCTCTTTGAGTTGTTTACGGCTTGGCAAAGTATAGCGCACCGTCGTGGCAATGGCAGGTGCGCCATCTTTGGTCTGGTGCCCGGCGTAGACGGCGATTTCCTCGAGTGACCAACCGGCCTGGCGTGCGCGATGGGGGAAGTCGTGACGGAGATCGTGAAAGGTCACATTGGCAATGAGTTGCCATTCCTCATAGCTTCCCTGCCGTTTGAACTGCGCCCAGAGATGCTCAATGCCTCGAGCGGAAAGGTGGTCGGGACGCTCCTGTTGCCGCAACCAGGCAGCGCGTTGACTGGTAAAGACATACACACTCTCAGGATCACGGTCATCGTCATGTGGTTCTGCTGGAGAGAGGTAGTCAAAGAGGACTCGCCGGGCCATAGTGTGCAGATCGAGGGTGCGGGTCTTGCCGCCTTTGGCATCCACCAGGGTAATACTGCCGGCCCGTTGATTGATGGTACACTGATCTAGACGCAAAGCAGCGATCTCACTGATGCGCAGCCCCACCCAGTAGCCCAGGGCAAAGATGGCGGCGAAACGTGGCGTAGCATGCTGCTCCACCATCGTTTTGAGGACAAAGCGCTGCTTGTCTGAGAGTTCCTTGGGAGCGATGGTCACCACCGTGGGACGTTCCATCGCACGGGCCGGGTTGCGACGAAGATGACCTTCATCCACCGCCCACTGGCAAAAGCGGCGCAATGCTGAGAGGGCCTTGCTCCGGGTGCGTGGTGCGCGGTTTGTGGTGGCCAGGAAATCCATGTACCCACGCACTGCTGTCTCTGTCACGAGGCCGAGATGAAACGGCGTTCCTCCTGGTTGGATAGCCAGCCATGCCACAAAATCACGCACCGTGGTCTGGTAGGTCGCGACAGTCTTGGGATCACGAGTTCCTAATGACGCTGCAAACTCCTGCAATGCTTGGGGATCGTCGCTCCTGGTGTGCATGGATCTTCTCCCAACTTTGGGCGTAAACGATTCTCCGACAAGAATCTCGCGCTAACTTTCGCCTTTTGTCTGCTTTGAGAAACGAAGGTGAGCGTGGAAGAAGGAGGAACTTGGCTGAGAAGTACTATTCTCAGCCGAATATTCTCCGACAAGAGGTGATGCGGAGTTCAATGGCAAATGCAAATGGTATGTCTAGGTAGAAAGGTAGAAATACTGACTTGTGTTAATCATATTTATGTGCTATTCTTATAGAGGTTCAAGATAAATGCTCTTGGAGTCACACCACCTTCTCGACTACACATCTGTTGAAATAAGACTCCTTGGGGTTGTATATATGTCCCTCGTTTTACATTAGATACGTAGGTCGTCTCGCATACTGACTCCCGCATACTCCGTTCCTTCCGGTTTGGCGAATTTGGACAACGGCCTTTCACTTGTTGACGAAAAGCGATAACAGGACCTTTTGTGAAGGCTCGTTGAGCGGATTGAGATCGAGCTTTGAATTGCGACGGATTGCTCCTTTCTTTATCTGGATGAGGCCATTGGTGAAGCGCGTCCCTTTCAAGTGGTCTCTCCTTTCATCAAAGGCGTGAATGAGCCACTAGCCTCTTAACGTTCACACTAAACATCGGCCTATCGTCTAACAGCTTTGAAAGGTGGTCAAAACCTATGGATTTACTGCGTGAAACAGGACCCTTTCTCTTTGGCATGATTGTACCACCGATCCTCATGCTACTCATCCGTGCGAACTGGTCAGGCCAGAGCAAGTTTCTGGCGATCTTCCTTCCAGTGCTCGTTCTAGGTTTCTGCACAAGTGCTTTGGCCGGTGAACTAACTGCTGGCATGCCAGATGATTTGGTCGCGGTCATCATCGACACATCGCTCGTGTACACGGGCTCACAACTGGCTTACAGGTTTTTCTGGAAGCCTATCCTGGAGGAACACATTCGACGAAGTGCTCTACCCGAGACGAAGCGAGTACTCAGGTAATGGGGGACTACATTTGATGGAAAAGCCTAGTCATCATAACGGCTTAGATGTATTTTTAGGAGGGCAAGTATGACACGTAGGCCTGGCGAGAACGAACCCGAACCACCAGGTGGGCGGGCTGCGGAACGGCTTCGTGACTTCATCGACCAGCGGTTTCCAGGTGGTGTTCCTTCACCGGAAAGTGCCCGGGATGCAAATCACGAAACCGAGCAGGTCGAGTCGAGCCAGCAGACCCAGGTGCAGTTGGATCGCCTCGAGCAAACATTCCAGCAACTGGTCGAGACTCTGCAACGATTCGAGACACGACTGAATCGACTTGAGCAGACAGTTCAGGAACTTGTCGAAACCCGGAAGCGGACAGAGGGGTCACCAGAGAAACAAGACAATACCACATAGGTTCAGGTTGGCGGTTCTTCCAATCGCTAGTGACGATCAACCCAGTGGCAAGGATTTCACGCAAACCTTTATGCGAATTGGCGTTGGACTACAGTAGCACACAAAGAGGCTGTGTAACAGACCTTCGATTGCCCCTTGCAAGCAGTGTGATATGACTGTTTCGACCACTTCTCACACAGCTTCTCATAGTAATGCAAAGGAGATCTTAAAATGCGTGGGCCGTTTGACGATGTCATCGAAGCTGAACCCACTCCTATGGCGCGCGAAGAGGAGCGTCGCCGACCACCGGGCGGGAAGGTGCTCTTGCGTTTGCTTCAGTTACTCGAGAGTGCCGGTTACACCGAAACGGCGAATGCGAGCGTTGAGCGCGCCGTGAGCGAGAACAATAGAGAAGAGTTCAGGGCACAAGCTGCGCGGTTCACAGCCGCACCAAGCGGCGAGCCGCCCGGCGACAGGCCGTCGGCGCACTCTAGTCGTTCCAGGCGCAGCCGGACTTCTGAAGAGGGTGGAACGGCCATAGCCGAGAACGTCGCCCAAATGTATCTTGAGGCAGCCGAGCGTCTCGCCCCGCCGACACCGACCGCGCCCCAATGGCGGTCTCTCGGGCCATGGACTGTTCCCAATGGGCAGACATACGGCGCGAGCCGGGTGAATATCTCCGGTCGGCTCTCGGCCATCGCGATCGATCCCGACAATCCAGCACACGTTCTCGCTGGCGCCGCCAACGGCGGCGTGTGGGAGAGCCGCGATCGTGGGGCCAGTTGGGCGCCTCGCACGGATTACGCAGCCACACTCACTGTCGGTGCCATCGCTTTTGACCGCCGCAGCCCTCTGACGGTCTACTGCGGGACTGGTGAGGGGAACTGGTGGTGGTGGCTCGGAGCCGGCATCTTGCGTTCGACGGATGGGGGGACGACGTGGTCAACGTTGTGCACGGCCCCTTTCGTCGGCCAGGGCTTCTACGACCTCGTGGTCGACCCAGGCGACAGTCTCCACCTGATCGCAGGGACGACCGGCGGACTCTACGTCTCAACCCTCCGCAGATGGTACCGACAGCCTATCTATGGCGGCGTGCCGGGGGAACATGGACAACGGTCGCCACGGGTGCAGCGGGTACGGGAAATCCCCCTGGTGTGCAAACCGTGCAGGCCTCGTACGATTGGTTCGTTGCGGTCGCGCCAGAC
>WNGP01005371.1_pt1 | contig 10674 bp, 13 predicted proteins | sample 5407671 | NCBI WGS metagenome assembly WNGP01 (sample SAMN13153381, study PRJNA577476) | soil metagenome | isolation source: 40 cm soil or saprolite under Garry oak tree replicate 2 | place: USA:California | collected 2016-06-15
CAGGGGTTTGAGCAGACCAGTCTCACCGTTCTCTTGTATCGTATCCATGATCATGTCCATACTTTCCATGCACGCCTGTGTTCTCCTCGCCAAAGCGATGAGGTTGGTGTGCAACTGTGTGAGCAGATGAGGCCATATACGCTTGTCGTTCAGGCCAGATCGAGCGTCTCTTGCTGGTCGAGCGCATCCAGCATGGGACAGCGACCGGTCGGTCCTTGCCCGGTACAGAGTGAGTGGACCTGGAGCAGGGCCTGCCGCATGCGTTGTAACTCGACCATTTTCCGCTCCACCTCTGCGATCTTCGCCTCGGTGCGCCCCTTGACCTCCTCACAGGACGTCTGGGCGTCCACGCGCAGCAGCAGCTCGCTAATCTCTTTGAGCGAGAAGCCTAACTGTTGTGCGCGTTTAATAAAGCGGAGACGCGTGACCACCTCCTCGGAGTACTGCCGATAACCAGAGGCACGGCGCGGCGGTTCCTCCAGCAAGCCCTCGCGCTCGTAGAACCGCACCGTTTCCACGCCGACCCCGGCTCTGCGGGCCACTTGTCCAATCGAGAGGGTATCCATCTCTATTTCTCCTTCAAGAAGACTATACACCCTGTACCATACTACAGAGTCAAGGGGATAGGAGGGAAAAATTCCCAACCTGCATCCATACAAATCGTATGAAAAGAGAGGGTGAATGTATCCTCAGCGACAGGGAAAGAGGAACGACATGATGAACGTTCTCGATGCGGCATTTGGCCATCCACGGGGGCCTATGGGGCGCTTAGGGGGAGTGATCATGGCTCGCTCAACCGGGAAGCGCAACGAGTGGACGCTCTCGCTGCTTGATATCCAGCCGGATGATCGCCTCCTGGAGGTGGGCTGTGGTCCGGGCGCATTGATCCAGGCGCTCGCAGTAAAAGCCACGGCAGGGTTCGTTGTCGGCGTTGATCTCTCGCCCACCATGTTGCAGCAGGCTTCAAAGCGCAACGCCCAGGCCATCCGGGAAGGGCGGGTGCGATTGGAGGGAGGCTCCGCCGCGGCTCTCCCCTTTGAAGATGTCTCGTTTGACAAAGCGCTCTCCGCCAACTCCCTCCCGTTCTGGCCAGATCAAGAGACCGGGGTGAGGGAGATGTGGCGAGTGCTCAGGCGCGGGGGAGTGATTGTCATCATCCTCCAGCCCCGCTGGGCCAGGACGGAGAGCGAGGTCAAACAGATCGGCGCAGGGCTGGTGGCATTGCTCTCCCAGGTCGGTTTCCACCAGGCCAGGATGGAGTTCAAGCCGATGAGGCCCATCGCCAGCGTGTGCGCGCTTGGCATCAAGTGAGTTCGGCTCTTGCCCCAGGACTTTCCCATCACCGTGGGTATCCTGGATGCCTCATCAAGGCAAGGGTGCGGGAGGCCGCGAACTGTGAGAAGGTGCGGCGAGATGTCACTCAACTCACCAGAACTGGACGCAAGTGAGTCGAGCATCTCGCCGCTCGCCCGACCTGAACTGCCTCCCCTAGCCGGGTTGGTCATCGCGCTGAACCGTCTTCTGGAGGGCAAAGCGCTGGTAGAGCGCGAACGGGAAGAAGCCCGTTCGCACGAGCTGGTGCTCGAGCGGGGTTTGCGCAAAGGGCGTGAGGGCCTGGGCCTTCTCCACGGTCTGGGCTTTGACAAAGCGGAAGTCATAGACCCACACCCGTCCGCCCGGCCGCAGCACCCGGTAGAGTTCGCGCAGGGGCTGCTCAAGTTCAGACCAGTGATGCATACTGATGGTCGACACCACCACGTCAAAGGACTGATCGGGGTAGGGGAGGTGCGCCACGTCGCCGCTGGCGAATTGCACGCGCTCCTCCAGGTGCTCGCGCCTGGCGTGCGCGCGTGCCAGCCCGATCATATCCTGCGATAGATCGATGCCGTAGACCTGCAGCCCCGGAAGCCTGTGGGCGAGTTGCCGCACGAGCGTGCCAGGACCGGTTCCGGCGTCCAGCACCTTCCCCTCGGTCAAGCCAAGCACGGCAAGGTCTGCGATGACCCGCTGATACAACCTCCTGGTCAACCGCACCATCACCACATCGTAGACGCGGCTCCCCCGGCCGGTAAACAGCGAATTGAAGTGGGCCAGGTGCCTGACCTCCGCACGGTGTCCGAACTCATGCCTGTGCATGTCATTTCTCCTCTCAAGACAGTGGCAAAAACTGCATCGGGAAGCAGTTACCTCAGTGGACATAGTTGCAAGTTACAACTATATGGTTGTAGTATACCACGATCTAGTTGCATTGTGCAACTAGATCGTGGTAGAATGGCGGCATGGATACCAGGCAGTTACAGGAGTTATTTAGCGCATTTCTCCAGGCGCTCGGACTGCACCGGCCCGACCAGGTGCCGACGGGCTTCGACCTCTCGCTCTCGGAGATGTTCGCGCTGCTGGCGCTCTCGGCCGAGGCGCCGATGTCGCAACAGGCGCTGGCAGAGCAGCTGCACCTCGAGAAAAGTACGGTGAGCCGCCTCGTCCAGCATCTGGAGAGGCGCGGATGGGTGAGGAGGGTGCGCGATCTACACGATACGCGCATGTTCCAGCTGCAGTTGAGTGAGGCGGGGCACGAGCAAGCATCACGTCTGGCGAAGAGCCTTGCGGAGCGACACGAGCGCCTCCTGGCAGCTCTCCTGCCGGACGAGCAGGAGGCGCTCGCCTATGGCCTGTCCGCGCTCGTTCGTGCTCTGCGCACCGTCTGAATGCAGCTTGCCATTGCACCGGTCTTGTCAACTTGACAATTGGCTTGACCGGAAAACACATCGTGTGACTTAGTGCGAGCATGAAAACCAACACCACTTCTCCTGACTACAAAGGCTTCCGTTTCCCACCCGAGATTATCAGCCACGTGGTGTGGCTGTATTTTCGCGGCTCATCCTCGAAAAAGTGAGGCCGCTTGCTTGGACGGCCGTGAGATTCTCTGAAAGACTCCCCTGGATGAATTGTGGCGTTGCCACCTGGCAAGGAGGGTCTCATCGATGGGTGATCTGGACACCGCTTCTCTTTTGTGGTCTCTTCCTGATGGCATTTTCATCTCGTCAGTTCGTGCAACCACGACCGAATTGGTCGTTCGCTCGTTTTGCCAGAGCGCGCTCTATCACCCGACGGTCTCCGCTTCCAATGAAGGCTGCTGCACGTAGCTTTTGTGCGCATGGATTATGCCTGCTCCTGGAAAAGCAGAGAAGCGTGGGGGCTGCATCTCCTCCGTTTCCAAATCTTCGAAACCGGCGTCCGAGACCATGGCAGCCAGATCTTGCATGCTGCTCCCCCCGGCGTGAAAGCGCGCAGCCCGGCCCTGGCGTTCCTGCTTGCGCTTGAAATCCGCAATAACCAGTCGCCCCCCTGGCTTGAGCACCCGGGCGATTTCAGCGAGTCCCTGACGCTTGAGGGGAGCCGGCAAATGATGCATCATCAAGGTCGAGAACACCACATCGAACGACTGATCGGGGAAGGGGAGCTGCTCGATCATCCCGGTCTGGAACTCGATGGGCAGGTTGCGCCGAGCGGCTTTCGCGCGGGCACGGGCGATCTGCTGGGTCCCGGGGTCAACGCCTGCGACGCGGCCCGCACGGCCCACGCGGCGTGCCACTTCCATCGCCAGCGTCCCCGTGCCGCAGCCGACATCCAGCACCTGCTCTCCGGGTTGCATGCGGGCCAGGGTGACGGTCCTCTGCCTCATCTCTCGCAACTGGCCACGGAACAAGAAAGTGTCGATGAACCATATCTCCAGGTCGTAGCGCCAGCCCCGGTTGAGGATCAGCCCTTTTGTCTCTTTGGCGGACTCCTGGCCCGCAGGGCCGTGGCGGTGACGTGCGAACGAATGCATCGATCGTGCTCCTTTCAGAGAATACCTCTCCTTTGTAAGAGGGTGTGTTGACTGACCCACGGATGCCGCGCGGTGAATAAATGCGACATCCAACTCATCGCATGGAGTGTATCTTAACACCTGATGGATAGTTCAGATCCGTCAGTTGACAAGACGACCAGGTTGAGACATACTGTCTCAGATGGACTCTCGTCTCCGGTTGTCAGTGTAGCCGGACGGGCGCAGAGAGACAAGGATCAATCAGGAGCATGTGTCTCAGATGAGACAAGGAGCGCAAATTGACTCAGCAGGTCAAGAATTTACGTCTCAGGCGCACCCAGAAGTTATTGCGGGAGGCGTTAATTGAGTTGATCGAGGAGCGGGGTTTCGAGGCGCTCACCATTGGTGAATTGACCTCGCGCGCGATGGTGAGCCGGGCCGCGTTCTATCGGAGGTCTGGGTGAGGTTTTTCGAGCATATCGCCCAGTACGAACGGCTCTATCGGGCGCTGCTTGGAAGTTCGGGAAGTCCCTGGTTTGTGAGGAAGATGCGTGCGTCTCTTTCTGGCCTGGTCAAAGAGCGTGGGCACCTTCCTCACGGACCGGACGCGAGGGAGCGTCCCGTCCACACCTTCTCAGATGAGTTCGTGCCAGGCCTGGTGTCCACGATGTTTGTGGAAGCCATCACCTGGTGGCTTGAGCAGGGGAGGCCCTACACCCCCAAAGAGATCGCCACGCGCAGCGCTCTGCTGGCTTCCGCACTCTTCAAAGAAGTGAGCACCTGGCAATGACCGCAGGTTCACAAGTGCTCCATATTTCTTGTGAGCAACATACTCTTCTTGATCTACCGATCCTTCTCTCGCATTTCTTGACCGGCATTCTCGAGAGCCATGCTGGCTCGCTGTTGTTCCTCCTTGCACGACGACCAGCAGAGGTCTGCCGCCTGCTGATCACGTCTGTCGCTCCTCCCGCAGGTGCTTCTCCACCCCCTTGAGCAAGACCGCGTTGGTTGCCACCGTGATGGAACTGGCGCTCATAGCCAGTGCTCCGACTGCTGGACTGAGCAGAATCCCCAGGGGATACAGCACGCCCGCCGCCACCGGGATAGCCACAAGGTTGTAGATGGCCGCCCAGAACAGGTTCTGCTTCATCTTCCTGACGGTGGCTTTGGAGAGGCGAATGGCGGCCAGCACATCCAGCGGGTCGCTGCGCATGAGGACGACTTCGGCTGTCTCGATGGCCACGCCGGTGCCCGCGCCGATGGCGATGCCCAGGTCGGCCTGCGCCAGCGCCGGGGCGTCGTTCACTCCGTCGCCCACCATTGAGGTGAACAGCCCCTCGTCCTGGAGCTGCCGCACGTAGTTGGCTTTGTCTGCGGGCAAGACTTCGGCAAACACCCGCTCAATACCCAGTTCGCGACCGACGGCCTCACCGGTGCGCCGGTTATCTCCGGTCAACATCGCCACCTCGATGCCCAGAGCCTTGAGCTGAGCAATCGTCTCGCGAGCCGTCGCTCGCACGCGATCAGCGACCGCGATCAGGCCGACCGCCTGGCCGTTCAGCGCCACGAGCATCGCCGTTTTCCCCTCCGCCTGCAGCGCGGCCAGTTCCTCCTGTTCGGCAGGCTGCAACTGGATACGGTGCTCTGCTAGCAATTTCGGGGTACCGACCAGCACGGTGCTCGCATCAACCCGCGCTTGTACGCCTCCTCCCGCAATGGCTATGAATTGGCTATAGCAAAGGAGCGCCTGCTGACGCTCCTTTGCTCCCTCGACAATGGCGCCCGCCAGGGGATGCTCTGAGTCCGCTTCCGCCGTCGCTGCCACTTGCAGCAGCCGGGTTTCGTCCAGTCCAGCTCGTTTGCCTGCCGCGAACGCGACAATATTCGTCACCGCCGGTTTGCCCTCGGTCAGCGTTCCGGTCTTATCAAACATGATAGCCTGAATCTTCGACGCTTGCTCTAGGGCCGTCGCGTTTTTGATGAGGATGCCGTTCCTCGCTCCAATACCCGTGCCCACCGCCACTGCCGTGGGTGTCGCCAGGCCAAGCGCATCGGGACAGGCAATCACAATGGCTGTCACTGCCAGGGTCAGCGCGAACAGCGCGGTTTGCCCTATCACGAAGAACCAGACGAGGAACGTCAGTACTCCAGCGCTGACCGCCGCCAGCACTAACCACTCTGCTGCTCGGTCGGCCAGGCGTTGGGCCGGCGCTTTGGAGTTCTGCGCGGTCTGCACCAGTTGCACAATCTGGGCGAGTGCCGTCTCACTGCCTACCCTGGTCGCGGTGATCCGCAGCGAACCGGACCCGTTGACCGTCCCGCCAATCACCTCATCGCCAGGATGCTTGCTGACGGACAGGCTCTCACCGGTCACCATGCTTTCATCGATGGCGCTCTCCCCCTCGGTCACGGCGCCATCGACCGGCACCTTCTCGCCTGGGCGCAAGAGCAGCAGATCGCCCACCTGGACCTGCTCGACCGGCACCGTGTGCACCTGTCCATCGGAGCCGATGACGTTGGCCTGCGTGGGTGCCAGGCGCAAGAGGGCATTGAGTGCATCAGAGGAGCCCCGGCGGCTGCGCATCTCCATCCAGTGGCCGAACAAGACGAACGTCACGAGCATAGCCGCCGCATCGTAGCTCGTGTCGACCTGGGGCGCGAACAGGGTGGCGAAGACGCTGAAGAGGTAGGCGACGAGGACTCCCAGGCTCACGAGCACGTTCATATCCAGCGTGCGGTTGCGCAGGGCGCGCCAGGCCCCTGCATGAAAGGTCCAGCCGCACCACCACACGACGGGTGTGGACAGCACGAGCAAGACCCAGTTGGGGCTCACGCCAAAGGGCGTTGGCAGGCGCAGGTGCAAGAGGGTCGTTCCCAGGGAGGAGTAGAGGATGATCGGAATGGTGAGCACGAGCGAGACAAAGAAGCGCCTCCGCATGTCTGCTTCCATCTCACGCGCCATCGCCGGATCGCTCATATCATGGGTCATGGCCCCCATACCGGTCGCAGTGCCATGATCCATGGCTTCATGCGTTTCCACCCCAGGCTGCGCGGGAGCTTTTCCTGGATAGAGGAGGGTGGATGCCTGCTGCTCATCCTGCTCGTGAGGATGCACGCCGTCATACCAGGCGGCCGTTGATGCCGGTGATCCAGCTGAGAGCGGTTCACCACAGGCAAAGCCGCAGTCCCTGACCATCTCCCGCACCTGCGCGAGGCTCAAGCGGGTCTCATCGTAGGTGATGGTGACGCTCTGAGATACATAGCTCGCCTCAACTGATCGAAGCGGCTCAAGCCTCCCGAGCCGCTTCTCGATCTCACGCCCGCATCCCGCGAAGTTGAGCCCTTTGACGGGCAAGGTCACTGTTTTCATGCCTTCCGACCTCCCTGCGCCTCTGCTTCTTTCGTCGCGAGGAGAAAGTGAACACCCCTGTAGTGTGGAGGCAGCTCCCGCACCGCAAACCCCGCCTCTTGCAGAAAGAGTGGCAATTTCCCTAGCGTGTTGTCCTGTATCGCCTGCCGTTTGATCTCGGTCGGGAGATGATGGAACACCAGGCTACTCGTCACCGCATCAAAGGAGGCAGGTGGAAAGGGCAGGTGTTCCGCCCTGGCTTGCACGACCTCCACCTCGACCTGGTGCCGTGCGATTTTCTTACGGGCGATCTGGAGTGCACGCTCGTCGGGATCGACCCCCTCCAGGTGCGCAGTCGGATAACGAGCTTTTGCCGCGATCAGCCGCGTGGCTGTCGCGCAGCCGATATCCAGCACGTGTTCACCATCCTGCATGAGTGCCCGCTCGAGCACCCTCCTTGTGATTGCGCTCCCAAAGCCCCCGACTGCAACCAGCACGTCATAGAAAGGCGTGAGCCAGTCCTTACCCAGGGCTGGAACTGACTTGTAGCTCATGACAACACCTCATTTCGCTCGTTTAGCCGGAACTCCTCGCTCGTAAGGGAGGAAAAGAATCGTACGCTCTCTGCTTTTGGTGTACCAGACGTGTGATCGCCCTTGTAGGCGCTACCCGTGTGGCTATCGTGCTGGCTCGGCAACCTGTAGCAGCGTTTTTTCCGAGTGTCGTACCGACCCTTTCCACTCCCGTGTGCTTTTCGCGGTCTCTTCTACCACAGAACGCTACGTCTCCCTCATCAACCGACTCGTTTTTCAGGATATATTCGACCGCATGCTGTTTATATATGGTGGTGAGACATTCCTTGCTCCGATGTATTCATCATGCGAAGCATCGGTATGCCCCCAGTCCGGATAAAGCGAATCACCAGGATGGCAGCCAGGAGAAGAAAGATGATATTGAGGACACTGGTATAGTTCCAGTGGATCCCCTCGGTAATCGCAACAACGTTGCGGTTCTGTGGAATAATGCCAAGCGCCTGGAAAAGAAATTCGACGACGTAGCCTGCTGCCGCCATGGTGACGTAGAAGGTCAAAAGGATATAGCCCATGACGCGCCATCCGTAATATTTGCGGTAAATATCCAGAATGGGCAGGATGATCAGGTCGGCAAAGATGAAACTGACCACTCCGCCAAAGCTAATCCCACCCCTCCATAAGACAGCAGCCAAAGGCACATTGCCTACAGAGCAGACGAAGCTAAAAATCGCGACGAAAGGGCCGACGAGCGGCCCCTCAATTTTGGCGAGGGTGGGATTGCTAGAGAAGAAAAACGCGTTCCAGAACGAGTTTGGCACCCAGGCGGCTAACGCCCCGGCAATGAGCAGCCCGAGCAGGATATCGACCCACACCGAGGCCCAATCCATCACGAAGAAGTTGCTGACCGCCGTCAACCCTCTGCCACTGAACAGCCGTGAGAAAAATGAGCCACCCGACACGCTCATATCCATCGCGGCGTGCCCCTCCATTCTCCCCGCCAACCCCTTTTCCGCTTGCGCCTTCGCCATCTCTACGAGCTTTGACGTTACGGTCAAACGGAAAAGCACCGCAATGAAGATCACCATCAAGAGACCGCCAACAAACTCTGCTGCGGTGAATTGCCAACCCAGCAGGACGATTAAGATAATGCCAAGCTCGATCACCAGGTTGGTGGAAGCCAGTTCAAACGCCATGGTGGAGACGAAACTCGCTCCCTTTTGAAAGATGGAACGGGCGAGGGCAACGGCCGCGTAGGAGCAGGAGCTTGAGGCGATCCCAAACAGGGTGGCAAATGTTATGCACTTCGGGCCATCACACCCCAGCGTCTTCGCCATGGCGTTATGAGACACCACAGCCTGGACGATACCCGAGAGGGTAAAGCCCAGGATGAGCGGCCAGAGGATTTCCCAGAACATGCTGAAGGACGTAAATAAGGCCTGGCCGATGCTCGTGAGGATCTGCATATCGGTTCGCTCCTCCTAGGTTCTCCATGACGGGTGGGACAAAAATGGAGTGCTCCTGCTGATGAGGACAGGGATGACGGGACAGACTTCGCCTGTCTGGTCTTGCCATCCCCTCCGTTACCGGACACTCAGTGTCGTCACTTCGCTACGGTGTACCCCGTATCATCGAGCACTTCTTCGATCTTTGCAAGCGTGACTTTCTGCGGGTCGTAGTTGATATGAACCGATTTGGTCGGAATATCAACATTGACTGTACTCACGCCGTCCAGTTTGCCAACGGCTCCCTCTATAGCGTGCTGGCAATGCTCGCACGAAATGTCGGGGGCCACGAGTTTCGTCGATTCCATGATGTCTATCCTCCTTTGATTCGCTTGAATCAGCTTAAACGTATACATTACAATCCATCTCTTCAACGCTGCGAGAACAGTGAGCTACACCCTGAAGGGATGAACGGTTTTATCGAATTCCCGACTTCCACTACTTCTGTCTGGCTGACTTTCTGGTGGGAGACGGAAGGGTAGCTATCGATTTCCAGCAATGGTGTAGAGTTGAACCAATTCCTGAATAACTTCCTCTTCGCGATTGCCTTTAATCCCCTCCGGGACACACGTCTGTAAATGTCCTTCCAGGATCAGCGCTTCCAGCTTCTCAATGGCCTTGCGTACCGCGTAGGTTTGACGCAAGATGTCCACGCAGTACTTATCCTCCTCCACCATTTTACGTATGCCAGACACATGCCCCTCGATGTACGAGAGTCGTTTCAGCACATCCGGTTTGCGATCTTCTTGCATCTCACATCATCCTTTCTTGTGATTCAACGGTCTTTATTTCGCCCGAAACGTCGCAACCGCAGCGAATTGCTGACCACCGTCACCGATGAAAGCGCCATCGCCGCCGCCGCGAAGATCGGCGCATTCTCTCTCAAAAAGGGGATCAATGGCGACAGGATGGCAGTCGGAATCAGAATAACATTATAGGCGAAAGCCCAGAAGAGGTTCTGCTTGATGCTGCGCAGCGTGGCCTTTGAGAGGGCCAGCGCGGTCGCCACGCTCTTCAGGTTGCCTTTGACCAGGGTGATGTCCGACGCCTCCATGGCAATATCCGTACCCGTACCCATGGCGATCCCGGCATCGGCCTGCACCAGGGCGGGCGCGTCGTTGATACCATCTCCGGCGAAGGCCACGATCAGCCCCTGCTCTTGCAGGCGTTTGACCGCATTGGCTTTGTCTTCCGGCAATACCTCCGCCAGCACGTGCTCGGCTGGAATGCCAACCTGCGCGGCAATGGCCTGCGCAGCTCGCCGGTTGTCCCCGGTAATCATCCCCACCGCCAGCCCCTGCGCCTGAAGCTGCCTGACGGCATCTCGCGAACCAACCTTGACAGTATCGGCCACGGCCACCAGCCCCGCCACTTCACCATCAATGGCCACAAGCATCGTCGTCTTGCCCGCCTGTTCCAGAGCCGCCAGGTGTTCCTCTAACACATCATAGGTAAGCGCGCGCTCGTCCATCAGGCGACGGG
>WNGP01005374.1_pt1 | contig 10673 bp, 11 predicted proteins | sample 5407671 | NCBI WGS metagenome assembly WNGP01 (sample SAMN13153381, study PRJNA577476) | soil metagenome | isolation source: 40 cm soil or saprolite under Garry oak tree replicate 2 | place: USA:California | collected 2016-06-15
CCGGATCCACCGAGCCCAGGGGGAAAAAGAACGGCGCTGTTCTGTAAAGTTATATACGGGACATACCACTAGTTTGCCTCAACCGGCGGAGGCAATTCCCTGCCTTTTTCGGCCAAGAAGGTCCGTTGCCTGCTCAGAAGTTTCCTTCACCAAGTAACCCATCTTCGGATGCGAGGGTTCGAGGTCGGCTCGTATCCCCCGCCGCTCCAATTCTTGCGATGTATTTGGCCCGATGGAAGCCACTATCGCGCGATTCAGACCATTCCTCACCGGTTCTTCCAGATTCATCTCCGCAGCAACCTGGAAGAGATGGACCGCCTGAACTGCGGTCGTAAAGAGCGCGACATCCACAGTTCCTTCGGCAATCGCTGATATCGCGGCCCGTAGGGGAGCCAGGTCGTGCGGCAGCGCCCATTGGTAGACCGGCACGCGCGTGACTTGTGCGCCTCGTTCCCTAAGCCCAGCCAGCAATTCAGGATTGGAAACGCCATATTCCTGGACGGCGACTCGCGCCCCTTGCAAACCGCGCTCAGGCGAAGCCTTGCCGGCATCATCAAGCGCCCGCAGCAGTTCGTGCCAAGTGTTGGGTTCGGGGGCGGTGATGGCAGGAGTTATACCGATTTCGCGCAGGGCGGCGACGGGCTTCGGCCCGCGCGCCACGACTATCACGCGCTGAAGCGCCGCGACGTACTCGCCGCGGTCGTGGACCTTTTCCACAACGCCCAGCAGCGTACGTGTACCGACCCCGGTCAAAAATACGACCATGTCAAACTCGCCGGCGAGAAGTCTCGTGGCAAAGGTTAGCGCCTCCTTGTTGGATTCCAGCGGCACTTCGCGCATGGAAGGCGCAACAATGGGCTGTCCGCCATAGGTGGTGATCAATTTGGCGAGTTCCTCGGCGCGGCGGCTCTCCAGCGCCAGCACCCGCATTCCGGTAAATCCGCTCATGACATTGAATTGTTGACTAGAAGCGTCCCGGACGCCAGCTTCATCTTCCGGCGATCCCTGCAAGGCCTGGCTTAGGGAAGGAGCGCCATCGCGCGGCATGCCACCCGCGGCAAGGGTGGCGGCAGCGGGTTGCCAGGGCCTTATATCCCAGGCCTAAAACGCCGAGGCTGTACGGCCCGCCCGGTAAATTTTTTTCTCATCGTTGGGCATTGGTTCGCAAATTGCTCTCCAAAAAACGTGGAATTTCGCCCTTTCCCGCGCACAGGCAAACAAGGAGAAGACTTGTGACTTCCATTCCTACCCGCCAGAAAAAAAATGCGCGGCGCAGCCATGGTGTCATGCTCTCCATTGGAATCGTCATCACTGGTGACCGGCCCATTGGACACCGATTCTCCGAAGAAACCTTTACCTCCGTGGTCAACGCGCATGGCGCGCTGATTCTTCTGGCCGAGGAAGTCACGCGCGGCCAATTGGTTACCGTCCGCAACGTCAAATCGGGCGAAGAACTTCAGGGCGAGGTCGTGGAAATCGGGGAGCCCCACGCCGGTAAATCCGAAGTAGCCGTTGAGTTCCTTGAGCCTTCCCCTCGCTTCTGGCGCATCGCCTTTCCTCCCGAAGACTGGAGCACTCGCAGCCCCGAAGCCAAAGGTTTCCTCACCCAGCCCGCCGCACCATTAAAAGCTCGCGTTCCCAAGTAGTTCGCTTCGCGCTGAATGCCCCAACCCTTGGCTCATACGGGTGGGGTCTTCGACCCTGTTTCTTGCGGCTGCGGCGGCAGCGGCTGCCGCTCCCGTAACATCAATCGCCTCGGTGTGCTAAAATGCAACCTCAGTTCCTGATCTCTCCAAGGGCAACTTGTCACTCGACTTAGGAGCGAGGTCCCATGAACTGCTACTCCGCTAAAGAATTGGCCGACAGTTTCCGCACCGTCCGAAAAAATACGCTCGTCATAGCGCAGGACCTTCCCGAAGAGAAATACACCTTTCGACCGGCCCCCGACACGCGCAGTCCCGGCGAGTTGCTGGCCCATATCGCCCTGGCGCACAACTTCCAGTACCAGATTCACGCCACCGAACGCAGAAGGACGCTTGTAGGATTCGATTTCCCCGCGATCATGAAGCGCCTGGCGGCGGAAGAAAAAGAACCCCGCACCAAGGACCAGATTATCGAGATGCTCCGTAGCTCCGGCGAGAAATGGGCCGGATGGTTGCAGGGGCTCACCGACGATTTCCTCGCCGAGCAGGTCAGATGGCCCCGGGCATGACCCCAACCTCCAAGAGCCGCTTCGAGATGATTCTCTCGGTGAAAGAACACGAAATGCACCACCGCGGCCAGCTCATGCTCATCGAACGTCTCCTCGGCATCGTCCCCCACCTGACGCGCGAGATGCAGTCCCGCCCGGTCGCGGCCGCAGCAAAGCGGTAACTTCTCGCAACCCCGCCAACGGTAAGAGATCCCTCGTTCCCAGCGGTCCCGATGAATCGGGACGCGCAAGAATGCGCAAAATCTTAAGAAAAAAGGATATGGCAAGAAGATGGAGGAAGAGTCAAAAGCCCCAAGCGGAATACCTCCCGGCGATCAGGGCTTGTGCCAGTAGATGTCCCAATGAAGATAGCGCGTTGCCGCTTCGTAGACGGCAGAAGCGACGGTGGAGAAGTTGGCAGCGACGTGATGCTCGAAGCCGCGCTCGCAAATGAAGCGCAGCAACTTTTGCAGCTGCGGGATGCGGACGACGCCCGCGCCGCCGAAGGTTTCCAGGGAATCCTCGGTGAAAGCGCCTTCGCCGACGTAACCGGAGATTTTTCCCGCGCGGTCATTGGTAGAGAATCGCGCGAAGCTCATCGGGCCGCTTTTCACGCGCCCCACGACGGTGCCAAAGGTGTTCTCTTTGCCGACGGTTCCGGCGATGATTTCCTGGAAGTCCATGCGGAATTCCTTGAAGAAATGTTTCGGCAGGTTGCTGCAGTGAAAGCACACCGCCTTGTCCGGATCGTCGGCATAGTTGTTGTTCCAATCCAGCAAAGCGCTGGGCGTTTGTGAAGCCAGTTGCAAGGCGTGCATTCCGATAACGCCCGCGACGTCCACTTCGCACGCGCTGGAAAGGCCCTGGTCGCTCATCATGCTCATGACCGTGCAGGGGACAACGCCGAAATATTCCTCGAGCGAAGTCCAGCACTGAATGGCGCTGATGTTCACTTCGGTATCGCGCATCCAGGTGTCGATGACCGTGCCGAGCTTGGCCATTTTGACGAGCGCGGCGTCGGGAATGCTGTTCGTGGAGACGTACTGGCGAATGCCCCTGAGGCGCTCAACGACTTTGCTGTCGTCGTCCTTGAGCCGGCCAATCCTCCCCAGAACTTCCGAGAGGTCCAGTGTCTCGACGGAGATTCCCGCGGACTCGAGAATTTTTTCGCTATAGCGCACCGTGTTGAAGGCCGCCGGGCGCGCGCCGATGGCGCCAATCCGTAATTTTTTGAGGCCTTTCACGACGCGGCAGACGGCAAGAAACCAGTCCAGGTCCGTGCGAAAGATCTCCGAATCCAGGGCCTCGGTGTGCAGCGTCGTCAGCGAATAAGGGATTCCGTACTGTGCGAGGTTGTTGCAGGCGGACATCTTTCCGCAAAAACTGTCCCGGCGGTCGCGGATGGTCATGCGCGAGGGCGTATCCGGCGTAGCCTGCACCAGGATGGGAAGACCCAGATTCGCCATGCGAATCGTTTCCGCAATGGCGCGCTCGTCGCCGAAGTTTGGCAGCGTCACCACGATTCCATCGAGCTGCTCGCGATGCTTCTTGAAAAGGTCGGCGCAACGCGCTGCTTCCTGGCGGGTTTCCACCGCGCCAAACTTGGAGTCGTTCTCATCAAGGATGATCGGCCGAATGCCCTTGACGGTGAGGGCGGCGACGATGTCCAAGCGGCCGGAACGCGCGAGGTGATCGGGGAAAAAACCTCGGTTTCCGACGATGACACCTAGTGTCATGGGAGTGCTGGAAGGTTGGGTCATAGCTCCGCTTCAGGACCTGGGATAGATACCGTTAACGTTTACAACGCGCACCTTACTGCGCTTTTTGGAGTTATGCAAGGCTTCGGCGGCGGAAACCTTTAACCAGGCCTAAACTCTCAGGTCAAACGCCGACAGCCAGGTGCCGGCCGTCACTTTTCGACGGAAAACCTGTAAGTCGTGATGGTGTGGTAGCGCTCGCCGGGATTCAAGACCACGGACGGGAATTTGGGCTGATTCGGAGAATCGGGATAGTGCTGCGTTTCCAGGCAGAAGGCCGACCGCTTCGGATAGGCGACGCCGCCTTTGCCGGAAGTTTTGCCGTCGAGAAAATTTCCGGTGTAAAACTGCACGCCTGGCTCGGTGGTCCAAACTTCCAGGGCGCGGCCGGAGGCGGGCTCGAGGACGCGGGCGGCCAGGGATTCCCCGGGGTCATTCGAACGCTGCAGGACAAAGTTGTGGTCGTAGCCGCCGCCGAGTTTTAATTGCTCTTCGTCCTGATCGATGCGCGCGCCGATGGCCAACGGTTTGCGAAAGTCGAACGGGGTGCCGGCGACGTCGCGGAATTCGCCGGTGGGAATCAAGCCGGCATCGACGGGAGTGAACTTGTCGGCCTGAATCATCAGCAGGTGGCCGAGAATATCGCCGGAACCCTGGCCGGCGAGATTGAAATAAGAGTGGTTGGTGAGATTGACGACGGTTTTTTTGTCGGTGGTCGCGGAATAAGCGATCCGCAATGCGTTCGAATCCGTCAGGGTGTAGACCACACTCACTTTCAAATTTCCGGGGAAGCCTTCCTCGCCGTCCTTGCTGAGGTAGGAAAGTTCCAGCGACTGGCCGTCTTTGGCGGGAATAATTTTGGCGGTCCACACGGCCTTGTTGAAACCCTTGATGCCTCCGTGCAGACTGTTCTCACCGTTGTTCTTCGCGAGCGTGTACGTTTTGCCGTCGAGCGCGAATTGCGCGTGCCCGATGCGGTTTCCGTAGCGGCCGACGAGCGCGCCGAAAAAACTCTTGTCATTCACATAACCATCGGCGGTGTCGTAACCGAGAACCACGTCCGCCAGCTTGCCGTTGCGGTCCGGCACCTTCAGGGAGACGACCGCTCCGCCAAAGTTGGTAATCGAGACTTCCGCGCCGCTTTTATTCGTTAGCACATAAAGATCAATCGGCTGGCCGTCCGGAGTTTTCCCGAAAGACTTCTTCGTTTCGGAACCGGGCTGAGGAGTTGCTCCAATCGGCGCTAGCGTGGTCATAATCATTGCTCCAATGAAGATCATTAACATTATCATTCGTTTCATTCGAATCCTCCAGCCGAAGGTCATTTCGATGGCAATTCGCAGAAGCCCCGGTAAGTTTACTTGGTGATGCGCTCTTTCGCTCGCAGAATTATTCATCGGCGGGATCCCCGTGGAGTGAGTTTTTCGATCGCGGGGAACGGCGAGGAAGTGGTGAAGAAGTGCTCCGGAACGGTGGTCCCGGAGCGCAGCGCTTGGGTCATTAAGGTCATAGCTTCTCCAGTGCTGGGCGGCACAACTACAGTGGCAGCCAATTGCCCGGTGCGGACCCACGTTTGGCCCGTTGTGGGCACACCATCACAACCGGTGATGGGAATACCGAGCCAGTGATCACGGTCCTCATCGACAATGGTCTCCTCGATGGCTTTCCGCGCGCCGATGCCCATAGCATCGTTCTGCGCGACAATCAGATCAATGCGCAACCTCTGTGCGGCAACCAAATGGAGCCAGGAGCAAACACTCTGATGGGCGCTTTCCTCGGTCCAGCGGCCCCGCAGGCTGGTGACATGCACGTTGCGCGGGAGCAATTCCAGAAGTCCGGTGTGACGATCCCGTGAGACGGAACTGACAGAAGGTCCCTGAAGGAGGAGCACGGCGCCGCCCCTGGGAAGAAGAGCAGCGATCTGCCGGCCCTGAATCCGGCCAACTTCCAGCTGATCGGCACTAACGGAAAAAACGGGAGAGCGCGTGGTCCTGCGAAGTTCGCCAGCATACTCCGCTTGCCGGCTGAGAACAGCCCAGCCGATACCGACGCTGGCGGCCGCCCTGGCAACTTGCGGAAAAGAAGTGGCCCCGACCGGCTCAATAAGGATGCCGCTTGGCCGAAGGGAGGGTTCCGTCTGGATGGCTGTGAGCACCTGGGTGCTTTGGGTGATTGGATCATCGCCGGCATAAACGATCTGAGCCTCAACGCCAAGTTCCGCAGCGAAGGATTTCGCGGCCGCGGCCTGTTCCATCTGATAGTCGTTGTCCTGGGTAATCAGCGATACCAGGAAACGCAGCTCGGTCATCCATTGCCTCTGGGGTCCAAGAAACCCCAAATTCCCCGCGTGAAGCCGGAAGGAAGATTTGCTATTCCAGCCGTAGATAGTTTAGTCCGCGGCATCAGCATGCACCGACTCCGACAATTGAATCAGACCGGGGAGCAGATTTCCAAACTCGGCGCTTTGTGGCCGGCCAAAGCTAAAATAAATCTTGCTGTAGAACGCATAGAGCTTGTCGTAGACACCCTTCGCAGGGATCTCGGGTTGAAAAACTTTATATTGAGGGCAGAGCTTGTCTTGCGCTTCCTCGATGTTCTTGAATACGCCGGCGGCAAGAAAAGCAAAAATGGCCGAACCGAGGCTGACGACGTTGCCCGCGGGAACGAGCACGGGTCTCCCCAGCACATTCGCATAGACTTGATTGAGAACATTGTTTTTCTGAGGAATGCCGCCGGCGTTGATGACGCGCCGGACGATGACGCCGTGTTCTTCCATGCGATCCAGGATGACCCGGGTGTGCAACGCGGTACCTTCGATGGCGGCGAACAATTCGTCCTGCGCGGTGGTCTGCAGATTCCAGCCGAAGGTAATGCCGCGCAGATTTGGATTTACAAGCACGGTGCGATCGCCGTTGTCCCAGGTGATGCGGAGCAGGCCGGTTTGCCCGGCGCGATAGTTCTGCAGTTCACGGGAAAGAGTTTGCACATCGGTTCCGGCGCGGGTAGCGATGGCTTGAAAAATATCGCCGACGGCGGAGAGGCCGGCTTCAATGCCGGTTCGCTGGGGATGAACGCTGCCTTGAACTACGCCGCATACGCCGGGAACCAAACGCACGGACGGAGTGATCCCGATGATGCAGGTCGAGGTTCCAACGACGTTAACGATGTCTTCGCTGCGGCAGCCGGCGCCGATGGCATCCCAGTGGGCATCGAAGGCGCCGACAGGAATGGGGATACCGGCCTTCAATCCAAGTTGTTGCGCCCAATGCGGCGAAAGTCTGCCGGCGAGCTGATCGGAAGCCGCGAATTCACCATCGATTTTTTCGCGCACGCCCGTCAAAAGCGGATCCACCTTGACGAGAAAATCCTCTGGTGGCAGACCGCCGAGCGACGGGTTCCACAACCACTTGTGGCCCATGGCACAGACGCTGCGCTTCACCCGCTTTGCGTCGGCGATGCCGCAGAGAGTGGCGGCGACCATATCGCAGTGCTCGAAAGCCGAGACCAATTCAGAGCGCTTCGCAGGATTGTGGCGAAGCCAATGGAGAAGTTTCGAGAAACCCCACTCCGAAGAATAGACGCCGCCGCACCAGTCGATGGCGGCGAGTTTTTCGCGGTGTGCGGCTTCGGTGATTTCCGCAGCTTCGGCTTTGGCGCGGTGATCGCACCACAAATAATATTCATCCAGCGGCTGGAGATTCTTGCCCACCGGAACGACGGAAGAACCTGTGGTGTCGAGAGCAATGGCAAGAATCTGCTCGGCGGGGACGCTGGATTTCCGGACGACTTCGCGAGTAGCGGCCGCCAGGGCGCGCATGTGCTCTTCATGCGACTGCGTGGCGTATTCGGGATCTTCGCGTTTGCGATGGAGGGGATACTCTGCGAGGGCGGAAGCGAGTAGCCCGCGCTCGCTGTCCACCACGGAAACGCGAACGCTTAACGTTCCAAAATCAACGCCGGCGACAACTGCCATTTACCTTCTCCCTTGGGATGCTTTGCGCCAGTTCAACCGAGCAGCCAAAATCGTCATGCCTTGCGATTGGGTGAGAACTTTATGCAATAAATCAGACCCAGAACAAGCATCAGGGCGCCCCACCACACCGGAGCGTGCAGCTCGGCTAATACTATGTCAGGGGGATGCGACCATTCCGCCAGTCCGCTGGCCAAAATCAGAAAGCCGTATACCAGCAGGAGAACGCCGACAAAGAACCAAACCTGAATGATGCGATGTTTTTCGCTCATGGATTCTCACCAGAAAATGATTTGAAGAACCGCCAAGATCACGAGGGCTGTAATTCCCCAAAAGAGCGGCCGGTGCAGAAAACTCGTGTGCCCTTCCTGCGCGACTTCCGTCAGCGCATAGACAAGTCCCTTCAGTTCCTCATCCGGCCGCGGCTTGGTCACCAGCGTCACGAGCACGGTGACCACCACACAGGTGACGCAGGCCCACAGCGCCTGGTACATGTCTTGCGCGAGTCCCTGGGCCTTTGGAGACAAAGCGAATATGGCAACCCAGCGATGATCCAATTTCATCAACGTAAACATTGTGACGGAAGAAAGAGTTCCCGCCAGCAGCCCACAGAACCCGGCGGCACGACTTACGCGCTTCCAAAGCATTCCGAGCAATACGGTCCCAAACAGAGGCGCGATGAAGAAGCCAAACAGCGCCTGCACGTAATCCATGATGCTCGCAAAGTCCATCGCCAGATAGGCAGTTCCGATGCTTACAATCAGGCCGATCAACGTGCACCAGCGTCCCATGGAAACGTAATGCTGATCGGGCGCGGTCTTACGCAGAAATGGACGATAGATGTCGTACGTCCAAACCGTAGCAAAGGCGCTCACATTGCCCGCCATGCCCGCCATGAATCCGGCGACCAAAGCAGTGATGCCAAGCCCCAACAAGCCAGGCCCGCAGTAGCGGGCGAGCATGAGCGGGAGCACCTCATTGTAACTGTATTGCCCGGGCTGTAAGCTGCTCGCGGGAACCAGGTGCATCGGCAGTACCGCGAGCCCGAGCAACCCAGGGAGAATCACAATTAAGGGTACGGCCATCTTGAAGAAGGAACCGATGATCGGCGCCATTTTGGCTGAGCGGATGTCCTTCGCCGAAAGCACGCGCTGCACCACAAGGAAGTCCGTGGTCCAATAGCCCATCGCCTGCACTGCGCCAAGGCCGAACACAATCCCAGTCCAGTGCATCCCCATCGGATTGTCCTGAAAGCGGCCAAGCGTGCTCCATGCGTGAGTGTAATCCTGACCCGGGAAATTCTGCTGAATGCGTGCAACCATGCCCTTCCATCCTCCAGTTTCGATCAAACCCAGGATGGGGATGAGAAGCGCGCCGAACCAGATCAGGAAAAATTGCAAAACTTCGTTGAAGATGGCGGAAAACAGCCCGCCGGACGCAACATAAATGCCTACCGTCAGCGATGACACCCAGATGCTGAAGTTAATGTTCCAGCCGAGGACCACCTTCATCACGACGGCCATGGCGTACATGTTCACGCCGGACATGAGGATGGTCATAATCGCGAAGGTGACGGCGCTGAGCGCGCTGGTGGCCGAACCGTAGCGCAGCTGCAGATAGCCGGGGACGGAATGAGTCTTTGAAATATAGTAGAAAGGCATCATCACGATGCCCAGAAACACCATGGCGGGAATGGCGCCGATCCAATACCAGTGCGCGGCGAGGATGCCGTATTGGTAGGCAGAACCCGCCCAGCCGAGCAGCTCCAAGGAACCAAGGTTGGCCGAGACAAAGGCCAGCCCGGCCACCCACGCGGTCATCTCGCGGCCAGCCAGGAAGAAGTCTTCGCCAGTGTTGGCGAAGCGCTTCAGATAAAAGCCGATCCCCAGCACTAGAGCAAAATAGAAAGCGATAATGCCGAGATCCACTGCGGACAGATGTACGAGAGTTGTCGGCACAGTCCACGCCATCATGGCGGTCATATTTTCTCCTTGGGCTGCCCGTAGTAGGCCGCCTTTCCATGTTTCCTAAGGTAGTGCTGGTCGTGAAGAAAGCGCCCAATAGCGGTGGCTTGCTGATTGATGCCAAGAGTGAAGTAAGCCATACGCGCAACGGACTCCAGGATGACGGCGTTGTGAGCGGATGTTGCGGGATCGCGTCCCCAGGCAAACGCTCCATGATTGGCTACCAACACGGCTGGGACCGCGGAAGGGTCCACGCCATCAAATGCGCGCACGATGGCGTGCCCGGTGTTTTCTTCATATTTTGAGGCGATCTCAGCGTTCGTCATTTCCTGGGTGACGGGTACCGCTCCGTGGAAGTAATCGGCGTGGGTGGTTCCCAAGCAGGGGATGGGACGGCGCGCCTGGGCCCACGCGGTCGCGTACTCCGAATGTGTATGACTGATGCCGCCGATGGAAGGAAATGTCTGATACAAAACGAGGTGCGTGGGCAAATCAGAAGAAGGGCGCAGCTTGCCTTCGACAACCTTGCCGTTCAAATCCGTGATGACCAGGTCCACAGGTCTCAATCGGTCGTAAGGAACGCCGCTTGGTTTGATGACCACCAGCGATTTCTTACGAAAAATCGCGCTGGCATTCCCAAAGGTATAGAGGACCAGACCCTTGCGCACGAGCTCAAGGTTTGCTTCCAGGACCGCTTTGCGAAGATCAGGGAGTAGCATCGTTTCGTTTGTGGGCCCGCAAGGCACGAGTAACCGTTTACTCTAAATCGCCGGATACTCCAAGATACTTCG
>WNGP01005382.1_pt1 | contig 10669 bp, 7 predicted proteins | sample 5407671 | NCBI WGS metagenome assembly WNGP01 (sample SAMN13153381, study PRJNA577476) | soil metagenome | isolation source: 40 cm soil or saprolite under Garry oak tree replicate 2 | place: USA:California | collected 2016-06-15
GTCAGGTATTCCTGGAAGCCGCCGCCGACACTGCCGCCATCAAAATACCAGGTCGGGCTGGTGGGTGTGCCGCTGGGTAATTGGCTGCGTGTCAACTGGACCAGTCGGCTGGCTGGGGCTGCCTGGCTTTTCACATAGACCGCCAGAGCGCCCACGATGAGCACAATAGCGAGCATGGGGATAACGAGGAAGGGGTAGATGCGGCGTGTGTGGTCTCCATGACCCCCCCATGGAGAAGGTGTAAATGGCATAATCTTTTTCTCCTGAATACATTTGCTGGCACAGCATGCAGTTTCAGTGCGTGATAGATGGATGGATGGATGGATATATGCTGTGCCAATATCACTCGGTCCCCACCTGGAGTGATATCAGAACTTTATAAAGTAAAAGATGGTTGTTCAACCACCTTATCCATGGCAATTCTAATGATGCGCATGTATCTATGTAACGAAGAACAGGTTTGATCTCCTGTTTTGATAGGAGGATAGTACTGAAAAGTGATGCAATAAAGAATATTCGCTTCAAGTGGGTTGATACACCACATAGCCATCAAAGATGAAACGATGGTAATGCTTACTTGAATGAGCTACTCTCCTGGCAAAGTAAGCGGCCTCGGGAGAGCCAAGGGGAAAGACGAAGCTCGCATGAGCATCCTTTTGTACTATAAAATAATAAGGCTCATAGCGATTATACCCGGGTCTGAGACGCTCATCTACCACGCTGCAAATGATCCGCTCGTTACTTTGGAAGATAATGCGATTACATGTCCAGTACTCTGAGATAATATCTCTTGAACCAATATGCAGCAGGTTAGAGATCAGCCCCTGTTGTCGCTGGTCGATCGACTGCACAGTCGGGATGTTGTTAAAAGTGCCGATAGCCCCTAGCAGGAGCATGGAGCCGATATAGAGAAGAAGCGCTCCTTTTAACCCTGTCAACAGCCAGTTCAGCCTGCTCAGCCAGGTCGATGACAACGGGCCGATTGGGCTTTCATTCTTCCAGAGCGGCGCGATAACAGCCGGAGTGGCAATAAGCAGGCAGATTAAGTAGCGTGAGTTTGTCCAGGGATCCAATGCCGCCACCGGGCTGAAGGCAAAGAGCAGGAAAGTGAGTCCCGTGCTACCCAGGAGCATCAGGCGAGCAGCATGACGGATAGCAGTTTGTCTATCTTCAAAATTCACCCAACCAGTCCGCGCCTGCCGTCGTTGCTGCCAGAGGGCCTTGATGGCAAGAAAGACAGCAATCAACCAGAGAGCAATACAGCCCAGTGTCCAGCTACCCTCCCGAAGGGTACATTGGAAGCTGGTGGGACTGAGCAGCCCGAAGAGCGGTAAATTTTGAGTGAAACAGATAGGGTTAGCTCCAGTAGCATTAGGCAGGCCAATAAGCAGAGCGCCTACCATTCTTTGTATCAGGGGAACATGCTGTAGAAACTGTCCCGTTGTATCTCCACGGTAGACAAGTAAAAAATAGAACAGGGAGCTTCGTTCAGGTAGAGCAACAATATTATAGACGAACACAGGTAAGACACCAATAATAAAACTTGAGATGACACATGTTGGTGCCCACGAGTCCAGGTCAGGCCAGCAGAGCAATAATAAAAATAAACCTGACATCAAGACGAAGGGCATAATGAGCAGGTCTGTCCAGATGGCAAGTCCCACTAAATATCCCCAACACGCATACATAAGGTAGCGAAGCAAGCGCTTCCTGATAGGAAGATTTCGGCCGTATGAGAGCGCGAGCCAGGTGGCAAGGAGTAATAGGAGCGAGCCAAAGAGCAGAGTTTCCGCGTACCCACCAATAGCCCGCAGTTGTGTATAGAGCACACCAATAGAACCCAGGCTCAGCAGGCTGAGAGTGATCAGCGCCAGGTTCTTCGTATAGAGCAGGCTTGTGAGAAGATAGATACTTACCAGAAAAAGGGCAAATATGATAACCAGCCCCAGTCGCAGAGTGATCAATGAGGCGCCAAAGAGATGAAATAGTACCGCAGCACAGTATGCCTCAAAGGATCCCATATAGCCCTGACCATAGAAAAAAATGGGATGTTCATGCCGATAGGCAATATGTAAGGCCATCAAGCCCATCGTGCCTTCATCGCTGTCGGTTTCTGGCCAGCCTTGACTTATCAATATAATGCGCAGCACTGTAGCGAAAATTATTAAGCAAAAAGCGCATATCTCGTGTATACCGATTTTAAAATGCTTTAAGCGCATGCTAATCCAGTGCATAATGGTGAATTCACTATTTACTATTATTTTAAACGAGCAGCAGTGACTTAAAGTCGCAGGGGCTATCAAGAAACGAACAAGCCCGAGCACGCAGTGAAACCTCCTGCTCGAGCTTGTTCATTTCCTGGAGAAACCGGAGAAACTACCATGGTCGAATAATCAAATGTCCTTGCGCAACTGCATGCACAATATCAGCGCGGCTCACGATACCTACCAGCTTACCATCATTGACGACCGGAACCCGTTTGATCTTGCGATCAGTGAGGAGCATGGCAATTTCGCTAACCGACGTCTCTTCACTGACGAAAATTACTTCGTTGCTCATGATGTCGGCGACGCACAGCCCTTCCCGATCAACTTTGCTAATGATATCGGCTTCTGTGATGATACCGATGATTTTGCCATCTTCATCGACAACGGGTAAGCCACTGATACGCATCTGGTCAAGTAGTTGCGCGGCCTCCTGCGCGCTAGCGTCTGGATGGATAGTGCAAACCTTACGGGTCATAATGTCTCGTGCGATCATCGTGACACGCTCCTTTAAGTGCTGGTGAACGGATGGCCATGCAAATTTGTTACCATCATGTGTAATCATAACATATTCCCCCTTGCCATGTCCCCTCCGCTTTGTCCCACGGTTACAAAAATCACGTGTGCAAGCAAGAGAGGAGAGGTCAGAAATGCATAAAAAGCTTGATTTGCGTAAATATACATGGATAGGTTAATATATAGAAGAGCAAACTCGGACAACATGAGACGTACATAAATATATTGAACAAAACCCGAATATCAGATTACAAAAAGGTAATCTAATCGATCTTACAAGTCGTAATAAAGGTCAAGTGAATAGATTGGGGAGGGTCACAATGACTTGCGAAGAATTTGAGGAACTTTCGGGTGCCCTTGCACTTGACGCTGTTACACCTGTTGAACGCCAGGCAGCTGAAGCACACCTTGCAACCTGTGCCAGGTGTACTCATCTATTCAAAGAACTACGTAAAGTAGTCACTCTCTTACCTCTATCTGTCCCGCAAGTGAACCCTTCACCGGCGTTGAAAGAGCGTATTCTTGCAGCTATCCGGCAAGAGAATAGACGTATCAGGGAACAACCGGGAGGACTCTCGAAAAGGCAACGCTGGACCCAACGTATTCTGGTGGCCGCTGCTGTCCTCATGTTCTGCCTTTTTAGCGGGATGACTGCCTGGAATATCTCGCTCAATCATCAAGTTACTGCGCTTCAAGAACAGGTCACTTCCCTATCTGCTTATCCGGGAGATGCAACGGGCTACATAGTCAGAGGCATCAGCCAGGATAAGGATGCAACAGGGCAGTTAATGTACTACCCTAAACAAAATACCACGGTGCTGACTGTGCGCGGACTGCCCCAACTGCAAGGGGTTCAGGTTTATCAAGGCTGGCTGGTACATCTAAAGGGAACAAGCTTTACAGGGATCACCAGCATTGGCTTGCTGAACGTACGGAACGGTAGTGCGAGCTTATCGTTTTCCGGTAACGTTACCGGCTATGATGCCGCTGTTATTAGCATGGAGCCAGGCCCGACTGCTACCCCAAAGGCCTGGAAAGGACAAGTAGTAGCCCTGGGATCACTATAATTGCCCATGCAGTAGTGGAAACATCACATTCGGGAATCTTGAGATGCAAAACCGAAGGCCGCGGCCTTCGGTTTTGCATCTCAAGAAATTTACCTGCCTCTTTTACGCGCTACTACATAGACTACGATGTAAAAGCATAGCGTTCCAAGAGTAGAACCACCCAGGATTATCCAGAGGTGACGCTCTATTGTCGCCACTACCGAGCCATCGGCATTCAAACCCACGCTATCTACTAGCTTATTGTGCGAACAATCTGTGCCCCCTGAAGTTCTGTTCTGCCCTGATGCCACGGTACCAGTAGTGATAGGCGTAGCGCCGCCGCTAAGATGAGGGGGAATTGTTCCCGTTACGATAACGGTCGGACCTATTGGAATTGTCGCCGTCACACTAGCTCTGGGCGTAGGAGTCTCCGTCGGCCTCACTGTCGGCGTCGGTGTCGGCGTCTTCGTTGGAGTAACTGTCGGCGTTGGCGTCTCCGTCGGCCTCACTGTCGGCGTTGGCGTCGGCGTCTTTGTTGCTGTCACTGTCGGCGTTGGGGTTCGCCTGGGGATGGGCGTCGGCGTCGCCTTAACAGGCGTTGGAGTTGTACGAGAATGGGGCGGCGTTGGAGTCGGTCTATAGTGACCACTACCTCTATACCTGGTTGCATTTGCTTGCACTAAAGGCGTCTTGCTCACTACGAATGTGGTGGGGCAAGGATTCGCCGTTACGGTGGCCGTTGGAGAATAGATGGTCACTGTATTGTCTGCAACTGGTCGAATGTTGTTCGATTGCGCGGTGGCCGTCAGGTCCCCTGCACTTATAATGTTTATATGCTTAGCAGGTAACCCCCGCCCCCCACTCGAGAACCAGGAACTTCCGGCTGAAACTAAAAGTAGGGATATACTAATACAAATCAGAGAAAACGCTATTGTAACCAATATTCCTCGCCCACCATAACCACGGTTCCATAGGGCCATTAATGTGTCAATCATCTCCTAACCTTTCCCCTCAATTGCTATGACACCTGGGTACAAATCGGGCCCTTACAACCTATCCCCCCACTACACTCAACCTCCACATTAGCCCTTACTGCAAAGCGACCACAAGCTGCCTGGGAAGACACCTCTGTTGAGCGCCAACGTCGCTGCAAGAGGTGTCTTCCAGGGCAGTCGCCCCTCAACACTATCAATCCATTGTATCGAGCACCTCTGCCATATTCCAGCTATGTATGGATAGTGGCATGGTGTCGGTATTTACCGTTACCTCTTCGGTTTGGTCATTGTCATCTAAGTATGTGCCAGAAACTAAGGATTTGAAATGCGCTCTACTCCCTGAGGGCCACCCTCCACCCCACACGTCGCTCTGAGCCGCTTCATCGCTCTGGGCACGATAAAGTGAGCCCTTGCATCGCTCAAGGATACATTCTAGATACATCGTACATTCTAAAGACCGGCGCACCTGAAAAATCTCTCGCCTGTACCAATGTTCAGCTTGAAACGCTATCGCACCCCGCAAGCGAGAGACATGGAAGAGGCGTGCATAATCCAGCACGATCTGTTTCTTACGTCCAATATAAACCAGGCGTTTGTTCGTCAAAATCAGCTTTCCGTGATCCTTGGCTGGATACATGTAACGTATTGTCCCACCGGTAGGCTCGCTACAGAGAGTTGCATCTGTGCTGTAATGAGCACGCTCACCTGGGAGCAGGCGCAGTGGAACAGGTACCTCTGGCAAAGTCTCTTCTTTGAGACGCTGCGCTAGCTTCTCTACATCAAAGCCATGCTCGCGCATTGAACGCTCGGCTTGTAAGCGTCTCCGTCTGCGTTCGTGCTGATCCTGGCGCGAACGCTGCCAGTTAGGCGTTTCAACTTTGTCCGTAGGAGCCTGGGCTCGCTCTTTCAAGCCCAAATCCTGGACGCTGGCCGAGCTATCTTCCCGCAGCCAACGGTCAGTTTCAGGTATGGTTTTGCTTTGGTCCTCAGCTTCCCTTGTCCTGCTCCAACCCTTATCTGCGCCTGGCAGGCCCAGGTATTGCGAGGTGAGATACTCTACCACTGCCTGGGCTTCCTTCATCGCAGCAATGCCGCGCAGGATGACTTTCTTCTTGCCAAAACGGAGTTCAAGACGAACCGAAGGAATACCCAAAACATGCTGATAGATGGGGCGCACATGCGTCAGGTCGGCCAAAGGGTAGCATGTTCCATTGACATCGAGATAGTTCTGATACAGTCGGAACACCTTCCCCCAACCAAACGCACATTCCGCTATGAGTGGTTCATTTTGCATCTCATCCATCCTCCCCACATCTGCCTACTATTATAGCGCAGAAAACCGTTTTCCAAAATATATAGACGAGATAGAAAATGTACTGTAACGATCATCGATATATTTACCGATATAAATAATACAAGATAAGAACGCTTTTCTTATCTTGTATTATTTGATCTTTGTTTTCATCCAGAGCAGGCGCAAGAACGTTCTACGCAAACCGGGCCAGAGCCGCCGTCGTTCGCGCTCGTTCTTTTCAAGAGCGGAAGGAATGTGCTGTGGAGCGGCCCAGCGCTCACGTACGAAAAGTTCGGTTAGCCGCCACAGCGAAGTGGCTTCCTGGGGAATACGCGAGGACAGCATGCGACTATACTCGTAGGGCGTCTGCCAGGATCGTGGAGACAAACCCACCCAGCCTGCCATGCGACAGAGACGCCAGAATGTTCTCGTGATAAAAGTACTACCGTCGTAGAGACTGCGCCACCAGTATCTCGCAATTGCTACCAGGAGGATGAGTATGGAGCATAGCAAGGTTATTATGGAGAAGCTCACTAGAAAGCTGTTTTGTGCAGCTGCCCCTGGCGCAGCAGGATTCTCTCCTGCATGAGACGAATTTGGACGAGTATTTTTCTTTGGATTGGTAGACGTTGGCTGCGGAGTTGGCACAGGCGACGTAGTAGGTCGCGGGTTGTTCCCGTTGTTTAATGCATAACCAGGTGTGGGATCAAAGTTGATCCATCCAAAACCGGGGAAATAGGCCTGAACCCAGCTATGTGCATCGCTGCCATCCACGACCCACACTTTACGCTGGATATCCAGGTGTCCATGGCTGAAGCCATTCACTATGCGAGCGGGAATACCCAGCTGGCGGGCCATGATGGTCATAGCTGTAGCGTAATAGGTACAGTAGCCTTGCCGAGTCTGTAGTAGCCAGGATACAGCATCGACATTGCCCGGTACAGGAGGGTTATCCACTGCATAGGTAAACTGCGTCTGGTCGCTGAGATGTGCCTCGAGCCGTTTTAATGCGTCATAGGCGTTCGCTGCCCCCCGCGTCCACTGCTGGGTCGTCTTCCAGATTTGAGGTGATAAGCCAGCAGGTACCTGGAGATAATAGCCCTCAAGCACGTTATAATTCCCATTTTCTTTCCACATCTTCAGGTTGTCTTGTGGCAGAGATACCGCAGACAGGTCCTGGGCAGAGGCTGTTGAAATAAAGGAGGTTACTTGATAGTGTTCCCCTTTCGTCATTGCGCTCTGCTGAACCCAGGCCGACACAATGGGCATGCCATAAACAGTAGTGGCTACATCAAACGACGATGGTTGTGCAGGCCCAAAGATATAGTGTTTCGGGCCATCCGGCGGCAGCACAATTGTTACGGAAGTTGTAGCCGTTTTATAATTGTGGGCCGTATCGTTCGGCAGCGAAGTGTCAGCTTCATAATTCTGGCTGTTAACGGAGGATAACGAGGTCCATGTATGGCCATCAAAATGGTCATAGCTAAATCCTGCCAGGTACTGCGGAGCGGCAGAGCTTGTATAATTCAGCACTTCGCCTGCAGGCAAATGAACACTTCCGGCAATGGTCAACTGATCACCGAAAAAGTTGGTCGGAGCCTGGTAGGCTTGCAGGATCGACCCTGGGTCCTGCCAGATCAGGTGATTCTGGGCGATGTTTAACCAGGCATTATCCAGCTCATTCCAGAAATTGGCACCCGCGCCCGTTTGGCTCAACGTAGGTAGCATCCACCCCAAAAGCAGAGTGAGCACTACGACGGCAGATGCTATTTGCATGAAACGCCTGGTAATTCCTTGCAACCAGGGACGATCGGTATGTAGCCCCTCGCTTTTCCACTGCACTAATTTTGCTGTCAGCTGTATACGAGCAATCAGAAGGATCAGGGCAGCCAGTAAGATAGTTACTATCAGCGATATATCATGTTTTACATAGCTCAGATTGATCAGCAAAATGGAGCAGTAAACGATGGCAAGCAGCAAGGGTAGATGAGCGCGGTAGATCAGCCATGTTCCAAAGTAGCCCAGAAAGAAACACAGGAAAGAGAGGTAGAAGAGAAATACCATTTCACTGTTATTGATCCTGGCCGGGTCTGTAATGACTGCTCCTATCGTGGCTATCAATAAATGCCAGGAGACATTGAATGCGATGGCACTCGTCAACCAGATAGATAACCAGTGACCAATAAGACAGGCAGCAAGATGCAAAATAACCTGGGGTAGACGCTGTAACTTTGCTATTGCCAGGCCGACTATCAAGCCGGCAGTGGCACTCCAGTAAAGAATAAAGGTGTGATCAACCCAACCTACTGAAGTAATGGAGTAAACGACGCAATACAAGGCCACAGCTAATAGCAGCAAGGCAAGCCAGCCCTCGGCTGGTGCTGGCACCAGCTGGCGTTTCGGCTTACTCGCTTCGGGATTCTGCTTTGATCGTTGGGAGGGTGGCGCGTGCGGTCCGTACTCGGGTTGGCCTCGAACCTCTAAACCTGAGGAGGAATAAGACTCGACTACACTCGACGGCATTACGGACTCCTCCAGACGACAAAAACGCTATTGCATAGGTAGTATACAATGCTGGTAATATCAAAGCTGTGTCCTGGATCACAAACGGCGGCAAGATTTAAGAGCTTTAATATATTAGACGAGAATGCGTTCCCATTTGTTTCAAATTTATCTGCTTTTGCTACTCATATCGGCTGCATTTCAAAATGGCACACGGGTAGACCTGTTGCCAAAGAACAACAAACGGAGATATCCTGCTTCCCGTTAGCGGCGTTGTTACTCCTCTCTCGTTTGTCTTTCAACCTCACACGGTGACAGGAGCTGTTTGCCAAAGAACGTCAGCAAGAGACTGGGAGCCAGTAAGAGACAGAATGCCCCAAAGACAAAGGATGTGGAAAGACTCACATTGGACTGCAACCATCCACCAACCGCAGGACCAATACTAAAACCAATGCTCCACGTGACCGAATAGAAGCCCGATAGAGTTGCGCGCTGTCGATCTGAAACCTGTTCCATCGCAAAGGCGGCATAGACAGGCTCGATGAGCGTACGCATAAATGAGCGGGCGTACTCTCCGGCGATAGCCAGCGGCAGCGTTGGAGCAAAACCGATCAGTACCATCAAGGGGGCAGTGAGATACTGCACAGAGGTGATGAGGCGCAACTTACTCCACCGTTTAACAAAGAGCGGAGCGGTAAGAGAGAAGATACCACCGGCTAAACCCGAAATGGTGAAGATGATACCGAGTGTGCCGGGCAGCAGTTGAAAGCGCAGCACAAAATAGATTTGTATTAGAGCCACTACCGCGCCCTCGCCCATTGTAAAGACGAGATCAGGTAGCAACAATTGCAGGAAGAGCCAGACGGGCCGGCGCTCTTTGGAAACTGGCTCAGCAGTTGCCTCTGCTTCGACAACCGTAGTAGCCCAATCAACATTTTTCACCCTCTTCGGTTCTTGCAGAAACCAGAGGGGCAGACCAAAGACAAAGGTAAACAGAGCGGCAGAGAATACTCCCCAGCGTAACGGCAGCGTGCTGGCAGCCGAAACATGGAGGATGCCCGCTATAAACTCAGGAATGGCGCCACCTAAGAGATTGCCAAGGGCACCGACCCCAAGCAAGAGAAAGCCATTCAGTGCGAACACGCCCACCCGCTGCTTTTCAGTCGTGCTCTCGGTCAGAAGCGGCAAATTGGTGACCCAGTAGGCTGTTGACACAAATCCTTGAATCATGCTTGCAGCCAGCAAAAGTGGGGCCGTTGTGACAAGCCCGCACGTTGCGAGAAAGAGGGGAGTGAGGGCAGCAGTCAGCAGCAGCACCGGCTTACGCCCAATACGATCTGCCAGCATCCCCGTTGGGACGGCTCCGATAAGTGCGCCAACGGCAGGCATAGCACTGAAAAGCCCAATGAAATCAGGACGATAACCCAGGCTGTGCACATAGTAATTCAGCGTTAACGCGCTGATACTAAGTTGAAATCCTTTGCCCAGGGTAAAGAAGAGTAAGAGATAGACGTTACGCGGTAGATGTAGCATCCCTGAGAAAGCTGGTTTTTCCGGCACCACAATATCTTGTGTTGTTGTTGATTTTGAGGAATTGGGCGCAGAGGCCATTATGTCTCTCTCCTGGTCTTTTCTAACGTATACCTGATATAGCCTAACATAGACCGTGAATATCAAGCAACGGACAAAAGGACAGGTGGCTTCCAGGTGGCTTCTGAGCTACCTTCCCAAACAGACTCGGCAGAAAATATATTATTTCTTTAAATTAAAAATATTAGCAGAAGATTGGAATTAACTTAGGGATGCTATTGTTCACTTGTATCATGACAGTATTTGGGTTATCGTATAAACAGCAAATGCAGATCGGCGAAATCGCTAAGAGATGAGCCGAAATGATATGCAAGCTGGTAAAGTGCACAATTTGCATTTGCATCGCTATAGATCGATCAGATAAGTTGAAAAAAGGAGAAGAAGTATGTTAGCAGCATTAGTATGGTGGATCGTTGTTGGATTGATTGCCGGTTTCCTCGCTGGCCTGGTTATGCGCGGCGG
>WNGP01014511.1_pt1 | contig 10668 bp, 10 predicted proteins | sample 5407671 | NCBI WGS metagenome assembly WNGP01 (sample SAMN13153381, study PRJNA577476) | soil metagenome | isolation source: 40 cm soil or saprolite under Garry oak tree replicate 2 | place: USA:California | collected 2016-06-15
TCTGCTCTTGAGGGATATGGCGAATGGCTGTCATCATGATAGCGGGGATAGCTGCTAACTCTTTGTTGCTATGAAGGCGGTCATAGAGTTCGATACCGTTCATATACGGCAGCCCGTAATCCAGGATAAGGAGATCGGGCTTGTAGTACTGCACAAGTTTCAACGCCGCACGGCTATCGGTCGCCACGATCGCCCGGTAGGGCGTCTCCCGCGCAATAGCCTCGAGGAGGAGTGAGCAAATGGCCGGATCGTCCTCGACTACTATGATTGTTTTGGTAGTTGCCTGCCCTTCTCCAGATAACGGTGCTGTATCGTGAGGCATAGCTGTGCTCCAACTCTTTCAGTGGACACCAAATTCGCTCTCCTTCTAACACGAAAAAGACGAACAAAGCGTTTCGGAGGCGTAGCACATACGCAGGAGGCAGTGATATCTTAACAGAAAGCTTCATCATGACGTACAATGAAGCCAGAACATATAATCGTCGAAGCATAAACAGCAAAGGAGAGGAACGTGGCCGATACTCGCGTAAAAAATAGCCTCGGTATCTGGGCCTTTGGCCCCAACGTCACACGTTTTGTGCCTCCCGGTTACCATCCCGAAGTGACGCACGAGGACATGGTAACGCGTACACGTCGCGTCGTCGATGGTCTTGCCGGCGTAATCGATGGCCTGGAGTACCATTACCCTGGTGAGATCAACGAGGATATTGTTGATGCGATCAAAGCAGCATTGGGGCCAATGGATATTTACTGCCTTGCCGCCGGTCTGCACCCTGACCCTACGTTCAAACTGGGCGTATTTATCAACCCCGACAAAAACTTACGGCGCAGAGGTATCGACGTACTCAAGCGGGGCGTTGATCTCGCCGCCGCGCTGGGAGCACATTTTATCATCTGGCCCGGCGCTGAAGGCTACAACTACAATTTCCAGCGAGAATATGCCTACACCTGGAACCAGTTTGTCGATGGCGTGGGCGAGGTTGTGGCACATGCCGCGTCTAAGGGAGTGACGGTCTTCCTGGAGCATAAAAACAGCGAACCGGCTATGAACATTCTCATGCGCAACATTGCCGCAACCCTCTACACCATTGACCGCGTTCGCCGTTTAGGAGTCGACACTTCGCGCCTCCTGGTCAACATGGACTGGCAGCACCTCATCATGAATGGCGAGAACCTGGCGGAGTATGCGGCGCTGCTCTACTCCGAAGGGAAACTGGGCCACCAGCATGGCAACTCTGGCTGGGGTACATTTGATGATGACAACATGGTGGGCGCATCCTTCTTCATGCAGACCCTCGAACTGGCCATGACCCTGCAAGATGTCGAGTATGGTTCTAAAGGTGAACGCGTGGGCTTCGACCTGTATCCCTACACCGAGGACCAGGTGGCTGCCGTACGACGTTCAGCTCTCCAGTGGGAATTTATCGACGATCTCGCCCGCAAGGTCGATCGCAAGGCGCTTAACGAGGCACGCGCTCATGCCGATGCCGTCGAAGGCTACCGCATCGTCTACGAGATGTTGGGCCTTGATAAGGCCTACATCGAACGTATCATTGCCCGTCGCAAAGGCTAGGGTATTTTCGCAAAGGAGCTGGTATATGCAAGCACTCCTGGGCATCGATCTCGGCACCACAGGTGTCAAAGCAGCTCTCTTCGCCACAGATGATGGGCGTGTGCTCTCCTCGGCCTTTGTCGATTACCCGCTTATGCACCCGCATCCCGGCTGGGCGGAACAGGACCCACATGACTGGTGGCAGGCCACCATCACGGCTATTCGTGGCTGCCTGGCTGGAGGGGTCAGGCATGGCATAGCCTCCACAGACATACGCGGCGTTGGCCTCTCCGGTCAGATGCACGGCGTTGTCTTACTGGACGCGGAACAGCAGGTTTTGCGTCCCTGCATCATCTGGGCCGACCAGCGCAGTGACGCCCAATGCCGCTGGATGACTGAGCGGGTGGGGGCTGCCCGCCTCATAGAGCTTGTCAGTAACCCCGCCTTGCCTGGCTTCTCCGCACCCAAAGCCCTGTGGGTACGCGACAATGAACCCGAAATTTTCGCGCGGGCGCGCACGATGATCCTGCCGAAAGACTATATCCGCTACCGCTTGACCGGTGTAATGGCGATGGAGATCTCGGACGCAGCCGGAACCTGCTTGCTAGATGTGAAACAGGGCAGGTGGTCGCGTGAAGTGCTGGAGGCTATTGAATTTGACCCCGCGCTGCTGCCCCCTGTAGTGGCCGCTGATGCTGTGGCAGGAACCACCACTGGTGAAGTAGCCTCGCTGACAGGCCTGCCAGCAGGAACGCCCGTGGCAGGTGGAGGAGCCGATAATGCTTGCGGCGCCGTGGGCAACGGCGTGGTACGTCCCGGCCTTGCGCTTGTCTCAATCGGTACCAGCGGCGTTGTGCTCGCCCACGCTGCTACTCCCCAGGTTGATACATCGGGTCCTGTGCCGCGCGTCCACACCTTCAATCATGCCGTCCCGCACGCCTGGTACCTGATGGGTGTCACGCAGGGAGCAGGGCTCTCGCTGCGCTGGGTACGCGATAACATCGGCCTGCCGGAGCGCGCCCTGGAGCGCTGGTCAGGGCTGGATGCCTATGATCTGCTCGAAAAAGAAGCTGCTGGTGCTCCCCCAGGGAGCAACGGCCTCATCTTCTTGCCGTACCTGCAGGGCGAGCGCACTCCACACCTGGACGCTTATGCGCGTGGAGGTTGGATTGGCTTGACGGCGAGTCACGACCGGCGTCACCTCGTGCGCTCCGTGCTGGAAGGAGTAGCCTTCAGCCTCAAAGATTGCTTTGCTATCATTCGCGAACAGGGCCTGCAGCTTGAACAGATGCGTGCCACGGGAGGTGGCGCCAAAGGTTCATTATGGCGGCAGATTATCGCTGACGTCCTTGGCGTGGACCTGGTAACGACGAACGCTCAAGAAGGTCCGGCCTTTGGGGCCGCGCTGCTCGCCGGCGTCGCCAGCGGCGTTTATACATCAGTAGAACAGGCATGTGATGCAACCGTGCGCGTAGTGGAACGCACCGAGCCTCACCCGGACGCGGAACGCATCTATGCCCAATCATACGAGACGTACCAGGCGCTCTATCCTGCACTGAAACCGATTATCAGCCGACCAGTATAAACACGGAGAACATTCTTAGAACATGGACATGGTATGCTATGCACATAGCGTTTTCTTAGTTGTTTGTAAAAAGACTGTTATCTCTGTCAAAGGAGACATTGTACAATGGCACCAGATGAAACATCCAGCGTGGCCGCGCCCGTTGAAAAGGTAGAGCGCACAGTAACCGTGCAGGGCATTGCAACGCACCTGTTCGAGGCCGGTCCAACCGGCGCCCCCGCCTTACTGTACCTGCATGGTACCTTCCTGGGCAACCTGTGGCTAGAATTCCACCAGGCTCTCTCCCAGCGCTTTCACCTCTTCGCGCCCGATATCCCTGGCTTCGGTTTGACCGAGCGACCCGACTGGATGCGCGACATGAGCGACTATATCCTGTATTTTCGCGATCTCCTGGATGAGTTGGGGTTGGATAAGCCGATGGTCATTGGGCATTCGCTCGGCGGCTGGATGGCGGCCGAACTAGTCGTCTGGTACCCCGAGCGGGTGAAGAAGCTAGTGCTATCTAACGCTGTGGGCATCCGCGTCAAGGGCACACCCATCGCTCACATATTCGCTATGAACCCACAGGAGTTGTTAAGCGCCAGTTTCGATAACTTTGCAGCGGCTATGCCTTTAATGCCCAGCGAAATGAATGCCGATTACCTGCTCTCGCAGTATCGCCAGCGCACAACCCTGGCATCCCTGGCGTGGAACCCGGGCTATGATCCCAAGCTGGAGCGCCGTTTGCAATGGGTGAAATGTCCAACGCTCATCATCTGGGGGCAGAATGACAGGCTCGTTCCCGCGGCCTACAGCGACGCTTTTCACCGGCTGCTAGCCAACTCAGAATTGGTGAAGCTGGATGGCACCGGCCACATGCCCATGTTCGAGATGCCCGCAGAATGGAGCAGGCATATCGCCGAGTTTCTTTCTAAGTAAGATTCGGGAGATATTGCATGAACAAGTTGACATTCCATTACTTCCACCTGATGCCCTGGCCTTACCTGCCCGCCGATTTTGACGAGAAATACGACTCGACGTGGGTAACGCTGCCCAATTCCATCTATGATCCCGTCAAAGGCCACGCCCTCTACAATCGCTATTTGGACGAGATTGAACGGGCTGATAAATTTGGCTGGGACAGCGTGATCGTGAATGAGCATCACCAGAACGCCTACGGCACCATGCCCTCGCCCAACATTATGGCGGCCGTGCTGACGCAGCGCGTGAAACGAGCGAAGATCGGAATCGTGGGCAACGCCCTGCCCCTGCACGATGATCCAATACGCGTAGCAGAGGAAATCGCCATGCTTGATGTGGTCAGCGGCGGGCGCATCATCTCCGGCTTCGTTCGGGGCACAGGTATGGAATACTTCAGCTATAACGTCAATCCCACTGTCAGTCGCGAACGCATGGACGAGGCGCATGACCTGATTATCCAGGCCTGGACGCGCCCCGGCCCCTTTGCCTTCGAGGGCGAGTTCTATAACTACCGCTATGTGAACATCTGGCCGCGCCCCATCCAGCAGCCTCCTCCTATCTGGCTGCCCGGCACCGCCAGCATGGAGACGATTGACTTTGCCGCCAGGCACAAATACCCTTACATGACGGTGTTCATGCCAATGGACCAGCGCAAGCGGGCCTACGATCTCTATCGCCGCCTTGCCGAGGAAAAATATGGCTACGAAGCGCAGCCGGATCAATTAGCGTTTTGCGTGCCCTGCTACGTTGCCGAGACCGACGATATCGCCCTGAAAGAAGGCGAAAAGTATATCATGTGGCTCTTCAAGAAAGGCTTGAAAGTACGCCCCGAATTCTTTACCCCACCTGGCTATATGAGCGAGAGGAGTATTCGTGCTATACTCGAAAGTGGCATACGGCCAGGCCAATGGGGCAGCTTCCAGGAACTGATCGACACCGGCGTCATCATCGCTGGCAGCCCGGCTACGGTAATTGAAAAGCTCAGCTACTACACCGACGTGTTGCACGCGAACATGCTGGTTACAGGTGGTCACGTGGGCGAGATTCCCGATTATCTTGTCCTCAAGACCCAGGAAATGATGGCGAAAGAGGTCATGCCGCATTTCCGCGAAAAGACCGCTCCAACGCCGCCTTCCGGCTAGCCTGTAGAAGTGACCGCTTAAGCATGGAGATCGGAGAAACGCTGCTCGTCAAATCGCGACAAGAGTGGCGCGACTGGCTAACCGAACACCACCGGGATCACAAGGAGATCTGGCTGGTCTATTATAAAAAGACCTCCGGGAAGACCGGCATTTCTTACGACGATGCGGTGGAAGAGGCGCTTTGCTTTGGTTGGATTGATGGCACAATGAAGGGTATTGACGAGGAGACGTATGCAGGACGCTTCACTCCTCGTCGTCCCAGGAGTCCCTGGTCTGCTTCCAATCGCGCCCGCGTTGCCAGGCTGCTGCGAGCAGGCTTAATGACGGAAGCTGGCCTGGCGGCGCTTCCTCCAGACCTGCACCCGGACTCCCATTAGAAAGAACTAAATACCTCAAACTTGGAGGAGACTGTGGCATGCTCCCAAATCGCCTGTGCGATACACTCATCGAACTCGTAGGTATACCCAGCACGCCCGGTCGCGAGGAACAGGTACGCTCTTACCTGGAGCAGCGACTGGCGGCGCTTGGCCTCACCACGCACATTGATGCGGCGGGTAACCTGATCGCCACACTCCCGGGCGAAGGGAAGCCCCTACTGCTCAATGCACACATGGACCGCGTGCCCCCTGGCCGTGGCCACCAGCCGGTACTACGAGAAGGTGTGCTCTACAGCGATGGCACAACGAACCTTGGCGCCGACGATGCGGCCGGCATTGCCGTTATCCTTGAAGTTCTGACCCGCCTGACGCAGCAAACCCTGTCCCACCCCCCGTTAGTGGTGGTCTTCACTGTGCAGGAAGAGGTAGGCATGAAGGGAGCAGCGGCCTTCGACCCTGAGCCCTGGCAGGTCACAGACGGCATTGTCTTTGACAACGCTTTCGAGGCCGGTGTTGTAGTCTCAAAGGGCGCCGCGTACGAGGCATTTGACGTAGAGATTACAGGCCGTACCGGGCATCCCGGCAAAGACCTGGCGCACACTATAAACGCTATTGAGATCTTGCGCCATACCCCCTACCCCCACGGCTCGTTTGCGCAGGACCAGACACGCATCCTCGTTGGGCACATAAACAGCGCGGCGTTACGGCGGCAGCGCCGAAGTATTCTTCAAAACGCATACCACAGGCTATACCGTTGCCGGGGACGAGCCGCTGCTCAACGTGTATCGCGCCGTACTTGCGCAGCGTAATGCTCAGCTACAGATGCGTCCCACGTTCATCGGTAGTGACGCCAGTAGTTTTCGACCCAGGGTTAAGGCTTTCACTATCTCCACAGGTGTCATGAATGAGCACTCAAGTGAAGAATACGTCCCGGTTGCGCCGCTTGGGCAATTGGTGGATGATACGTTACAATTGATGACCCTGATATGATCCGGAAATAGAGCAATTTGAAGGCTACTTCACTTATTGCTTAGCCTTACGATCGCTTCTCGTAATTCCTGTGCCTTTTGTACAGGCGAGGAATCGTTTGTCCATAAACCCCAGAGCGATTCGGAGGACGCGGCATACTTCAGTTTGCCCGGCGCGCGACCTATCGCAAGTATCTCGACATGCAGGTGAAAGCGCGTGTCAGCAAGCTGGTGCAGCCCCAGCAGGTACGGCATAGGCGCCATGGTGCCATCATCCAGGGCGTTATATCCCTGAACAATCTGCAATAACAGGGCAGCCAGGTCACACAATTCCTCATCCTGCATTCCCCCCAGATTGGCTTCATGGCGCCGGGGATAGAGATGCGTTTCATACGGATAGTGAACATAAGGTGGTAGAAAAGCCTCCCATGTTGCGTTCGCGGCTATCTCGTACTCACTGCCGGACAGTTCTGCACGCAGGCGACAAAAAGGGCAGCCGCGCCCCTGCTGATCATCCTGCAAAACCGTCTCAAGTTCTCGCTCCAAGATAGGTGGGATAAGCGAGACCCCATAAGCCTGACCATGGGGATGATATTGTGTCTGCCCGATTGATGCGCCGCTATTCTCAAAGATCATGACGGTGGGATAACGCGAGGCAAGGTCACGATAGAGATCGCGCCAGAGCAGTGTAACAGCGTAGACTTCGTCAACGGTCAATTGTGTGAACGCGCGGTGATGATCCCGGTTGTAGATGACAACGTAGGCTTCGCCCACTGGCGGCTGAAATGGAGGAAAGTCGTTAGGGTGCAGCCATACCTGGGTGTCAGGCCCGACCTTACCTTCCGTGATATCTTTGCAAAAAGGACACTCGCTTGTCCCTTCGCGGCGATTCATACGATGCGGCGCGTTTATAAGATACTGGCGTAAGATCGGATTCCAGATTAAAGCTCTCTCTTGTTCCATAGCCCCTCTCATCGAGCTCGGCCACCGTTGATCGCCAGGACGACGTTCCCGGTCTTCTGCTCCGTTTCGACGTAGCGGGTCGCCTCGACCACGTCCTCCAGCGGGTAGCACCGATCGATGACCGCCCGATATCTTCCGGCCTCGATGAGCTCCTTGAGGAAGAGGACGTCCTTCTTTGTGTATCGAGGTGGGATCGAGAACATCACTTTCTTGTCTCCGATCCGCGAGGTCCACAGCGCCAACATGAGATTCTGGAACCCGTCGGTTGCCAGGTAGCTGCCGCCCCGCGAAAGTGAGCCTCTGCACCGCCTGAACGAGTGCTTGCCGACTGCATCGAAGATGACGTCGTACATTTGGCCGTTCTTGGTGAAGTCTTCCTGCGTGTAGTCGATCACCCTGTCGGCTCCCAGCGATCTCACGGTCTCGAGGTTCTTGGTGTTGCACACCGCAGTGACGTCGGCTTCGAAGTACTTGGCGAGCTGCACCCCTGCGGTGCCGATGGCCCCGGACGCCCCGTAGATGAGGATCCTCTGGCCCATCCGGAGATCTGCCAGTCTCAGGCACCACAGTGCGTTGAGTCCTCCGTCACAGACCGCCGCAGCCTCCTCGAAGCTCATGCCGGTCGGCTTGTGCGCGATTCGGGCGCTCTCCCGCATGCAGATGAACTCCGCGTACGCCCCGAACCTGAACCCACTGCTGCCGAAGACGTGGTCGCCGACCGCGAACTCGCTAACAGCTGTGCCGACTGCTTCGACCTCTCCGGCCAGCTCGCTGCCGAGGATCCGCTGCCTCGGTCGGCGGATGCCCGAGATGACGCGGCTGAGGAGCGTGACGGCCAGGCCGCTACGTCGGTTGGCTTCACGAGTCGCGCAGTCCGCCCGGGTGACCGACGTGGCGTGGATCTTGACGAGTACTTCGTCCTCCTTGGGGACGGGTCGCTCGACATCTTCGAGTCGCAGGACGTCCGGCGGCCCGTACCTGTCGTAGACAACTGCTCTCATTGGTTCCCCTTCCTTCTCTCGGTTGGCTGCGGGTACCGGATCGGCCCGCCGTGCTTCCACATCCGCCCTGCTCGATAGAGCTCCGTCGGCTTGCAGCCAGTCGCGCCGGGCCGAGCTCGGCGTCAATCTTCCTCTCAGTCTATCTCATCACTCACAGCGTTGTCAAAATTCCGCTCGAGGAACACTCTTGGGCTTTTGCGGTTTTAATGGGATTGGCCTGGATGAGTCTGGTTGAGGTGTCTGCAAGGTCGCCAGATAATTATACATGGCTTTGGGCGAACCCTTGTAGCCTTGGGCTTTTAGTTCTCCATAAAGCTGTGAGCCATTGCGATGCCCCTCTTGCCACCATTTAATACTCTTTCACAAAAGATTTGTCATGTTACAATGGGAATAGTAGAACGCTTATACCAAGGTTTCGCACCAATGGCGACCTTGCACCGCTCAAAAGTTCACTAACTTATAAAAATGACGCCTATCAAACAACGAACTCGGTGAGCAGTGAAAGAGGAAAACGGATGAGTATTTTAAGTGACGCATTTCTTGCCACAGACGCAGAACTGGCAGCAACCCAATTCGAAGGCTCAGGTGGCCCCATTGCTTTCTTTCCGACTTTGCAAGGCAAAGGGATCGACCCCCTCAAGCTCCTACTGCTGGAGGCTATCGTGATGGAACAAGCTATTCCAAACCTCGATATCCTGGATCAGCGCGTTGTTCGAGGAAAGGACGAGTCATCAGAGCAGTGGATTTATCAGTTCCCAGATACAATGGTCGCCAGGCTCGCAGAGCTGACTGCTGCTGAGATCAGCCACTATGGGACCATGTGGGCATCTACGGAGGAATGGCGTGGCCCAAAGGGGATACCCCCGATAGCCGTTATCACACATTACTTCCAGCAGCTCTGTCAACTTGCCATGCGTGCACAAACAGAGGAGAGACACATCTACATGTGGATAGCCCTCTAATGTGCTTTAGGTGCGTGTCAGATATGATTAAATAAAGAAAGAGACCCGGCCTGGAAATGGCCTGTGAATGGGAGATGAGCGGACTGACAATTTTTCTACAAGGAGATAGCATTGCGGCAGATAGAGCAGTGTGCCTTTCAGGCATATCGTACCCAGTTCCAGGAGGAACCCGCGCTAGTCGCCAGCGCTCCAGGGCGGGTCAACCTGATAGGCGAGCATACAGACTACAACGGCGGATTTGTCTTGCCCTGCGCTATCGACCTGCGGGTCGCTCTGGCAATAGGGCCAGGTAGTGCGCAACTCTACTCAGCCGACTTTGATGAGCTGCGCCCGCTCGCCGGAAAGCGCGAGGGATCGTGGGCAGACTACCCTGGCGGAGTTGCATGGGCCTTGAAAGAGCGCGGCATCGACGTACCGGCGTTTCGCGGCGCGTTTGCCGGAGATGTTCCACGCGGTGCCGGGCTCTCTTCTTCTGCTGCCATCGAGGCCGCCACGGCACTTGCACTTGTTGAACTCTTCCAGTTAGGCATTCCTCGCAAGGACCTCGCCATCCTGTGCCAGCAGGTAGAGAATGAGTTCATCGGTGTAAATAGCGGTATTATGGATCAGTACGCCTCATTTTTATGCAGCCAAGGCACGGCGCTGCTGATAGATTGCCGTTCGCTGGACGCGGAGCATGTGCCATTGGACCTTGTGACGGCCAGATTAACGCTTCTCGTCTGCAACACGCAAGTTTCACGCGAATTAGGCGCGACCGGCTATAACGCTCGTCGATCAGCATGCGAACGCGCGGCTCGCACACTGGGCATCAAGGAGCTGCGCGATGCCCAGTTACAGGACTTACACAGGCTCTCGGGCGAAGAACTCAAACGAGCTCGCCACGTCGTTACTGAGAATGCAAGAGTGTTGAAGGCGGTTGAAGCGCTGCGGCAGACTGATGTATGCATCGCACCAGTCACTACGCGATGACTACGAGGTCTCGACGCCCGAGCTGGATGCATTTGTCGAACTGGCAAGGCAGTCTGGAGCCATGGGTGCGCGCCTCACAGGAGCCGGTTTCGGCGGCAGCGCCATTGCACTGGTGAAAGTTGAAGATGCAGCCACACTGGCGCAGAGCGTTCAGCAGCACTTCCAGGCACAAGGATTCAAGCAGCCTGT
>WNGP01008601.1_pt1 | contig 10665 bp, 8 predicted proteins | sample 5407671 | NCBI WGS metagenome assembly WNGP01 (sample SAMN13153381, study PRJNA577476) | soil metagenome | isolation source: 40 cm soil or saprolite under Garry oak tree replicate 2 | place: USA:California | collected 2016-06-15
GCATAAACGACGCTGAAAATGGCCGTGTTCGCGCCAATGCCGAGAGCAAGCGTGAGTATGGCGACAGCGGTGAAGCCGGGATTCTTCCGCAACATGCGGAAGGCGTAGCGCGTGTCCTGCAAAAAAGTTTCGAGGATGGGCAAGCCGTGGAGTTCGCGGTTGGTTTCTTTGAGTTGCGTGTGGCCTCCCAAGCGGATACGAGCGGCACGCTTGGTCTTCTGGGGCCATGCCTCGCCGGACATTTTCGTCCGTGAGCATTTCGAGATGCGTCTCCAGTTCATCCTCGAAGTCTTGATCCGCTTGACGGGGTGAAAGCCACGCCCGAGTTCGGGAAGCCAGCGCCCTTATCCAAACAAACATTGTGTTATCCCCGCTCCGCGATGCGCAGCACGCGGCCAATTACTGTGGAAATCCGTTCCCAATTCTGCGCTTCGGTATGGAGCTGTTTACGCCCGGCTTTCGTAATGGAATAGAATTTTGCTTTTCGGTTGTTGTCTGATGTGCCCCAGGCGCCCGAGATCCAGCGCTTCTGTATCAGGCGCACCAGGGAAGCGTAAATTGTGCCCTGATTGATCCGCAAAGCTTCTTCGCTGATTTGTTCAATCCGCCGCGCGATTCCGTAGCCATGCAACGGCCCCATGGCCTCGAGGGTCTTCAAGACCATCAAATCGAGCGTGCCCTGGAGAATTTCTGACTTGCCGCCCGGCATGCAGCCTCCTGTGGAGTACCCACAGGGGTATGGCCAAAGACCTGTGGGATGTCAACAGGAAAATGCTCACTGCTTCGCGGATTGTCCGGGTAGCCAAAGTACTTTTCCAGTTCGATCTGCGTGTCTCAATTGTTACTTTGGCGGCTCTCGCTATCTCCTCGATTCGCTGGATGAACGGACTGTGAGCTAGAAACGGGGCTGGGGGAACCCTAACCGGGTTTCGGAGTTGCACGTCATCTGCGCGATGAATTATTCGCATCGCAGGGCGATCAGGGGGTCGACGCGCATGGCGCGCCGCGCGGGGATGTAACACGCCGCGAGGGCAACAATAATCAACAGCACGGCGACGCCAGCAAAAGTCAGCGGGTCATGCGCACTAACGCCGAAGAGCTGGTTGGCCATGAGACGCGTCAGTCCTAGCGCCGTGCCGATGCCGATGGCGACGCCGATCAGCGCCATTTTTGCCCCCTGCCCGACCACCAGCCGCAACACATCGCTGCGTTGTGCGCCCAGGGCCATACGCACTCCGATTTCGTGAGTGCGCTGCCCGACCAAATACGAAATCACGCCGTAGATTCCGACGCACGCGAGCACCAGCGCGAGCGCCGCGAAGACGCCGAGAAGAATCATCGACAGTCTCCGCGCGGCAAACGAATTGGAGACGACTTCGTCCATCGTTTGAACGTTGTATACCACTTCCCTAGAATCGATTTCCTCGACTGCGCGGCGAACGGAGCCCATGACAGCAGTGGGATCGCCTTCCGTGCGCAGCACGACGGCCACAGCATCCGCTGCGAGGGGCATGAGCTTCTCGGGAAGCTGCATGAACGGATAATCGAACTGCGCCTCGATGGCCGATTTCGCGTCGGCGTCGAGCCCCCACTGCTTTACGTGGCCGACCACGCCCACGATTTCGGCCCGCACGTTGAAGCCCGCGAGATTGATGCGTTTGCCAATGGGATCTTCATGAGGGAAATAGGTGCGCGCGAAAACATCGTCGATGTCCACGACCACCGGCGCGCGCTCGTCGTCCTGCGGCGTGATGAAGCGGCCGCGCTCGAGGCTGACTCCCATGGCTTGCTGAAAGCCGGCTTCAACGAGATAGAACATCGCTTGGGGCATGTCTTGGAAGTTGGCAGGCTTTGGCTGGCCCTCGATCCAGAAAGGCAAAGAGGAATTATGGATCATCGGGCGGGAGCCGAGTGTGACGGAAACGGCTTGGACACCGGGAATGCTATGCATCTTGTCGTCGAAGTGGCGCAGACGAGCGCGCGTTTCGGCTGAGCTGGTTGTGGGGGCAGCTGGCATGGACAAACTGAAGGTGATTGCGTGGCCGGGATTGAAGCCGGGATTGACACGCCAAAGCGCCGCGAGACTGCGAACCATCAGTCCGGCGCCGACGAGCAAAACCAAAGCCATGGCTACTTCGACGGCGACGAAGACCCCCTGGAGTCGCTGGCGGGCGCCGCTCAAACCGCGGCCGCTCTCTTTGAGTAATTCCTCCAAATTCACGCGGGAAGTTTTCAGCGCGGGAGCCAGGCCAAAAACAATTCCGGCAAACAGAGACAGCGCCATCGTAAAGAGCAGAACGCGTGAGTCGAGGGACACTTCGTTGGCGCGCGGCAAAGCGCCCGGCAACGTGCCGAGCGCCGCTTTGGTGCCCCAAAAGGCGAGCAAGAGCCCCAGCGCTCCGCCCAAGCCCGCGAGCAGAATGCTTTCGCTGAGAAGGTGACGAATGACACGCATGTGGCTCGCTCCCAGCGCCGCGCGAATCGCAAACTCACGCGAGCGGCCCATCGACCGCGCCAGAAGAAGATTGGCGACATTCGCGCAAGCAATCAGCAGTAAGAAACCAACGGCTGCGAGAAGCACGATCAGGAATGGCTGGACATTACCGACGATGTCTTGCTTCATCGAAACGAGTGTGATGCCTACGGCTTTATCGGCCTCCGGGTACGCTACAGCGAGATTCTGTGCAATGCCGTCCATGTCGGCTTTCGCCCGCCAGAGAGTTACGCCCGGCTTCAAGCGGCCTACCCCGTGCGCGCTCAGGTCGACGCGGCGGTCGCGAAAAGATGCATCATTCCACTGCCCGATGGGAGTGTAGACATCTCGGTCGTGACCATAGAAAGTGAAGCCTGCCGGAATCACGCCTACCATCGTGTAGGACGTACCATTCAGGATGATCGACTTCCCGATGACTTCGAGCGAAGAGCCGAATTTGCGTTTCCAGAAGCCTCCCCCCAACAGCACGACTGGCGCCGCGCCCGGGTGATCGTCATCAGGGCGGAAGGTACGCCCAAGAATGGGCCTTACGCCGAGCGTCGAAAAAAAGTCCGCAGAAATCATGTAACCGCTTAGACGTTCCGCTTCGCCCGTGCCGATGAAGTTGTAATCCTGGTTGCGGTATATGGCCATGGATGAAAACGTTTGCGCGTCGCGCTGCCAATCCAGGAAATTCAGGTAGGCAATTGGGGCTTGGTCGAATCCGGCAGTCTTTCCATAAAGCGCGACGAGCTGGTCGGAGTCTGGGTACGCCAGCGGATTGAGCAGGACTCCGTTTACTACGGAAAATAGCGCCGTATTCGCGCCAATGCCCAGCGCCAGCGTCAAAATCGCAATCGCTGTGAATCCCGGCGACTTGGCCAGCATCCGAAGCCCGTAGCGCAAGTCCTGAAGAAGCGTCTCCATGCAGCCTCCCGTCTTCAGCCCAGTGCAAAGGGCCCAATCGTACTGCAAGAAAGATGTGTCATGCCAGCCCATCCCAAAGTTCCGGCCAGTTGTCGGCCGCTCGCAAACAATCCTTCTCAAGGATGGACATCCTGCGTCCTCAATGCTATCTCTAGGCGCTTCTTGCATTGAAAAGCGCCGAACCATTTCCTGGCGCAATCGCAAGAAGTTTCCTGAGAATCGCAAACCATGCCCGCTCCCACAGATAAGTTTTCACAACCTGAAAACTCAACGAAATTGAATATTGCCGAACACTTTTTGGATACACCGGCCGCGCTGCACCCCGAGCGCATCGCCATCGTTGGTGAACCGCGCGAAGTAACCTATGTCGAACTCGCCGCGCTCGCCAATCGCGCGGGGAATGCGCTGCGCGCGCAAGGCGTTTCCCCCGGCGATCGCGTTTTGATCGTTCTGCCCGATTCTGTGGAGTTCATTGCCGCTTTTTTTGGCGCCGCAAAAATTGGCGCCGTAGCTGTGCCGGTGAATCCCTTCGCGCGAGCCGCGGACTATCTCCATTACATCGAAAACAGCGAGCCACGCGCAGCCATCGTGCATTCGGAGGCGCTTCTGGAATTTTTGCCAGCCTCGGCGGGGCGCTTGCAAATGCCGATTGTCGTCGTCGGCTGGGAGAATACTAATACCCACGGTATTTCCCATGCAAAGTGGAGTGAATGGACCGCCGCTGCGGACGCTCAACTTCTGGCGGGGAACACTTCGCCTGACGATCCAGCGTTCATGCTTTACACCTCAGGCAGTGGTGGTGCGCCAAAAGCGGCCGTGCATCGCCATGCGGACATGCTGGCCGCCAGCCGGAATTATTCGCAAACCGTTCTCGGCCTCCGCCCCGACGATCTGACGTTTTCCGTTTCCAAACTGTTTTTTGCCTATGGCCTGGGAAACGGCATGTATTTTCCTCTGTCCGCTGGCGCGCGCACACTTCTGAATCCCGAACCCGTAAGAGTGGAGCGCGTCATCGAGATGGTGGCGCGTCACCACCCCACCGTTTTTTTCGCCGTGCCCACCTTTTATGCCGCGGTCGTGCGGGAAACGGAGCGCTCCGGTCAGCGCGTGGACTTTTCTTCAGTGCGCATGTGCGTCTCGGCCGGTGAAACTCTTCCCGCGGAAATATTCAACTCCTGGAAGCGGCAATTCGGAATGGAGATCCTCGATGGCATCGGTTCGACGGAGATGTTGCACGTTTTCATTTCCAGCCTTCCCGGAAAATGCCAGCCCGGCAGTTGTGGTTTTCCCGTGCCGGGTTACGAAGTCAAAATTGTGGATGACGCCGGAGAATCTCTGCCGGACGGCGAGACCGGCAATCTCTGGGTGCGCGGCGCGAGCGCCTTTGCCGAGTATTGGCGCATTCCGGATTTGACCGCGCGAACGAAGCGCGGAGATTGGAGTGTGACCGGAGACAAATTCTTTCGCGATTCGAATGGGTACTTCCACTACTGTGGACGCGCCGACGACATGTTGAAAGTCGCGGGAATGTGGGTTTCACCTGTGGAAGTGGAAAACGCGCTCCTTGGCCACCCGCACGTTGCCGAAGCCGCCGTGGTTGGCGCGACCGACGAGCGCGGCTTGTCTTTTTCCGTGGCTCACGTCGTGTTGCGTGGGAATGTTCAGGGTTCTGAAAAATTGGCCGGTGAAATTTGCGAGCATGTGCGAGCCAGGCTCGTTTCCTACAAGGTGCCGCGTGAAGTGCGATTCTGCCACGAGCTGCCAAAGACCGTAACGGGAAAAATTCAGCGCTTCAAGCTTCGCGGCGCGTGAGTAAGTTTTTCCAGATACACGCCCACACCAGAAGGTTGCTGGGCTGAACCCAGGCGTTACACTCTCGGAAACTTGATTAGGCGGCGTCATTGTAGGTGTCGTAGGAAGAGGCGATGGAGCGGACTTCGGCGAGAGTTTGGTCGCGCAGGAGCTTGCCGTCTTCAAGAATCGTTTCGAGTGCGTTGTTGGAGGGGATGGGCGCGCCGTCAATGGCTTCCACGGTGGCGAAATCCTTACCGTTTTGAATGAGATTGAAGCGGCCGCCTTTGCTGGCTTTCGACGGATCGGTTTTCGGGTTTTTGTACACGTTGTGCCATTGGCCGTAGCGGTCGATGGCGGAACACTTCAGCGCGAATTTTAACGTGTCGCGGTTGATTTGCTGCAGCAGCGCGCCGCCCATGCCGTAGCTCCAGATATCCTGCGACCAGCCTTTGCGCGTGAGCTGCGCGGTGATGTTCTGAATGGTGTAGAAATTGACGCCGTCTCCCTGGATGAAGCGCACGCAGGGAACGGTGGTCTTCCAGCCTTTGCGGTTTACTTCGTAGCCGAATTTTTCGCTGACAATTTTGAAAAGTTCTTCGAGGACCGTGACGGCTTCGCCGGAATCCGGACGAATCACAAGCGTGCCTTTTCTTTGCAGGACTTTTTCGCGCAGCGCGCCGCCCCAGAGATTGCGCACGGCATTGTAAATATCGTAGGAATCGCTGACGCAGGCGACGAGTCCTTCGGGACAATTTTCGAGCACGTTGGCGTAAGCGTCCAGCTCGTGCGCTTCGCCCCACGCCGTGATCGTGGAATGCTCGGAAGCAGGGATGCTGTACGCTGCGCAGTCGAGCGGATTTTGCGCCGTGAGATCGGCGGAATAAAACTGATTGAGAAGCTGGATCGCCGCCAGAGTGTCCGTGCCGAGAAAATTCAGAAGATGCGCGGCGCCGCCGACGGCGGCGGATTCCTTGGAAGAGACGCCGCGGAAACCAAAGTCGTGCAACTTGAAGGGAAGAAGCGAAGGATCGCCGGTGCGGACAAGCGCTTTGCCGATAACTTGTTTGATCGCGCGGGAAAGCGTGGCCACGGTAATGGGATACCACACCTGGACGAGAAGCGTTTCCGCCCAGTTGGTGAGCCAGTAGAACTCCGGATCGGTGTTTTCGATGGTGATGAGGGCGTTGTGCGTTTTGACGACCGTGCCTTCCTTCACGGCGCGGATGCGCAGCGGAAGGCGGCCGCCGTGTTTCGCGTAGAGAGACTTGAAGCCGTCGTAATTGAAAGTTTTCGGATGGCCGGAGAAGTGTGCGTGGGCGATGCGGCGGGCTTCTTCAACGTCGTCGAGGGTGAAAACCTGGCCGGCAAAATTGGATTTGATGATGTATTGCAGCATGGCGAACATGGTTTCCTCGAACATGCCGCCGCGGGATTCAAGGTAGGAATAAATGTGGCGCGTGTCCGGAGGATATTGCCACCAATGAGTGAGCTTGTAGGAGTCCGTGTTCAGGATGGGATTCAGGCGCAGCGACTGCATGGAGCTCCTCGGGGTTGTAGTTGAGAATTGAGTTGGGAGCGACGACCACTCACAGGATTCAGGATAGCAGGGATGAGAGTGGGTAGTGGACAGTGACCCCGACCAAGGCAGAGCAGGGCAACGGTCAGCGAAGCGAAGAACCTAAATTAAGATCCCGTGCTAATGAACAACAGGGGTCTGCTCGACCGTCTACGTTGCAATGAAAAGTACTTTACAAGGCCAACTTGACCGCGTAGATTGGAGGTGCGGCTGAGAGAGCCGAAAGACAAACCACCATGTTGAAGCGGATCGTTGCGATCATCGCGATTTTCGTCTGTACTGCGGTTGCCTGGGCCATTCTGGGGTCCACCATTTTCTACAGAACTTATAACGCGGAGTCCGGGCTTTCCGGGCGCGTGGCTTCCACGTGGGGAGCGCCGCAAGGGCAGGCACCACCGGCGATCGCGCGGGAATGGCAAGAAGAAAAGACCGTCGAGGTGGAGGAGAAGGAAAAGAAAACCACGCGTACGGAGAAGCAGATTCACTCGGAAGCAGTGAAGATTGACGCGAGCCGCGTTGCGGCGACATTGCACATCGATTACCAGCAAAAAGGATTGCTGTGGTTCAGCACTTACAAGGTGGATTTCGACGGAGCTTACACGTTCGAGAATCCCACTTCGCGGGAAGAAGGATTTGTGATTCAACTGCCGTTTCCCGCGCAGCAGGCGGTGTACGACAACGTACAACTGCTTCTGGACGACAAGCCGCTGGCGGTCACGTTCAGCGGATTGCAGGCGGTGGCGCGGACTCGGATGGCGGCCGGCGCGAAGGCCGTACTGCACGCGACTTATAGCTCGCAGGGGCTGGATAGCTGGCGATACACCTTTTCAGGCACAAACGCAGAGCGTTCGACTGCGCGCGAGAATGCGGACGGCGGCGGAAAGGAAATTTCGCAGGCGCGCGACTTCCACCTGCTGGTGAAAACGGATTTCTCGGGTTTCGATTTCCCGGACAATTCGCTTTCACCGACGGAAAAGCGGCAGACGGCAAACGGCTGGGAGCTGGAATGGAATTACCAAAATCTGGTGTCCGGTTTCGACATCGCCTTGAAGATGCCGCAGAAACTGCAGCCAGGGCCGCTAGCTGGACGAATCAGCTATTTTGCTCCTGTGTCGCTGTTCTTCTTTTTCTTCCTGGTGTTCATCCTATCCACGCTGCGCGGCAACGATTTGCATCCGATGAACTATTTTTTTCTGGCATGCGCGTTTTTTGCGTTTCATCTGCTGCTGGCATATCTGGCGGATCATATTTCGATTCATGGGGCATTCCTGATTTCGTCCATCGTTTCGATCGTGCTGGTCGTCAGCTATTTGCGGCTAGTCGTGGATTTGCGATTTGCGGTTGTAGACGCGGGAGTGACGCAACTGATCTATCTGGTGGTGTTTTCGTATGCGTTTTTCTTTGAAGGGTTCACCGGCTTGGCGGTGACGATTGGAGCGATCCTCACGCTGTTCGTGGTGATGCAAATGACTGGACGAATTCGCTGGGAAGAGAAGTTTGGCGCAGCGCTGCCGCGCAAGGGTCCTTTACCAGCGTAAAGATTGGTGATACGGAGACCTGGTCCTCAAGAGTTCCAGGTGACGCGGGTCAATTGTTTCTTGCGGGATTCCCACTCGGCGCCGGAGAGGAGGAGGAATCAGTTTGAACACGGCGGCGGCGGTCCAGGGGCGTCCGTCGCGGGTACGATACTCGCGGACATTCAGAGCGTCCGACATGCTGGTGAACGAAATATCCTGAACAATCATCTCGGCCAGAAACTTGAGAGTTTGTATTTCCAGGGGATCGTCTTCCAGGTGGCGGCAGTCGGAGGCGATGCGAAGGCCGAAGGGGATTTCCTCGGAGGTGGCGGGAACTGCCGGCTCTTCGGGGAGACCAGAGACTTCCACTTCGCGCTCCCATTCCAAAGCGACCAGGCTCCAGCCGGCATCGTGCATCTTCGAAAGGTAGACGGAAGTCGGCAGGATGGTCACCTTTTCACGCATGCGATCGATCTTTTTCATGGAAGCCTCCCGAACGCGCGTTCTATGGAGATGCGGAGGGCACAAATTCCCACAGGAAGTGAGGCAATTCTCATGCCGCCGGCGAGAGGAGCGGAACACACAGAATCAAAAAGACTTGTGGCAAAAATGGGAGGACGGGATACCTGGTAACGTCCCAGTGGCGGGATAAGAGTGTTGCATTGGCGGACACATGTTCAGGGCAGAATAGAGTCTTTTCGGGCGGGTTCCCCAGACGCATTACCCAGCAGCTTTACGATCTGCAGTGGATTTACACGCGCTCTTTCCACCGTCAGTCCCCAATGCAGGTGCGGCCCCGTCACCCGTCCTGTCGCGCCAACTTTTCCCAGCACCGTGCCGGGTTCCAAAGTGTCTCCCACCTTCACATCGATCTGCGAGAGATGCCCGTAGAACGTGTAGATCCCCAAGCCGTGATCCACCACCACGGCGTTTCCGGCAAAGAATAACTCTTCCGCCAAGACCACACGCCCGCGCTGCGCCGCGTGCACTGGCGTCCCCGTTGCACCTGGCAAATCTAGTCCGCTATGTGGCGACCCAGGATTCCCATTCAGGATCCGCCGTTTCCCAAAATTCGCTCCCGTTGTTACACCATCCAGCGGTACTCGAAACTTCCCGTCCCACAGCCGCTCCGGGGTCACGCGGTCAAAAATTTCGCGCAACTTCTGGAGTTCTTCGTTCGCCCGCTTGATTTGTTCCGGGTTAGGCTCGACAAACTGTTTCCCAACCTGCAATTTCTCCGTCGCAAATTGCCCTTTCTTCACTTCCACCATCGCCCTGCAAACGATCTTTTCACCGCTCGCCGTTTGCCCCGTTACTTTCAGTTCGTACTCCCCTGGCGCTTTCTCGAGGTCTACTCCAACCAACCCTCTTTGTATGCCTTCCTTACCGCTCTCCTGCCAGAACGCCACTTTTCGCCCACCCCAATCCCCTTTCACTTCCGCCAATCCCTGCGCGCTCTTCAGTTCGATTAGCAACAGACTGCCCTGGCTCGATTCCGGCGCGCTCAGGCGCAATTCCGTTCCTGGCGTGCAAGCTCCCGCTTCTTTCCCAACCGCTCCTGCTGGCAAAAAGCCTGCACTTGCCACCAGACACACAAGGACCATCCGCTTACGCGCTACATTGCCGTCAATTAATCTCATTTCTGCTGCCGCATCGCCGCCACGCGTGCCTCCACTTTCTCAAATTGTGCTCGCGCCGTCTTCGATCCGAGAATCGCCTTTTCCATCATCAGAAACAGCTCGGGGTTGTTCAGTTTTTCGCGAATTTCTGCCAGAAAGGGCCGCACTTTTGCAAAGATGAAGTACAGCTCACCGCAAAACGCCAGTTGAAAGAAAAGCTTTTCGCTCACCACATCGTTGGAGACAAACGACACCGCGATTCCCCAGTAGCTGCCCACCTGTCTGAGCCAGTTGTTTTCTTCCGACCCCATGGCCATCGCCACTTTCACGAAGTCATCCGCGCTCTTGGGCCAGAACGTGATCAGCCACCATTGCCGCGCCTTGCGCAATTCCGGTTCGCGCCTGAGGTCGTAGAGTTCCAGTATCAACCTCGCGTCCTCTGTCGTTGGTTTTTTCGCCACGTTTCCTCCCAAGTCTTTCATTGCGATTCTACTCCATAAGCCGCCGCGCCGTTGCGCGGCCCGCAAAGTGCCCTGAACGAAATGAAACGAACGGTCCTGTCAAGACACTATTTCAGACGGCAGAAATAGCGATTGTCATGAGGCATGGCTAGCGTGCGAAATACGAACATGGGGAAGTACGAGGGTACTGTTACAAACATGGTTTTGTGGTACCTTTCAGCCATTGTCCTGGAAATGGCCAGCGGGCAGTATTGGGGATGTGTGGTCAAGGTTCGTGCTCGTTACCTCTCTTCTCTTG
>WNGP01011324.1_pt1 | contig 10664 bp, 9 predicted proteins | sample 5407671 | NCBI WGS metagenome assembly WNGP01 (sample SAMN13153381, study PRJNA577476) | soil metagenome | isolation source: 40 cm soil or saprolite under Garry oak tree replicate 2 | place: USA:California | collected 2016-06-15
ACTACCCTTCGGTCGTGCGCACTACCACTTCGACGCGACGATTGGGGCTTTGTTCCTCGATTGAGCCGTTCGCCGAGGCTCGAAATTTCGTTGCGCCGAATCCCTTCGCTTGAATTTGTGCCGGATTGATTCCCATCGCTTCGACCAGGTAGCGCTTGACGCTGTCGGCCCGGCGCTGGCTCAGACCCAGATTGTATTCAAATGTGCCGAATGAGTCGGTGTAGCCTTCCACCGAAAATGTCGCTTTTGGGTTGCGCTGGATAAGCGTGCCCAATTTTTGCAGTTGAACGATCGCGCTGCTCTGTAGCACGTCGCTGTCATACTCGAACAGCTGATCATCCGGCAGACGCAATTTTGTTCCTGACCCAAGCGGACCTTTTTGGGCCAGCAACTGGTCGAGATCGCTGAATCCCGGGGCGTGCCCTTTGTTCGGGCCGGCGCTGTCTGCGGGCAGCTTGCTTGTGAAAGTATTTGGCCGTTTGATCGCCGTGCTCGTAGCCAACTCTGTTCCGCTGAGAGCGGGCTGCGGACGGCCCGAGACCGAGCTGTTGTTTAGCAATGATTGTTCATGCACTGCGTTTGGATCGTTGGAAAGCGTTTGCGCCGTGGAACGCTCAATCTCGTTCAGGACAGAATTAACGTCCGGCTGGTCCACCTTTGGTTGTTCGGGCAAAACGTCCCGCATATCGTCCGGCAACGCCGTACTCGCCTGAACTTCCTGCAACAACTTGTCGAACGACTTCTTCTCGTCCGGCAACTGCACATCCGTGTTATCGGGATTCGGTTTCGCCGCCGGATTGATTTGATCGGCGCTGCTCTTCTCCAGGTTTGAATCCAAGACGCGCTTTACTTTGAATGTCGGCGTTTGCTCGGTTGGGGTGAACACCGCATCCGCAGACGCGAAACGCGTCCGGTAAAAGTAAGTGCACAACCCGAAATGTATGAGCAGCGAAATAATTAATCCGAGCCAAAGCCAGTTGCGCTCTTTGCTGCCGGTAAGCAGACCTTCGGTCGCGAAGTGGTCGAGATCATCAAAATCGGAAACCCTCATCGGCTCTGAAAAGTATCACACTTCGATTTGGAAGATAGCCAGCTTGGTTGCAACCCTATCTTCCTCCTCCGCCGCGTGTTCGTTCGATAAAAGCGCGTGCAGCACGACGTATTTCTTCCGCAACCCGCGCCTCAGGGGACACAAACTTTGGGGTGAACCAGGGAAACAACCCGATCAAATCGTGCGTGACAAGAATTTGTCCATCGCAATTCTCGCCCGAGCCGATCCCAATTGTCGGGATACCGATCGCATTAGTGATCTGCTTCGCGACGTCGGCGATAACAATTTCCAACACCACCGAGAATGCGCCGGCTTTTTCTACTGCACGGGCGTCGACCAGCAACGAGTCGATCTCATGTGCGCCATAAACGGTATTCCCGCCTGGGTGATCGCCTCGATCTGCGCGGCACGATTCACGCCGCCTTCGAGCTTCACCGCCTGCGCGCCGGCAGCGACAAATCTCCTGGCGGTCTCCACAGCTTGTACCGGCGTTTCGTAAGTGCGGATCGGCATGTCTGCGACAAGAAGCGCCCGCTTCACTCCCCGCGCGGCCGCCCGGGTGTGATGCAACATTTCGTCTAACGTCACAGCGGTCGTATCCTGATAACCCAATACGACCATGCCCACCGAGTCGCCCACGAGAATGATGTTGATACCGCTCTCATCCAGCAGACGCGCCGTCGGATAATCGTAAGCCGTCAGCGCGGTAATCTTCTCGCCGCGCTGCTTCATTTGGCGGAAATCTTCCATTGCGGGTTCGTCGGAAGATCAGCCGTCGATTGGAGAACGCAAGCTTGCTCTCCTACTGTAGCGGCAGGCGTGTCGCCTGCGAATGACCCACGATGCAACCGGCACGGCCGCCACAAAAGCAGTCGCTTACCATTCGTCCGCGACCCGAACGACCTCAACAGATTCGTCGAGTTCCTCAAGCAGCTTACGTATCGTCTTCTTCATGCCGGGCAAAACCAAATCCGGCCGAATATCCACCAAGGGTCGCAATACAAATTTTCTTGAGTCGATCCGCGGATGCGGCAGTTGCAATCGTCCAATATCGATCGCTTGATCGCCGCAGTAGAGCAGGTCGATGTCAATAATTCGCGAAACGTTCTTTGGATGCTCCCGTTTGCGGCCCAATCCTTCTTCGATCCGAATGAGCTGCTCGAGCAAGCTTGCGGGATCACCCTGATATTCGAATTCAACCACCGCATTTAAGAATTTTCCGGCTCCAGCTTCGCAATCCACGGGTTCGGTCTCGTACACTAGCGAAGAAACAATTGGGGGACTCACGTTTGAGAGCTGGAGAATTGCCTCCCGCGCGGCGTGCAAATTACCAAGCCGATCACCGAGATTCGATCCAAGCGCGACTGCGGTTCTCATGGTAGCGCATGCGTCCTCGCTTGCGTTCCGAGTCTCGCAACCCAGAGGGTCGTGCTACTATAGTCCCAGCACATCCTGCATCGAGTAGAGTCCTGGCGGTTTATGCACGATCCACTTCGCCGCCCGCAATGCTCCTCGCGCGAAGATTTCGCGACTTACCGCGCGATGCGTCAACTCCAGGCGCTCTGCCGGACCGCTGAAAATCACGCTGTGTTCACCGACAATGTCGCCTTCGCGAATTGATTGAATCGGTATTTTGCTTTCGCTTTTCCGTCCTGCTTCCAAAATCTCAGCGAGCGTTTTGGCTGTCCCGCTGGGCGCATCTTTTTTCATCTTGTGATGCGTTTCGACAATCTCAGCGCCGAAGTCCGGGCCGAGGAGTTCGGTACCTTTGCGCGCCAGCCAAAACAACACATTCACTCCGACGCTGAAATTCGATGCGAACACGACCGGCACCGAGCGAGCGGTTTCTTTAATTATCGTGCGTTGTTCCCTAGAATGACCCGTCGTTCCGATGACGAGCGATTTGCCGTGGGCGAGCGCTGCCCGGCAAATTTCGTCTGTCGCGTCGGCATGACTGAAGTCGATTGCCACATCACAATTTTTCATCCCCGGCTCGATTGGATCGCCCAGATCGCAGCGTGCGGCGATTTGAATGTCCCGATCGGTGTCCGCCAGCTCGAGCACAGTTTTTCCCATGCGTCCCGCCGCGCCGACGAGCAGTACGCGCACAGGCGAATTCTTCATGGTGGCGAGCAGCGAGTTATCGCTTCGATTCAAAGTCTTCCAGGGTCTTGCGCAGACGTGTCTGGTTCGCTTCGCTCATTTCGACCAATGGCAAACGAACCTCCGGCGACATCGCGCCGCGCCAGCCGAGCGCTGTCTTGACCGGAACCGGGTTGGGCTCAATGAACAAATCTTTGAACAAGGGTAGAAATTTCCGGTGCAATCTTTCCGCCGCCTTCAAATCGCCCGCTCCGCACGTGCGCACGAGCGCGCACACTTCGGACGGGAATAAATTTGAAGCGACGCTTACGACGCCCGCGGCGCCTACGGCCATAAACGGCAGCGTGAGCGAATCGTCCCCGCTCAAAATTGTAAACGCTTCCGGTAAGCGCCGACGCAGCTCGCCAACCCGCTCGACGCTGCCGCTCGCTTCTTTGATGGAGACGATGTTGCGACATTCTTTGGCCAAACGCTCGACGGTCTCCGGCAGGATATCCACGCTGCAACGGCCCGGGATGTTGTAGAGCATAATCGGCAGCGATGTGCCGTCTGAAATGCCGGAATAATCCTTCCTGGCTCGGCTTGTTATAATATGGCGCAACGAGCAACGCGGCGTCGACCCCGAGTTTCTCACCGGTTCTAGTCTCCGCGATGGCGTGATGCGTTGAGTTCGAACCTGTCCCCGCGAGCACGAGACAACGTTTGTTCGCTCTTGCGACTGCCAATCGGATGACTTGTGCTCGTTCGTCGCCAGACAACGTTGGTGATTCGCCGGTCGTGCCGACCGCCACGACCCCGGTGATCCCCGCGTTAATTTGTGCTTCGATGAGTTCTTCAAAAGCAGAAACGTCAATGCTGCTATCGCGAAATGGCGTGACCAATGCCGTGAACGTGCCGCGGAACATATTTTTAGGCCACAGGTCTACACAGACAACGCACGGATGAGAGAGGAGCCAGGTTCAAAATCCGTGAATATCCGCGTTCATCCGTGGCTAAATTCAAATCTCGATCGTCCCTTCGAAAACAAACTGAGCCGGCCCAGTGAGGGTGACGTTACAAAACCTTCCGGCAACCGTTTCAAAGCCAACCTGCAATTCGTCACCGCCGCGGGGGAGAACGGTGATCGGCCCGTGACAACCTTCAGTGGCACCGAAGATCAGCGCGCTTGCGACTATTCCTGTGCCGCAGGCGAGCGTTTCGTCTTCCACGCCGCGTTCGTACGTGCGGATGGCGATTTTCTTGGCGCCGCGTTTCTCCATGAAGTTCACGTTCGTGCCGCTGGGCGAAAAGATTTTGTGATAACGAACCGCTGCACCCTCGTGGCGCACGTCCACATCCTCGATGTTCACCACCGGAATGACGACATGCGGCACTCCGCTGTTGATGAAGTGAACGGTCTTGTTTTCACCCGCGATGCCTAGTTCGAGGTGGAGTCGCAGATCCGCGGGCTCGGTCATCCCCAGTGTTACCGAATCGCCCTTCAATTCCGCGGAAATCAGGCCGGCTTGCGTTTCGAACGAAATTTTTTCCTTGGCTGCAGCGACCTTGTTCGCGAAGCGCGCGAAGCAACGCGCGCCGTTGCCACACATCTCCGCTTCTCCGCCATCGGCATTGAAGTAACGCATCCGAAAATCGGCGCGGTTGCCTGGCTTTTCGAGCAACAGAACCCCGTCGGCGCCTATGCCGCGATGCCGATCACAAAGCTGCGCGATTTGGCTGCGATCCAGCCGAACGTCTCCCATCCTGTTGTCGATAAGGATGAAATCGTTTCCGGCGCCATTCATTTTCGTGAAGCGCGGCATGATAGTGATTGTAGCGACAGCTACGCCGGTTGTCATGTCGAGCGAAGTCACCCGCCGCCAGATCACCGCGCCTATCATCCTGAGCGGAGCAGAGCGAAGGCGAAGGATCCCGCAGCATTGCCGTCTGGGTAGCGCCACGGGGATTGAAAGGCTGGCCTCGCCCCGAAAGCTTTCGGGGCTGCGTTGCAGCCTCGACTTCGCTCGGAATGACAGGAGAGCGTTGCCAGATAGCGTTTTGCTGTTTACTTATCCGCCGTGAAAAAATTCGGCGTGTGGACTGTGATTGCGTTTCTTTGCCTCGCGCCGCAGCTCTCATCCGCGGAAGATTACGACGGCCTTGTTCTTGAGCAGGTCAAGCAGATGCCAACGGGCGGTCATTACTCTGTTTCGCATTTCGCAAAGATTCGGCTGCAATCGTCGGCACATTTTGAGTCCGGGAAATTCTTCATCATCCCTTCCGGGCCGAGTTTCTGTTCGGGCGCGACCTATCTGGTGTTTATCCGAACCATTGAGGCTTTACGCGAACGCGGTCAGCTTCGTCTCGACTACAGCACCCTCGAGCGGCTGATCATTCGGGACCAGCGCGACGGCGAAGGCGTGTGGGGCCGATGGAACGCTAACGGACCTGGCACCGCGCGTTTATTTCACGAGCTGGCGCTGGGCCAAAACTTCGACAATATCGATCAGGCCAAGCCTGGCGATTTCATGAAAATTTTCTGGTCGCGCGCGGTCGGACGCAACGAGCACGGACATTCCACGATTTTTCTGGGAATCGAAAATAGGCCAGACGGCCAATACGTTCGTTACTGGTCGAGCAATGTTCCGTCCGGTTATGGTGAGAAATGTGTGCCGCGAAGCAAAATCGCCTACGCAATTTTCTCGCGTCTCGAAACGCCGGCCAATCTGACGCGAATCAACAACGCTCCTTTCGTCGATACGTATTTGGCCTCTCTCCTTAGAAGTCGCTCCAGCATTTCAGAGGCTGGCGCGAAGTGCGGGCTGTAGGACCGCCAGAATCTGTTCCGTCGAGACTGCCAGGCGTTGTCCGGAAAGCCGCGCAGCAGCGGCCGCTGCTTCTTAACACGCTGCGTGATAGGTATGGCGGCGAAATCAGGCTTGCCTTCGAGATTGGCAGTCGTTAGAACCGCGCCATGCTAATCGAAACCGTAAAACGTCATTGGTGGGTTCCGGTATTAAGGGGCATTGCTGCAATTATCTTCGGGGTGATCGCGTTTACACATCCTGTCATGGCTGCCGCGACACTCGTGCTGTTTTTTGGAGCCTGGGTGCTGATCGACGGAATTTTTCGTGTCATCGGCTCTGTCGGGCATCGCGCTTCCGACCCGGACTGGGGCTGGCAGCTCGTCATCGGAATTCTCGGAATCATCATCGGGTTGCTTACGTTTCACGCGCCCGGCGTTACGGCTCTGGCGCTGGTGATTTACATCGCGGCATGGGCGCTCATGATTGGCGTGACAGAAATTGCGCTGGCAATCAAGATGCGCCGTGAAATTAAGGGCGAATGGTTACTCATTCTTATGGGTTTGGCTTCAATCGTCTTCGCGGCTCTCCTATTGTGGAATCCGGTCGCAGGAGCAGCGGCGCTGATCTGGATCATCGCGTGGTATGCGGTGATAATTGGGGTTCTGGCAATTATTTTTGGCTTTCGCTTGCGGAGCTTGCCGATGTTAACGCACCCCGTGATCGGCAGCTAACCGCCCGCGATTCTGTGCTATCCAGGCGATCGCCGGGTTTGCCCCATCATTGAAGTAGCTCGCCCGGCCAGCGCTTTTTTTCGCGACGAACTGCCTGGCGTTTGGTTTATTGAAGAAAAATGCGGCCTGTAGCGATTAATTGGCCGATTACCATACGGCGCTGGAATATGATTGTTCCAATCTCACGCCTCGAATTCGCGACGGCGAGCTGGGAGACCGTTTTTGCAAGAACCACTTTATGAAAAGAATTCCCCCTACCAAAAAGACGCGACTGCAAAATCGCCCGAAAACTAACGGAAGTGATTTCGACACCGGCCAATTACTTGCGGCTCTGATGGCGTTCAAGCGCGGCGATTTTTCTACGCGACTGCCGGACGATTGGACAGGTGTGCCGGGAAAGATTGCCGACACGTTCAATGCGGTGATCGAAACCAACCAGCGCATGACTCGGGAACTGGAACGCATGGTGCGCGTAGTTGGCAAAGAGGGCCGGATCAGTCAGCGGGCGTCGCTTGGCGAGGTGTCCAACTCCTGGGCAGATGCCATCCAATGCATCAACGTTTTGATCGGCGACCTGGTTCAGCCAACGAGTGAGACGGCGCGAGTGATTGGCGCCGTCGCGAAAGGAGATTTGTCTCAAACCATGGCAACGGAGATCGAAGGCCGGCCGCTCAAGGGTGAATTTTTGCATACGGCTAAAACGGTGAACGCCATGGTCGGCCAGCTCGGCGCGTTCGCATCGGAAGTAACGCGCGTCGCGCGCGAAGTCGGCACGGAAGGCAAGCTCGGTGGACAGGCAAAAGTCAAAGGTGTCGCAGGAACTTGGAAAGACTTGACGGAGAACGTGAATCTCATGGCGTCGAATCTCACTTCCCAAGTGCGCAACATCGCCGCCGTGACGACCGCCGTAGCGAATGGCGATCTTACGAAAAAAATTACTGTGGATGTTCGGGGAGAATTGCTCGGACTAAAGGACACCATCAACAAAATGGTGGACCAGTTGCGTTCGTTTGCCTCGGAGGTGACTCGGGTGGCCCGCGAAGTTGGCACCGAAGGGAAACTCGGCGGGCAGGCGAAAGTCGAGGGCGTTTCCGGCACGTGGAAGGATCTAACGGAGTCCGTCAATTCGATGGCCTCCAACCTTACCTCGCAAGTCCGCAATATCGCCGCGGTGACCACCGCCGTGGCCAATGGCGATCTCTCGAAAAAGATCACGGTCAAAGTTAAGGGCGAAATTCTGGAACTGAAAAACACCATCAACACAATGGTGGACCAGCTTTCCTCGTTTGCGTCGGAGGTCACGCGCGTGGCCCGCGAGGTCGGCACTGAAGGAAGACTTGGCGGGCAGGCCGCCGTGAAAGGCGTGGCAGGCACGTGGAAAGACCTCACCGATAAGGTCAACCTCATGGCATCCAATCTCACGGTGCAACTGCGTGATATGTCGAAGGTGGCGACCGCCATCGCCGGTGGCGATTTGACCCAAAAAATTACCGTCGATGTCCGCGGCGAAATTCTTCAGATCAAAAACGTGATCAACACCATGGTGGACCAACTTTCGTCCTTCGCATCGGAGGTGACTCGCGTCGCGCGCGAAGTCGGCACAGAAGGAAAACTCGGCGGACAAGCCGCAGTCGGAGGCGTTGCGGGAACGTGGAAGGACCTGACCGATTCGGTCAACTCGATGGCATCTAATTTGACCGCGCAAGTCCGCAATATTGCCGACGTCACCACTGCGGTGGCCAAGGGCGACTTGTCCAAAAAGATCGCCGTGGACGTCCGCGGCGAAATTCTCGAACTAAAGGACACCATCAATACCATGGTGGATCAACTCCGATCGTTCGCCGCAGAAGTTACGCGCGTGGCGCGCGAGGTCGGCACCGAAGGAAAACTGGGCGGCCAGGCCGCGGTGCCCGGGGTCGCCGGAACGTGGAAGGATTTAACCGACAACGTCAACTTCATGGCGTCGAACCTAACGAATCAGGTGCGCGGCATCGCTAAAGTCGTGACTGCGGTCGCCAACGGCAATTTGAAACGGAAACTGTTTTTGGAAGCGAAAGGTGAAATTGCTGAGCTCGCCGAGACGATTAACAACATGATCGATACACTGGCGACGTTCGCCGAACAGGTTACCACAGTGGCGCGCGAAGTGGGTGTACAAGGAAAACTTGGCGGACAGGCAAGTGTTCCCGGCGCTGCGGGGACGTGGCGCGACTTGACTGACAATGTTAATGGCCTGGCAGCGAACCTGACTTCGCAACTCCGTACTATTGCCGACGTAGCAACGGCAGTCACTGAGGGAGATCTCACGCGTTCAATTCAGGTCGAAGCCCGGGGAGAGGTCGCCTTCGTCAAGGACAACATCAACGAAATGATTCGCAATCTCAGAGATACGACGTTGCGCAATGAAGAGCAAGACTGGCTCAAGACCAATCTCGCAAAATTTACTCGGATGCTCCAGGGACAGCGCGATTTTCTGACCGTCGGCAGACTCATTCTGTCCGAACTCGCACCGTTGGTATCGGCACAACAGGGCGCATTTTACATGGTGGACAAGTCAAATGGAGAATCAGAGCTCAAATTGCTTGCAGGCTATGCTCAACACAAAAGCAACGGAGCAAAGAACCGTTTCAAGCTGGGCGAGGGTTTGGTCGGGCAAGCGGCGTTGGAAAAGCGGCGCCTTCTCATAAACGAAATCCCAAGCGACTACGGAAAGGTACGCTCCGGCCTTGGCGAATTTCAGCCGAGGAACATAGTGGTGCTCCCGATTTTATTCGAGGAGGAGGTAAAAGCAGTGATGGAACTTTCGTCGGTTGAACGCTTCAGCCCGGCGCACCAGGCCTTTCTTGAGCAGTTAACCGAGAGCATCGGAATCGTGCTCAACACCATCGAAGCGAGCACGCAAACGGAAAATCTGCTCAAACAGTCGCAATCGCTCGCCACCGAATTGCAGAAGACGAACCTCGAACTGGAGGAAAAGGCTCGCTCGAATCTGGCCAAAGACCAGTTTCTGGCAATGCTTAGCCATGAATTGCGCACACCGTTGACACCAGTGCTGGCGTCTGCGCTCGCGCTGGAGAATGAGCCGGAGTTGCCGAGTGGCATTCATGAATCGCTGCAGATGATTCGCCGCAATGTGGAACTAGAGGCGAGACTGATCGACGACTTACTGGACTTGACCCGCATCGATCGCGGGAAGGTGCAGCTCAACTTTGAAATCGTCGATGCCCATACAATGCTGCAAAGCGCGCTCGAAATCTGTCAGCCGGAAATAGATCGAAAACATCTGAAGCCATCGCTCAATCTGGGCGCGAGAAAAGTGCACATGCGCGCGGACCCAGCCCGACTGCAGCAGATTTTCTGGAACCTGATCAACAATGCGGTGAAGTTCACCTCCGCAAACGGGCAAATCACGATTATTACAAGCAACGATTCAGACGGACAACTCCGTGTGGAGATCGCGGACACTGGGATGGGAATTGAGCAGGAACTGTTGCCGAAAATTTTCGATGCGTTCGAACAAGGCGGCCGGACTCAGTCCGGAGGCTTGGGGCTGGGACTGGCCATCAGCAAGACCCTGGTGGAAGCGCACAAAGGCACGATCGCCGCGAAAAGCGCCGGACGAAACGAAGGATCGACGTTTACGTTGGTTTTTCCCACCTGCGAAAAAGCGGAAATACAAATTGCCCCTGCTATGGCGCCAAGATCTGCGGAGCGCCAGCCCATGCGAATTCTGCTTGTTGAAGATCACGAAGATACAAACCGTTCGCTTACGAATCTGCTCCGGCGGCGAGGTTATCACGTACAACCGGCGCTCACTTTTCAATCCGCGCTCGACCTCGGCGCAAAGGAGCAATTTGATGTGCTCATCAGCGACCTGGGTTTACCCGACGGGAATGGAATCGATTTGATACAGAAACTCGCCTCAAAACCGCTGCTGGGAATTGCTCTCACCGGTTTCGGGATGGAACAAGATATACGCAAAAGCCGCGAGGT
>WNGP01011741.1_pt1 | contig 10662 bp, 5 predicted proteins | sample 5407671 | NCBI WGS metagenome assembly WNGP01 (sample SAMN13153381, study PRJNA577476) | soil metagenome | isolation source: 40 cm soil or saprolite under Garry oak tree replicate 2 | place: USA:California | collected 2016-06-15
AGTTGCAGACGCGATTCGTAGAGCGGCCAGCCGTCGCGAAACTCTCCCATCGCGAGCTTCAGCAGCGCCTTGGCCCAGGTGGCGGTCACATCGTCCGGCCTGATCGAGAGCGCGCGATCGAGGTGTTTGAGTGCCTCCTGGTAGCGCCCCAAGCCCCTGAGCGCAATGCCCGCGTTGGTGAAGGCCTCGGCGCGGTCGGGCCTCAGGGCGATGCTGCGCGCGAAGTCCGGGAGAGCATCGCGGGGCCGGAACAGCCGCACCAGCACCGCACCGCGGTTGTTGAGCGCATCCGCTGAATTCGGGTCGCGGGCCAGCGCCTGGTCGAAGCTCTCCAGGGATTCCTGGTAGCGCTCGAGCGCCGCAAGCGCGATGCCGCGCTGGAGATGCGCGTCAAACTGCTGTGGCGCCAGCTCGAGTGCACGGTCGAAGCTCGCGAGCGCCTCGGAGTGCCGCTTGAGGCTCGCCAGCGCGAGCCCCCGGTTGCGATGCACGGCCGCATCCTGCGGCGCGAGCCTGAGCGCGTGGTCGAAGCTCGCGAGCGCCTCGGCCTGGCGGCCGAGCGCGAGCAGCTCGGTCCCGCGGTTGCCGTGCAGCGCCGGCTGGTTCGGTTGCAGCGCGAGGGCGCGCTCGATGCTCGTGAGCGCTTCGGCGTGGCGTCCCGCGGCCGCCTCGATCAGGCCGAGGTTGTGGTGCGCCTCGGCGTTGCGTGGATTGAGCGCGAGCGCACGCTCGAAGCAGCGCTGCGCCTCGTCGGGGCGGTTGAGGCGCTCCAGTGCCACGCCCGCGCCGTTCTGCGCCTGATCATCGTCAGGAGCGAGCCGGGCCGCCTCCAGGAAACTCACGAGCGCTGCTGCAGGTTTGCCCACGCGCATGAGCGCCATGCCGCGGCCGCGATGCGCCCCGGCAAGATCGGGCTGCAGGGCGAGCGCGCGGTCATAGCAGGAGAGCGCCTCAGCGTGACGCCCGGCTGCACTCAGGGCGCCGCCGAGGTTCGCCTGCACGGCGGGATTGGAAGGCTGCAGCTGCGCGGCTGCCTCGATCAGGCGCACCGCCTGCTGCGTCTGCCCGAGAGCCGCCAGGGCGCGGCCGAGCAGCTGCAGTGCATCGGTATTGCCAGGCTCGCGGGCGATCACCTCGCGGTACAGCGGCACGGCCTCGGTGAGGCGGCCCTGGTCGTGGGCAGCCCGCGCCCGCGCGAGCATCGCGCCACTATCGGCCACGGTCGCTTGTGCTGCCGCCCGCGGCAGGCGGGGCTACCGGGTAACGCTGAACGAGATCGCCGAGTGTTTCCTTCAACCGCGCAAGCCAGGGCTCGTAGTTACGCCACTGATCGATGCTCTCGGAATAGAGCGGCTGGCGGACCTGCTCCGAGCTGATGGTTTGCACGATGCGGGGATTCTCGTAGAAGCGCAGGCACCGCGCTTCGAACGGCAGGCCACAGTAGTCAAGGAGCCCGCGCAGCTCGCCTTCCGGATCGTCGATGAGCCGCTCGTAATGCACGCGGTACACCCGCCCCGGGAGGACGGCATCGAAGTGCTCCACGTGGCCGACGTAGTCCCGGTAGTAGCACCCGAGTTCCTCGAGGTCGTAGCTGAAGTTGATGCCGCGGCCGAAGAGTTGCTTGTAGCAGGAAAAGCCGCAGCCCAGTGGATGTCGCCGCGCGTCAATGATCGCGGCACGCGGAAACATCAGCTGGATGAAGCCTATATGACCGAAGTTGCCCAGCATCTTGTCGACGAAGCGCGGCTTGCCCGCGGGGCGATATATTTGGGTCCGGGACAGGTAGCGCGCGGCGAGCCCTTCGATCTCCCGGCGCCCGAGCGCGGCGACGGCTTGGGGATATTGCGCCGGTTCGCCGACATCGGGGCCCGACCTCAGTTGCAATGCGAGCGTGGGGATGTCGGTCAATTCGCGTGTGCCCTCCACTTGCGGATGCGTCGCCAGAATCTGCTCGAGCAGCGTCGATCCGGAGCGTGGCATACCCACGATAAAAATTGGATCCGATCGCTCGCTGCCCCATTCTGAACGCTCGGCAAAGAAACCTGCGGTGTAGACCGACTTTGTGCGCTCCAGCTGTGCGGTCACAGCCTCCCGATCGTGGTGGATGGTCGCGCGATGCAGCTCGTTACCGCGGGAATAGTGCTGGAACGAGGCTTCGAACTGCCCTTCGTCCTCCAGCGCCTTGCCCAAGGCGAACTCGAGATGAATGCGGTCGGCGCTTTGCGGCGCGCTGCGCGAGAGCTGCTCCTGCATCGCCGCCCGGTCGGAGGCGGAGAAGCGGAAGGTCTTGAGGTTGGCGAGGCTCGAGTACGCGGGACCAGACCCGGGCCGCACTTGGAGAGCCCGCCGGTACACTTCGATCGCCCGCGCCTGCTCACCAACCTCTCGCAGCAGGTGTCCATACCGCACCCAGCCCCGGTCCTCGCCCGGGTGGTCGGCAACCGCTCGTTCCATGAGGGCGACGGCCTGGTGGCTGCTTCCGAGGAGTCGCAGCGCCTGCGCCTTCAGGCTGAGGTAGTCGATATTGCGAGGCTCTACGGCGAGCAGCCGCTCGACCAGCGGGAGTACCTCGGAGCTCCTGTGCTGCACATCCAGTAACTGCGCCAGGTCGTAGCGGGCGCCGGCATACCCGGGCGCATGCTCGAGACACTCGGTGAGTCGCCGTTCCGCCCCGGCTTCGTCGTCTCGGCGCGAGGCGACGTTGGCGAGCATGCGCAGTGCGACCACGTCATGCGGTACCTGCTCAAGCCACCGCAGGAGCATGGCCTCGGCCGCCTCGAGCCGGTTGGCGGCGAGCGCGACGCGCGCATCCGCGAGCGCGGGCGGGTCCCGCGCCAGCCGTTCGTAGTGCGCATACGCCGCATCGCCTTCCGCAGTCTCGCCGGCGGCAAACAACTGCGCTGCGAGGTCCCGCCAGCCATCCGCGATTCCTGCATCGAGTGCCACGGCACGACGCAGCGCCGCCAGCGCTTCGCCAGAGCGGCCACCCGCTGCATACGCGCGACCCAGCTCGAGCTGCAAGAGTGCCGAGTCAGGCCGCGTCCGGGTGAGCGTTTCGAGAACCGTGGCCGCGGCTGCCGGATCACCGAGCTTACGGTGGGCCGCGGCCAGCAGCAGATGCGCCTCTGGGTGGCCGGGTGAGCCCGCGAGGATGCCGGTCGCGCGCCGTGCGGCCGCCGCCGGGTCGGACTCGAGCAGCTGCGCAGCGCGCACGAGCTCGAGATCTGCAGAGGCATCGGGTGTCAACGCGGAACTCCAGGAACGCGGGGGCGGCGGGCGGCGCGAGATACGCGTCTGCGCCGAGGTGCGAGGCCCCCGGGACGGGGCCCGTATCTAAGCCGACCCGGCCGGGTGAGTCAACATCGCGCCGGGTCTGACGGACGCTGCGTGCCTGGCTCCCCGCACTGCTACGGGTACAATAAACAATTCAATCGCGAGAGTTCCGGGGGCGAGAGTGAGCGGCGCAGTACCCGCACCGTTGGACGATGCGACGATCATTCGTGCGCTGCAGGCCTCCAAGGCCGAGGCGGCCGCCGGGCGGATGGCCGAATCCGACCAGCTGCTGGCGCGCCTCGCGCAGCACGCTCCCAATCACCCCGCCGTGCTCAATGAGCTCGGCGTGCGCATGCTCGACCGGAGCGCGGCGGAGCAGGCGCACGCGTTGTTTGTGCGGGCGACGAACGCGGATCCCAGCCATCCCTCCCTCTGGGCCAACCTGGCGAGCAGCCTCAAGGCGCTCGGACGGCGCGCGGAGGAGATGGACGCCCTCGAAAAAGCCCTGCGGCTGCAGCCGCGCCACCTGTCCGCGCTGCTGCAGAAGGCCGCCTATTTCGAGGACGGCGGTGACCTGCGCACCGCGGCGCGCACCTATCAGAACGCGCTCGCCTGTATCCCACCCGGCGCGGAGCCCGCGCCCGCGGTCCGCGAGGCGGTGACTCACGCCAAGAAGCTGGTCGAGGACGACCGGGCGGCGCTCAACGCCGCGCTCGAGGGGTCGCTGGCCGCGATCCGCGAGCGCCACGGCGGTGGGCACCAGCGGCGCGTCGAGCTGTGCCTCGAGGCTCTGATGGGCAAGCGCCAGGTTTTCTATTCGCAGCCGACCTGGATGTATTTCCCCGAGCTACCGGCGATCGAGTTCTTCGAGCGCGCGGACTTTCCGTGGCTTGATGCGATCGAAGCCGCGAGCGATGAGATCCGTGCCGAGCTGCTGCGCGTGCTGGTGGCCGACCGCGACGGACTGCAACCGTACATCGACTTCCCGCCAGACATGCCGCTCGATCAGTTCCGCGAGCTCAACCGCTCGCGCAGTTGGAGCGCCTACTTCCTCTGGAACCAGGGCGCAGTAAATGCCGGACACATCGCGCGCTGTCCGGTGACCGCGCGGGTGCTCGAAGCCGCGCCGCTGCGCCCGCGGATCGAGGCACGCGCGCCGACGGCATTTTTCTCGATCCTGGACGCCAATACCCGGATTCCCCCGCATACCGGCGTCACCAACACGCGCCTCACGGTGCACCTGCCGCTCATCGTCCCGCCCGGGTGCGGCTTCCGGGTCGGCGCGACGACGCGCGAGTGGCTGCCGGGCAAGGCGTGGGTGTTCGATGACACGATCGAGCACGAGGCGTGGAATTCGTCCGACACCCCGCGCGCGATACTGATCTTCGACATCTGGAACCCGCTACTCACGGCCGCCGAGCGCGAGCTGATACAGACCGCGACCGAGATCTACGTACGGCATTACGCGTTGCCGCCTGAGAAGACGGCATGAGTCGCCGCTGGCGGGCGCTGGGAGTCGTCCTGTCGACCGGGCTCGCGGGCCTCACGCTTCCGTCAGCCCGCGCAGCCCCGGCCGTCAGTGCGGAAATGACCCGCTGCGCGGCCATCGCAGCACCCGATGAGCGGCTCGCCTGCTACGACGCACTCGTTTGCGCCGGTATCGTCGCGGCTGAGGAGCGGCTCGCCTGTTACGACGCACTCGCAAAGCCCAAGCTGCCGGACGCGCAGACCAGCCCCGGCGACGCCGTGCGCCCCAAGAGCAGTGCAACCGACACACAGAGCTTCGGGCTATCCCCGCTTCAGCTGCCGGCGACTCCGGAAGGCCCGAAGCTGATCAAGGCGCTGGTGACTCGGGTTACGGTGGATCGTGCCGGCAATGTGCTCATGTCGCTGGACAACGGGCAGTCCTGGACCTTCAACGACCAGGATGCACTCTTCAGGCCCGGCGATAGCGTGACCATCAGACGCGCCGCGCTCGGCTCCTTTCTCCTGACGACCGGTCGGCGCAGCTACCGCGCGCGCCGCGTGCAGTAGGCGCGGGTGGTCGGCCAGCTTGCCCGCCCCGGGGTCTGAAATCGGCATAGGGGGCGCGGTTACCCGCGCACCCCTGCCACACCACCGGACATGCGGGTCCGCATCCGGCGGTTCGGTGGGTTGAGTCGTGCCGCAAACCCTAACGTCGGAAGCCCAAGCGAGTCAAAGTAAGCATTGGGCAGTGCATAGGAGAGGGCGGGCGAGGCGGCCAGCCGCCAAGGACCGTGTGCACTGCCGGCGGTTTTCGCCGCCAGCGCCACGTTAATGTCCCGTTTGCGCAGTTCCGCAAACCGCGTCCGCCCTCGCTTCCACTGTTTCCACAGCACCGATCGCAACCGGCGCCGTAGCCACTTATCAAGACCGCGCAACACGCGAGGCGTTTGGCAGAAGCCGAAATAGCCGTGCCAGCCTCGCAGGTAAGGGGAGAGTTCCTCAACCATGCACTCGAGACTCACCCCTCGTGTGCGGCGCGTCAGTTCCCGCACCCGCTCCTTGAAGCGTTGCAGCGCCTTCGGCGCAATGCACCGCAGGGGCTGCACGTCGCTCGTGAGGCTAAAGCCCAGGAACTTGCGCTCCGCCGGCCGAGCCACCGCGCTCTTTTGAGCATTGACCTTGAGCTTCAAGCGCCGCGTGATGAAAGCCGTCAGGCTCCCCATCACTCGCCGCCCCGCCCGCTCGCTTCGCACGTAGACATTGCTGTCATCCGCGTAGCGCACGAAGCGGTGGCCGCGTCGCTCCAACTCCCGGTCCAGCTCATCGAGCACCAGATTGCTCAGCAGCGGGGATAACGGACCGCCTTGCGGCGTGCCTTCATCCACCCCACTGACCAGCCCGTTCTCCATCACCCCAGCGGTGAGGAACGCCCGAATCAGCTTGAGCATGCGCTTGTCGCTGACCCGCGCCGCGATCCTCGCCATCAGTTTGTCGTGGCAGACTCGATCGAAGAATTTCTCCAGATCAAGATCCACCACCCAGCGATAGCCTTCGGTCACATACTGCTGTGCCCGTTCTACCGCCTGATGTGCTGAGCGCTCGGCTCGAAACCCGTAGCTGTGATCAGAGAATGTCCGGTCCCAGCGCTTTTGCAGCACCTGGAGCACCGTCTGCTGGATAAATCGATCCAGCACCGTCGGCACTCCGAGCTTTCTCACCCCACCTCCGTCAGGCTTGTCGATCTCGACACGCTTGACCGGCTGCGGTCGGTAGGTTCCGCTCAAGAGCTGTTCACGGATCGCTGGCCAGTGTTGCTTCAGGTACTCCGGTAGTTCGCAGACGGTCATCCCATCCACGCCCGGGCTACCCTTATTGGCCTTGACTCGTCTCAATGCCTGCTGGCAGTTCTCCCGCTCGCAGACCTCTTCCATCAGGGCTTCGGTATCGGCCGGGCTTTCGTTCTGGTGCTTCGCCATGGGCGGTTCGAACCCTCGGCTGACAGTCCTCGGAGCTTCACTCCTACCCTCCGTCAGCAAGGCCAGTCCCAATTGCTCGGGTTGGTTCTTCTGCCGCCTGCCGCTCATGAGTCGCGCCGACTACTCCCCACTCCCTTTACCCTGCTCATGCAGGACCGTTCGGGCCTTCACCGCTTGCGCGGCTAATACGCCCTCTGCTGACTTCTGCCGCCCGGTCAGGACCGATCGCTCGACCCTCGGCCGTGAATCCACGGCAAACGGCAGATCTCCCGAGGTAAGCTCGACCGCCTTCCGCACGCAACCGCCGGATTTACAACCCAGGCCTTTGATGGATAAGGACTTCGTGATCATTTGCCCACTCGTCCGGCCACCCACGTGCGCGTAGATGTAGCGACCCAGAGTATCGTAGGTGCCCACCCAGGAGTTGTCGTTGCAGGTGGTGTTCGGGCAGTTGGACAGGGTGCCGGTCGGGACGAGCGGCGGATTCTTGTCGGCGATGTTGTTGACGCCCAGCCGGAACTCGGCTGCACTGCCGATCGGAATATCCGCGGACAGGTCGACCCAGTTGTAGGCCGCAATGTGCCCCACTGACTGGTAGAAAGCGGACTTGAGCTGTATGTTCGAGCTGGAGCGATCTACATCGACAGAGTTGATGTGGCGCCACCGCAGCGTCACATCGAGCCCCGCCCAGGGCGCTGCCCAGCTTGTCGTGAACACGTGACGCCACTTCGGGAGCGGTGCGCCGCAGGTAGCGCCATAGAGCCCGGCGCAGTCGTACTCACCGCCGCTCGGGACCGGCTGCAGCAGGAAGTCCTTGGTGTACGTCCCGACCAGACCGAAGCTCAGTCTGCCTGCCTTGCCGATGTCCTGCCGATAGTGCGCAGCGAGGTCGAGGCCCTTGGTGGAGTTGATACCGACGTTCCGCGTCCTGGTATCGACAAAGCTTGTGGCGCTGTTGAGCCATAGTGAATAGTTATTCGGGTCCCGGTGGATGCTGGCGCACAGCGATGGCTCGATCCCCGTGCCACAGTCGATGACGATCGTGGTCGGGGAAATCGCGGTGATCGTGTTCTTGATCTTGATGTCGAATGCGTCAATGGACGCAACCAGGTTCGGGAGCGATTGCGGTTGTATGACGAGGCCATACGTGTAGGTATCCGCTATCTCGGGTGTGAGATTGGGATTGCCAGATGTCTGGGTGTTGATCTGCGCCGCGGAGTTCGTCCTGAGGGTGCCGTAGTTGGCGAGGGGCACCCCTGTGGCAAGACACTGAGCCTGGCTCAGAACGGGCACCTGTGCGGGCAGCTTCCCCCAGCATGGATCCGCCACGCCACCGGCACCCACCGCCGGAGGCGCGTACAGCTCGTCCAGATTCGGGGCACGAACAGCGCGGTTGTAGCCGCCGCGGAAGCGCAGGGCCTGGATGGGGGCCCACTCGAGTCCGATCTTGTAGGTGTTGGTATTGAACCCCAGTGTGTAGCTCGAGTACCGGTAGCCGGCGTCCAGGGAGAGTCTGTAGGCGCCCGGCTTCTCGTCCATGAGCGGCAGACGTAGCTCCGTGAACCCCTCAAAGACGTGGAATAGTCCGGCTATCGGCAGCGACGGGGCGCCACCGGCGTTCAGGCCGTTGACGTATACGTAATCCGGCTCGAAATTGAACTCCTCGCTGCGATACTCGGTGCCGACCGCGACATTCAGGCCGCTCGCCGCGCTCGGGAGCTTGGCGCCGTACTTGCCGAGGTCACCGGTGACCGAGGCGTCGGTGACGTATTCCTTGACATTCGAGGTCCAGGTCGCAGGGATTCGCAGGTAGTCGAGCTGCGCCGCGTTCACGCCGTTCGGCTGCCAGACGTTCCACGGCACGCAGGCCGGGTCGAGGCCGTTCAGTGCGGCCGTGCAGGCCGGCTGGCCATTCGGGCCGGTAACGACCTCGAGCGCCCGGGTGATCTGCTGACTGCCGAGGAAGTTGGACTCGACGTCCTGGAACCGAGTGATGCCAACCTGACCATAGGCGTCGTACTGCCAGACGTCGTTGATCGGCCCTTTGACCCCGAGCACCTGGCGGATCGCATTCGATTCGTAGTTGTCGTGGCGCCCGCCGCTCTCCACACTGCGCCGGGCGATGTACAGCTCGATCTGATTGCCCGTCAGGCCGTACAAGGCCTGGTTGCCTGCGATGCGCGCCGGCGTGCAGAGAATCGACACTTCCTGCGCGTTGATCAGCGGGTCGGTATTCCCAGGCGTGCTCGATGGCGTGCCGGGACACCCGACGACCGCCAACTGGAAGAAGGAGCCGCTCGGACCGTACTGGGCCGTCGAGCTGTTGCGGGCGTACATGGTCTCGCTGTAGACGCTCGCATGGTCGTTCACGTCGTAATGCAGGAAGCCGCCGGCCGTCCAGCGCTCCGCCTGGCGCTGGAAATAGCTGAGCGCGCCGTAGTTGTATTCATCGGCTGGGCTGAACGCACGCATCTGCCCGGTCGCCGGATCGATGGCCATACTGACCGTTGTCCCGCCGATCGTCGCCCCGGACATGATGAAGTGTCCGTGGGCGCTCGTGCCCGAGCCGCCGCAATGAAGAGGGCTGGCCGCGGTCCCGCCACCGGTGACCGTGCAGCCAGCGTGGTCAAACTGGTAACCGACCGAGGGGGAGCTGTTGAGGTAGGTCGCGTACACCGTGGCGTTGCCCTTGCCGTCGGCGAAGTTCGCGCCCGCGACTATCGACACGTCCCGGTTCTGCCCGGTGTTGACGGTGCTCTGAGGCGGCTGCGCGCCAAAGGCGCTGAGGTAGCCGAGGTAGGTCTGGTTGTCGTTCTTGTGGTTGTTGAAGCTGTAGTTGGTGTCGATCTTGACGCCCTGGTAGTGCGTGTTGAGGACAAAGTTGACCACGCCCGCGACCGCATCCGCGCCGTACACCGCGGACGCGCCGCCGGTGAGCACGTCGGCGCGCTCGATCAGCGCCGCCGGGATCTGGTTGATGTCCGCGGCGTTGGCGTTGCCCCCGGAAACACCCCCTGCGCCGCCGGGACTCATGCGCTTGCTGTTGACGAGCACCAGCGTGCGCTGCGAGCCGAGGGACCGCAGACTGAGGGTCGCCACACCGACCGAGCTGATGGAGGTGCCGGAGTTCTGTTCGGCGCCAATCTGCGGCAGGGTCCCCAGAATATCTTCAGTGCGCACCAGGCCCGTCGCCTGGATGTCTTGCGAGGTCACACTGGTGATCGGGCTGATGGAGATCTCATTCGGCGCCTGCAGCAGGCGCGAACCCGTGACGACGACCTCCTCCACGGGGGCCGCCGGTTGCGCGGGGGCTGTCTGGGCCAGCGCCAAAGGAGTCGCTGAAGTTGCCGCGGTCATCAGCGCGAGGCGAACTGCATTGCGCACGCATCGATTTGAATTCGTCATTCGACTAACTCCCCGAATCCAGGTCAGCCTGATTTAGCCGTGCTCGCACGGCGCTGGCATATTCAAGCGCGGGAGCCTGCCGCGACCCCCGCATCGACTATTGCTTAAATGCTACACAGGGCCGTCGGCGCATGCAAAGGAATCCGAGCCTCGTGGCAGGGCTTTCACCCGCATTCGAGGCTCGAACATCTTTTTGTATCATCCGCGCAACATGCCAATTCGAGTTAGCGGCACGGAGCTTTATCACCCGAGAAGGCAGCTTCGTCACGCGAAAACGCCCGCTCGTGACGCGAACATGAGGCTTCGTCCCACGAGAACGGCCGCTCGTGCCGCCCGGGGCTCGTTTCGTCGCGCCGTGCCTGCGCCGTAATAGGGCGCAACGTCGTGAAAGAGGTAGGAAGGGAAGGCCACGATCTGACCGTCGACGAGGCGTAGCTCGATCGACCTCATTCCGAAAATATCGTGCAGGTGCTCGTTCGCGGGGTCGCGGTACGCGTTGGCGCCCGGGCGCGGGTCAAAGAGCCGGAGGACACCGCTGCCT
>WNGP01005387.1_pt1 | contig 10661 bp, 7 predicted proteins | sample 5407671 | NCBI WGS metagenome assembly WNGP01 (sample SAMN13153381, study PRJNA577476) | soil metagenome | isolation source: 40 cm soil or saprolite under Garry oak tree replicate 2 | place: USA:California | collected 2016-06-15
TCGGGTTCCCGTACTCCTCGATAGCTCCCCACAAGCGGCCGATGAACGCCGACACAAGCACGGGGTCCGACTCGACATCGATGTTGTCGAGCGAAAGGCGCGTGAAGTCGCGCGCCGGCAGCTCGGCGTCGCGGGTCATGTCCCAAAGCGCGCTCCACAGAACTGCTCGTGCGAGCGGATCAACCAGCCCTTTCAGGTGCTCTCGCGCGGTCGCCAGGGAGCGGCCGTCGAGCCGCAGCTTGGCGTAGGCGGCGTCAGTGTCTTCGGGCAGGATCAGCGCCGGCAGCGGCTTGCCGTCGAGCTCCGGCACCGGCGTGAGCTCTCCGTCCACGTCGAGCTCCACCGAGCTCCGGTGGCGAAGCGTCGATTCGTGCAGGTCGTACAGGCCCAGCCTCATTCGCTGCGGCCGCAGCGTGGGGTATTTGGCCGGCGCGCTCTGCCGGATCGCGACGTGCTTGATGCGATCGCCATCGATCTCGAGCTCGGTTGCGAGCGTGTTCACGCCCTCCTTCTCGAGCCACACGCGCGACCAGGACTCTAGGTCGCGCCCTGACGCCTCCTCGAGCGGACGCAGGAAGTCCGGCAGCTCGGTGTTGCCGTACTCGTGGCGGTGGAAGTACTCGCTGATCCCCTTGTAGAAGCGCTCTTCACCGACCCATGACACCAGCTGCTTCAGCACCGACGCGCCTTTTTCGTACGTGATGGCGTCGAAGTTGAGGTGCACCGAATCGACGTCTGGAATGTCCGCGACGATCGGATGCGTCGTCGGCAGCTGGTCCTGGGCGCGCGCCCTCGATTTCATCCGCGTCGCGAAGTCGAGCCAGGCGTTCTTGAACCTGGTCGCGCCGACCAGCGACACATACGCCATGTAGGTCGCGAAGCTCTCGTTGAGCCACAGGTCGTTGAACCATTTCATCGTCACGAGGTCGCCGAACCACATGTGCGCCATCTCATGGAGGATCGTCTCGGCGCGTGAGAGCCGCGACGCATCGGTGACGCGCGAGCGGTAGACCATGCGCTCCGAGTGCGTCACGCAGGCGGCGTTCTCCATGGCGCCCGCCGAAAACTCGGGCACGAACAGCTGGTCGTACTTGCCGAACGGGTACCGATACCCGAACCGCCAGACGAAGAAGTCGAGGCCTTGCTTCGTGACCTCGAAGATCTCGTCGGTGTCCAGGTACTCGGCGAGCGACTGGCGGACGTAGAGCCCGAGCGGGATGTCGTGGTGGATGTCACGGAACGACGCGTAGTCGCCTGTGACGATGGCGGTGATGTAGGTGGAGATGGGGTCGGTGGCGGGGAATCGCCACTCGCCGCCGGCGGGCCTGGCCGGCGTCGTGTTCGAGACCACCACCCAGCCCTCGGGGGCCGTCACCGACAGCTCGAACGTGGCTTTCAGGTCGGGCTGGTCGAAGCACGCGTACACGCGGTGCGCGTCATTGCTCTCGAACTGGCTGTGCAGGTAGTGGCGTCCGTCAACCGGGTCCTTGAACCTGTGCAGCCCGGTCCCGTCGTGCATGTACTCGGCGGTGGCGTTGACCTCGAGCCGGTTCTCCGCCGCAAGCCCCTCGAGCTGAAGGCGGCCGCCGTCGAAGGCGCTCGCCGGAAGCGATCTGCCGTTGAGCGTCGCGTGCTCGACCGACGGGCCGATGAATTCGATGAAGGTTGATGCGCCGGGTCGAGCGCAGCGAAAGTCGGCGACCGTCGACGAGGTGAAGGTTTCCTCGCCAGTGGTCAGGTCGAGCCGCACCCGGTAGTGGATGTCGGAAACCAGCTGCGCGCGCGCCCGCGCCTCGTCACGCGTCAGGTTGTTGCGGATGCTTCGAATTTAGCGCGTCAGCAGGAGTCGGCGCCGAGCGTGATCGGAGCGGACGCAGCCATCGAGGGCGATTGCGTCACCGCGACGACGGCCGCGGACTTTGGCCCGGCAGGCAGCGTCACGGTCTTGTCGAGGATGACGACGTTGAACCCGGGCGGCGTGAACGAGGCGCCAGGCAGGTCCTGGGTCGTGCCGGCGCAGCGATCGAAGTATTTGATGACGAAAGAAACGTTGCCTCGCTGCACTGAGGAGAACTTGATGTCGACCTCGAGCTTGCAGCTGCCGCCGATCTGAGTGCAGCTCGAGTTGGCGGGGTCGATGATGACGCTGGTGATCGGCGCCGCCGCGGCGGGCCCGTAGACCGGGACGGCCTTCAGCACGTTCGTCGGCGTCGGGCTGGCCTTGGACGACGGCTTCGTCGACGGCGACGTGTTCACCCGACCGGTCGTTGTGGCGCCGCCCTTGCTCAGCACATACGCTCCGCCTCCGCCGAGGATGAGCAGGAGCACGATGCCGATCACCGCGGGCAGAACCCAGCGCGGCCGGCCTGACGGCCCTCCACCGTAGTCGTCCTTCTGCTTCTTGGGCGCAGTCTTCCGCGCCGGGGCTGGGGCTGGGGCGCGGGGGATGGGCGGGGTCGCGACCGGCGCGGGCTCCGGCGCATACGTAACCGGAGCGGTGTAGCTCGGGGACATGACCGCCTCGCGGAGCTCCTTAGGCACCGGCCCGGGTATCGGCGTGGCCTCGCCGGTCCATTCCGAGCTCGACGCGTGGGCGGGGCCAGGAGTCCAGGATCCGGTCTGGACCGGGCTCCAGGTGGGGCTTCCGCCGCCGCCTCCCGGCTCGCGCGCTGCAGCGGCAGCCGCCGGCGATTCCGGCTTGCCTGGCTCCGGCCAATCGGCTGCCGGCGCGCCAGGCTCCGGCGCCGACGAGGTCGCGGATGCGGCCGCTTCGACGGGTGCCCACGACATCGCCGCGGCGGGTTCCTTGATCGGAGCGGGTTCCGGTGACGGCGCAGGCTTCGGCGTCTCCGGGTGCTCCGGGGCGAACGGGGAGGTGTCGGCGGGAGCAGGCGCGGGCGGCTCGTCTGTGGAGGGCTGCGGCGCGGGCTCGGGCTCAGGCTGCAGGATCTGCGCCGGCATGATCGGCGGAGGCTCTTTAGGAGCCTCGTGCTGGGCCGGCGCCGATTGATAGGCGGACGGAGGCGAATACGTGTCCAGCGGTCGGGGGATCGAGCTGTACGTATCCATCGAGCGCGGCGGAGGATCGTAGGATGCAGGCCTCGGCGCAGGCGTGTCCTCGAGCGGCGGTGGCGCCGGCTTCGGCGCTTCAGGGACGAACGGCGTGATCGACGGCATCTCACGACCGCCCGCACGCAGCGCCATCTCGCGCAGCGCACCCTGAGCGCGATCGACAGCAGGGCCCATGGCCCCACTCGCCATCGAGCGCATGGTCACCACCAGGCCCGGAGGCAGCTCGGCCGGGGCAGGTGCGCCCGCCGGGTCGACTCCGAACGCGGAACAGATCGCCATGCCGCACGAGCGGACGTCCGCGCGCAGGTCGCCCTGGCTCGGCGCTCCGCGTACCGCGGCCACAGGATGCCCGGCCAGGCGCGCCTCGCCGTTGGCCGTGAGGCGCACTGCGGTGGCGTCGAATCCGCCCATCGCGACGCCCGCTTCATGCAGCGCCGCGACGCCGGACAGCAACGACGTGCCGAGGGCTGCCGCGGCATGTGGCGTGAAACGGCCCCTTGCGAGCACGGTGCTCAGAGGAGTGCCCTCGTTGGGCTCGACCGCGATCCATACGCCGTTGGCGTCGGTGCCCCATGCCAGGACGGGGGAGAGCGAGGGGTGGGGATGCTCGGCGAGGCGCTGGATGCGCGGAACGGCCGCGGCGGCCGCGGCCGGCGGCACCGGGATCTCGTGAACGACCACCTGCTTGCCGCTCTTGAGCACGGCTTTCCAGCCTTGCGCCGATCCCGCGGGAATCGACTCGAGTGGCTTTGGTTTCGGCTCGGACTCGGGCATGTAGGGCGCATGGTACCCTTCGGGGACGTGGCTTATGTCATCGTCCAGCCATGCGTAGGTGTGAAGGACGCCTCCTGCGTAGAGGTCTGCCCCGTGGATTGCATTCACACCGACGACGCGGCGGACATGTATTACATCGATCCTGACGAGTGCATCGACTGCGGCGCTTGCGTGGATCCGTGCCCGGTCGACGCGATCTTTCCCGAGGATGAGGTCCCGGCCCAGTGGAGTGACTTCATCAAAATTAACGCCGACTACTTCAAGAAGTAGCTTTCTTTACGGCCGGTGGCTAGGCACGCTGTAACCCTCGTCCCGGGCGATGGTGTCGGGCCTGAGATCTGCGACGCGACAGTCCGCGTGCTCGAGGCGACCGGCGTCGAGTTCGACTGGGATGTGCAGCAGGCGGGCGAGCGCGCGATCAAGGAGTTTGGGACGCCGCTGCCGCCGCACGTGCTCGATTCGATCCGCAAGAACCGAGTCGCGCTCAAGGGACCGATCACCACGCCGGTGGGAAGCGGCTTTCGCAGCGTCAACGTGGCGCTGCGCCAGGAGCTCGACCTTTACGCGCTGGTGCGGCCGGTCAGGGCGTACAAGGGCGCGCACAACCTTCGCGACGACCTGGACTTCGTCATCATCCGCGAGAACACCGAGGACATCTATGCGGGCATCGAGTTCGAGCAGGGCACACCGGACGCGAAGCACCTGATCGAGGAGATCTCGGGCCTGCTGAAGAAGAGGATTCGGCCCGACAGCGGGTTGTCCATCAAGCCGATCTCCATCACCGGGTCAGAGCGCATCGTCCAGTTTGCGTTCGACTACGCGCGCAACAACAAGCGGCGCAAGGTCACCGCCGTGCACAAGGCGAACATCATGAAGCACACCGACGGGCTGTTCCTCGCGGTCGCGCGTCAGGTCGCGGAGAAGAACAAGGACATCGAGTTCGAAGACCGGATCGTCGACAACATGTGCATGCAGCTGGTGCTGCGGCCGCGCGAGTACGACATCCTGTGCTGCCCGAACCTGTACGGCGACATCATCTCGGACCTCGGCGCGGGAATGATCGGCGGGCTGGGCCTGGCGCCCGGCGCCAACATCGGCAGCAACGGGGCGGTCTTCGAGGCCACGCACGGCAGCGCGCCGAAGTACGCGGGCCAGAACAGGGTCAACCCGATGGCGGTGATGCTGTCCGGCGTGATGATGCTGCGGCACCTGGAGGAGCACGACGCCGCTCATGCGTTGGAGACCGCGATCGCCGATGTGATCGCGCTGGGCAAGAGCGTGACCTACGACTTGAAGGAGAAGCGCGACGACCCTACGGCCGTGGGGACGAGCCAGGTCGCCGACGCGGTGGTGGCTCAGCTGCGATCAATTGGTCCGATCCAGCCCGCGCCCGGCGCGTAAAGCAGGGACGTCCTGAGGGCTCTCACCCCGGAGGTTACCCGCCTGCGCAAGCTCTGGGACGAGCACGTCCATTCCGCGCTGCCTACCGACGGTTCCGATGCACGCCTGCAGGAGGTCGCGCTCTACTCGTCGTGGCTTGGCAGCATCGTGGAGTCGGCGGTGACGAGCGGCGAGCTGGACGCCAAGCACGAACAGATGCTCAAGGTGCGCAGGGAGGAGGGGAATCAGGCTCTTTTTCGAGCCAGCGGCGAGCTGGGCGAACCGGTGCGATCATACGTGGCGCGTTTGCTGGCCATGGAGGAGATACTCAGCTCGCTTCCGGTTCGAAGGTGAGGCTCGCGGCACTCATAGTCGCGAGCGCCGCGGTGCTGTCCGCGTGCATCGGGAGCACGCAGCCGGTCGCGAACACGGGTCCATTGACGGCGCCGGTCATCGTGCCCGCGCTCGACCGCTCCGACCAGCCTTCGTTCGGCGATCGGACCGGGCAGCCGCCGGCGCTGAGCCTGCAGGAGCTTTTCCACCCGACGTTCAACGTTCCGCTCGACCCGTCGAAGTTTCGGACCCTGCTGGTAACCGGTGACGTGATCCCAGCGCGCGGCGTCGACTACTTCGCCAACGTCCGCCACGACTTCCTGTGGCCGTTCCGGCCGACCGCTGCGTACGCGAAGAACGCTGACGTCACGTACATCAACCTCGAGTCGCCTCTGTTCGCCGGCTGCCCGGTCAATCCGGGCCCGACGTTCACGTTCTGCGGCGACGCGAGGTTCGTGGACGGGCTGAACCTGATGGGCACTGACGTCGCGAACCTGGCCAACAACCACTTTTCCAACTACGGCGCCGAGGGGATCAACCTCACGACCCAGCTGCTCAACGCGCACGGCATCCTGACGTCGGGCCTGGGCCCGGTGGCGGTCATCAACGTGCGCGGCATCAAGTTCGGCTTCATCGGCTTCAACGGCGTGGGACGCGCCATCGACAAGGTCGCGCTCAAGGCGGGCATCGAACGCGCACGGTCGCTGGCGGACATCGTGGTCGTGCAGTTCCACTGGGGCAAGGAGTACGAGCGCCAGCCGATGGCGGATCGAGGCGTGCCGACGCCTGACGATCCGGTGGTGATCGGCCACGACGCAATTGACTGGGGCGCCGATGTCGTGATCGGGAATCACCCGCACTGGTACCAGGGCGTCGAGGTGTATCACGGCAAGCTCATCACTTACGCGCACGGGAACTTCGTGTTCGACCAGATGTGGTCAGAGGAGACGCGCGAGGGCGTGATCGGGACCTACACCTTCTACGGCACGCAGCTGGTGTCCGCGACATGGAAGCCGTATCGCATCTACGACTACGGGCAGCCGCTGTTCATGAACGCGAAGGACTCGACGACCGCGCTGCAGACGATGGAGGCGGCGAGCGATCAGCTCGCGACCCGCTTCAAAGAGCCGACGACGTCGCCGGTCCCGGCAATGCCGGGCCCACCGCCTTTCGCGCCGATCGCAGCTCCGAAATAAACAGCAAGGATTCGGCTCGGTTTCCGCATATCGCGCGTCTCAGGCCGCCGTGTTCTGCGCGTTTTGTGCAATTCGCGCGGAATCTGGAGATGCCAGGGCCCCTCGAACCTGCGCCACGACGGCGTGTGGCCGCCCGTTGAGGTCCGCGGAGGTAAACCTCAGCACTGTGAATCCCGCATTGACGAGCAGGTTCTGACGCCGATCGTCGGACACGAGGCGTTCGCGGTGGTTGCCGCCGTCGAACTCAACCACCAGGCGGGCGCTCCGGTAGTAGAGGTCTGCTCGGCCCAGGAAACGGCCGTCACCATCTTTGAGGTCTTTCTGAACCTCAGGCCGTGCCAGGCCGGCCCGGAGCAACACCCACCGGAGGCGTGTCTCCATCGGAGACTCAGCGGGCTCCGCAAGGGCCGCGAGGCGGCGCATGCGCCCGGCACCGGGCAGGCCGGCTTCATCGTGGGCGTATCGCCACAATGCGCGGCGGTCGGCGAGGCCACCGCGCACGGCCATGTCGAGCACGATCAGCGCATCCACCGGCGACCGAGCCAAGCACAGATCTCGGAGTGTTCTGAGAACGGTCGTCGCGGGCACCTTTTCGATCTCCACGACATCGTCTTCCTGCAACTGGCAGTGGCGGACCGCAAGACCGTGACACGACCGAACGGGCGAGGCTTGAGGCAGGATGACCTCGACTGGATTGGTGGGATAGCAGTCCATGCCGTGCATCCAGGCGGCCGTATAGCCACCAAAGGTCACGAGGGGACCCAGCGCCCGCTTCCACGCTTGTATCAGCAGCCATGGATCGTCGCGCGCGTGTTCCCAGCAGTACATGGCTTTGCCCACACGGCGCCATGGTTTGCTCCTCAAGGCGCTGAGAGTCACGCCTGCTGCAAGCGCCTCTTGCAATGTGAATGGTCCATTTGTCAGCGGCTCCGGAACGGTGGGGGTTCGCGCCATGGGGCAAGAATCTCGTGCTTCCCAGGCGTTTGCCAACCCCGCCTGTTAACCCGGCCAATTTCCGCACGTTTCACGCATCGCGCGCATCTCATTGAGGGGTGAAGGACCCGATTTGCATGAAACGCGCGGAATGCTTGAGATAAAATCCCCGCAGTCCAGTAAATACCCCAAGGGGGTTCCGCCGTCACTGCCAACGTCGATCTCACAGGAATCCCGCGGATGCGCGGCCGCCGCAGGCGCCGCCGTGATTCGGTCGTCGCCCTCGCCATCGCGGTGGTCGTGGTGACGGTGGCGCTCATCGGTTTTGCGTCGGCGCTGAGCAAGCGCTCAATCGTGTCGATCGTGTTTCATCCCTCGGCCAACGCGCCGGCTCCGGCGGCGGCCACCTACGACCACTTCGACTTCTCGATGGTCTGGCTCGCGCTGCACAGGGAGCCCGCGCTCCCGATCCATGGCAAAGCGGCGTACCTGGTCGACGTCGACTCGCGCATTGTTCTGTGGGCGAAGGATGCTGACACGCCGCGCGCGCCGGCCAGCCTCACCAAGCTGATGACCGCGATGGTCGCTGTGGACGACGCAGGTTCGTTGGACAAGGTCGTCGTCGTTGACCCGGCGGCAACATCGATCGAGCCGAGCCTGATGGGCCTCACCACTGGCGAGCGTGTGACCGTGCGCGATCTCATCTACGGACTCTTTCTCGACTCCGGCAACGACGCAGCCGAAACATTGGCGCGCGGCATCGTCCCGCGGGATCGGTTCATCCGCCAGATGAACCAGAAGGCCAAGAGCATCGGCCTCACCAACACGCAATTCGTCAATCCCAGCGGCCTGGACGCGCCCGGCCACGGGATGTCGGCGCATGACATCGCGCATACGGCGGCTTATCTCGACCGCTACTACCCGCAGCTGGCTGCGATCGCTGCGACCAAGGACATTTCCATCGCCGCCACCGACACTCACAAGGCCTTCCCGATGCAGAACCTGAACCGGATGCTGTGGACTTATCCCGGCGCGACGGGCCTCAAGACCGGTCTCACCGACAACGCCGGCGGTTGCTGGCTCGCGACGGCGACTCGCAGCGGACGCCACCTCATCGCCGTCGTCCTCAACGCCACCGGATTCTCCGCGGACGACGCGCGCATCCTTCTGGACTACGGCTTCAGCATCCGGCCGACGCTAGACTTCCCGATCGGATGGTTCAGCTCACCGGACTGAGCGCCCTCGAGGTACTCGACTCGCGCGGCAATCCCACCATCTCGGTCACCGCATTCACCGAATCAGGCAGCGGCACGGCCATCGTTCCGTCTGGAGCGTCGACCGGCAAGCACGAGGCGCTGGAGCTGCGCGACGGCGATCCGGCGCGCTACGGCGGCAAGGGCGTGCAGAAGGCGGTCTACAACGTCCTTAATGAGATCGCCCCGAAGATCATGGGCTCCGACATCTCCGACCAGGCCGCGCTCGACGCGGCCCTGATCGAGCTCGATGGCACTGCCGACAAGTCGCGGCTCGGCGCCAACGCGATCCTCGGCGTTTCGCTCGCTGCGGCGCATGCGGCCGCCGACGCGATGGAGATTCCGCTTTACCGCTACCTGGGCGGCGCACAGGCGCACCTGCTGCCGCTGCCGCTCGCGAACATCCTCAACGGCGGCGTCCACGCGGACACGTCGGTCGACCTGCAGGAGTTCATGGTCTGCCCGGTCGGCGCCGCCTCGTACAACGAGGCGCTGCGCGCGACGGCCGAGGTGTACCACGCGCTGAAAGCGGTGCTCAAGAAGAGAAAGCTGGCCACGGGCGTCGGCGACGAGGGCGGCTTCGCGCCGAGTCTCCCGTCCAACGAGGACGCGCTGAAGCTCATCGTCGAGGCGATCCGCGCGGCCGGCTACAGGGAGGGCCACGACATCGCGCTCGCCATCGACGCCGCGGCCAGCGAGTTCTTCCACGAGAACACTTATCGCCTGGCGGGGGAGGGAAGGACGCTGACGGCTGCGCAGCTGGTCGACCTCTACGAGTCGTGGGTCGGGCGCTACCCCATCGTCAGCATCGAGGACGGCATGGCGGAGGACGATTGGGACGGCTGGAAGCTGCTCACGGACCGCCTGGGCGGGCGCGTCCAGCTGGTCGGCGACGACCTGTTCGTCACCAACGTGGCGCGTCTGGAGGACGGCATCAACCGGGGCGTGGCCAACTCGATCCTCATCAAGGTCAACCAGATCGGCACGCTGACGGAGACGCTGCACGCCATCGACACCGCCAAGACCGCCGGCTATTCCGCTGTCATCTCGCATCGCTCCGGCGAGACGGAGGACACGACGATCGCCGACCTCGTCGTCGCGACTGGCACGGGCATGATCAAGACCGGCGCGCCGGCGCGCGCCGAGCGAGTCGCGAAGTACAACCGGCTGCTCGCTATCGAAGCGGAGCTCGGGGCAGGCGCCTACTACGCGCAGGCGTCGACACTGCCGTGAAGCCTGCTTCGCGGGCGGTGCATGCCGGCCGCGAGATCAAAGCCCGAACCCCGCTGGCGCCGTCGATCACTCCCGCCGCCGTGCACGTCTACGAGGATCTCGACGACTACGAAGCCGTCGCAAGCGGTGCGCGCCAGGGCTATTTCTACGGCCGCAACTCCAACGAGAACCGCTCGATGCTCGAGGCCGCGGTCGCCGAGCTCGAAGGCGCGGAGGCTGCGGTCTCGTCTGCGTCGGGCATGGCTGCCCTGCATATGGCGATCCTGGCGCTAGCGCCGCGTCCCACCACGATCGTGGCGACGCGAGAGCTTTACGGCGGAACGATGGCGCTGCTTCGCCAGGACCTCGAGCCGTCCGGATACGAGCCAGTGTTCGTGGACGTCCTGGACCTCGACGCCGTCAGGGCCGCGCTCAACGGCGCCGGGCTCGTACTTCTCGAGACCATCACCAACCCTCTGTGCCGGGTCCCCGACCTGGACGCCATCGC
>WNGP01008123.1_pt1 | contig 10661 bp, 8 predicted proteins | sample 5407671 | NCBI WGS metagenome assembly WNGP01 (sample SAMN13153381, study PRJNA577476) | soil metagenome | isolation source: 40 cm soil or saprolite under Garry oak tree replicate 2 | place: USA:California | collected 2016-06-15
TGATCTCTTCCTGCTCTTTCTCATAACGATCGCGCTTTGATTGGTCTGATTCGTTAGGCGTGCCGGCGAGCGACATTTTTGCGTCGAGCACGGAAGCCTTAATACTCTTCGCCTGGTAGTAGCTCCATTGATCGGAAGCTTCGATTTGGTTCATCATCGCCTCGTTCACGTATCGCCCGGAGAGCAGTCCAGCGATCGCAGCCAGGACCGCAAGGAGAGCAGTGCTCAAGGCCACCCATGAAATCCAGGCGGCGCCGCTGTGTTCCGCAGTTTCCTTTACGTGTTCGTGCAAATGCTCGAGAGGAACTTCCGATTCTTCCATCGCGGAAGCTTAGGTTTGAGAATCGTAATCGTCCAATCCCTCACCTTAATCCTTTCAACGCTCCGCCCCGTCGCGATCCCAGGGAGAGGCGAGCTCCTACGCGCGCTCACTCAGTAGAATATGATGAGATCCAACGGTCGCGAGCGCACGGGTGGTTATGGCCCACACGAAGCAAGAAGAATATTCTCGCCAGAGTTTCTCCCGCCTCGCGCCGCTCACGTTGAGAGGACTAAGGTGAGGGGTGATTGATTAGCCTTTCGGGAAACTGTGCTGATGAGTAAGATAATTTCTTGTGAATCGCGCTTGTTTTTTGCGAAAGAAGGCAACCGACACTGAGCGCATACTTTGGCGGCTTTTGTGGAGCCGAAATTTTGCAGGTTACAAATTTCGCCGCCAGCATCCATTAGACTGCTACATCCTGGATTTCTATTGTCCGGGCGCAAAGCTCGCGATCGAACTAGACGGTTGCGGGCATAACTATCGTGTCGGACAAATTCGCGATCGAGCGCGGTCGGAATTTCTGGCCCCGTGATGGGATCCTTGTGCTGCGGTTTTGGAATCCTCAGGTGCGCCGAGAACTCGACAGCGTCTTGCAAGCGATCTGGTTTGCGCTGCAGGAGCGGTGCTCGTCGAATCCTCACCTTAATCCTCTCCCTTTGGCAAAGGGAGAGGCGAGCGAGCGCGCGCGTGGTTATGGGAGGGCCAAGGCGGAAAGGATCTCGGTGCACTTCTCCCGCCTCGCCCCGCTGGTGGGGAGAGGACTGAGGTGAGGGGCAACCGGGGTGGCTCCTTCTTAGCCGGCAGTTTCCGAGCGCTAATCCGGTGCTGCAATCGCTGATTCAAGATGGAATCGACAAGCCGCGCAGAAGCAGGTTAATTCAGCGGCGAAATCTCAATGAGCAAAACCGTAGCCGCGCCAGTGATCTGTCAGATTTGCAAAAAACCGAAGCCGCCGCACAGCGGAATGATCGCGGAATTGATTCGGCCGTCGCTGCTTGAGTTCATCAAAAAGAAATTGCCCGACTTGGACAGCAAAGCTTTCATCTGCCTCGATGACCGGGGGAATTTCGCAAGGATTACATCAAAGAAGTTTTAGAAGACGAGATTGGCGAACTTTCCGCGCTCGATCAGGAAGTGATCGAGAGCTTGGAGCAGCACGAGATCCTTTCCAGCGACATCGAGAAGCAATTCGAAAAAAAACTCACTTTCGGCGAGCGACTCTCCGACCGCATTGCCGAGTTCGGCGGCAGTTGGAAATTTCTCATTACATTTGGCGCTCTTATCTTCGTCTGGATCGGTGCGAACGCCGTGTTGCTCGCTACCAGAGCGTTTGATCCTTATCCGTTCATTCTTCTCAATCTGATTCTCTCCTGTCTGGCCGCCGTCCAAGCGCCGGTCATCATGATGAGCCAAAACCGTGCCGAAGCGCGCGACCGGTTGCGCGCGGAAAACGATTACAAAGTCAATTTGAAAGCCGAGCTGGAGATTCGGCATTTACACGAGAAAATCGATCACCTGTTGCGCCGCCAATACAACCGGCTATTCGAGATTCAGCAGATCCAGGTCGAGTTACTGGAAGAAATCAGCCGCCAAAAAAAATAGCTGCTTGGTTTTCTAAATTGCGGTAATAATTGATGGACGGGGCGCGATCGCAAGAACAACTGACGGTGGAATGAATTGGTCAACATTATTCTACGATCAGGCCATTGAAACCGTTGACTTTCCACAGCCAACCAGTGGCTTTGCCGTCGGCTGGGCCGGAAGAATCCTGAACACAACCGATTCCGGAGTTACTTGGAGTGACCAAACCAGTGGAACCTGTGCCAACATTAATGATGTTACTCCGACTGCTACACCGACAGCGACTCCACCGCCCACTGCAACACCAAGGCCTACTCTGACGCCGAGGTCTCGTCCCACGCCAGCGCCTCGCCCGTAGACCAGTTACGCTTCCGATTCCGCGGTTCCCTGATTCCCAAGCCTACCGCGCGGTAGTCTTGCCACGAAGGCGGTGATTGGTAATGAGTGATTTGTGAGAAGAGACCGTGTCATTGAGTGAGCGCAGCGCCTCACATAAATAACAATATTGTTACCAATTTGCTCTTGTAAGGGATTCGCTTGTTGCCCTTCGCTTGCGTGATTTCAAACGATTTTTTTAAGGTGGCTTCGCGGGAATAGGGGCGACTCGAATTATTAATTGTATGGTGAACGGCCAAACTAAAGGGGCTGCGTTTGCGACAACGCATTGGAGCCTGGTGATGGCCGCGCAAGGTGAGTCCCCGGCCGCAGAAGAAGCCCTCGAAAAACTTTGCCGCATTTACTGGCGACCTCTTTACGCTTTTGCGCGGCGTCAAGGGTACGATTCCGAAGAGGCACGGGATTTAACTCAGGGATTCTTCCAGTTGCTCTTAACGCGCCGAGACTTTGATTCTGCCCACAGAGAGAAAGGACGCCTGCGTTCTTATCTGCTTGTATCGTTCAAACATTTCCTGGCAGGCGAACGACGCCGGGAGATGACCATCAAGCGCGGCCATGGACAATGGCTGATTCCATTCGAGCAGCTGCACGCAACCGAGCGAGCCGAGCCTGCATTCGCAGGACTTGTTGATCTGCTGAGCGCCGATCGCCTGTATGAACGCCGATGGGCTTTGACGCTCATCGAACAGGTCATCAAGCGGTTAAAGGAAGAATACCGCGCGACTGGCAATGCGCTTCTGTTTGATTCCTTGAAACAATTGTTACCAGATGAACCGGAAGCGCCGTCGCGCGCAGAGATCGCTGCAAAATTGGGTATGACGGATAACGCGCTCAGGCAAGCTTTCCACCGGTTTCGTCATCGTTACCAAACTTTGTTACGGGAGGAGATTAGCCACACGGTTTCCGATCCCAGCGAGTTTGAAGATGAGTTGCGTCATCTAATCGCTGTGTTGCGATCGTAGAGAGACGAAGTACGCGAATTACTACTAAGTTTCATCCGGTTTAATTGGTGCGGATCGTGAAATTCGTATCCAGAATCTGCTCAAAGTGCGGCGCGGAAATACTGGCCGGCGCAGCGGAAGGACTTTGCACCGCGTGTCTGCTCGAGACAGGTCTTGGACTGTTCGCAGAACCTGTAGCTCGGGTCGATGACACCGGCCGTGTGAACCAGCCTCCGCGTATCGATATCGCTGCTGCGAACGGAAGTAGAATAGCGTCTGATGCGCAGGTGCCACAAATCCTTGGCGATTACGAATTGCTGGAGGAAATCGGACGCGGAGGCCAGGGCGTAGTTTATCGCGCACGACAGAAAAGTCTCAACCGCATAGTCGCATTAAAGGTTGTCAGGACAGACCCGTCGACTACTCGAGTGCACCTTAAGCGATTCCGGCTGGAAGCTGAAACTGCCGCGAGCTTGGATGACCCCAACATCGTTCCCATTTATGAAGTGGGCGAGCATGGCGGCTCATGCTATTTCAGCATGAAATTCGTTGAGGGCGGCCCGCTCGATGAACTCTTCAAACGTGAGCCGATGTCGATCCGCCCTGCAGCGGAATTGATTGCCAAACTCGCGCGCGCTGTGCATTACGCGCACCAGCGCGGCATTCTCCACCGAGACATTAAGCCTGGAAACATTTTGCTCGATGCAAAAGGCGAACCGCATCTCACCGACTTCGGATTGGCACGGCTGACTCAAACTGAAAGCACCGTCACCCGCACAATTGAAACGCTGGGCACGCCGAGTTACATGGCCCCGGAACAGGCGCTCGGCAATAATAACCAGCTCACTCGCGCGACCGATGTCTACGGACTAGGCGCGGTGCTTTACCATCTCCTCACTGGTAATCCCCCGTTTGCGGGAGGAACAACCTACGACACGATTCGATTACTCTTGGAAACCGAGCCGCGGCAACCCCGCTTGTGGAACCCGAAAATAGACCGTGACCTGACAACGATCTGTCTTAAGTGCCTCGAGAAAGACCCGCAGCGTCGTTATCCATCCGCTCTCACACTAGCTGAAGACCTTGAGCGGTGGCTCAAGCATGAGCCAATTCGTGCGCGACGCACAGGAATTTTCGGCCGCGGAAAAAAATGGGTGCGCCGGAATCCCACCAAAGCGCTGTTGCTCATGTCATTGACCGCTCTGGCGGCGGCCATCGGGTGGAACATTTGGAAAAGCGAGTTCCTCATCCAGCCGTCAGTAACAGGCGTCGCTGTATTGCCGTTTGAAAATCTGAGCAACGACAGAGAGGACGCATTCTTTGCTGATGGTGTTCAGGACGACATTTTGACCAAGCTGGCGAAAATTCGCGATCTAAAGGTGATCAGCCGCACCAGTGTGATGCAATATCGCGGGAAACGAAATATGCGAGAGATCGCCGCCACGCTGGGAGTGTCTCACGCGCTGCAGGGCAGTGTTCGCAAAAGTGGAACGCAGCTTCACTTAAACGCGCAATTAATCGATACACGCACCGACAGCCATGTTTGGGCGGAACAATATGACTGCGATTTAAACAGTGTCTTTGCAGCGCAGAGTGAGATCGCCCTAAAGGTTGCAGATCGGCTCCAGGCAAAAATGTCCACTGCTGAGAAACTGGACATGGCGCGCCCACCAACGGCCGATCTTAGCGCCTTTGAGTTCTATACTCAGGCCAAAAATCTTGTTTTAACCACAAGCTTTACCGCTAACGCGAAGGCGAATTTGCTGAAAGCGGCCGATTTACTGAACCAAGCTCTCGCAAAGGATTCTTCATTTTTCCAAGCGCATTGCGTTCTCTCTCATACTCATGACCTTCTTTACTTCTTTGGGTTCGATCGCACGCCTGCGCGCCTGGCGCTAGCCGAGTCAGCCATTGAATCGGCATTTCGCCTGCGACCCGATTCGGGTGAGGCGCACCTCGCACGTGCCGAGAATCTTTACCGCGGGCACCTCGATTATGATGGCGCTTTGGCTGAACTGGAACTCGCGCGACAGACTTTACCCAATGAGCCTATGCTTTTTGAACTGAAGGGCTTCATCGCAAGGCGCCAAGGCAAGCAACAGGAGGCGCTGCAGAGTCTTGAGCGCGCGGTTGATCTTGACCCGCGCAACTTTTTTACCTTGCAACAAATAGCGGCGAGTTACGACCTACTCCGGCGCTATGCCGATGAAACAATGATGTTGGATCGCGCGTTAGCCATCAAACCGGGCGATCTCGATACGAAGATCGCACGCGCGTTGGTGGAATTGGACTGGAAAGCCAATACCCGGCCTCTGCATCAACTGATCGATTCAATTCGAGTCGCCGATCTCAACGCAGTGCCCACTATCGCCGATGCCTGGCTCACGTGCGCAATCGCCGAGCGAGATGCTACTGCGGCAATGGCGGCGTTAGGGGCATCAGGCGAAGACCCCTTAAGTGACGACGTTATTCAGTTCAATCGTCCGTTTATAGAAGGCGTTATCGCTCGCATGACAAATGACAGTGACAAAGCACGGGTTGCTTTCACGGCCGCGCGTGGTGCGCAGGAGAAAATAGTTCAAGCTCAACCAAATTACGCCCCATCCCTGTGCGTGCTTGGTTTGATTGATGCTGCTCTCGGACGGACAGAGGAGGCTTTGCGCGAAGGTCGGCGCGCAGTTGCGCTCCTTCCGGTGGAACAAGATGCAATCAACGGCACGCGCATGATCTGTTATTTGGCAATGATTGCAGCGTGGGTTGGTGACAAAGATCTGGCCTGCAAACAACTCGCGATCGCTGTTCAACCACCGGCTCCCATTACGTACGGCCAACTGAAGTTGCTTCCGTTTTGGGACCCACTCCGCGGCGACCGCTGCTTCGAAAAAATCGTCGCGTCCATGGCCCCGAAATAATTTCAACACGGGCAACGCAGATTACATGATCATTCAGCACGAGTAGCAGGCAACTGGTCCGCCCTCCGGCGGGACATCCGTGCCTCGACTCCGCGCCTCCTGTTTCACTCAGGACGGCGAAGAAATTTTTCGCGTAACAAATCGCCGGATTTCGCACAGTACAACAATGAGTGGCCCTAATTCAGCAAGCAAGTTCATCATTCAAACCGCAGAAAGGAAATCACTTTTATGTTCAGCATTGAACAAGTCAGAGAAAACAACAAATCCGGACTAGTTATTTCATCGTTCACGGCCCACATCGCTGCAACGGCAGTGGTCCTTATGATGGTCCTCGGTTCGTCCACCGCCTCGGCAAGGCGGCCACCGACGCCCGAGAACTTTCGCGTGACGGCGACAACGGCCTACACGGTTACGGTGGCGTGGAATCCGCCCGGGAATAACTCAGGCAACTTTAATTATTATCTTTCGGGAGCCTACGGCGTTACTCCCGCGATCCTGCCCAAAACCGCCACGAGCCACACCTTCACGAGACTGCATACGGGCAATGACTATTGGTTCTTTATCTATGCAAGGGATGCAGGCGGACAGGTGTCTGGAACGGTCTCGGCGACGACCAGAACCCTTCTTGATACGACAACCCCGTCAACGGGGCCCGTGGTCTCGGTAACAGAGGTCGGTTCCAACTACGTCTCCCTTTCCTGGACTCCCGCGCAGGACGACTGCCCTTTTCTCTCTTATCAAGTATCGGTGAATGGCGACCCTCACACATCCCTGAGCCCCAACCTGTCGACCACCGTTCGACTGCTCGCGCCCCAGACGACCTACAGCTTGACGGTCCGGGGCCGCGATGAGGGGAATCACTGGTCACCGTTCAGCGATCCCGTTTCCGTCGTCACCCTGCCGCCCAATCCCAACGACACCACCCCGCCGACCACACCCGCCAACCTGACTGCGTACGGCACCGGCGACGGCAGCACCGAGACCCACGTGAGTTGGACCCAATCCACCGACGACTTCGATGCGCAATCGAATATCCGCTACGATGTCTATCTGAACGGGGTCTTGCAGGAGGTCCGCTTTGGTTCCGGCGGCGAGAGCATCATGTACGCCGAGTTGGGCGAAAACCTCATCGAAGTCACCGCCACCGACACCGCCGGAAATACATCGGCGCCGGCCACCGTTACAATATTCTTCTAACAGCTGAGCGTTCCAGGTGGGTCAGCCCAAGAGAAAGACATCTGGGATGGCACCACGCTCCAGGATACAACTGATTCATTCAAATATGATCCGGTAGCCGATTCCATCACCACCATTGCCAGCATACCGCGGGCCACAAGTAACACGCGTGGGCTGAACTTTAACGGCCAGATGTGGGTCTTGGGCGGGGCATTTAATTTAATCTCCAACGAGGTGGACGTCTATGATCCGGTTGGCAATAGCTGGTCGCTTGGCCCGGCATTCACGACTGCGCGGCGCAACTTCCCCACCGATACCGATGGTACCACCCGCATCTGGCTGGCAGGTGGCTACGACAGTACCATCGCCCCATTGAACTCGATGGAAATCTTTTGCAACGCCGGGGGAGAACTCCACACCAACACCGACAGCGTCGGCAACTGCGACAGCAACGGCGACAGCAACAGCAACGGCGACCGCGACCGCCACAGCTACTCCAACAGCAACGCCTAGTGCAACGGCAACCGCTACCGAAACGCCTAGTGCGACAGTTCCGCCTTCGCCGACGCCTACTCCAACTGGAACTCCAAGCGCTACGCCGAGGCCAACTGAAACACCGCGGGCTCGACCAACCCCAGCGCCTCGGCCTTAGGCCGCCTAGCTTCCGAGCGATAGGTTAACGGTGAACTGTAGCCGGCATCGTTGATGCCGGTTTCTGAAAGCGCGCATTGCTCGGGCGCGATCATCGATCCCGGCTACAGACGAGCGACCGTTTCGGCTGCAACCAAACGACTGCTGATACGTCATTTCTTTCTGTCTCCCACCGCTTCGAGCGCTTTCGCGAGAAGACCGAAGACGCTCCTTCCTCACTAAAAAGGGCCGGCCGCGATTGTGCACGCGATTCTCTTTTGGAAAGAGACGCTTTATGCAAAGAGGAATTGTCCGGTCGTGCGTCTCGTTGCTCGCGATCGCGCTTTGTGTGCAGGCGGGTGCGTTTCTAGCCACAGCGCAGGAGCCTGCGCAGACGCGGCAGGGAATTATCACCACGTTCGCGCCGATTGTGGAAAAGGTCGCGCCGAGTGTTGTAACCGTGTTTACGACTCAGACGGTTTCGCGTGGGCTGACGCCGTTTCCGTTCTCGGATGACACTTTCCGTCAATTTTTCGGCGGACAACTTCCAAGGCAGGGCAAACAAACTCTGCAAGGCCTCGGCTCGGGCGTGATCGTCAGTCAGGATGGATACATTCTTACTGCCAACCATGTCGTTTCAGGCGCGGACGAGGTCATGATTGGACTCGGCACCGATCTCCGGAAATATAAGACCAAGAAAGTCGGGACCGACCCCGGCACCGACATGGCCTTGTTGAAGATCGAGGAGAAAAATCTCCCCGCGATCACGTTTGCCGATAGCGAGAAAGCGCGTGCCGGCGACATTGTGCTTGCCATCGGCAATCCGTTTGGCCTGCGGCAAACAGTTACGATGGGGATCATCAGCGCCGTCGGCCGCGGCGGCATGGGCATTGTTGATTACGAAAATTTTATCCAGACAGACGCAGCCATTAACATGGGAAACTCCGGCGGCGCGCTGGTCGATACTGAGGGCCGGTTGTTAGGCATTAATACTGCAATTTTCAGCCGAAGCGGTGGAAACCAGGGCATCGGGTTTGCGATTCCCGCGAGCCTCGCGCGTGACGTGATGCAGAGCCTGCGCGAAAAAGGGCGCGTCGTTCGCGGCTACATCGGCGCGTCGGTGCAAACGCTCACGCCCGAGTTGGCTGAGGCGATGAAGCTCAAAGGACAATCCACCGGGGCGCTCGTGGGCGAAGTCACGCCAAAAAGCCCTTCGGAAAAAGCTGGCATGAAAACCGGCGATGTGATTACAGCCGTTAACGGAAAGAAAATCAGCGACGCGCGCGAGCTGCGGTTGATGATTGGCTCTATGGCGCCGGGGACAAAAGTGCAGATCGAAATCAATCGTGAAGGCCAGAACAAAACGTTGAATGTTGATCTTGCGGAAATGCCTGCGGGTGCCGCCGAACAAGGCGCCGAGGCAGCTCCTGAAGAAGCCGCTCAACCTGAAAAAGCCACCGTGTTCGGCGGCGTGGCCGTCGCCGATATCACCGATGACGTTCGCACTGCGCTTAATCTTCCAAAGGACATTCAAGGGGCCGTGATTGCGGATATCGATGCGGATTCGCCTGCTGCAAAAGCTGGGCTGCGCGAAGGCGACGTTATCCAGGAAGTGAACAAGCAGCCTGTGAAAAGCGCGAAAGATCTAGTTGCGATCAGCAAGAAACTTAAGCCTACCGAAAAGATTCTGATCCGCGTCTATAGCCAGGGCCGCAGCGGCTTCGTCGCGCTGGAACCGAAGTAGCATCCTTCATTAAGGCTGTAGCGTCCGCTGCCCTCAGCGGATTTCCCATCAGCCCCGGAAGACGCACTGCGCTGAGGACAGCGCACTCTACACCACGTCAAATATCCAGGAGCACTCTCGCCTTCCAACCACCGTTCTCTTTCTCGACGGAGAAGTCGTGAAGCGTAACCGCCTTTACATCGGCGCGCTGATGATGCCGCGCGACGTCCAACGGCTCGCCGGCAGCTTTCGCTTTCAGAAGATATATTTGGTCCCGTTCTTTGATCTGGACGTCGCGGACGCGCAGCAAAAGTCGCTCGGCGTCCTTGAAGTAAATAAGCTCCTGCAAAAAATCGAACAGCAACATGTCGATCTGGTCGTTCGACAGTTCGATGTGTCTTGTTTCGCGGGATTCAATAGCGTCGAGGTTATCGATCATCACGTTCATCGTCGCGTCGGCCGCGTCTCTGAGCAATTCCACGAGATCGCGTCCGGTCGCTTCGAATGCGATGTCGGCAGTCCCGATTTCTTCGAGATAATCGTAAGGCATGGGGAGAATGACTAAACCCGAATGACGAATGTCAAATGAATGACGAAATCCGAATGACGAATGTCGACCCACGAACGAGCACGCGCATCCCTTCGTCATTCTGGCTTCGAGCTTTCTTCGTCATTCGACATTCGTGCTTCGTCATTTGTCGTCTGGTTCAGTGCATTCATCGAGCGCGCAAAGAATGGCTGATTTTTCCGCAGCGATTTTTTTCCCGATAAAGACCAGCTCGGTACTGTCGCTCTCGAATGGCTCTAGATCCCAGCGACCAACGACAAAATTGAACAGCTGCGCGCCATCGGCGAAGCGTACGAAGCCTTTTGCCCGAATCACGGCCGCGGGGAGACTATCTGCGAATCGTTCAAAGCAATCCCGCGAAAAAGTTTTTTTAGAGCTGAACGTGAACGACTCGAACTCCAAGTGATGCTTG
>WNGP01008039.1_pt1 | contig 10658 bp, 9 predicted proteins | sample 5407671 | NCBI WGS metagenome assembly WNGP01 (sample SAMN13153381, study PRJNA577476) | soil metagenome | isolation source: 40 cm soil or saprolite under Garry oak tree replicate 2 | place: USA:California | collected 2016-06-15
GTCGTCCTCGATCGTGATGCCCCCGGAGAAGACGCCGCGATCGCGCACGTATCCGTCCTCACTCTCGGCATCGAGGTAGAGGCCTTTGAGGACGGGATCCGCCTCCAGGCGCAGCCCGAACGGATCAGCTTCCGCCTCTGGCGCGCCATGCGCCCGTTCGTACAGGGCCGTCACCCCGCGCCGGACGGCGTTCTCACGGCCGTAGAAGGCGAGGCGCCCGAACCCGAAGACCGTGACCGGTCTCGCGCGGAGCCACCAGTTGAGGAGGTCGAAATGATGGCTTGCCTTGTGCACCATCAGCCCGCCGGAGTTGCCCTTGTCGCGGTGCCATCTTCGGAAGTAGTCGGCGCCGTGTTGGGTGTCGAGCAGCCACTCGAAATGGATGGAAAGGACGGTGCCAATCGCACCTTCGTCCAGCAACTCCTTGAGCCTCGCGTTGCGCGGGGCGTACCGGTAGTTGAACGCGACCGTCACCTGACGCCCGGTCTCCTTGACCGCATCCACTATCTCCTGGCCGCGGGCGGCGTCGATCGTGAGGGGCTTCTCGGTGATGACGTCGCAGCCCGCGCGCAGCGCGTCGACTACGTACCGGTGGTGGGTGCTGTCGACCGAGGTGACGATGACGGCGCCCACGCGCTGATCGCGCAGCATGCGGCTGAACTCCTCGGCGCCGTAGCCGGGGATCGGCGCGATGTCGAAGTCATCCGCGAACGACTGGTTGTGCCAGTCCACGCGCAGCGAGTTCGAGTCGCAGAGACCCACCAGCTCGCCACGCTCGCGATATGGTCCGAGGAGCGCACGCGTATACGTGCGCGCTCGCGATCCCAGGCCGACGATCGCATACCGGGTGCGGGGCGCCGGCAACTACTCGCCCGGGCGGTAGTCGCCCTGCACGCTTGTGAACTCAAGCAGGTTCCCAACCGGGTCGCGGCAGAAGAAGCGCGGACGGTTGTGGATGGGCGTGTCGTCGTACGGCTTAAGCCCTGCCCTCTCAAGCTGCTCGCGCGTTTCTCCCAGGTCATCGACGTCGAGGCATAGATGGCGACCCGCCTTCGGATCGGTCTCGCCCTGGAAGAAATGCAGCTCGAGACCAGGGCCGGCTGAAAACCAGACCAGAGTGAGGTGGGCAAGCGAACGCGGCGGCACCAGCTCCTGGAGGCCGAGCACGCCGCCGTAGAAGCTGCGAATAGTCTCCTGCTCGCCCTTGGGAAATGGCGTCGAGACATGCTGCAGGCTCCGCAGCCTCATCCGGGTCGGCCCCCCGATCGGATTGCGTTGACACGCCACGGGGCGCGATTTACGATCACCGCATGCGGAGTAGTAAACGTTTTCTGGAAAACGATATCTATCTCGCCGCTCCTGACCTAGATCGTAGCGCGAGAGGGCAGGTCGCGGCCAAGCCGCCCACTTAGCGTCGCGCCAAATGGGCGATCTGAACGCGGATCTGCTGGTTCTCGGAGGGGGGATGGCCGGCCTTGCCGCAGCCGCGCGCGCGGCGGAGTCGGGCGCCAGGGTCGTCGTGGTTGAGAAAGGCGCCGGCGTGGGCGGTTCGGCGGCCATGGCGGCCGGCATCCTGTGGACCGCTCCCGACCTCGCGACGCTCCGCGAGGTCGCGCCGCGCGGGGATCCTGAGCTTGGCCGCGCGCTGGTGGAGGGCTTCGGGCCCGCGATCGACTGGGTTCGCTCGATGGACGTTTTCGTGAGCGAGTGCTGGAGCGACCAATTCGGCTTCGGGCTGGCGTGCCGCGCCGACATGCCCGCGCTTCTCGCCGCCATGCGCTCGCGCATCGAAGCCTCGGGCGGCCGCGTGGTGCTCGGATCCGCAGGCCGGGTGGTCGTCCAGGACCGCGACGGCCGCACCCTAGGCGCGCGAGTCGTCGGGCCAGAGGGCGACGTCGATTGGCGGGCGGAGGCCGTGCTGCTCGCGACGGGCGGATTCCAGGGCAACCCGGACCTGGTCGCTTCGATCATCGCGCCCGCAGCGCGCCGAGTGCTGGTGCGATCCAACGCCGGCAGCACCGGCGACGGGCTCCGGATGGGGCGCGCCGCGGGCGGCGCCGTGACCTTGCCGAACGACGGCTTCTACGGACACCTGGTGCCCAGCCCGATGGAAACCCTGCGCCCAGACCAGTACCTTCCCCTCACCCAGTACTACTCGAACCACTGCGTGCTGGTAAATCTGCGGGGCGAACGGTTCACGGAGGAGAGCCTTGGCGACGACGTCTCCAACCAGGCCGTGGTCCAGCAGCCCAGAGGCAGGGCGATCCTCGTGTGCGACCAGGACGTGCGCGAGCGGTATGCATCGGCAGCGCCCTACCCACACGGACAGGTGGTGGACCGGATCGCCGCCGCGGAGGCGGCCGGCGGACGGGTCGCGCGCGCCGACACCGTCGGGCGCCTGGTGGCGGCGGTCTCGGCCTGGGGCGTCGGCGCTGAGGCGCTTGGCACCGTCGTGGCTGAGGTGGGACAGGCCCGGCTCGCGCGCCCTCCTTTCTACGCGCTCGAGGTTCAGCCGACGATCACGTTCCCGTTTGCAGGACTGACGGTCGACGTCGACGGGCGGGTCCTCGATTTCGAGGGCGCGCCCATCCCCGGCCTGTTTGCGGCCGGCGCCGACGCGGGGGGCCTGCAGCACCGGCGCTACGTCGGCGGCCTCGCCCTCGGATTGGTCTTCGGGCCCCGAGCGGCCGAGGCCGCATTGGGACTGCGTGGAAGCACGACCCGGGTGCGTGCGTGAAGGCTGCCCGGCTCCACGCCTACCAGCAGCCGCCGCGAATCGATGACGTGCCCGAGCCCGAGGCCAAGGGTCCGTTCGACATCATCGTGCGCGTCGCCGGAGCCGGCGTCTGTCGCACCGACCTGCACATCATCGCAGGCATGATGCAGGCCGACCTCGGGCACCCCGCGCTGCCCTACACCATCGGCCACGAGAATGCCGGCTGGGTCGAACGCATCGGGCCGGCGGTGCGCAACGTCGCGCCCGGCGACGCCGTGGTGCTGCATCCGCTGGCGACGTGCGGTGAGTGCGCCGCGTGCCGCGCGGGCAACGACTCGCATTGCTCGAATCGTTCGTTTCCAGGCCTTGACGGATCGGACGGCGGCTACGCCGTGCTCCTGAAGAGCACCGCCCGGGCGGCCGTCAAGCTGGCGCCCGGGACCGACCCAGCCTTGCTCGCGCCCTTCGCCGACGCGGGCCTGACCGCCTATCACGCGATCAAGAAGATCGCGCCGCTCGCCCACGCGGGGACTACGGTGGTCGCCATCGGGGTCGGCGGCTTCGGCCATTTCGGCGTCCAGCTGCTCAAGGTCCTGACGCCCGCGCGGATCGTCGCCGTGGACAACCAGCCGGAGCGCCTGGACTTCGCCCGATCGCTCGGCTCCGACGTGTCGATTGCGGCCGGCGAGGATGGCGGCGTGCGCTCGGTCCTCGAGCTGACCGATGGCCGCGGGGCTGACATCGTCATCGACTTCGTCGGCGAACATGGGACTCCGGAGAGCGCGATTCGCATGCTGCGCGACGGCGGCACATATTCGGTGGTCGGCTACGGCGGAGCGCTTGCGACGACGACACTGGAGATGATCAACCGCGAGCTCCACATCCTCGGCAACAAGGTGGGGACATACAACGAGCTTGTGGAGCTGATGGAGCTCGCACGCCAGGGCAAGGTCCGGATCGAGGCCCGTCGATATCCTCTCGACGAGGTGGCCGACGTCCTGCGCGAGTTCGAGGCTGGCCGCATCATGGGCCGCGCGGTGCTCATACCCGACGGGGCGCGACCGTGACCCAGCTGGCCACGTCGGTCAAGCTTCCGCGAGCCGACGGCAGCCTCTACATGTACACGCCCGGGGCCGGCGGCTCCTTCCCCGCTCCGGTCAAGCCAGCGGCGAGCCGCGTGGCGATCGCGGCTGTGCATGTCGTGGCGGACCATCTCGCCCCCAACGGTCCGGGCGATCCCGCCCACCTGGACTGGGACGCGACGATGGCCTACCGCCGGCACCTGTGGTCCTACGGCCTGGGCGTCGCTGAGGGCATGGACACGGCGCAGCGCGGTATGGGCCTCGACTGGCCGGTCGCGCGCGAGCTGATCGCGCGCAGCATCGCCGAGGCGCACGACGCGGGAGGGCTTGTCGTCTGCGGCGCCGGGACCGACCACCTGACCCCTGGTTCCGCGCGCAACCTCGACGCCGTCGAGAAGGCGTACGCGGAGCAGTGCGAGTTCGTCGAGTCGAGGGGCGGCCGCGTGGTCCTGATGGCGAGCCGCGAGCTGGCCCGCATCGCCGCGGGCCCCGACGACTACGCGCGCGTCTACCGGCGGGTACTGGGCCGGCTGCACCGGCCTGCGCTCATCCATTGGCTCGGCGAGATGTTCGACCCGGCCCTGCGCGGGTACTGGGGCCACGACGACGTAGGGCTGGCCATGGACGTGTGCGTCGACGTGATCACCGAGAACCGCGCCAGGGTCGACGGCGTGAAGATCTCGCTCCTCGACGCAAGCAAGGAGGTGGCGATGCGCCGCCGGCTGCCGCCAGGCGTGCGCATGTACACGGGCGACGACTTCAACTTCGCCGAGCTGATCGCCGGCGACGAGCAGGGTCACAGTGACGCGCTGCTCGGGATCCTCGACGTGATCGCACCGGCGGCGGCCACCGCGTTGCTGGCGCTGGACGCCGGCGATGTCGAGGGATACAGGGCGATCCTTGCTCCGACCGTGCCGCTCTCGAGGCACATCTTCCAGGCGCCAACCTACTTCTACAAGACGGGCATCGTGTTCATGGCCTACCTCAATGGCCACCAAGGCCATTTCCGCATGGTCGCGGGCCAGGAGAGCGCGCGCTCGGCGGCACATCTATCCGAGCTGTTCGTCCTCGCCGACCGGGCGCGCCTTTTGCCCGACCCCGAGTCGGCCGTGCAGCGGATGCGTGCCTACCTGGCGTTGAGCGGGATCACGTGACGCGCAGCTCGGAAACGCTACGGGATTTCTCGCGCCTGAGCTTCAACACCAAGACGGTCGAGAGCTGGTCGGTTGCGGAGGCGGTGAATGGATGCGTAAGTCACGGCATCCCACACATCGCCCTGTGGCGCGACCGGGTCGCCGAAACCGGGCTCGAGCGGAGCGCGCGGCTCGTGCGCGACGCCGGCCTCAAGGTGTCGAGCCTTTGCCGGGGCGGCTTCTTCCCCGCCGCGACGCCGGAGGAGCGCAAGGCGCGGATCGACGACAACAAACTCGCGGTCGAAGAGGCAGCAGCGCTCGGGGCCGAGGTCTTGATCCTGGTGTGCGGTCCCGCGCCCGACCGCCACCTTGCGGGGGCGCGCGCGATGGTCGCCGACGGCGTCGCGGCCACAGCTCCTTTCGCTGCCAAGCGTGGAGTGCGCCTGGGCATCGAGCCGTTGCATCCGATGTTCGCGGGCGAACGGTCAGTGATCGTCACGCTCGCCGAGGCGCTGAACCTTGCGCTGCGATTCCCTTCGGAGCAGGTCGGCGTCGTCGTCGACGCCTATCACGTCTGGTGGGATCCTGACCTCTACCCGCAGATCGCTCGCGCGGGCGACCGCATTGTCGGATTCCACGTCAACGACTGGCTGGTGCCGCTGCCCGACCCGCTGATGGGCCGCGGCATGATGGGCGACGGCGTGATCGAGCTGCGCAAACTGAGAACCGCGGTCGAGCTGGCGGGCTACTCCGGGCCGATCGAGGTCGAGATCTTCAACCGGGCTCTCTGGAGCATGCCCGGGGACGAGGTGCTCGACCTCATGAAGCGCCGTTACCTGGACTGCGTGTGAGCGACGCCACCGCCTCGAGCGTGAATGGCGCGCTCGTGAGCCGCATCCCGGTGGCATCGCGGATGGCATTTGCGATCGCCGCCAGGCCAGGCACCGCGGGCGGCTCCCCCACCCCACGAGCGCCGTGGGCGCCGTGCTCCGACGGCACCTGGATCAGCTCGACCTCGACTACGTCTGGCATCAGGTCGGCGGTCGGCACGGAGTAGTCGGCGAAGCTGCCCGTGCGCAGCTGCCCCGCTCCGTCCCAGACCAGCTCCTCGCCCAACGCCCGACCGAGTCCCTGCATCAGACCGCCGTGCACCTGGTCGCGGATGAGTTCTGGGCTGATCGCGTGGCCGACGTCCTGGAAGGCCGCGTAGCGCGTCACCTGCACGGCGCCGGTCTCACGATCGACCTTGACGCGCGCGACGTGGACTGTGAACATCGGCGCCGCGGCGTCCACCGAGACGCGGCCCACGGCGTGGATCGGCCCCTGGCCACCCGCCGCTTGGGCCTTGCCCACAATCTCGACCAGGGTGACGCTGCGGCCGGGGACGCCCTTGACGCGCACCTCTCCGTCCACGACCTCGAGGTCCTCCACCGCGGCCTCCAAGTGGCTGCCCGCCACGTCAAGCACCTGGCGGCGGGCTTCGAGGACCGCGTTCACGACCGCCGGGGCGACGCTGTACGTCGTCGCGCTGCCTCCGGCGATGGGTGACACGGGCGAGGTGGTCGAATCGGTGCGATACACGCGCACGCGGTCGGGCGACGTCCCGAACGTTTCCGCCGCCAGCCCGGTGAAGCCGGAGTCCGTGCCGCTGATGTCGGACGTGCCGAGGTGGAGAGAGATCGACCCGTCGACCTCGACGCGGCAGACCGCAGCCGCCGCGCCGAACGCACCGATCCATGCCCCGACGGCCAGGCCAACGCCCTCGCCTTCACGCTTCGGGTCGCGATAGGCGGGGTGTTTGGCTGCGGCCTCGAGACAATCAACCAACCCGATCTGCGGCCAGGCCGTGCCGCCTCCGCGGAGGTCGCCCGCACGCGCGGCATTGCGAAGGCGGAACGCGACCGGGTCGATCTCGAGAGCGCGCGCCAACTCATCCATCGACGATTCCAGGGCAAAGTAGGCCTGCGGCGCGCCGGGGGCTCGATATGCGGTCGTCGGCACCTTGTTGGTGGCGACCTCCTTGCCTCCGATCTCGAGGTTCGGCACTCGATAGGTCGAGCTCATCAGCTCCGCGGAGATGCCGCCATGCCATCCCGAAACGCTGCCGTTGTCGTACACGAGGTCGGCGCGCAAGGCGGTCAGGTCGCCCTCCTGGGAGGCGCCGAGCTCAAGGGTGATGGCGGCCGAGGGTGCAGGAAAGCCGATGAGGAACTCCTCGCTGCGGCTGAGCAGGAGCCTTACCGGCCGGCCTGACAACCGCGACAGGTGTGCGGCCAGCGGCTCCAGCTGTGTGATCTTGCCTCCGAAGCCTCCGCCCACTGGCATCGGCACCACGCGCACGCGGCTCATCGGCACTTTCAGCGACTTGGCTACCGCCTCGCGTACCCAGCTCATCCCCTGTGTCGGAGTCCAGACGGTCACCGACCCGTCCCGCCCGTAGCTCGCCGTGACCCCGTGCGTCTCCAGGAACGCGTGGTGCACCGCGGCGATCGAATACGCCCGCTTGTCGGACACGGCCGCCTCGCCCAGGCCTTTGTCGACGTCGCCGCGCTTGACCCGAATCCAGCCCGTGATGTTTCCCACAGGCGCCGGCAGCTGCACCTCGTCGCCGGTCGCGGCGCCATGCGCAGACGCTTCCTCGGACTCGGTCGCGGACTCGGGCATCACCCGCGGCGCGTTCTCGCGCAGGGCGGATTCGACGTCGACCGCGGCGGGCAGCTGCTCGTACTCGACTTCGACCAGGGCTGCCCCGTCGGCGGCAGCCTCCGGGCTGTCCGCGAGCACGGCCGCGACCGGCTGGCCGACGTAGTGCACGCGCTCCACCGCCATCGGACCTTCAGGGCCGTCCTCGTCCAGTTCGAGCTGCACGCCGGTGACGACCGCGATCACGCCGGGCACCCGCATCGCCTCGCCGGTGCGGATCGCCTTGATGTCGGCGTTGGGCAGGTAGCTGGTCACGAGCTTGGCATGCGCCGCGTCCGGCACAGCCATGTCCTCGGTGAACGTCAGCGCGCCGCTGACCTTGTCGGCACCCTCGATCCTACGCATGCACTCCCCCTGCAAGCCTAAGGCCGCGCCGGCGGGCCCTATGCTTTGGTGAAATCGATATCTTAGAAATCGATACCACCGCTAATATAGGTGCGCCACTTCGAGTGGTCAAGAAGGCTCGCGTAAGGGAGGCCCGACACCATGGCATCAGTCGCCTACGAGCATGTCACTAAGCGCTTCCCGGGTGGCACGGTCGCTGTCGATGACCTGAACCTCGACATCAAGGACACGGAGTTCATGGTCGTGGTCGGTCCGTCCGGCTGCGGCAAGTCGACGGCGCTGCGCATGCTGGCCGGACTCGAGGAGCTCAGCGAAGGCTCGATCCGGATCGGCGACCAGGTGGTCAACGACATGCCCCCGCGCGACCGCGACATCGCCATGGTCTTCCAGTCCTACGCGCTCTACCCGCACATGACCGTGTTCGACAATCTCGCCTTCGGCCTGCGGATGCGCGGCACGTCGAAGCCTGAGATCGACCGTCGCGTCAAGCAGGCGGCAGACATCCTCGAGCTGAGGCCGCTGCTCAAGCGCAAGCCGCGCCAGCTCTCCGGCGGCCAGCGCCAGCGCGTCGCCCTGGGCCGCGCCATCGTCCGCGAGCCGCAGGCCTTCCTGCTGGATGAGCCGCTCTCGAACCTCGACGCCAAGCTGCGCGTGCAGACCCGCATCGAGCTCCAGAAGCAGCACCGCGCCCTCCATGCGACCTTCATCTACGTCACCCACGACCAGGTGGAGGCGATGACCATGGGCGGGAGTGCTACAGCAGGTGGCGCCGCCGCGCGAGATCTACGACCGCCCCGCGAACATGTACGTCGCAGGCTTCATCGGCAGCCCGACCATGAACTTTGTTCCCGTCACCGTCCAGGGCACCACGGCCAAGGCCACCGGATTCGAGGTCGAGCTGCCCTGGGCCCCGGGCGTAGAGACGGGCGTCCTCGGCATCCGCCCCGAATGCCTCACCCAGCGGATAAACGGGGGTCACCCGGGCTTCGACCTCAAGGTCGATGTGGCGGAGATCCTCGGCGCGGACCAGTTCCTTTACGGCATGGTTGGAGGTGATGCCATCACCGCGCGCGTGGACCCGAACCTCAAGGCGGACCCTGGCGACAGGGTGCGCCTCGGTGTCGATACGCGCCGCCTGCACCTGTTCGACGCCGCGACCGGAAAGTCGCTCGTCTGAAGGGGGGCATCGCATGAGCGGCAAAGCTGGACGGATCGGCGTCGGCGTGGTCGGCGCGGGCGGCATCGTGCGCGACCGGCACGTGCCCGGCTTCAAGCGCATCCCCGGCGTCGAGCTCGTGGGCGTCGTCAACCGCAACGCCGAGTCGTCGCGGCGAGCGATGGCGGAGCACGGTTTTCAGCGCACGTACCGCCACTGGCGCGAGCTGCTTGCGGACCCACAGGTCGACGCCGTGGTCATTGCCACCTGGCCGTACCTGCACGCTCCGATCACTCTCGCTGCGTTGGACGCGGGCAAGCACGTGTTGAGCCAGGCGCGGATGGCAATGGACGGCGGCGAGGCCGGCGCCATGCTTGCGGCGTCGCGCGCGCACCCGGAGCTCGTGGCGATGGTGGTCCCCTCCCCCTACACACTGTGGGCTGACCGGACCGTACAGCGCCTCCTGCGCGAACAGGCCGTGGGCCAGCTGCGCAGCGTGCGCGCGTTCTGGCCGGTGGGCCCGCGCGATCCCGAACAGAGGCTGCACTGGCGCCACGAACGGCAGCTCTCGGGCAACAACGTGATGGCACTCGGCATCGTGTACGAGGCGATGGCGCGCTGGCTCGGCCACGCCGTGGCCGTGCAGGCGACCTCGCACGTCTTCGACCCGACCAAGGTCGCGCCCGACGGTTCGCAGGCCATCAGCGCGATTCCCGACCATGTGGCTCTGGTCGCGGAGTTTCCGGGCCCGGTGTTCGCGACCCTGGAAATGTCGGTTCACGCGGCCCACGAGGCGACGTCGGTCTTCTTCTTCGGCACCGGCGGCACCATCCGGCTGAAGCCCAGCCCCCCGATAGAGCTTGCCACCGGCGCCGATGGATTCAAGCCGGTCGAGCAGCGCGCGGGCGAGGCGCAGGACTGGCGCGTCGAGGAGGAGTTCATCGCGGCGATCCGCGGCGAGGGTGAAGTCCACCTCACGGATTTCGCCACGGGAGCGGCCTACATGGCTTTCACGGATGCGGTCCAGGAGTCGGCGACGACCGGCAGGCGCGTCGCGCTTTAGGGCGTGCTGCCTGGACCGGTGAACTTCTCGCCGCCCTGGAATTCGTAGGCAGGGACCTTCTCGACCTGATCGGCGTAGACCTCGGAGTCGTCCTGCGGCTCGTAGCCGAGCCGCCGCCCGGGCTCTAGGTCCCACCAGCCACGCCGGTTGCGGGAGGCGCCGTACACGACGGCGAAGCCCAGGTCGGGCGAGGTTAGGCACGCGGTCACCAACCGAGCCAGGTCGCCGGGCGAGAGCCAGGTCGAGAGGTGACGTTCGTCCACGGGCCGCGGGAGCGCCGAGCCGATGCGAATGCACGCCACCCGCAGCCCGAACTTGTCGTGGTACATGCTGCCGAGGGCCTCGCCGAAGACCTTGCTGACGCCGTAGTAGGTATCAGGGCGCACGGGGTCCGAAGCTTTGACGTGGCTCGTGATCGGATAGAAGCCGGTCGCGTGGTTGGACGACGCGAACACGATGC
>WNGP01005394.1_pt1 | contig 10655 bp, 10 predicted proteins | sample 5407671 | NCBI WGS metagenome assembly WNGP01 (sample SAMN13153381, study PRJNA577476) | soil metagenome | isolation source: 40 cm soil or saprolite under Garry oak tree replicate 2 | place: USA:California | collected 2016-06-15
CGCTAGAGCTGCTTCCATACGATCCACCCAGTACTTTATTAAAGGCTTGCTCTACCTGTCGTGTCATGACACTGGCACCACTACCGTTACTTGAACGAGATGCACCATTATCGTAGACTGTTTGCTGGTAGACAGCATAACGACTAAAACTATTGGCCAGGTCGTTCAAGACTTGGATTTGAGTCGGGCCACCTGCCGCAGCGCTGGCCGATGTGTAAGGGTTCTTAATAACGGGAAAAAGTTGAGCTAGAAATCCCTCGCGCAACAACTTCCGGTTCTTGGCCCTGTTAGGAATTACCTGTGAGAATACAGAAGCCATGGCTCACCTCTTATTAATACACGCTGGACAGGAAACTATCCAGGCTATCCTCAGATGTACGCTTAACATTTGTAGTAAGCTGGTTGTACAGCTTTTCCAAATCGGAATGTACCACGTCAAAACTTATTATGGCCTCTATTGGGTCACTTGACAGTGTCGTGCCGGGTGGATTCTCTTTGAAAGCATTCACTACCTGTTGCCAAGCAGCAAGCAGAGCAGCGATCTCATTATCTGCCAAAGGTATTGGCGGAGCGCCTTGCTGATAATCAAAGAGTTCTACTGTTTTGTTGACTATAGCCTGGTCAATACTCAGCGTCCCTCGTAAGTGATTCAGCAGGGCGATAAACAGGGACTTGCTACTCGGCGGATGAGGGGCACCACCTGGAGCCGGACCTGCTGGCGGCGGAGGAGGGCTACTACCCCCACCCGGACCTGCTGATGTCGGAGGTGTTGGAGAAGATGGTGGTGGTGGAGCACCACCTGGAGCCGGACTTGTCGATGGCGGAAGGCTACCAAGCAAGCGAGCCCACAAGGACCTGCGATGCCTCAAGGGTGTGGGAGAAGGGGCACCAACTGAAGCCGGGCTTGCCGATGGTGAAGGTGCGGGAGAAGGGGTACCTCCAACGGATTGTAGTACCTTCTCGTACCAATCCTTCACTCCACTGTGAGCATTCGCAAGTTCGTCATATGCCGGCATCCCGCTACCAACACTACCCAAATCGGTTATGTACCCATTGGTCATTTTGTAGTATGTCCACACGTGTGTAGCCAATTCTTCCATACAAATGTCATCGGTGGGAGATGGCTGTTGGAAGAATTGCTGGTATGGATCATGACGCACTGTGAGCTCTAATACTTTTAGGTGTTCAGGACTTCCCGTGGAAAACTCGGTTATCAATTTATCGCAGTGAGTTTTCACCGCTGACATGAGATCGTTCAGATCGACCCAATGGTGCATTATCTCTGGTTTGTTCATATCTCATCGCCTCCCTAACGTGCGGTAAAAATTGTCGGTAATCGCTTGTGGCGTTGCCAGCCGGTTATCGAGGGCGAAACGGGCGGCGCCAATCATAAAGCGGGCTGGAACGGCGCCAGTTTCCTGGCCTGCCCCCAGTTGTCGCCCGGCCTGTTCGACTATCTCCATCTCCCTCGGGCCAAACGTGAGAACCTGTGACAGGCTCTTGTTGGCAAGCTGCCGGTAGGGCTGAAACGCCATCGTATCCACTGCCAGTTCGCTGGCTCTCGCGAACGTTTCCATAATAGGCCGAGGAATGTCATCCGGCCTGAGATGTGGATAGAGCCGCAGCCAGACGCGCCTCAGATCGTCAGCCATCTTCTCAAAACCCATCCTGCGCAGCAGAACCAGGCTGATCAATACGCGCAGGTACGAAGTCGGATGCACTCCCTGCGGGTTGAACCTCACGGTACTTGCCGGTGCTCGCCCAACCACGTCCATCAGCGACTCGACCGCGGCGGGACCACCCAGGAGCAGGGCGAACATGTCGGCCATCATCTCTTTGTGCCAGCGCGCCCACACCTGGGCCACGCCTGGAGGTATACGCCCTTCAGTGGTCAGGCGTCGGTAGATGTGCGGCGGCATCTCATCCCATAATCCGAGATCGGCCTGCAGGTTATGGGACACTTCGTGCAGCACGCTGGAGAGCGCCCACACGTTGTCCAGGCGGTGCTGTGGCAGCATGATCAAAGGAAAGAGATTCTTATTGAATCTCAACCGCATCAGTGGTACGCCGCGCCGGTAGGTGGCAGGCGAGAAGCCACTTCTGGCATAGCTGAAAGGCAATAGGCTCGGTGTTGGCTGCGCAGCTCCTATTCCAACGTAGAGGTCCTCGTAGCAGTTGGCAGCGATGCGATCAACCGAAAGCAGCCGCTCACCAAAACTGGAGAGTCGCTGGACGAAAAGGTCGAAGTAGAAATCCCAGATGCCCTCGACATAGAGTACGCGGCTGCTGGCAATCTGCTTGCGCTCAAGTAGTACGCGCAGGCGTTCACCCGTTGGCTCGCGCCTGGCCGCGCTGGCCGCAGCTCCTACCCAACGTACCATCTCGTCCAATCTCACGCGCAGATCATCAATGAAACGATTCACTGCCTTGATGTGTGCCTCGCCCGGAGCGGCTTGCCCGGTGCCAAATTCCCCATTTGTGAAGGGTCGCAGCGAGGTGGCGTTACGTGTCAGGTTGATCCCCTGAATCGTCAGCCAGTTGTCGAGCAAACGCTGCTCATTGATGATCGCAGCCTGTGCCGGCCCTTTCTGCTGCTCGGCTATACGAGCCCCTGGTGTTGACGTTGCCATAATAGTTGCTCCGGGTGACCCTACCCCTGATCACGCAGCTCATTTTTCTTTAAACAGCGATCCGTTGGCGGCGCGGCGTAGGACGCAGGGGCAAAGCACCGCGAGGACGGCTCATGCGAGTCGCACGCGCCTGCATCGCCATGTTGCGTCGAATAGCCCTTTGGACGCGCTGCGGGTTGGACATGACGCGCCCGGTCGCGATAGACATAGCACGCACCGCTGCTGGTGTCGTCAGCCGCTGTGTCCGGCCAAGAAGCCGCAAGATGGCGATGGTGTTGCGGTGAATAGCGGGCAGCAGCCGCAGGAGCTGTCGACCGCCGCGTCCCTGTCGCCGGAATGTTCTAACGAGCCGCGCGTTTGCCTGGACAAGCGCGGGAGTGACCGGGAGCATCGAGCGCTGCGCTCGCATGAACCTGATCGTCATGGGAATAGTGGCGGCGAGCATGGCTTCCGCCTCGTCTTCGCTTTCAGCAGAGACGGCCTGACCGGCCATCATTTCTGCTACGAGCGCCTCCTGAGCCTCCGGATGTTCTGCTTCCCCTTCCTGCGCGAGCATACTGAGTAACTGATTCTCCGCGTGCTCAACTTCCATCTCGGCCTCGCGGACCAGGGAACCCACCAGCCTACCGGCAAGTGGGCCAGCAATCGCACCAACACCAGGGATCATGCCGGCAAGCGTTCTCGCGGCCAGGGGAGCCAGCCTCCTCGCAAGTGGCGCTGCTATCCTTGCGACCCTGCTGATTGCGCGGCGGATTCTCCCAAAGAACTGATCGGCCTCGCCGGTCTCATATTCACCCAGGCCAAGTGCGCTGCCAATAGCGCCCAGTATCTGACTGATCTCATCTTCAGACTCGAACTCTGGATTGCTGTAATGACTGGTCTCCGGGTTGCTATAATGAGCGATTTCCTCTTCGAACTCGAACTCTGGATTGCTGTAATGACTGGTCTCCGGGTTGCTATAGTGAGCGATTTCCTCTTCGAACTCGAACTCTGGATTGCTGTAATGACTGGTCTCCGGGCTGCTATAATGAGCAATCTCCTCCTCGAACTCTGGGTTACTGTACGGATTACTGTAGTGGCTGGTCTCCGGGCTGTTGTAATGACTCGACTCTTCCTCGAACTCGAGCTCCTGGTTACTGTACGGATTACTGTAGTGAGTTGCTTCGTGAGCAACGGGTGCTTCAAACAATGCCATAGTGAGACCTCACTCTCCATTCATGAATTTCAGGAAGCTATACGCTGACGCGGGCGAACACTTGCCCTACCTGGAGCGACAGTACGATTGCGTATCGTCATGTTACGGACAAGCGCCTGGCGGCAAATGTGCGGTGTAGTCAGGACTTGTGCGGCATGATGATTCATCACCCGTGCTGCCAGTGCCGGCGTGACGGGTTGTCCCGCGCGCTGGATTGTTCTGATGGTAGCAAGGGCGCGGCGCTGGATTGCAGGGATGACGCGAAGCAGCTCTCTACCCGGTCTGCCTTGACGATGTAGATTCAGCACCAGGCGGGCATTGACCCTCACGAGCGCGGGAGTCAAACGCCGCACGTCTACTCTTCCACCCATCACCCGTACCGAGATGGGAAGAGCAGCGCCTAACAGTGCCTGGGCTTCGCTCTCGCTCTCTGTATGCGAAGCTTCCGCCGCCATCACCTCGGTTAAGGCGGCCTGATGCGCCGCTTCGTGTCCAGTTACCTCGGTCTCGAACTCGTTTGCGCCAAACAGCTGCGCTTCATGTGCAGCTACCTCGCTCTCCCCTTGTGCAAAAAGCCTCCCCAGGCGATGGAAGAGCGCAGCAATCTGTTGAGAACGTCCGCTGGCAGTCGCGCGACTGCCAGGTTGTTGAGAGCTACCTCGCCCCAGGCGCCTGAAAAGGCCTCTGCCTAACCTGACCGCGTGTGGAAGTAATTTGGTAGCCGCCTTGGCAATCAGTGGAATAAAGCGGTCAGCCTCATACTCCATCTCGGGGTTCGAATAGGGGTTGCTGTGGGGGCTGCCTTCGTGAACCTCCCACTCCTCCTCCATTTCGGGAGTAGAGTACGGGTTCGAGTAGGGGTTGCTGTAGGGGCTGCCTTCGTGAACCTCCCACTCTTCCTCCATCTCGGGAGTGGAGTAGTGGGATGCTTCAAATTCCATCTCGGCCGCACCTGTGCCATTGAGTGGGGCACGCGTAGTCATAATGTTGTCCTCCTGGTACAATCTGAGGTGTACCTTTCAACAAGTAGCATAAGAAGGCTCTGCTGGCATAAAACTTCTATGGAGTGGTTTCGTTATCCCCTACCGCGCCAGGATCATCGGATTCAGGCGATCCACTATTTAGCAAACAGGTTTTGACAAAAGCACGTAGACTTGGACCACCCTGTACGTAGGCTTCACGTCCACTTGCAATGTGGCGAATATAGCAGCGCTCTACAGATGCTGCCCCTTCTGCCGGAATCCGTAGAAGAAAAGTACTATTGCCTAAATGCACTTCTTCAGCCGTGTCAGTCCGCACTACCTGCAAGTGAGTTGCCCCAGTCTTTGTTTCGTACCAGCACTTTACTATGATAGAGAAAACATTACTGCTCATAGTGTCTTTCCCAGCACAGTTTGGCGTAGTACATGAGCAACATGCACCTCTTTCCTGTCTTTACCTGTTGCCTCTAACTTACTCTATCATAAGCGGCTCTATCGCAATTCTATGCTTTTTCCATTGTAGCTCTATTTTTGTTCTATCTGGGGGGAAGATGTGCTGCTCAGGAGGTTATGAAATAGACTTACTGTTTCTGGCATGGGCGAAACACTTAGCTCCTCAGCCAGAATGCGTTCGCAGCGCTGATACTGGCGCAATGCCTCACTACGACGACCTGCAGCGACATATATCCGCATAAGCTGTCGATGGGCAACTTCGTCACAATGGTTTTCCTTGAGAACTGCGTTAGCCCATTTCCCTGCATCTTCGTATCTGCCAATAGCGAGATAGTGCTCAGATAGTGCTCCACACATAGCAAGATATGTGTGGCTGAGTTGCTCACGCTGAATAATTGACCAGTCAAAATACAGATCCTCGGTCATGAAAGCTCCATTGTAAAGGTGGCAAGCAGCTTCAAAGTGGGGAACCGCTGCACTTCTGCTATTCTCCTGTCGTCCTACCTGGTAAAATGCCAAGAATTGATCTACATCGGTTCGGATGGGTACGGCCGGGTTTAGTTGGTAAACCCCATTTTTACATAGGATGTAGCCGCCACCTGTATCACTGGAGTAGCCATTATTGAGCGAACGGCGCAAGGCGCTGATAGCCACTTGCAGCTTATGATGAGCCACGTCAGGTTCCTCTTCAGGCCACAATAGCGCCATAAGCATATCCATCGTTACTCGGTGGCTTGACTGGGCTACTATGTAACGCAAGATTGCCCGTCCGTTTCGATTGGTGCAGAGAGGAATGGTTTGACCTAATCGCTTTACCTCGAAACGACCAAAGCAGATGAAATATAATGCGGGAAGAGTATTGTTCTCTCCTGGTAACCCGGAGGTTCCAGGTGGCTGACTTTGCGCATGCCTTTCAATAGCTGGTGGGACTGATTGGTATAGTTTGGAGCCTTCGGATAATGTTTGTGACAACTGATAATTTTTAGGGCTTATGGTAGGCATGATAGGATCCGTATCTCTCTTCAGGTCAGGCAACAGATTTTCGAGGGAGATTATACGAGCTTGCTGCTTAGTATGGATTTCAACCAAACGTTCGCTTGCCTGTTGAAGTGCTTGTTGGGCCTGCCAATAATTCACGTAGTCATGAGTGAATGCATCGAGTATGGCAACCAGATCTACCATATTGGGGGAAAGCTTCTCATGAGCTAATGCAAAAAAGGCCATCGCCTCCGAATAGCGCCCTTGCCGGATGCAGTTTAATCCACTTTCGAGTAGTGTCGCGGCAGAAGAAGCTTCCGGCCTATCTTTTAGGGCTTCTTGTTCAGATGAGGGTAATGAATCCATTGATCCCTCCAAGTAGCTGATTATGACTGGAGATGAGCCCTGACCGATTCCTCAGACACACTAAAGAAGTACCTACGAAGCATATCGCGATGGTTGGTCCATTAGGAACAGGCTGATTTTCTAGTAGGAGGTTAAGCCGCCCTTTATTCGTTGCCACAACAATAACGTCAGTTAAGGGTTTTTTTGGAGCATAAGTACTTTGATCACGCAGAAACGCTTCAGCGTGATCAAAGTACTCGATGCAGTGAACACTCTACCCCACACCAAATATAAAGAACTGATGAACAGGGAGTCTGCCATTTGAAACAAGGGTGCATCAAGAGTGAGTGCCCTCTTCAAAGAGACGCTTGTCGCGATACCCCTTTTTCACTTCAGATGCGTCTTCTCGGAAAATGGCTGACTCCCTGATCATGTACGAGGGATGATTTTTTAGGGAAACCATCTCTCAACGTCGATCTGCATTGGTTTCTTAGTAGATCAACACAATGGCTGAGCACGGGAAGTGCGGGAGACCCGTACAAAGAGAAGAGAATACCGGACCTATATGGTGAGATACCCTGTTCTCCCTTGCTCGTTTTGACTCGTCGCTTACTCATCTCTCGCTTCAACAATCCAAGCACGACTCAGACGTTTAAACGACAATAATCGGACCAAAGGAACCGAAAGTGGGAACACTGTCCGGGTCCAAACCGCTAGGGCCTTCTATCACGGCCGCTGTAATGGTGTAAATGTCGGGACCCGGGGCTGCGGTCACGGTAACAGGGAAGACATAGGTTGCTGTGGGCCACGATGCCTCTTGGAGATGTCCTGTAAACGGCATGAGCTGATTTAAATTGGCGCCATTTACCAAGACGTCAAGGCGGTAGGCCGATCCGTCCTCAAATGAGTCATCCGAGGCTGTTACATTCAGATTAATAGTGAAAGCGGTGCCTCCAAGAACGGCCAATGGTGCGGAAACACTGTTGATGGTGAGATCTGCCATAGTAGGGTTCTCCTTTCGTGCGCTCACGCGCATGTAGTTTGATTTTTACGTCTAGTTTCAAGAGCTGAATCGACTGATCGCAGATTCGATATACCTGCCTCGTCAACTCCTCTTGTCTAGAAAGCCATACGGCTTTTCGCATGCTTTGAACGAAACTGATCCTGCTGCTTTGCCCATACTGACGACGCCAAAATGTTGAGCCGGCGATGAGATTTTTCGCCTACAAAGCTGTCTTGCTCACACCTTTATGGCAGCGGCCCCTTTGTCTGTGTTGGGCTGGGCACCAGAAGGCCGGCAAGGAAAGCTGCGGTAGTAGTAAAGACGGTGAGCAGGAGGTCACCTGAAAGTTTCCCGGTAGTGAACACCGCCATAGCCAGGGTAACAAACGCTCCGATGAAAACGAGGGCAAAGCTACTGACGATGACGATCCAAACGAGATCTGTGACCTGTCGACCTGGTCGAAACTGCCGAGCAATGTCCGTCTGGTCTTCGGCAGGGAGCGATTGCATGGCTTTCATGATCTCTTGCTTGTCCGGTGCATCATTTGCCAATTGACTCAGTGCCTGATTCATGCATCTATCTTCCTTTTTGTGTCAGAAAGGGTCTCTGAGGGACAACGGAACAGACCGCTACGTACCCCTGTCAAGCGTCTCAACCAGCGTCTCATACGCCAGCGCACTCCAATATTCATGCCCATGTCCTGCAAGCAAGGGATGATGAAGTCTGCGATCTCTTCCAGGCTGTTGAGATAGCGGCGTTGACCACTGGATACCTCGGTAATAGAGCCGCGCCAGATTCCCCGGCCTGTGGCTTCGCTGCGTTCTTCAACCCAGATCCTGATGATGAACGAGTGCGCTGCCAACTCCATCTCATCCATGGTCGTCCTCGTCTTTTAGTTCATCCGAGATGTGATCGTGCTTGCCTTGCCCAAGGCTCATGCTGACTATAACAAGAAGGTGTCTCCCGCCGCGTCTTCTCCTGGTCTCTCCTCAGGGTTGCTCGCGTCTCTCACCGTCTCCTGAGCGTCTCCAAAGCGTCTGGTTTTTCCCTCAGATGTCGGCAGGAGGGAGAGGATGAGCATTGTCCCACACGTGTTCTATACGCTGCATGCTTTGCTGTACCTGACGTTGGCAATCAGCCAGCGACTGCTCCAGACGTTTGAGGCACGCAAGGGCTTCAATAAGCGGAGAGGGAGATGAGGCACGCACCGGTTGCACTCCCTCTGAGGTGAAAGGCGGTGTGAGCGATGTCGGCTCGACGAGCTGATCAGCCAGAATCTGCTTGTAGAGGGCGACCGTCCGCTTGGAAGGCTTGACGCCGAGGACTTCGTCGAGGAATGTGGCGCATTGCTCGTACTGGCGGATGGCTGCCGCCCGGTCGCCCTTCAGGTAGTAGAGGCGCATCAGTCGCCGGTGGATGCGTTCGTGAGCCTGATCACAGCGAAGAATCTGCATCCCGTAGAGCAGGGCGCTCTCGTAGTCGCGCCGTCCTTCGCATGTATGCATCAATTGTTCGAGCATGGCCAGGTACATGTGCTGCAACCGCTCCCGCTCGTTGAGGCACCACTCCTGGTAGCAATCTTCCAGCAGTGGACCTTGGTAGAGGTGGACGGCCTGCTGCATCGCCTGCATCATCTGGGCGTCTAACTCGTGACCTGCTCTCGATTGCACGCGTTCAAAGGCCCGCTCAAACACGGCAATGTCTAGCCAGAGGTCGGCTGCCGCGTTCAGTTGAACCCATTCGGGTTCCACCAGTAAGAGCCGTTCAGCCAGTGGCTCTTGCTGCGAACCCAAAGCCGACTGAAGATGCCAGAGCATCTGCCGCAACCGTTTCTTGGACTGCGCCGTCGTCGTCTCAGGCCAAAACAGGCTGGCCAGGGCCTCGCGAGGCACGGGATGATGCCGATGGAGCAGGAGGTAGCAGAAAAATTCCTGGAGCTTGCGTGCTTGGAAGCCGACTATCACCTGTTCCTCTCGCCGCAGAGAGAAGTGCCCAAAGAGCCGGATCGTTATCCTAGACATAATTCCTCCTGCTAAGAGAGAGCCGATCTTCAAGATATTCCGACGATCAGATCGCGGAAGCACCGCTTCATCGAGAGTGTACGTGAGCGCAGGCCAGAACGCATCCGTTGAAGAACGTGTCGTTGTTACGCATCTTTTCTCGGGCAAGAAAGGGACTATAGGCGGGGTTCCACGTAGAATCACGTAGGCGGTTGGCGGGCTAAGGGTCTGGTACGTGTGGCGAGTGTGATCAGACCAACCTGTGGTCTACGGCATAGCGGGTAGCCGCACTGCGGGAAGAAACCTGTATCTTGCAGTAGATGGAGGTCAGGTGGGTGTTGACGGTGCGCGGGCTGATGACCAACTGTGCAGCGATTTGGGCATTGGTGAGGCCCTGCGCCAGCAAGCGCAGCACTTCAACCTCGCGGGCGGTCAGGTCATGGGGATAGGTGGGGGCAGATTTTGCTGCGGGAGTTGATGATGGTGCTGGCGCTGGTATCGTTACCGGTCCCCTGGCGACAAGCACTTGTTCCAGGTTCATGCCGCGTCCCTGGGCCCAGGCAGCGGCAAAGGCTTGCTCTCCGAGCTGGGCGCGGGCGGCAGCCACTGCGTCGTCGTAGTCGGCACGATAGACTGGCGCAAGGGGGACACCGTAGGCGTCGCGCTGTCCTTGCCCCGTCCCCCAGAGGCGGGCTGCCCATATTGGCTCTCCCTGTGCTGCGGCCACGGCTGCCAGACCCTCGAGAGCAGGAGGAAGATCCTCAAAGTCCAGACGGCTGTTCATACCCCTCCCTGGGATCAGGCTCTCTTCATAGAGCGCTCGTGCTGCCGCCAGGTCGCCTTGGGCAGCGCTGACCTTCGCTACCAGCGAGAGCGCCCAGGCCATTTGTGCCTCGTTTCCTTCTTCTCGATAAAGCGTGCCGCTCTTCTCAAACAGCAGGCGTGCGGTCGTCGTGTCGCCCTGATAGAACGTAATCTCTCCCAGCAAAAAAAGCGGCTCAGCTTCAGTAATCCTCCTCAGATCGATTTCCCTGTTCAGGGCGAGACACTCCTCTACCAAGACATGCGCTC